>Ga0335069_10005083_pt1 | contig 19342 bp, 17 predicted proteins | sample Lox_Sample_11_FD_206714 | JGI IMG/M metagenome (GOLD analysis project Ga0335069, IMG submission 206714) | Soil microbial communities from Loxahatchee National Wildlife Refuge, Florida, United States - Lox_Sample_1.1 | ecosystem: Environmental > Terrestrial > Soil > Wetlands | place: USA... | reverse complement strand
TTTCCGCCGCCTGAAGGAATCGGGGGCCGCCAACGGAAAGGTGGTTGCGGCAACACGCGGCAATTTCGGCCAGGCCGTGGCGCTGGGTGCAAGCCGCGTGGGTATGGAGGCCCTGGTCTACGTGCCGTATGGCAACAGCCCGGCAAAGAACCGCGCGATGCGGGCACTCGGCGCGACGCTGGTGGAGTGCGGCCAGGATTTCGAAGAGGCCAGGCGCGAGGCTGTGCGCTGTGCGCAAGCGGAGGGCTTTCATTACGTGCCGTCGTTTCACGAGTGGCTGGTGGAGGGCACGGCGACCTATTCGCTGGAGCTGTTCCGCGCGGTGCCGGAGATCGACGTAGCCTTCGTGCCGATCGGCATGGGCAGCGGCATCTGCGGCATGTGCGCCGCGCGCGAGGCGCTCGGGCTCAAGACCGAGATTGTAGGGGTGGTGTCGGCACATGCACGCGCCTATGCGGAATCGTTCGAGCGCAGAGAGGCGGTGGAAGCGCCGGTGAGCACCCGGATCGCCGACGGTATGGCGTGCCGCGCGCCGGATCCCCGCGCATTGGCCGTGATGTGGCGGCACGTGGCGCGCGTAGTGACGGTGACCGACGACGAGGTATGCTCGGCGATTCGCGCGGCCTACGACGACACGCACAACCTGGCCGAGGGCGGCGGCGCGGCGGCGATCGCGGCGATGCTGCAGGAGAAAGAATCGCTCAACGGAAAGCGGGTCGCGGTGATCATGAGCGGAGGCAACGTGGATCGCGAAACTTATGCGGAGGTGCTGCGTGGATAAGCGCGTGTGGCAGGCAGCGGCGGCAGCGGCGTTCCTGGCGTGGGCCGCGGCCGCGCAAACCAAACCGCAGTACGAAGTGTACGCGGTCCGCTATGCAACCATCCCCGATTTCGCGGTGTCCGGCCTGGTGGCGGGCGCGGAGTCCTCGCGCAAGATGGACATCGCCATGATGGTCTGGCTGGTGCGCGGCGGGGGGAAGAATATCCTGGTGGATTCGGGATTCTATCGCGAGCAGTTTTTTAAGCAATGGAAGGTGGCGGACTTCGTGCGGCCGGACGAGGCCGTCCGGCGCGCCGGCGTCAAACCGGAGGAGATCACGGACGTGATCGTGACCCACATGCACTGGGACCACGCCGACGGCATGGACCTGTTCCCGAATGCCAGAATATGGCTCCAGAAAGAGGAGCTGGAATACTACGCGGGATCGGCGTGGCAATCGCGGCGAACGCACGGCGGCATCGACCCCGACGACGTGATGGCGGCCGTCCGGCTGAACACGCAAGGCAAAGTCGCGCTGGTGAACGGCGACACGCAGGAGATTCTGCCGGGCATCACGTGCTACACCGGCGGCAAGCACACGTACGCCTCGCAGTTCGTCTCCGTGAACACCGCCGGCGGCACGGTAGTGCTGGCCAGCGACAACATGTATCTCTGGGAGAACCTGGAGAAGCACGTGCCGATCGCACAGACGCTCGACCCGGCGTCGAATCTGCGCGCGCAGGACCGCATGAAGGAGCTTGCCGGAGACGCGAAGCGGATCGTGCCTGGCCACGATCCGGCGGTGATGACGCGGTACAAACAGGTGGTGGAAGGAGTGGTGAGGATCCAATGAAAACACCGGCATTCATCCCGACCACGGAAGAACTGGGGAAGCTGCGCCGCGATCTGCGATTCCATCCGTGCGCCGCGGAGAACCCGCGCACCCTGACGGCGGAGCAGGTTGCGACGTTCAATCGCGACGGGTATTTGAAGGGCATTCGCATCTTCAGCGAGGCGGAGATCGCCGATATACGGGCGTACTTCGACGGCCTGTTGGCGCGGACGCTGGCGGCCGGCGGCGACAGCTACTCGATCAGCACGGCACATCTGCGATACGGACGGGTCTGGGACCTGTTAACCGAGCCGCGGCTGGTGGCCTGCATCAGAGATCTGCTCGGCGAGAATGTGATCGGCTGGGGCTCGCATTTCTTCTGCAAAATGCCCGGCGACGGTAAGCGCGTGTCCTGGCACCAGGATGCGAGCTACTGGCCGCTGTCGCCGTCGAAGGTGGCGACGGCATGGCTGGCCATCGACGATGCGTCGGTGGAGAACGCGTGCATGCGCTACATTCCGGGCTCGCACCTGCTGGGTCATCTGACTTACACGCTGAGCGAGAATGACGAAGCCAACGTGCTGAACCAGACCGTGGCGGGCGCGGAGTCTCTGGGCGAGCCGGTGGACGTGGAGCTGAAGGCCGGCGAGATCTCGATCCACAGCGACCTGCTGCTGCACGGCTCCGAGGCGAACCAATCGGCACGGCGGCGTTGCGGGCTGACGCTACGCTACTGCCCGGCGGACGTGCGGGCGGACCTGGGCTGGAACGCGAAGGGCGTGGTGGTCAGCGGAAGAGACGAGTCCGGGCACTGGGCGAACGCGGCGCGCCCGGCGGCGGACTAGACCGTGCAGAGATCGAACGCCTGCTTGAGAGACGTCATCGGATCTTTCAGCGGCACGAACTCGTGCGCGAAGTAGCCGTCGAACTTCAGGTCGGCAATGGCCTGGGCGACCGTGCGCCAGTGCAGCTCCTGGGTGCCGTCCAGCTCGTGGCGGCCGGGCACGCCGCCGGTGTGGAAGTGGCCGATGTACTGGATGTTGTCGCGGATGGTGCGGATGACGTCGCCTTCCATGATCTGCATATGGTAGATGTCGTAGAGCAGTTTGACGCGCGGCGAATTGACGGCTTTGACCACGTCGACGCCCCAGGCGGTGTGGTCGCACATGTAGTCCTTGTGGTCGATCTTGCTGTTGAGGAGCTCCAGGCAGATGGTGATGCCGGCGTCTTCGGCATACTTCTTCACGCGGTTGAGGCCGGCGATGCAGTTGGCCTTGCCTTCGCCGTCACTCATGCCGCGGCGATTGCCGCTGAAGGTGATCACGTTGGGCAGCTTGGCCGCGGCGGCCTTGGCGATGTTCTGGCGCATGTCGGCCTCGAGCTTTTCGTGGTTCTCGAGGCGGTTCCAGCCGCTGGGAATGGTGGCGGCGCCGGAAACCATGGCGGCCACGAGACCGTGTTTCTGGAGCACCGGCCAGTCTTTTTCCTCGATCAGGTCGAGGGCGACGAGGCCGATGGCGGCTGCCTGGCGGCAGAGGTCGTCAATGGCGATCTTCGAGTAGCACCAGCGTGCGGCGGATTGCTTCAAACGTCCGGGCATTTGGTGGCATCGTACCACGCCGCTAGCGGGATCCGTGCTGGAGGCACATCCAGTAATCCACGGAGGCGGAGTACAGGGTCAGGCCCACGACGGCATTTCGAAACCAGAGCGCCTGTTTCCCGGGTGTCGTGCGTGCAGCCTGCCACAATGCCCCTAACAGAAGCCAGGCGAGCATGAGCAGTCCGGGCACGAAATCGACATTGTAGCGGCCGTCGGACCAGCCGAGCAGCACGAAGAGCGCGGTCATTCCGAATCCCGCAGCGCAGAGCGCCCCGATGATGAACCGGCTGGAGGGCAGAGCGCAAAACGAGGGTACACGCTCCCGGCTCCAGATTAAGGGCGCCAGCAGCGCGAACAGTGCGGCCGGCGCGGCCCACAGCACACCGATATTCGGGCCAACCGAGAATCCTTTCGGCAGCCTGGCGAAGACTCCGGTGGCGTCGTTGAGGCCCAGGAAGGGGTAGTGCGAGCCGATCCAGGGCGGGGTGAAGACCAGGTAATAGAGTCCCGGGACAATGTTCGCCAGGCCGAACGTGAACATGGTGCGCTGATTCTGGTATCCGTTGGTCAATTCGTAGCGGGCGCCGAATTCGAACGGGCTGCCGAACCTCGCGTAGTTGTACCAGGCGAGGAGAAGCCCGCAGAGAATCACGGGAGCGGCGAATGCCGCGGCGCTCATTCGGTGCCAGCGAAGGTGGAAGCAGACGAGCGCAGCGATCAGAATGGCCACCAGCGCAAAATTGGGGCGGCAGCCGGCGGCGAGACCGAAGCACAGGCCGGCCGCTATAAGGAGCGCGAGTCGCGGCGAATCGGACCCGAGTGCGCGGGCCGCCAGAAAGAAGCCGGCTGCCAGAAAACAATAGCCCGCACTGATGGCCACCTCGTAGAAGGACGGGCGCATTAGGAGGAAGAAGACCCCGGAAGAGGTGCCGAGAGAAAGCACTGCCGCTGAAGCGAGCCACGGCGGACAATCCCATCTCTCACGCCTCGCAACCAGGAAGAACAACGCGCAGGAGCACGCAAACCCGGCGGCGGAAAAGAGCGCCACCGCGGCGCGCGAAGGCAGGTGTCTGCCGGTCAGGAGGCGGTAGGGGAGAAACAGCGTCAGGACCGGCGCCGGTCCGAAGTACAGGTAGTATTTGCCCCGGTAGAGGGAGGCATCGTGCAGGCGATACGGGGCGCTGTCGATCGGGTCGTAGGGATTGGGGAGCGCCAGCAGTTCGGCGGGTGGCGTGACCGGAAGGCTGGTGTGGCCGGAGCGAAAACCGTCGGTGAGCAGCGGGTAGTACTCCGATGTGGCGCCGTGCCAGTTCGCCGCCGGACCTCCCATCCAGGCGGCGGCGAAGTGGAAGCACACGATGGCCGCGAAAAGAAGCCAGGGCAGCCGGGAGCGGGTGCGGTTAAGAAGCATGACGGTACAGGCGCCATCCCCGGGATTCGCCGATGAGGCTGAAGTGCGCGGCCAGGTACGGCCCGTAGATTCGAGGGATGCTCTTGGCCAGCCCCGGCTCTGTTGGCACGATGGCTACCATAACCAGGTCGGCGTGTCCAAGAAGGCGATCGGGCGCGGGATGGTGGGCGTCGGTGAAGTTGCCCCGGTAGTGCAGAGTGATCGAGCCGCCCTCGGCAGGGGGCATGCCGAGCGCGTAGGAGAACGGGTTGGAGAAATCCAGCGACATGATGGTGTCGCCGGGACGGCGATGCTCCGCGACGAGCGCGAGACCGTCGTTGACCAGGTCGACGTAGGGCCGGTCGAAGGAGCGGAAGCCGGCCAGGACCGGAGAATTGAATGTGGAGTGCGGTTCTTCCGCCCACACCTGCCTGCCGTAGACCGCAAATCCCAGGCCCAGCGCTTCAAAGCCCACAATGCCGGCGACGAACAGGCCGCCGCACGCCAGCAGGGCCGCGGGTTTCCAGCGCGCGGCGCCGGGCACCGCAGGCCGTGTGCAGATTCGGTCGAGAACCAGGATCGCCATGACGGCATTCAGCGGGAGCCCGTAGAACTGGAAATTGGTGGCGAGCAGAAAAATACCGGTCAGGAGGATCGATATTCCCGCCAGGCCCACGACGCGCGCGGACTCCCTGTCGCCGCCCGCCGCAAGGTGCCTGCACGCCGCCCAGATGAATGCGAGGTAGAAGGCCACCCAGGGATAGAGATTGCCGACGATGAACCAGCTCATGCGAGGCGATTTGGCCCCGGCTACCATACGCAGGTCGTTCCACATGGGAATCAGCTTGAAATCCAGGTAGGCCCAAAATGCCAGGAACACGGCCAGGAACCCGCAGACGATGCCGGCCCAGCGATCGCGGCTTTGCCTGCGGCAGGGGATCAGGGCAGCCAGCAGGGCGGAGGCTCCGACGAAATAGCTGATTTTGAGGAACAGCAGCAGCGCCAGGATGGCCCCGGTGGAAGCGCCCGCGGCCCGGCCCGTTGGGTCGATCGATTCCAGGAGCAGCAATGCGACCAGCACGTAGCCGTACCGGTTGTACGCCATACATGACGTGTTGATGGGCGGCTCGCCCACGGAACTCGGATTGATCGCCACCAGGACCAGCAGCAGGCACAACAGGATCGCGGCGAAATGGCCTGACCGCGGCCTGGCCAGCCGGTAGGCCCAGGCCGCCAGCAGCATTCCCGCGATAGCCTGCGAATACCCGTGGCCTTCGGCGCCGCCGTGGGAAATCACCAGGCCGAGCGCAGTCACGAGATAGATGATAGGACCCAGCGGGGTGTAGAAATCGGCGTGCGGCGTCTGGCCGTGAAGCACGCGCCACGCGCCGTCGAGGACACCGAACGCGTCATGAGAGTAGGTCTGGATGCCGGACAGGCCGGCATAGGCACGCGCCAGGCACAGGCCGGCGAGCACGAGCCAGAAGGTGAGACATACGCCGCGGCGGTCGAGGAACGGCTCGCGCCACCAGCGCACCAGCGGTTCCGGCTGCGCGGGAGGGTGCGAGCGCGTCGCGCCCGGGTCCGCGTCCTTGCCCGGAATCTGGCACGCACCGGTCATCGATCCGCTGGTGGAATGCCCACGGGCGCGTGCACGACTATGCGGGCCATGGTCGCGTCCATGCGGTCCTGTGCGGCGTTAAAGGCCCGCTCGTCGCGGAAGAGGAAACAGAAGAAGACCGCGGCCAGGGCCATCAGGGCATAGCGTTCGTACGCCTTGGGAATCGCGGCGCCCAGCAGGGCGCAGACGCAGACCCCGACACCCAGGGACATACGCTCGGCGATAAACACCAGCTTGTGTTGGAAGCCGGGAATCAGGACCGTGGTCGGCAGAACAAAAACGGCCGCGGCACTGATCACGCATAGCTGGAAGGGGATGCTCGAGACGACCTGCCGCGGCCCGACCTTGTGCACCAGGTCCAGAAAGAGCAGGCTCCAGATCGCCAACAATCCGAAGAGGACAACATAGTACTTGGCATCGAAGACCCAGACCTGGTCGGCGCCGGTACTCATCTTGATTTGCAGCGGAGACCAGTGCGAAGGCAGGCTTTGCTCAATCACGATGTGGAGCAGCACCATGGCCGCCAGCCATCCGGCCGTGAGATAAATGCGGACGCGAGGTCCAACGCGGCGGGCGATGGACTGGTGCACCACCAGGCCGCAGCTCCAGACGACGGGCAATGCATGCGCCACGTACGCGAGGATCACCAGAGGCACCGCGAGCGCCACCCGGCGCGCCTGCCAATCCCACACCAGGGAGAGAGCCCAGAAGCAGAAGCCGAGGCTAAGGTAGAAATTGAAAAATCCCATGTGAAAAACCCAGCCGTAGGCGAGCATCGCGATGCAGGGCATCAGGTGCCAGGCTTTGCGGCCGGAGGCTACCGAGACGAAGCGGAATGCGCCCCAGATGAAGACCAGGACGGCAATGGACACGGAGATGCGCTGCGCGAATTCGGCGCCCGCGATGCGGAAGAGCGCGCCCTCCATCAGTTCGAACAGGATGTTCGTGCTTTGGCGGACGATCTCCAGGCCGTCGTTGCGGCCGGCTTCGATCATCTGGATCCACCAGGCGTTGTAGATGTGACTGGAGAGATCGCCGCCTTGCACGCGCGGCTGCCAATAGACGGGCAGCAGCACCAACAGCGAGACCAGGCAGTAGGTTCTCCAGGCTCGCCAGCGGGCGGAATGAGCCGTTTCCACCATCAAGTATTCTCCAACCGGATGCGGCGGAACTCCGGGATCAGCTCGAAGGCGGTGGCGACGCTGTCGACGCTTTCGCCGAGTTGCCGGATGTTCCGCTCGGTAATGTTCGTCCCCTGGCTTCCAGATACCAGGCGCAAATACTGAATCTGGAGCGGGTCGATTTTCATGATTCGGCAACAGGTGGCATCCACGGCAGCGGGGTCGGCGCCCGCGACCAGCACGCCGGCAGGCTTGGGCGTACCCTGAATGGGCCCGTTGCCTTCCATACCGACGATGCCGTCCACAATTGCAAAATGGTTGCGAAAGGCGAGATGCAGGTCGGCAATGGATTCATCGATGCCGGACCAGTGGAGGACATTCTTCGGCCAGCCGTAAATACCGCCGGGCACGGTGCCGAAGAGATTCTTCATAGACAGGGTCGCTCCCGCCCAATGATGGGTCTTCATCTTGGCCACGGAGACCAGCAGGTCCGCTCCGAGCGCGGTGTTGGGCAGATAGAGCTTCTTGATGCGGGAGAACTGCCGGACCGGGTGGACGCGGGTCACCTCGTCGAGGTTGAGATCGACGAAGCTGTCTTCGAAGCGCGGAATGGTTTGAAAGTATCCGGCGGAATCGGCCAGGTCGAGGGTGTTGCGGCGGTGGCCGGGACCCTCGGCGATCCGCACGCTCGCGGCGCCAAGGGAGTAAAAGGCTTCGAATGCGGCATGGACCACGATGGGATGGGTGTTGATGCACGTGCCCGGTTCGAACTCCACCAGGTTCGGCTTGAGCAGGATCCGTTTTCCGCGGACGTCGCCCAACTGCTCGCGCAGCAGGCGGCGCATGATTTCATAGACGCTCTGATCGTAGGCCGGAGCCTTGACGATCGAAACGCGCGAAGGCACGAGGGGCCGCTGTTGAATGCCGCAGCCGGCGAGCGCCGCGGCGGCGGCGCCGGCAAGCCATTCGCGCCGGGATGGGTTCGCACTTCGTGTCTGGTTTTTCGCGGTCATGTCAGCCCCAGAGGATCTCCCGTCCTTTTTGCGTTTCCGCCACCAGCATGCCGAGCGAGGTTTCGATCAGGGTGCGATAGGCAATCTCAGGCGGACTGTAGTCGGCGGGCAGTTGGCGGTGCGCCATCAGGCCCAGGCGCAGCCAGTTGAGAGCGTCGGCCGAGCGGCAATCCCTGAGGAAGTCGCGGGCCACGGCGACCGAGAGGCCGACCGCCTGGCCACTGACGCCACGAAGAGCGGCTAGCGCGAGGCCCGTGGTCTCCGGATACGGGCGCCCTTCGGCGCCATACACCCGGACGGAGCCGTGATTCCACCCGCCCTTCACGCACATACGTTCCAGCAGGAACCGGCGTCCCTTGGCGATGCGGCGCCGCAATGCATCGCCGGGGTTACGCGAGTTCTCTTTGTCCAGGGCCAGAATGGCGAGGGAGGTCGGCGCTACCCAGGACGCCGTCTCCCTTACCCAGGGCCATCCCGCCGAACCGGTGATCGGAGACGAGTCTCCGAGCAGCCACTGGCGAAGGTGAAACGTAATGGTCGATTCCTCTCCCATGGTGCCCATCAGCCAATCGATCGAGCGCGCGTGCGCACGGACCCCGAGCTGCTCCGGCGGAATCAGAGCCACCAGGGCGGTGACCCAGTTGCTCTCATCGAAACCGGTTTGCGGAGGCCAACCGCCGTCGCGTACCTGTCGCGCGCGCAGCCAGTCCAGGCCCCGGCTCGCCGGCCTGTGTTCGCCCGCGGCGAGCAGAGCGAGAACGGCATAAACCGTCGGCTCCGTCCAGGATGCGCCGTGAACGTACGGCCAACCCCCGTCGTGATTCTGTCGGTTGAGCAGGAGATCGACGGACATGTAGAGATCGCGGTGCGGAAGGCTAAGGCCTGTCCGAGACTACCGGAGTGTTCGGCGCTTGCGGCGTCGCGACAACAGCATGACCAGCGTCACGCCGGCTCCCAACCAGATGGCTCCTTGAAGCGCGAGGTCCATGACATCTCCTTTCGGTTCCCTAGCGGGAACTCCTGCGGGCTCGCCGCCGTTTCAGAAACAGCAACATGATGCCTCCAGCGGCCAACCAGATGGCTCCTTGAAGAATCGTATCGTTCATCGTTCTAATGCTCCTTTTTGCCTCGCCCGTCACCCGATGGACTTCATCATCGGGAACAGGTATTTGAAGATTTGGAGAATGCCGGGCCCGGCCGCCACAACCAGCATGGACGGCAGAATAAAGAAGAAAATCGGGAAAACCAGTTTGACGCCCACCTTGCCGGCGCGCTCTTCGGCTTCCTGGCGCCGGCGGGTCCGCAGAAAGTCGGAATGCGTGCGCAGACTCTCGCCCATGCTGGTACCGAAACGGTCGTTTTGAATCAGGATGGCCACCAGCTTGCGAAACTCCGCCTCGCCGGTGCGCTCGGCAAAATTGCGCAAGGCCTCGCTGCGCCGCTTACCGGCCCGCATTTCCAGGGTGACCAGCGACATTTCCTCGCTTAATTGCGGATGGCTCATATTGAGTTCGCGCGCCACGTGCTGAATCGCCTGGTCCAGACCGAGGCCGGCTTCGATCGACACCACCATCAGGTCGAGCGCGTCGGGAAGGGAGAGGCGGAGAATCTCCTGCCGCTTGGCCACTTTCTTTTCGAGGAAGAACCGCGGCAGAATCCAGCCCGCCGCCACGCCGAAGAACAGGAGCCCGATCTTCATCACCGGGTTCGGCGGCATGTTGCCCTGCAGCATGATGCTGATGATCAACATCATCAGGGTCGTCACGATGCGCAGACCGTAGAACACGGGCAGGGCGTTATCGGAACGGAAGCCGGCGCGGATCAGGTCCACCTTGAGATTGGCGACTTCCTCCTCCGAAGAGGGAACGCGCGACCCGATCTGGTGCAGCAGCGCGACCACGGTGCTGGCCCCGGGCTCACTGTTCTCCTCCGCCGTGGCGGCTCCGGCCTGGCCCGTAATCACGGGATTGCCGAGCTGGCGAAGCATCTTGCCCGGTTTGTACACCAGCCGGTAGCCCACCCAGGTCAGGATGAGCATCAGCATGAAGAAAGCAAGGCTGGCAAATATCGCGGGATGTTCCATGTCACACCTTGATGTTGATGATCTTCTTGATGAAGAAATTGCCGAGAACCTGGGCGAAAATGGCCCCGCCGATAAGCCACTTGCCATCTTTGTCCTCGGCCATGCCTTGCAGGTAGCCCGGCGCCACGATGAGCAAGGCGAGCATGGTGCACACCGGCAGCAGGGTCAGAATGGTCGCGGTCAGGCGCCCGTGGGCCGACGCCGCCTTCACCTGGCCCTTGAGCCGGAAGCGCTCGCGGATGACGTAGGCGAGACGCGAGAGAATTTCGCTCAAGTTGCCGCCGGTCTGTTTCTGCAACAGAACCGAGGATGTGAAGAACCGGATATCGAGCAGCGGGACGCGCGTCGAGAAGTTGCGCAAAGCGATGTCCAGCGGAGCGCCCAGGTTCTGCTCGTTGAAGAGGGCGCGGAACTCCTGCCCGAGCGGATCGGCCAGCTCCTCGCCCAACATTTCCAGGCTGATGGAAAACGCATGGCCGGCGCGCATGGAGCGCGCCAGAAAGTCCAGCGCTTCGGGAAACTGCTCCTCCATCTGGGCCAGCCGCTTCTTGCGCTTGTGGCGCACGATCAGGTAGGGCATCGCGCCAAACGTCAGAGCGAGCACGACCGCGGTCGTGGGTCCGTTCAGCAGAAACGGAACCAGCGAGCCGAGGCCCAGGCCTGGAATCATCGCCAGGCCCATGGCCGCGATCAGTCGGTTCGCCGACCAGTTGAGGCCCGCCTGCTGGATCTGCTCGGACGCGTGCTTGGAGAATTGCAGGGAATTGAGCAGGCGTTTGAGGCCGGTGGGCTTCTCGGTTTCAATTTCCTTCAGCAGGTTGCCCACGGTCACGACCGGCTCGCCGGAGGCCGTGTGGAGCATGTCGACCACCTGCTTCTTGCGCCGGGCATCAAGGAACTTGAGGCCCACGCTCACGGCGAGCAGTGCGAGCGCGAACACCACGACGAAAGAGACGATGATCACGAGCTGCATTTAGTTGATCTCCACCACCGTTTGGAACATCTGGGCCGGCAGCGTGATGCCGCAGGCCTTGAGGCGGTCGTAGAACTTGGGCCGGATGCCGGTGGCGCGGAAACGTCCCATCACCTTGCCGGATTCCGCGATGCCTGTTTTCTCGAAGAGGAAGATGTCCTGGAGCGTGATGATGTCCTGCTCCATGCCCACAACCTCGGTGATATGGGTGATGCGGCGGGTCCCATCGCTGAAGCGCGAGGTTTGCACGAAGAGATCCACGGCGCTGGCGATCTGCTGCCGGATGGAGCGGATCCCCATGTTGGAGTTCGCCATGCCGACCATGACCTCGAGACGGCCCAGACCGTCGCGGGGCGTGTTGGCGTGAATCGTCGTCAGCGATCCGTCGTGGCCCGTGTTCATGGCCTGCAACATGTCCAGCGCTTCCTCCGAACGGACCTCACCGACGATGATGCGGTCGGGACGCATACGGAGGGCGTTGATCACGAGCTGGCGGATGTGGATGGCGCCGGTGCCTTCGACGTTGGCCGGGCGGGTTTCCATGCGGGCCACGTGCGTCTGCTGCAGGCGAAGCTCGGCCGCGTCCTCGATGGTAACGATGCGCTCGTCTTCCGGGATGTAGCTGGAGAGTGCGTTGAGCAGCGTCGTCTTACCGGAACCGGTACCGCCGCAGATCAGAATGTTGAGGCGCGCCCTGACGCAGCCCTTTAACAGGTCGAGCATGCCCTCGGTCATCGCGCCCTTGGCCACCAGGTCTTCGCCTTTGAGCGCATGGCGTCCGAAGCGGCGAATGCTGAGCAGCGGGCCGTCGACCGCGACCGGCGGAATGGCCGCGTTGACGCGCGATCCGTCCGGGAGCCGGGCATCGACCAGCGGCGAGGATTCGTCCACGCGCCGTCCGACGCGCGATACGACCTTCTCGATGATGCGCAGCAGGTGCGCATCGTCTTTGAACTCCACCGGCGTGCGATACAGCTTGCCGCCGCGTTCCACGTAGACCAGCCGGGGCGTGGTCACCAGAATGTCGCTGACGGTGGGATCCTGCAAAAGCGGCTCGAGCGGTCCAAGCCCGAACACCTCGTCGAGAATCTCTTCGATGACCCGGTCTTTCTCGACCAGGCTGAGGGGAGTCTTCTCTTCCTCGACCAGCTTGGCGACGGCGGCGCGAATTTCCGCCCGCACCCGCTCGCTGGCCATCGAAGAGAGGGCCTCCAGGTTGATCCGGTCCAGGAGCTTGCGGTGTAAGGTGAACTTCAGCTCCTGGTACTCGGGAGTGGACCCCTCTCGCGTGAACAGGCGGTTCACCCAGCCGGTTTCCCGGTTCTCGCCTCTGCCGATTTGATCCAGTATCGCTGCCATTGATAGTCGCCTCTATCTCGAACAGTCGCTATCCGAAAAGCGCAAAGCGCTTCTTACCGTTCGGTTGATTGTTGTGGTCGTCTTCGATGTTGGCCAGCTTTGCGGCCAGCCGGGTCATGTTCTTGCCGAGTTCGGAATTGCGGTTGAGCATGCGCCCTTCCGCGTAGGTCTCGTACAGCTCCGGATAGTCGTTGGGTACCGTCGCGAAGATCGGTGTGCCCAGCATTTTCTCCAGCTCGCCCGGCGTAATATCGAGCCTCTTGGGCGCACGGTTGAGAATCAGCTTGATCCGCTGCTTGCCGTATCCGCCATCGAGCAGCGTCTGGATGATCTGCTTGCACTGGTGCAGCGCGGGCACTTCCAGCGTGGTCACCAGGCACAGGTCATCCACTTCTTCCAGCGCCGCCATGCACATCCGGCTCAGGCTCCGGCCCAGGTCGACCATGGTCCAGTCGTAGTGCGGGCGGGCAAAGGCCAGAATCTGGCGGATCTGATCGTCCTTGGGCTGCTGCTTGGCCGCCAGCGCCAGGGGGGTGCTCACAATCTCCACCCCGGGAATGCCGTTGGAAACCAGCGCTTTCCAGTAGCTGATGTCCAGCCGGTGGAGATTGTTGACGGCGTCGAGAATGGAGTACACCGACTTGGTCTTGGTAATGAATCCGACCATGCCCGCTTCCAGGTCCAGATCCGCCAGCAGCACTTTCTGGTTGATCCGCCCCAGTTCGGCGGCCACGTGGCAGACCAGCGTGGTGGCGCCGCACCCGCCCTTCGCCGATACGAAGCCCATCGCCTTGCCGCTGCCCTTTACGCGGCCGCGGCTCTTCTCGGCGCTGCGCCGTTCGAGCGCTTTGCGCAGTGTGTCCTGCAGCGGCGGAAACAGATATTCGTTGATACCCGCCCGCATTGACGACAGAATCGAGTCCGCATTTGCCGTGGTGTTGAGGGCGATGATCATCGGGTCGCCCGAGGCGGCTTTGATGGACGACACCAGGCCCTCCAGCGGCTCCCTCCAGCCGCTGATATCGATCAGCACCACATCGGGCCGCATTCTCTCCAGCCGGTCCATGAAATTGGACACGTCGCCCACATCCTGATGTTCGACGATGATCCGGAAGGGCAGCGTAGCGAGAGTCGCCTGCGCCTGCTCCCAGAGTTCCCGGTTTTCGATTGCCAGCCCGATGGTCAACGGATACATGTCGCGTCTCCAGTATCCAGATGCTTCACTTGCCGGTGCCTCCCGGCGCAGGCGTCGGTGTGCTGGTTTGTCCAGGCGTTGTCGGGTTGGTCGGAACCGGTACCAGCATCATGGGCTGCATGGTGGGCTGCGGAGCAGCCTGACCTTCTTTGCGGCGCTGGATCAGGTCTTCGATCGGCATGGTCTCCGATGGAGGCTTCACCGGCACGGGACCGGTCTTGTCCATGCCCGGGTGCTGCATCGGGACGTCGCTGTTCGGCGCCAGGAAGGAGCTCGGGAAGTGCGGCATCGGTACGGGCTGTCCGGCCGGAATTGGCCGTACCACCTCCGGAGTCACCAGCACCATGAGCTCCGTATTGTTCTTCGCCCGCGACCGGGATTTGAACAGGTTGCCGAACAGCGGGATGTTGGCGAGACCCGGGATCTTGTTCAGGGTCTCGGTCATGGTGTTGTCCAGCAGGCCCGCGATCACGAAGCTCTGGCCGCTCTCCAGTTCCACTTCGGTGTTGACCCGCCGGGTGCTCAGGGCGGGAATCGTGAAGCCCTGGAATGTGACGGCATTCGCGAAATCCAGGGCGCTCACCTCCGGAGTCACCTGTAACTGAATCGTGCCCCGGGGCGTGATCCTGGGCAGGAAGTTGATCTTGATGCCGTACTCGCGGAAGGAAATGGTCACCGTGCCCACCGATGCGCCGCCCTGTACCATGGGAAACGGAAACTCGCCGCCCGAAATGAAGCTGGCCGGCTTGCCGTCGGTGGCCAGCACGTTGGGTTCAGCCAGCGTCTCCAGAAGGCGTTTGCTCTCGAGGGCCTTGATGGTCGCCGCGAGGTTGATGTCCTTGCGGAATAACAGAATGTTCAGCGCATCGGAAATGGAGATAGGGCCGCCCGGACCGCCGATGACCGGGGCTGTGTACTGGCCCGTGCCAATCGCCGTGGCCTGGTTGAACGCGCCCGACACGATGTTAATGCCCAGGTCCTGGGTCGCGGCGCGGTCTACGTCGGCGAATCGCACCTTGAGCAGAATCTGGGTTTCCGCCGGCGGCACATTCACTCGCAGCAGGTTGACCGGCTTGCCCAGCGTTGCCGCGATGGACATGACCCGGTCGGCAGCAGTCGTGTCCTTCACCACGCCCCGCACAAACGGCGTGTCGTTTTCATAGGTCACATTGATTTCGTCATTGGGATAGTCCCGCGCGATCTGCTGCCGGATGGCATCGAGCTTGTTGGTGCTCATCCGCACGGTCAAATCGTAGAGGAGGCGGTTGCCGCCCTGCTGCCAAATAATCAACGAAGTTTCGCCCGCCTGCTTGCCGTTGATCAGGACTTCCTTGGGGTTCACGGCGACGGCTTCCACCAGATCGCCGTTGGCCACCGAGATGCGCTGGATGTTCACCGGGCTGTCGATGATCATCGACTTGCCTACGGTCACCATCAGCTTGTCGGGAGCGGCGCTGCCGGCCGCCTGCTGGGTTGTCGATGGACCCCCTTCACCCATGGAATTCTGGGCATAGCAGACCGAAAGGCAGGCAGCCGTGAACACGATGCCGGTGCTTCGAAAAAGTCGCACTTACTTACCCTCCCCGCCCGGCGTGGTTTCAAACTTCTTCTCTTCCTTCTTGGTGCCGGAGATAATCTCCATCACGAACGGTGTCTCCTTCTTCGGTGGCGGCGCCTGGACCACGGGCTGCACTGCTGCGCGGTGAACGGGACGAGGACGGGCCACGGGTTCGGCATCGCCGTTCGGAGCTTTCGGCATGGCGAATTTGCCGCCCAGGAACAGGTGGGACAGGGCCGTGCCGGGCGTCTTGGCCACCTCCTGGTCGAGCGGACTGCGCAACACCAACTGGATCGCGGTCTGTTGCGAGGCCAGGCTGAGCTGCTCGGCCTGCTCCGGCGTCACCAGAAGATTGATCACCTGGACCTGAACCGGCTTACCTTCGGCGTCTCTCTTGAAATCCTGTCCGGCCGAAAGCACTTCTATGTTCTGCAACAGGGTTCGGGTGAGCGTGCCGGTGGTGGCGCTGCTGTTGCCCGGGGTGTTGCCCGAAATCAGGACGTCGACGTGCATGCCGGGCACGACAAAGCCGGCCACGCCGACTACGTCGTTCACCCGCACGGCGACGGCGCGCATGCCGACCGGAATGGTCGCCGCCAGTCCGCCGCCCGCACCCTTCTTCGCCAGGCGCGACTCGATGACCGGCTCCTTCGCGTAGATCGTCGTGGTCACCGCCCGGCCGACCACGTCCTCGGTCTTCGCCGATGCGCCTACCGGTACCGCGCCTGGCCAGTCCGACAGTTTCACGTCATCCTGCTTGATCAACGTCCCGACTTCGAGGTCCTTGGTGGCCAGCACGATCTTCACGATTGTGGCCGCCGCCTTGGCGGGCTGGGGCCGATTGACGAGTACTTTATAAAGCACGAGGCTCGCCCCGGCCGCCACGAGAAATGCGAAGGTCAAAACTCCAATAAATCTCTTATTCATCTGGTTCCCCGTTCCGCCGGGCTTGTGATACCGGCGCCGCGCCTGCAGGGAAAAACTGGGTCCTTGCGGCCGTCAACAAACCCGGCGGTGGATCGCCGGCCGCGTCGTGAGCCCATTTCGCTCGTTCGCGCCGGCGGCTGCGCCGGGACCAAGGTTCAAGGCGGGCATGCCGGCTAACGGTCCGCAATCGGCGCCGCCATACCCGCCTCTGGGATGCTAGCTCGCCTGGGTATTGGCCGCAGCGAGTTGGGAGTTGGTTGTCGACCAAATCCCCTTGATACTGCCGCCGGCGCCCAGGAAGAGTGCCGCCGAAGCCAGTGCTACGAATGCCATCAGCAGTGTATATTCAATGAGATCCTGGCCCTGTTCTTCATTCCACAGATTGCGCAAAAACGTCATTGCTGTCGCTCCTAAGATTCGGGTTTGGTTTCTGTGATCGCCTGTTCACGTGCCTCAGTTTTCGTGACCTCGCGATCACGGCCTACTCCGCCGTCCTGGTTCGCGGCGGATTGCTGCAAGCCCGCGTCCCGGCTGTTCGACCGGAACACCAGCGCCGTGCCGTCGTCGTAGACCACGCGCCACCGGCTGCTCTCCTTCAGCGCACCCGTCAGGGGAGCACTGGGGGGCATCAAAATCGTGTTTACGCCATAGCGGCCGAGCGTCTTGTCCCAGCCGTACTTCACGTTCAGAACATCCAGGGTTGCTTTTTCGAAATCGTCGCCGTAGTAATCGATGCGGCCGTCCATGAACACCTTGGTGCGCGGATACAGCCGGTAGATCATGTAATCGCCCCACTGATCGAAGGTGAAGACCCGGGCCGTGGGGTCCTGTCTGAGCAGCTCGACGGCTTTGGCCGGATAGCGCTCGGGATCGAACTCGGGCCGGAATTTCTTCGGCGGATTGGGAGCGTAGACCAGCGCGGCGACCACTAACACGCCCGCAATGCTCGCCAGGTGCCACCGCGGTATGGAATCGGTTTCGTCGGTCTCGCCGGCGACTTCGTTGAACTTGTGCACCAGGTTCCGCAGCCAGCCCGCCACGTTCCAGTCCGGCACCAGCCGAAGCCATCCCGCGAGAGCCGCGCCCACGGGTATCGCCGCCACCAGCACGTAAATCGGAACGTTGCGCGAGGAAAGCAGCGCCCCGTGCGCCCACATCAAAAGCACGATCGGCTCCACGAAGCTGCCCGCCCGGATGTACCAGAACGAAGCCACGCACCCCAGCAGCAGCATGGCCTCGAAGAACGGCGCGATCGGATGGTGGAAGCTCATCGGCAGGTATTCCATGATCACCGACTGCGGATAGGGGTCGCGCAGGAACTGCACCACATGCATGTGCAGATGATAGGTGTACGGATTTACCAGGCTGGCCACAAGGCAGGCAAGGGCGCTCAAAAAGTACCGGCCCGCCGCCAGCCTGGCGCGGACCCGTTCGCCGCCATCGGCCGTCAGCAGCATGCGCAGGACTTCCCCGGCGCCGTAGGAGGCGATGAGGACAATTCCGACGAAGAACCCGCCGTGCAGGTTGGTCCAGAGAATCGTGGCGGCCGGAAGGATCGCCAGAATCGGCAATCCGGCAAACCGCGTCCTGCCGGAGCGAACTTCCTCCAGGGCGCCGCAAAAGAACACCAGAAACAGCAGGGTGAACAGGTGCGGCCTCGCCAGCCAGTGAATGGCGGAGCCGGCAATCGCCAGAACCGTCACGGCAATGGCGATCACCGCGTTCGAGCGGCGGCGCACCAGCCGGAAAAGCAGAGTGAAGGTCAACGAAAGCAGAATCACCGAAAACAACGCCAGCGCCGCCAGGCCGCCGTGGTGGTATAGCCAGGCGAACAGCACTTCCGCCAGCCACTCCCACGCGTACCAGGTGTCGCCAGGCTTGGAAAAGGAAAAGATGTCGCGCGCGGGGACCGCGTGGTGCGTCAGGATCCACTCCCCGGTCCGGATGTGCCAGCCGGTATCGCAGTCACCCAACAGCGTCTGCAATCCGCCCATCCGGGCGAACAGAAAAACGATGGGCGTGAGGAAGGCGAAATCCGTCAGGGACGGCAGCAGCCGGACGCCGAGTTGGGATCGCCTCGCTTCCATCTCTATTATCACGCCATCCACGAGTTGGCTACCGGTTGCATGGCCTCAAAAGCTCGTATCCGGTCGTGGAACGACCGGAAATCCATGTAGTTTACGCGCAGCGCAATGCGCGGGAAATCCTCGCCGGCATTGACCACGCGGATTACCGAGCCCTGACAATGAATACATTTCTGGCCAAAACCGTGATTCGCGGGTAATTCTATTTCCACGGTGATGATTTGCCCGAGCGACGGCAGTGGAAGCCCCGGATCGACGCCGCGCCAGGCGATCAGAACACCGCTACGGCTGATATTTTCCGTATACATAGCGCTCTGCGCCCATAATGCCGGAGAGGTCACGTGACAGCGGAGCTTGATATCGATCCGCGGACTCTCACGCCTATTTATGTTTTTCATTTCCGTAGGCTTCGACATCCGCGACTTTAGCGCTCCGCGAATGTCACCATCAATATCGTAAATGGGCTATATACCTCTGCTTGCCAAGGTTATCAGCAGCCAAGGACGTCATGTCAGCACCCGGGAGCCATCATTCTCCAGCCTTTTCCGACCCTCCGGCATCTATTCCAAAAGTCGCTTACGGATTTATCCTGGACCGGTTAATAGCCGTATATTATCGGCTATTTCCGTTGCGTACTAGGGCCCTCGGCCACCGTGATGGCCTCTTGCAACAGATTGATAAATAGCTATTTATCTGATGGATAGGCTTGGTTATGTACCTCTGAATAGCCGTCGATATCCGGAAATTCAATGATAATTTTCGGTATTTTGTTCGAAAATGTTATTGACAACCGAAGTAAATACAGCGACAATTTTTGAGAAAAGCG
>Ga0335069_10005082_pt1 | contig 19344 bp, 14 predicted proteins | sample Lox_Sample_11_FD_206714 | JGI IMG/M metagenome (GOLD analysis project Ga0335069, IMG submission 206714) | Soil microbial communities from Loxahatchee National Wildlife Refuge, Florida, United States - Lox_Sample_1.1 | ecosystem: Environmental > Terrestrial > Soil > Wetlands | place: USA... | reverse complement strand
TGGGCACCGGCTCCAGTTCGAGCGGGAAACACTTCGCAGCCGGCGGCCTCATCCGCAATCTGCATATCGACCGCAACCTGATTCGCAATACGGGCATGTGCGGAATCGGCCCGGTTGGATTCTTCGACCTGAAGACCACGCAGGAAGTGGTCTCGCTGATCAACGTGAGTATCCGGTCCAACGTCATCGCGCGCTCGCTGCTTCGCGGGCTGGCGGCGTTGGACCCCAATGAATCGACGATTGGCTATGGCGCCATTACTCTTCCCGATGTGCAGAACCTCACCATCCGCGACAACTCGATCATCGACTTCGGACAGCAGCCCGGAGACAATGTGTGCGGCATTTTCGTTCTGCATGGCGAGGGCATCGAAATCAGCCGCAACCAGATACGCGAGACGCGCGATCTGAGCGGGGTTTCGCTCGCGACTGCTTCGAACAACAACCAGCGCGCCGGCATCCTGATTCATCTTGTCTCTCCTCCCACGTTTGAAAACGCCGATGCATCGAGTTCAAGCTTCAATACCTCCAGCCAGGACACTGCGGCCTACGAGTGGACTGCGTACGAGGCGCCCGTCTACACGCCGGGCCTGCCCGCGCTGCGCATCCAGGAGAACGTGGTGCGCGTGGCCCAGGGCATGGCACTGGCGGCGCGCGGCACCGGTCCGTTCTCAATTGTGAATAACCATTTGAGCAGCGGCACGCCGGCCACCAGCGGCAGTTACAGAACGTTTCAGTCCGCCGATCTGCAAACGGAAGCCGCGGCCACGAACATCGGCAAGCTCGATTACGCGCTGCTTGTCTCCATCGTGAACCTGGGCGTCTCGGTGGAACTCCAGGACATACTCAACAGCTTCACCGGGGCATACGGAATGGCTTACACCAGCGCGCTCGCAAGCGCGGGCATCGGCAGGACAACGAGCAGTGGCGCGGTGCTGTTCACCAACAATATCTGCCAGCTCGAAGCGCGCGCCAAACAGCTGCGCGCCATCGCGTCGGTGGCGATCCTCACGCTCGACAACCTGATGTTTGCCAACAACCAACTTTGGGTGGATGGCCTGCTGGAGACCGCTTTCGTCGACGCGTTCCTCTTCGGCATCACGCTGGAGGTCACCAGCAACAGGTTCCAGGAATCGCTGTTTTATCCCGTGTTGTTCTCGGCGTTTGCTTATGGGATCGCAAACATCACGACCAATAACATAGCGACCTACTGCATTGAAGCCGACGGAGTCATGCAGGTCACTTACCCGAATCTCATCCTGATCAACGATCTCTGCAGCGATCAGCAAGGCCAGGCCAGCAAGCAGATGGGCGCAGCGATGAAAGGACCCAACGCATGAATACATCGAAGTCTTCAGCGAAGGAAGCTGCCCAGGCACGTGCAACAGCAGGCGCGGCGCAGTTTCGCGGGGGCACCGTCACTCAAGTGCTCAGTTCTGCCGACAGCAGCGTGGCGGACGGCCTTGAAAGCATGAAGCAGGTGCAACAGGCGCGCCTTGCGCAGCAGAAGCGGGCATTGAATGCGGCGATCGCGCAGTACGGGGCAAAATCCGCGCAGGCCCAGGCGGCGCAAGCCAGTGTTACGGCCACGCAGCGGACAACGGCCCGGCTCACCGTGTCCTCGCAGCAGGCGACGACTCCGCAGCCAACCGTCGATGCCAACGGCTGGGCTCTGCAGGGGCGGGTGTATGGCAACAATCTGCAGCCGCGGGCCGATTACACGGTCTTCCTGGTCGATGATCAGAAGAACTATTTGAGCGCTTACGGATTTGCCTACACCGACAACACCGGATATTTCCTGATCAATTATCCGGGACCGGCCGCCGGGCAGACGCAATCGACGCCGGACCTGTTCCTCGAGATCACGAACCTGAAGGCCCAGCCAGTGTACCTGAGCACGACGGCGTTCCAGCCGGTGCTGGGAACGGCGACGTACCAGAACATCACGCTGCCGGCGGGAGAGCCGGTGCTGGGCAATCCGCCGGACGAGATTCGCAGGGTGGCGATGCCGCCGAAGGGGCAGAAGTCAGGGTCGTGACGGCGCGGGTTGCTGCCTGACGGCGAGTTCGTTGACCGTGGGATAGGGTGCGAGGCGCCCCTGCTGCAGGTCGGGCTGGACCAGCCAGACTTTGCGGTCCCTGTAATGCTGCACAAGGTCGGCGTTGCTGGAGGCGTCCATTTCCTGGGCCCAGATGATGCGCGAGCCATCGATATCGGCTGCGTTGTAGACCCATTCGTCGATGCACTCGTGGCTGGGACCGTAGCGCACAAAGATGAGGTGATTGCCGGGGATCTGCTGGAGCTGCGCGACCACGTTCGCACGATCCATGCCGAAGTTGCCGGGACCGATCCAGGAGCAAATCCAGGGGTTGATGGGCCACTCCGGCGGGGCGATGTGGAGCGGCTGTGCGAAGGCACGCAAACCGGTGAGTGCGACACAGAGCACAACGAGGGCGGTGACCAGGTTGCGGCCAATGGGCGCACCCTGATACCTGGCGGCGCGGAGGTGCCGCATGGCCTGCAGCCCGAGCGCATACACGGCTGCCGTGAAGGGCGCCAGGTAATGCGGAATGAGATAGACGCCGATGCCCATGCCCACGATCCAGAAGGGCACGCACCAGACCAGGAAACGCAGGCGACGGTCACGAATGACGCGGCGGGCCATGATGAGCGGCGGCAGGAGCACGAATGCAGCAAAGAAGAAGAGGGTGGTGGTGAACTTCTTCAGGTAATAGGGCACGACGCCCATGGGTGAATGCAGCAGTTTGAAATCGCGTGCTTCCCTGTCGGTGTAGAAGCGCTCGAGGTCGGTGTGCCGGTAGTGGGGCGTGGGCCGCGCCTTCTGCCAGACGTAATACGGCACCATGGCGTAGGTGGCGCGGTCGACGGTGTACGGAAGCGTTTTGGGATTGCCGAAGGCGCGGTAGTCGTAATAGCCCAGCCAGGCCAGCGTGGCCGCGATGAGCGCGAGAGGCGCGGCGGCGCGGCGAAGCAGAACCGGGGCTGGAGGGCGGTTTTTTCCGAACAAGATCCAGTGGCCAAGGCCCGCCGCGACAGGAAGGCAAATGAGCACGCCTTCATAGGGCCGGCAGATGGAGAGTATGGCGATGCCAACGGCCATGAGCATGGCGTAACGGAGGCGGCCGGTCTTTGTGAGCCGGGGATAAGCGCCCAGGACCAGAGCGCCACCGAGAGCGGAGATGCAGCCGCCTCCGGTGTAGGTGTTGGTCCAGTAGCTGAACAGGCCGATGCGCATGACGGCGATGAAGCCGCCGAGCAGCGCCCAGCCGGGCGGCAGCCAGGCCTGGAGCATCCAGCAGATGGCTGCACACATGAGGGAGCTGGCAATGAGGATGCCTGCCCAGGGATGACCGAAGAGGAGCTTTCCCGCGGCCAGGACGAGACCAGTGGCAGGAAAGTACATCGTCATATAAGTCGGCTGGAGGGTGATGTGGATGCTTTCAAAGTGCGTCCACAGGGCCGGGGTCGGGTTGGTCAGCCGGCCGTGGGCGAAGGTGTCGGCGGCGAGCAGAAAACTGAAGTCGTCAGGCAGGAACGGATGCGGCGCCGGGAACAGCGGGAGCAGGGCGAGGCGGAGCAGGAGCATGGATGCGCCGACGGTGAGGCAGGCCAGCGTTTTACGCCGGGCCAGGCGACCAAATGCCTGTTCGATGCTGCGGAAGCCGGTCCACTGCAGCCGTGGAAACGCAAATACTGTCGCAACCGCTACCAGGGTGAGTCCGGCTTCGATCAACAACAGGGTATAGCTGTTCTGCGGTGCATTGGGCTGCATCTTTTTGGATCCAGGATGTTTGGCTTATGAAGAGGGTCGGGCGTGGGGTTGAAAGAGGCGAGACCGGCGTCCCCGGGTTGGCATTCACTCAAAAAGGAGTGAAGCTGAAGGGGTGAAGAAGCCGGTCATCAGCCAGTCTCGCTCTGTCTCTTTCGGTGTGCGTGGGGGGAGCGACAGCGCGCCAGAGGCCTGTACACGCTGTCGTCCCCCCCACGGAAACGGGGACATGGCCGTTAAGTGCCAGGTGGAAGGTTATACGTCGCCGGCCAGGGTTGTGCCGACGGTGGTAAACGCGGTGCTGATGTTGCCGGCGAGCGCCTTCATGCCGGTTACCGCAGCCAAGGAGATGAGAGCGACGATGAGCGCGTACTCAACCAGATCCTGGCCTTCTTCCTGCGCGAGCAGGTCCTTGAGGTTCTGCATCTTGATGTACAGCTTGAGCATGGTGTCCTTCATTGGAATCTTCTCCCGTGGGTGTATTTGGATTTCCGGTGTGGCCGGTTTTGCCCTTGAGGTTGCAATCCCCATGCCAATCAATGAGCAGGCATCGAATCAACGACTTACGTAATTAGATCCTGTTTAAGAGCATTGGGAGGTGTGAACAGACGTATACACGGGGCCGATTCTCGTTACGCGCCGTACACAGCACTTTTGTGTGGGTAATGTACACGTTTGGGGCAAGAAGCGGGCTGAAACAGGAGGACTTCCGTGCCTTGTGGGCGGGTTGCGGAGATTGCGCTTTCCCAGGAGGCGTGTGCAGACGGGGCGGGTGGCTGGGGCGCCGATGATGATCGGGTGGTTCCTGGTGGCACGGAGGGCAGGCAGACCGGCATCGCTGATCCTGGCGCATGTGACGGAGCTGGTGATCGGGCCGCTGCTCTACGCAATCGTGCCGGGGTGCGGGCCCGCTTACGCCTTTCCTGGCCGGTGGTTGAATCCACCTGCGGTGGAGGCCAGAACGATCCGGCTGAGCGGGATGCCGAACGCCTTCCCTTCCCTGCACGTTGGCACCGCACTGGTGTTCGTGCTGTTCGCTCCCACGCGGCTGTCCCGGGCGATCGCTGTGGCGTTCCTTGCCGGGACTGTGATGGCAACTCTCTCGACCGGTGAGCATTACGTGATCGACGGGGTGGCGGGACTGGTTTTTGGCTGTTTCACCTGGGCCGCGGGGTGCCGGAAGTGGGGTTTGGCTCTCGGTCTCGGCGGGCTGGCTTTGGCATGGCCGGTCGCGGTGCGGTTTGGGAGCGGGTTCCTGCTGGAGCATCCCGACTTGCTGAAGGGGTGTGCGGGGGAAACGGTTCTGGCGGCAGCAACTATCGTGGTTCACGCGTGGCTGCACACCGAGCCGGCAGCGGAGTTCGCGGACGCGGGGGCTCTGCTCGAAGAGCGATAACATGAAATCGACCTGCTCGCGGGTCAGGCCGCAGATGGTGCGGCGCGGACGCCGGGGAGTGGGCGAGCCATTCTCAAACGGAGGCGGTGAGCCGGCGGCAGGCCGGCCGGCGATCACGAGCGACGCCGGGACTGTGGCCGGAGCGAATCGAGGGCCCGGGGAGAATGCCGGGACGGCGGACAGCGAGGTTTGATTTTGGGTATTCATGAGAACTGGCCTTTCGAGTGGAAAAAGGAGAAGCCCGCCTTGCGGCGGGCGCCTCGGTATTCGCAAACTTGTGACAGAAAAGAAAATGCCCACCTGCCGGTGGGCACTTGTTTTTCCATCTAGTTAAAAGTGTACTCCTTTCCGTGATTAAAGACGCAATGGTTTAGAGATTTATTTTTGGCTGCAGGTGCTTGAAATAAGGCCGGTTGCTCGTTTTCCACATTTCCACACCCCTTGACAACATTTTTCCAGGGGGCGCTTTGGACGGAATTCAGGGGGTTTGCGGCTGGAGATTCGCGAGGAGAGGGGGCGCGGATTTCCCGAAGCGGTGCGCGGGATGGCGATCGCGGGCGGACGGATGGATTGGTTTTTGGCGGGTTGGCGCCGCTCCGCGACGTGGCGAGTTGGCGGGTTGGCGGCAGAAAGGAGTAGCGGCGATGTTCTATCCGCCTCCTTGATTCCCACTCTCGCGCATGGAGTCGCCGGCTCCGTAGCTAGGATGGGGCACGGAGAGGCTCGGATACGACAAAGGTGAAGCCGGCTTAAAGAGGGTGCGGAAGAAGTCGATGATCGGGCACCATCGCTCAGGGGCTAAAGCCCAGGACTTTTAATGAGCGCTTTTCGGCACGACTGAAGTCGTGCCCTGTTACAAGGCCTGCGCCGGATACATCAACTCAGAATCCGGTCTAAAAGCAGATTCCCTTCGGGAAGGACAGACAAAAAGGCAAAGGCTGAAAGCAGATTCCCTGCGGGAAAGACAGACAAAAAAGGCAAAGGCTGAAAGCAGATTCCCTGCGGGAAAGACAGACAAAAAAGGCAAAGGCTGAAAGCAGATTCCCTGCGGGAAAGACAGACAGAAAGGCAAAGGCTGAAAGCAGATTCCTTGCGGGAAAGACAGACTAAAAAAGCAAAGGTGCTCTCTTTGCTGGTTTGGCTACTGCGGGTGCTGAGGCTGCATCATCTGTTGCCGCTGTTGGAAGAGCTTCTGCATGTCGAGGATCTTCTGTTCGGTCACGGAAGGAGCGGGTTTGGAGGCGTCAGCCGCGGCCGGAGCGGGGGTTGCGTCAGAGGGAGCGGAGGCCGTGGCGGAGGGAGTCGCCGCCTGGTCGGGAGGAAGCGCGGGAGTCTGGGGCGAACCCGCCGGAGTGGCATTCGGAGCGGAATCGGTCTGAGGGAGAGCAGGGGTGTCGGAGGGTGGCGAGTCGGCGGCAGCCTGGGCCTGGATTTCGGGTGGTTTGGGACGGGCACTCTCGCGCATCTGAGCGAAGGCGCGGCGAGCGGGAGACAGGTTACGCGTGTCGTCTGCGGCAGGTGTTTCCGTGGAGCGGGCGACGAGGAGGATGCTCTCCACCTTATCTGGATTCGAGTCAGAAGCGCCAATGACGTAGTCGAATCCGGTGGCGCTCAAGAGGGAGTCGAGGACCTGGTGCGCAGGACCGGGGCCGAGGTTATCGAAGATGTGGGCGGCCTTGGCGGCGTCGGGGGCATCGATCTGCGCGCCGCTGCACCGGTGCACCTCGGCGAGGATGCTTCCCAAGGTGGAGTTGTTGGCAGTGATTGTGAGTTGGTCGCCGTTGCAGACGATTTTGGGAGGAGTGACGACGTTCTCATGGGCAGGCGCGGGGGCCGGCGACGGAACCGGGGTCGCGCCTTGTGCGGGAGCGGCTGGGGCGGCATGATCCGCAGCGGGAATGGGAGGTTGCTGGGCAGGCAGCGGGCGGAGTGCGGCCGCGAGCAGAAGAGCGAGTGCCGGATAGCCGATGTTGCCTTTCACCTGGACCTCCTTGAGGGATGGTCTGCGGACGGCGATGTCTAAGATGTCACCGCGGTCAGGTCGTCGCAGGTTTGCTGAAGTTCGGGCACCGGTTCCGGGCCTGGGATGCGGCGGCGCTTCCAGGTTTCGTAGATGGCCGGATAGACCAGCAATTCAAGCAGGAACGAGGTGAGGATACCGCCGATCAAGGGAGCGGCAATGCGCTTCATGATCTCCGAGCCGGTTCCGATGGACCACATGACCGGGAAGAGTCCGATGCAGGTGGTGGCGAAGGTCATGAACTTGGGACGGAGGCGGCGGGCTGCACCGTAGAGGACGACGCGGCGCAGGTCGTTCCAGGTGTTGAGGCGTCCGGCCCTGACGGCGTCTTCAAAGGCGATGTCGAGGTAGAGGAGCATGAATACGCCGGTTTCGGCATCGATGCTGACCAGGGCGAGGACGCCGACCCAGACGGCGACGCTGACGTTGTAGTTGAGCAGGTAGATGAACCAGACCGCGCCAATGGCGGAGAACGGGACGGCGAGGAGCACGATGAGGGTCTTGGTGAGAGATCTTGTATTGACGAAGAGGAGCAGGATGACGAGGGCGACGGTGACGGGAACGATCAACAGGAGGCGCTGACGCGAGCGCAGCAGGCCCTCACTCTGGCCGCCCCAGGCAAGCGAGTATCCGGCAGGGAGAGAGAGGCGGCGAAGCGCGGTTTGTGCCTGGGACTGGTAGGTTCCGGGGCTGATGCCGGCGGTGTCTACGAAGATGTATCCGGCGAGCTGGCCATTCTCGTCGCGGATCATGGCGGGACCGTTGACGGGCTTGATGTCGGCAAGCTGGGCGAGGGGGACCTGGCGGTCTCCGCCGGCGGGAACGAGGACGCGGGAGAGCGCTTCGGGGGTGCTGCGGAAGTCGCGCATGTAACGGAGGTTAACGGAGTAGCGGGCGGCGCCATCGTAGACGGTGCTGATGACTTCGCCGCCGACGGCGCTGGAGAGGATCTCCTGTGCCTGGCGGACGCTGATGCCGTTGCGGGCGAGGTCGTCGCGACGCCAGATCACGTCGAGGAAGTAGCCCTGGTTGGTGCGCTCGGCGAAGACGCCGCGGGTTCCGGGGACCGAGGAGAGGATGGATTTGACCTGCTGCCCGAGGTCATCGATTTTCTTCGGGTCGTCGCCGAGGATCTTGAGGCCGATGGGGCTGCGGATTCCGCTGTTGAGCATTTCGACGCGGCCGCGGATGGGCATGGTCCAGGCGTTGGAGAATCCCGGGACCCTGAGGGCGGAGTTCATCTCGGAGATGAGCTCATCCATGGAGACGGTGTCGGGGGTGATGTGGCGGAAGAGGGGCTTGAGCCAATCGGGGGCCCATGAGGTGTACCAGGTGGGGACGCCGGGCCACTGGGATCGCGGCTTGAGGGTGATGAGGGTTTCCAGCATGGAGAGGGGGGCGGGATCGGTGGCGGTCTCCGCGCGGCCTGCCTTGCCGAAGACGTGATCGACCTCGGGGAATTGCCTCAGGACGGTGTCCGTGGCCTGGAGGACGCTCTCAGCCTGGGCGACGGAGATGCCGGGCATGGAAGTCGGCATATAGAGGATGGCACCTTCGTCCATGGGAGGAAGGAATTCAGAGCCCAGCGAGAAGGCGACGGGCAGAGTGATGATCACAAGCAGGCCGGCGATGACGAAGACAACGCGCTTTCGCTCCAGGGTCCAGGCGAGGACAGGTTCGTAGGCGCGCATGAGGGCGCGGCTGAGGGGATTGGATTCCTCGGGCGTGATTTTGCCGATGACGAGGGTGTTGGCGATGCGGCAGAGCCAGTGGGGGCGGAACTTGAATTTCTGGTCGCGGGTGAGGAGGAGGCGGAGAGCCGGGTCGAGGGTGATGGCCAGCAGGGCGGCGACGAGCATGGCCATGGTTTTGGTGTAGATGAGTGGGCGGAAGAGGCGTCCTTCCTGGCCTTCGAGGGTGAGCAGCGGAAGGAACGAGATGGCGATGACGATGAGGGCGAAGAAGGTGGTGGAGGCGACCTGCTTGACGGCGGAGAGGACGACATCTCCGCGTCGGCCGCGTCGGCCATCGCGGTCCCACTGTTCGAGGCGTTTGTGGGTTTGCTCGACGACGACGATGGAGGCATCGATGAGTTCGCCGAAGGCGATGGCGATGCCAGCCAGGGACATGACGTTCACGCTGATGCCGAGCAGGTGCAGGGGGATGAGGGAGATGAGGACGGCGGCCGGCATGGTGATGAGCGGGATGGAAGCGCTGGGGAAGTGCCAGAGGAACACCAGCACGATGATGACGATGGTGAGGAGGACTTCAAAGATGGTCTCGCGGGTGCTGTCGACGGTGCGCTGGATGAGTTCCGAGCGATCGTAGACAGGAACGATTTTGACGCCGGGAGGGAGGCTGGACTGGATTTCGCGGATGCGGTTCTTGACGCGGGCGACCACGTCGAGGGCGTTTTCGCCGCTGCGCATGATGACGATTCCGGAGACGGCTTCGCCTTTGCCGTCGAGGTCGGAGAGTCCGCGGCGAAGGTCGGGGCCTTCGACAACCTGGCCGATGTCCTTGATGCGGATGGGAGTGCCGCCTTCAGTGGCGGTGATGGCAGTGTTGGCGAAGTCGTCGAGAGTGTTGGCGTATCCTCTGCCGCGGATCATGTATTCGGTGCCGCCGAAGTCGACCATGCGGGCGCTGGATTCATCGTTGGCGTCGCGGACCGCATTGGTGACCTGAGCGAGGGTGATGCCGTAGCTGCGCAGGCGATTGGGATCGACGTTGACCTGGAACTGGCGGGTGTAGCCGCCGATGGGCGCCACGTCGGCAACCCCCGGGACGGACCGGAGCCGGTAGCGAAGGTTCCAGTCTTGATAGGAGCGCAGGTCGGCAAGGCTGCGTTGGCCGGATGTGTCGAGCAGGACGTATTGGAAGATCCAGCCGAGGCTGGTGGCATCGGGACTGAGTTCAGGCTTGACGCCATCGGGCAGACGGCCGGCGACGCCGCTGAGGTATTCGAGGGTGCGGGAGCGGGCCCAGTAGGGATCGGTGTTGTCGTCGAAGATGACGTAGACGTAGGAGTATCCGAAATCGGAGACGCCGCGGACGGCCTTGACGTGGGGCGCGCCGAGCATGGTGGTGACGATGGGGTAGGTGACCTGCGCCTCGACGAGATCGGGGCTGCGATCCCAGTGCGTGTAGAGGATGACCTGGGTGTCGCCGAGTTCGGGCAGAGCGTCAAGGGGCGCATGGGAGACGGACCATGCTCCCCACACGCTGGCGAAGCAAACCAGGGCGATGACAGCCCACTTATGACGAACCGAATAATCGATAATCCGCTCGATCACTCCCTGCCTCCGTCCCACCGCAGCCACATTGGCCGGCAGGTCCCGTTGATGTCATGCGATGGCCGGCGCCTACGGTGTTGCCGATGCGCGCAGCCTCGACTCCGAATCGATGAGGAACGTGCCGGAGCTAACGACCTGTTCGCCCTCATGCAGACCATCGAGGACCTGAACGCGATCGCCGATCTCCCAGCCGGTGCGCACGACCCTGGGGACGAAGCGGGAGTCTTCGGTTCTCACGAAGACGCGGCGGGACATGCCGGAGTCGACGATGGCGTCGGCGGGGACCGTAAGCCCCGGGGGCACTGCGACGGGCAGGTCGACATTGACAAACATGCCGGGGCGCAGCCTGAAGCCGGGGTTGTCAGCCTGGAGGCGGATCTTGACGGCGCGCGTGGCCGAATCGACTTCCGGCATCACCAGGGTGATTTTGGCGGTGAACGTCTCGCTTGAGTCCGGAATGCTGATGCGGGCGGTTTCGCCGGCGTGCAGCGCCTGGGCATCGCGGCCGAAGGCATCGGCGATGATCCAGACATGGCTCAGATCGGCGATGGAGTAGAGTTCGTTGTGGCGTTCGAAACGCATTCCCGGTGAGATGTTGCGGGACAGGATGAAGCCATCGACCGGAGAGACGATATAGACGTCTTCAGGAACCTTATGGTTGCGGGTGATCTCTTCGATCTGGGCGTCGCTCATGCCGAGATTGCGCAGCCTGTCGGCACGGGCGGAGGCGGAGGCGGCGTTTTGCAGGGCGCCGGGAGAGACTTCGTGGGCAGCGGAGGGGGCTCCGGGAGTGCGCTCGTTGGCGGCCAGGTATCCCCCGGCGACGGCGAGAAAGTCAGGTGAGTAGACGGTCGCCAGGCGCTGGTCTTTCGATACCCGGCTGCCAACGGCATCGTCGAGGGTTTCCTTGACGTAGCCATCGGTGCCGAAATCGAGACGGAAGATGCGGGTATCGTCGGCCTGGATGCGGCCGAAGAGCCGCGTCTGAGCCTTGCCTGATTCCATTTTCACGGGAACGACCTGGATGCCATAGAGCCGCTGCACGGCGGGATCAAGGACGGCCGTCGAATCTTTCGGCTGGGCAGCGGGAGAGACGGATCGTGCAAGATCGTCGGCATAGACCGGTTCGAGCGGCATTCCGCAATCCGGGGCAGTTCCCGGCTTGTCTGACCGGTAGGCGGGATGCATTGGGTCCTGGTAATAGAGGATGCGGTGAGCCGAACCGGGCGTTGATTTATGGAAACGGTAACCGACAAAGCCGCCGATGAGCAGACATCCCGCAAGAGGCAAGACGCCAATCCACTTCATAGATGAACCTACCCTTCGATCTGCTGTATCCCGGCGCGCGGGAGGACGGGTTACGAACCGCCGGAGAAACATATATGAGAGCGATGATGGAAGAAACGATTCCCGACTCCCCGCTTTGCGTTTCTACCACGGGGGCAAGGCTGAGTATTTGCTCCCGAGCAACTGTCGACCGGCAGCAACGAAGTCCGGGCCCGTACTTAGCAGAAAAGCTTAGTAGATGGACATTTATAGGTTAGAAACGCGCGGCGGCGGCTGTATGTTTGCCATGGAACAAATCGAGCTGTGTTTGCCACTGGACACAAGATGCGGTTGCTGCTTGAGGTAAAGGAGTGTTTGCCGCGAAGCATTTCATGCTCTATCTTTGCGGAAGCGCAAGCTCTATCCAGAGGAAATAGTGGAGTCTAGGTGTAAAGCAATGAAGTCAATCAGGTTAGTCCGTTCAAGCCGGATGTGCCCGAGTTTGCTGAGGATCACTTAGGACATGAAAAGAACGCCAGAAAATACTTGATCTGATGAATTGTTGCAGAACAACGAGAAAATGGTTGACAACATCTCTTCAGATCGCTACATCTTGTCGCATCCCCTCCCCCAAGTGTGGATACCAAATCGAGTCAAACGACCCCAAGGCCGCCCACAGCTAGATTGCGTGTCGTCCGATCCGTCGTGGACATTCCCTGATTCCCGGCGGCGATGCTGTCGATTCCAGATAGAGAAATTTGAGGGGGCTCATATGCACATGCACTTGGCGGAGGTCCGGAAGTTTCCCGTTGGTACGGGTCATAGCGAGACTTCAAACATTTCTGAACGAGCCATCCTGATGTGCGGTTCAGCACTGTTTGCAGGTCTCACCGCGGAGGAATGTAATCAGATAGCCTGCTGTGGGAAGATGCGAATGTTCGCGCAGGATGAACTTCTCTTCATGCAGGGACAACCGCTGCAATGTCTGATGTTGATTTTGACGGGCAGTGTGAAGCTAACGCAGCTGAGTTCCACGGGAAATGAAGTGATCCTTTGGATGAGCGGCGAGCGGGAGCCGATCGGCGTGAATGGAGATCGGACGGCAAAGAGTCCTACGCACAGTTGCTCAGCCCGGGCGATGGAGCCATGCAGTGTGCTGGCCTGGGAATATGCACGCTGCCAAATGATGCTGGATCAATTTCCGCGTATTGCCGCGAATATCAACCAGATCCTCACCGTCCGGCTGGAGGAGTTGCAGGAACGCTTCAGGGAGGTGGCAACGGAACGTGTGGCCAAGCGTCTGGCGCTGACCCTGTTACGCCTGATGAAGCAGGTGGGCCGGCCCCACCTTGCGGGCACGCAGGTCTCGCTCTCGCGGGAAGAGATGGCGCAGATGATTGGAACGACCCTGTTCACGACCAGCCGCATTCTCTCGAAATGGAGCGAAACCGGCGTGGTGATGGCGCGCAGAGAGGGTGTTGTGGTGCGCGACGCAAGACATCTCGAACTGCAAGCCGAGATGGATTGAAGACCTGGATGACTTAGACAATCAAGGCGGGCAGCGCCACTCCCGCGACGGACCGCGCCAGCTCAGTCGAGTTGCAGAGAGAGAGCCAAGCCGCGTGAGAGGTTAAGTTTCGATGCGTAAATCCCACTTGGTAAATGCCACTTCCATCTGCCTGTTTTGCGCCACAGCAGCGGGCCTTCTGGGCGCCACCCGGAGGCCCGGGCTCTGGGAATATACGACCACGATGACCTGGCAACAGGCACCGGTAGCGCCAGGAAGCGACCTCGCACGGCTGGGTGGCGGGACGCAAACAACGCAAGTCTGCCTGACCGAAGAGTTGATCGACCAGTACGGCATACTCCTGCCTCACTCACGGGGACAATGCTCGATCGAAAACAAGCAGGTCGAGCCGGGCCGCATCACTGCCGACTACGTGTGCAGCGGAATGATGACCGGGAAAGGGGCGCTTCTTTCGGAGTGGTCGGACTCCGAGCACGTGACGGGAAAGCTCCACTTTACCGGGATCATGAAAGTGGGGGCTCAAGCCGAGCCTGTGGAGTGGACGAGGGAATCGAAGGCCGTATTCAAGAGCCCCGATTGCGGCAGTGTAAAGCCAGAGGCCCTTCCCAAGGGACGCAGCTAGCCAATGGCTCCGAGACCGCATTGTCCGGATGGACAGGTGCACCGGCAGAGGCCGGTGCGGCGGCCAATTCTGCGTGATTCACGAAACTCGCAACTCCTCACCTTGCGCTCGCGCAAGGTTGGTTCTTCCTCCGCTTACTAGAATGTCTGCTCAAGGTCATTACCCCATATGCGCGTGAATCGAATGCAAGCGAGTATCATCTTTGCGGTTGTACTGGCGTGCGTTCCTGCCCTGGCCCACGCAAAGGATAACGCAGCAGGCGCCTACAAGGCCGGAGAACGAGCCGAGAAGAAGAACGATTACGACACCGCATTCCAGGCCTACAAGCGGGCACACGACGACAAGCCGTCGGATCCGAAGTATATGACGGCGTACCTGAGGCTGCGCACTTATGCGTCGACGGAGCATATTCACACGGGGCAGGCATTGCACGACCAAGGCGATCTTCAGGGAGCGCTTGCACAGTTCCGGCTCGCCAGCCAGATTGACTCCAGCAACTTTGAAGCCCTTGGCCTGGTGCGCCGGACGACCGAGGAGATCGAGGGCCCTAATCGAATCAAGGACGCCACGACGCGGTGGAAACAAGAAGATGCGAAGCTCACCAAGTTAGCAAATAACGCGCCTGGCCCGGTGGAGTTACGGTTCAAGTCCGATCTTCCGGTTTCAATTCAGATGACGACCACGACGGATGTTCTCTACAAGACGATTGGGAAACTGGGCGGAGTGAACATTCTGATCGATCCCGATTACAAGCCGCAGAAGATTTCGTTTGAGTTGAAGGACGTTACCTTGCGCGAGGCGCTCGACATGCTGGCCGTGCAGTCAAAGACGTTCTGGAGGCCGTTGTCGCCCAACACGATCATTGTGACGTCTGATACCGGCGCAAAGCGCAAGGAGCTGGAACAGAGCGTGATGAAGACGTTCTATCTGCGCAATGCCGCGACGCCGGAAGACCTGCAAACCGCGGCGGGCGCGCTGAAGGGCATCCTCGATATCAGCCACATCCAGGTAACACCGGAGTTACGGTCGCTGACGTTGCGGGGAACGCCGGATCAGATGATTTTCGCGCAGAAGTTACTTGGCGATCTGGATAAGCCGAAGTCCGAAGTAAGCATCGACGTGATTGTGATGCAGGTAAGCCGGGACCGGATGCGGACGCTGGGTACGGTGCTGCCTACCACGGTGAGCGCGGCCATCTCGCCGGGAGGATCGTCGGGGAGTAGTTCGGGTTCCGGAGGTTCAACGCTCACGTTGGCTGATTTCCCGGAGCTGGGCGCCAGCGACATTTCCGTTTCACTCTCTGGCGCGAGCTTTACAGCGTTGTCTACAGACAGCGACACCAAGGTGCTGCAAAGGCCCTCGATCCGGGCGCTCGACAGCGAAAAGGCCAGCCTGAAGATCGGCGATCGGATTCCGATTGCAACTGGATCATTTCAAAGCGGCCTGACGCAGGGCGTGAATACGCAGTTTCAATACATCGATGTGGGAGTGAATGTCGACATCACTCCTTACGTGCACTCCGATAACGAAATAACTCTCAAAATGTCACTGGAGATCTCATCGGTAACCGGGGAAGTGACGATTTCGGGAGTAACGCAGCCGACGATCGGGCAGCGCCGCATTGACCATGAGGTGCGATTGGCCGACGGAGAAGTGAACCTGATTGGCGGGATTCTAAATGACTCCGAGACGAAGTCGATGAGCGGGTATCCGTTCCTGATCAAGATCCCGATTCTGAAATATCTGTTTGGCCAGGAACAAAAGCAACGTCAGCAGAACGAGGTTGTATTTGCGATTATTCCGCACATTGTGCGATCCAATCATCCGACAGACGACAACATGAAGATGGTCGACCTGGGTTCTTCCGGCTCGGTAGCGTATCGAGCCCAGAAGGGCGAGCCTGAGTTACCGGCTTCTCCAGCGCAGCCGGGGGTTCCGGCGCCGCCGGCGGCGACGCCTTCTCCGACGCAACGCCCGGCCGCGCAGAAACCTAACTCCGGCACAAGCCCTCAATGACCTGGCTATAACTCCGCATGGATGGCGATAGCTTGAGGCGTGTAGCGTGAAACGGCAATTACTCATTTCGGACCAGGACGACGCGACGCGAAGACGAGTGCCTGCCTGCTGGGATCGCGAGGCTGGCGGAGGATCCGCGGCCTTCTTCGCGGGTAGCGGCTACGAGATCAGGTCGACTGTCAGTTTTTGCCGGCCTTCTTACGAGGTAAGCCATGCAGATTGCAATTAACCTGGCAACCCGGCAATTTGTAGACGTTCGTCCGCTGACCAAACGCCTCAAGACCTGTGTCAAGGTGCTTGGGGTTATCAATTTGTGCGTTGGGGTGCTTGTGTATGTGGCACACTCGTCCAGCACCTCTTCACAGGCGCGAGCTCATGACCTGGACAGGATCGCGACGGCGCAATCGGCGGAACTTGTAAAGTACCGGAGCATGATGGAGAGGCCTGAGAACGTGCTTCTGGCTGATCGCACGAATGCGCTGAATCAGCTGCTTGATGAGAAGGCATTCTCCTGGACGCTGCTGATGCAGAGTCTCGAGGGCGATGTTCCGGCCGATGTGCAGTTGGCTTCAATTCAGCCCGTGCGAGCCAAGGATGGCAGCATCACACTGAAGTTTCATGTAGTCGGTCCGAGGGCGCGCGCCATCGAGCTTATCGCAAACATGGAGCAGGAGCCGTGCTTTCCGATGCCCAGGATCCTGGGAGAGAATGTGCAAGACGACGCACGCGCGAAGGAACCGCCCCACGCGTTGAGCGATTCGACTGTGGAAGAGTTCGAGGTTGAGACGGGCTACGACGAGAGCCAGGCAGCGATCGCACCCAGGAAAGATGCGCCGGACCAGGAGGAACATGGAGCGGACCCGCGGCGGGTTGCGAATACCGCGGCGGTTTCAACTTCAGGGGAATTGCGAGGCCGGAAATGATCAGGCGCACTGGATTCGACTGGCGTGACCGGCTGCATTTACCCCTCACCTGGTATGTGGCCGGGGTGGCGGTGCTCACGATGATTCCGCTTGTTCTGGCGGTCTGGTTTGTGGTGGATCGATCGCTCGGCATCTCGGCTGGAGAAAGCGTTCTTACCGGCAAGAGAGCACAAATCGCGGCAATGGCAGCAGACCTGATGCCACTGCGGGGGCTCACGAAGGAGATGACGGATACTCGCGCAGCCATCGATGACTTCTACGCGAAACGCATTCCAAGGAATTACTCGCAGCTTACCAGCAGCGTGGGCGCAGTTGCGACGAAAGCGGGAGTGCGGCTGACGCAAATCACGTATAGCCAGGGTACCCCGGGGTCGGACCTGGTGGAAATTTCGATGGATGCAGGAGTCAACGGCAACTACCGGCAGATCATGCTGTTCGTAAATGGACTGGAACGCGATCGAGTATTCTTTGTGATTCGTGCGCTGACATTTGCGGGCCAGCAGGGGGGCACGGTGAACCTCCGGGTAAGGGTGTCCGCGTGGATGCGGCCGGGGGATGCGATGACACGACGCCCGATCGAGTCGGCTGGTACTGGCACCACCGCTGCGATTGCAGCGGTGGGCGCACCGCGGACGGGAGGCAGATAGCATGAAGGTTGCACTTGGAACGCGAAACAAGCGCCAGGTGTATCTGGCGGCGGGGCTGCTGTCGGTCGTGGCGATCCTGGCTGCCTGGGAACTTATCGGCTCGGGGGGACACGGTCCGGCTCCAGTGGTTGCGCGGCCGGTCAATGCGGTGAAGCCGCAACACCCCGGAAAGCCGGCCCGGACAGCGATGGGATTCCACCTGAGGATGGATCAACTCGCGCGCAGCGAGAGTCTCGATTACTCAGCGGACGGAAAGGATGTATTCTCGGCTCCCGCGCCCCCCATCGTTGAGGCGGCACTCGCTCCTGCACGGCCGGCGCCAGTAGTTCCCGCGCCGTCCCCGGTCCCGGCGGGCCCCCCTCCTATGGATCTGAAGTATCTCGGCTTTGCACAAAGCGACCCGGGGAATATGAGCGCCCTGTTCATGCATGGGGATGATATCTATGTTGCGAAGTCGGGGGATATCATGTTCCATCGCTTCAAGGTTGGAGCGATTCAGGAATCTCGCGCCCAGGTAACCGATCTTACGAGCAACAATACGCAAAACATCGGGATCGCAAGCAATTAACGGCCGCCTCTATGCAACCGTGCCAAGCAGCGAGAATTGTCCGGCGGAATGAGGATGGTTATGTCCTGGCCGGGGTAATTGTGCTGCTTGCGATTTTCATGATCCTGATGGCAATGGCCGTCCCGAAAGTAAGAGATGAGATTCGGCGCGATAAGGAAGTCGAGACGATGCATCGCGGGCGGCAGTATATTCGCGCGGTGCAACTGTATTACAGGCGATTCAGCCGGTTCCCTCCGGATGTTAATGCCCTGGAAGATACAGACGGAATGCGGTTTCTGAGGAAGAGGTATGCTGATCCGCTGACTGGTCAGGATGATTGGCAGCCGGTCGTCCTTGGGCAGAACAAGGCTCCGCTCTCGATCGGATTCTTCGGCCAGGTGCTCAACATGGGAGCCGCAGTTTCGGCTGAAAACGGAACGGCGCCGGCAAGCAGCATCCTTGGCAAGCCGCCGGCGTCGGCGTTCGACTCATTCTCGAACCCCTCCGACTCGTCTGCGAATTCCAATCAAAGTCCGGGGGGCTCTGCAAATCCAGGCAGTGTGTTTGGAGGCGCAATCATTGGATTCTCGCCGGCAGGGGAGAAGGAATCGATTCTCGTCTACAAGACCAAGACCCACTATAACGAATGGGAGTTTGTGTACGACCCGATGACGGATTCCATGGTGAGGAACTGGTGGGCGCCGCCACCCATCCCGCCAACCAACACCGGGGCACCGGGTGTTGGCCCGAGCGCCACTTCCACAACTCCTTAACGCAGTTCCGGCGATCCTGTATCCGACCCTTGCAGTCTCCACCTTCGCGTTTGCAACCGCCGATTCTGCGGCAGTAATGGCGCGAGGATGAGTTGCGGAGAGACTCGGATGTATCACAGATTAAGCCGGCCAAGTGCGTGAAGACCAGGGCGCGCTGCAAGGCAGATCTGACAACGAAACTCGCCAGCACGATCCTGTGTTGGGCGGCGGGGACAGATCAGGGAGCCGTGTGTTTTGTGACTATGTTCACCGGGGTCACCGGGAATATGACCCGTGCCAGTTGGTCCTGCACGCGAGCTTCGTATTCATGGAAGAGAGTGTGCCTGGAGCGACGCAGGACTTGCCAGGAGAACCACGGCATGTCAAGTTGCTTGCCGATGCGCTTCAGACGGCGTGCCGCCAGGTTGATCTGATTGATCGGGCGGCCGGTTTTCGTTGCAAGGACGAAGTCGTTCCATCCGCATCTTCTGGAGTGAGCCAGCGAGCGAAGAATGCGGAGCAGGAGAGGCGAGATGGGAATTTC
>Ga0335069_10005081_pt1 | contig 19345 bp, 16 predicted proteins | sample Lox_Sample_11_FD_206714 | JGI IMG/M metagenome (GOLD analysis project Ga0335069, IMG submission 206714) | Soil microbial communities from Loxahatchee National Wildlife Refuge, Florida, United States - Lox_Sample_1.1 | ecosystem: Environmental > Terrestrial > Soil > Wetlands | place: USA... | reverse complement strand
CAGCAGTCTTCGAGCTTCATGATCACGCTGGTGGTGGCCGTCGATTTGACCGGAAGAGACGGCCAGGTTCTCTACGAGAACAAGCACTATGTTTTTCGCCAGCAATACCAGTCCACGACGGATCTGCCGGTGTACTTCGACGAGAGTCCTGCCGCGGTTCAGAGACTATCGAGGGACTTTGCACGCGCGCTGGTGGCGGATGTCCTGGAAGGGCTCTAAGAGCGAGTCAGGGCGGATTTCAAGAGCGAAATTCAAGGCCGAAATTCAAAGGCGGCGCTGCGAAGGAGATCGCCGCGCCGCCGTGGGCTCTGAGGGGGAGGGAATAGGTAAAGCCGAATACCTCAGGCTTGGGCACAGTCTAGCCCCGGGCTGATTGCGCTGCAATGAAAATCGCAGCTCATTTAAGAGGAAAACAGGGGACGGGTATTACGGGAGTACACAGGAGCCGAGCTGCACTTTGCATTACTGACTCTTTGGTTAACCCCTTGCGAAGTCGGTTAACCCTGAGTTGATTTGAACTTGCGGGCCGCGGCTGTTGTTGAGGCTGATTATGGACACGATTTGCACTGCTGTCTGGGGATGTCGCGGCGGGTATTCTGGTTTCGCATGTTCGCTCGATTCGCGCAGGAGACCTTGAACGGATGAGGATCGGATGAACGGCTCGCGCTGGGGCGCAGGATTTCATGCGGTCGATCGGTTTGCCGCCGAGATCGAAGCGGCGGCAAGCGGGCAAGGGCAGTTGCGTCCGGGATACGTTCTGGCGGGCGATGAGGTCTTTTTGCTCGACCGTTGCCGAGCAGCGGTCGTGAAAGCGTTTGTTCCGGCTGAACTGAGAGATTTTTGTCTTTCCGATCTCGATCTATCGACGACTACGATTTTTGAGGTTCTGGACCGGGCCCTGACGCCTTCGCTGATGGCGCCGTTTCAGGTTGTCTTTGTGCGCAACGTGCGTCTTCTCTACGGGCGCGGAGCCAAGAAAGAGGAGTTCGCGGCACTGGATCGCTACTTTCGGTCGCCGAATCCCCAGGCACTTCTGATCTTTGTGGCGGATTTCCTTCGGATTGCGACGGACGCGCGCCGCATGGAGATGGACGACAAGAACCGTTTCGAGCGGCTGACCGAGACGCTGGGTGAGCACTGCGGCATGGTGGAGCTGGCGCGGGTGAGCGATGAGGACGCGATGCGGTGGGTGGTCGCGAGCGCGCAGGAAGCCGGTGCGCGCATCGAACCCGATGCAGCGCGCGAACTGGTGGACGCTCTGGGCGCGGACATGATGATGATCGCGTCGGAGCTTGAGAAGCTGCTGCTTTACACCTCGGGCAAGGGGCGCATCACGCTGGGCGACGTCGAGACTATGGTGCTGGCGGCCAAGCAGCGCTCGCTCTATGAGCTGACCGATGCGATCACTTCGAGGAATCGGGCCCGGGCGCTGGCGTTGCTGCAGGGCTTGCTGAACAGCTCGGATGCCGGCGAGGATGCCGCCATCGGGCATCTCTACATGATGGCCAGGACATTCCGGCAGATGCTGGTGATTCTGGAGAAAAACGTGCGGGATTCGCGGGCCATCTGGCAGGCGTTGTGGCAGGGATTCCGGATGCCGCCGTTTGCAGCCGATGAGCTGATTCGGCAGGCTCGGCGCTACAAAAGCCGGCGCGAACTGACGCGGGCGTTGCGGTTGATTGCGCGGGCGGATCTGGAGTTGCGATCGTCACCGCCGGACAAGCGGATTGTGCTGGAGCGGCTGGTTTACGATCTGGCTTCGGAGGCCAAGCCGGCCCCGCTGTTTGCCTCGGCGCAGCTTTCGTTCGAAGTCTGACGCATGGGAGCCGGCCGTTGCATCTTCGAGGCGGCGCGCCGAACGATCCAGGGCAGATAGGCGCGATCCACTTTCTGGATGTGATTGACCAGCCAGTCGCGCAGGAAGTGAAGGAACTCGACGGTGACGGTGATTTCGCCCCGATCGACGCGGGCGAGTTCGGTAACGAGGTTCTGCATCAGCTCGCGGTGCAGGGCCCGGTGCTGTTGGACTTCGGGATAATCGACCCTGGCCATCAGGGTTTCTTCGGCGGCGTGATGGTTGCGGGTGTAGGCCATGAACGTGCGCAGAAACATGCCTGTGACGGCTCTTGGCTCTCCTCGCATGACGGCATTGTGCAGTTCGTTGAGTGACTCGACGAGTAACCTGTGCTGTGCCTCCATGGCGGGGGCACCTACCGAAAGCCGTTTATCCCAAACGAGGAGTGTCATACGATCTTGCTCGCCGGACTGGACCGGCAAAGTGGAACATCGGCTGCAGACAGGCAGAAGTCCAAGGAAATGAGGCGAAAGTCGAAATTAAAGTACCTTTATGGCGTTTCCTGAGTTCCAGTGGGTGTTGGAGTATTGTGCAAGGCTGCGGCTCCCTTGTGTCGCGCCGGCCTGGATGTGGTGGTCTCGGGAAAAAGCGACTCAGGAAATGCGTGAGCTGTCGCTGCGCGTCTGGAGCCATTGGCTGTACTCATGATCGAGCCCGGCCACATGTTCCGAGTATTGGCCCTGGACTGAGGCGAGCAGGCGCTCGAGTTCGACGTCGTCGCCGTGCTCGGCGCGACGCACAGCAAGCTTGATCTGGCTCAAGAGGTCCTGGTGGGCGCGGCGGTGTTCTTCGAGTTTCGGATACCCATGGCGCCGGAGCAGGCTTTCTTCGCAGCCGAAGTGCATGCCGGTGAACTCAATGAGGCGTTCGAGCTGGTGGCACAAGCGGGTCCCGCGCTGTCCCCGGGTCAGCTGATGGCCGAGCGCGCTCAACGAGTCGGCGACCATTCCGTGCTGATCTTCCATGGCCTCGACGCCTGCGATGGCGCTGGCATGCGTGGCTTGATCGGCCACCGATCCCCTCCGGTTTCACTGAGATATGCCTTGATTTTCCGCGAACGGGGGGGCGGGGGACCATAGCGCTTCAGTGGGGTGGCACTGCGACCTTGGTCTCATATTGATTTCAGTAACTTACTCCAGGACGAGGTCCGGCTGGACGTCGTGTCCGCGAGTGGTGAGGATGACGGCGGCTGCAAGGATGAGCGCGCCGCCTACCCAGGCAAATGGACCAAGGTGCTCGCCGAGCAGTTTGACACCCAGAATTGAACCCAAAGCCGGTTCAATGTTGAGAAAGACGCCTGCGCGCGAGGCCGGAACGTGATGGATGCCCCAATTCCAGAGAACTGTGGTGGTCGCGGTACAGGCCAGGCCGCCGATGGCCAGGGCGATCCAGGCAGTGGCACTGACGTGAGTCACCGGCGGGAGAGGGACTTTGTGAGGGAGCCAGGGATTGGCAAGCGCCGGTCCGACGATGAGGATCGCCAACATGACTGTGCCCGAGAGGATGGTATAGGCCGAGACGACCGGAGCACTGTGGGTGAGCATCAGTTTCTTGCTGAGGAGAATCCAGGCCAGAGCGGTGCACAAGGAGAGCACCACGAGCAGATCCCCCTCCAGGGACGGGCCGTTCGGCGCGTTGGTTCCGTGGCGACCTCCGAGCACAATGAGAGAAGCGCCGATGGTGGAGGCGACCAGGGCTCCCCAGCCGAGGGCGTCGAGCCGTTCGCCGGCGAAGATGGCGGCAGCCACGCCCAGCAGGACGGGCATGGAGCCGACCATGAGAGATGCGTGGCTTACGGTCGTCAAGGCCAGGCCGTGGAACTGGATCAGAAACTGGACGGGAATCCCGAAGAAGGCGGAGATGAGGAGAGTGCGGAACTCGCCGCCTGTGAAACGGGTTCGATGGGCAAGCGCGACCGGCAAAACGCCGAGGGATGCGAAGAGGAAGCGGTACAGGACCATCGACTCGACGTTCATCTCGTTCAGCGCGAGCCGTCCGAAGAAGAAGCCGGTACCCCAGAGAGATCCAGCCAGGGCGCAGGCGCCGTAGCCAAGGAACGCAGTGCGGCGGTTCAATTGAGGAGCGGCAATCATCCCTATGTTTACTGTCGCACACGGAATACGAGGCATCGGCCTGCCAAACAGGCGGCGGATCAGAGAGAATGGTTGTCGATGAAAAGCGGGCTCGTGAGTGGAGAGGATGGTGCGCGCACAGGCCTCGTTTTGACGATTGCGGCAGTGCTGTTGGGCGCAGTGCTCTCCCCCTCGGCGTCTGGCGGTGTTCTGTCGAGGCATCGAAAGGCTGAGGCTCCGGCGGAGCAGCCAAGCAAGGGCCCTTCGGCATCGCAGGCTCCGGCGTTTTCGATTCCCGTGGAGCCTCTGGGCTTCTATCCTCCCGGACCCTACTATCTCGGGCAACGCGAAGCGCTCGTTTCTCTGGACTTTCTTGGCGAGAGCAAGCTGCTGTTCACGTTTCGCGCTCCCGGCCTGATGCACAGGACAGATGCGGCGGAGACCGAGCGGAGGATTCGCGCAGAGGTGCTGACTCTGCCGCAGGGCGCGGTGGAGACCGAAGCGTTGTGGACGCTCCACGATCATGACCGGTACCTGTGGATGCTGCGCGATGGGAAGTTTCTGTTGCGCGATCAGAACACGATTCGGGAAGGGGACTCGCGGCTCAATCTGCGTCCCCTGCTCGAGTTTCCGGGGCCGCTTCTTTCCGTGGAGATGGATCCGGGGCAGCACTATCTGGTGACCAACTCTCTGGAGCCTTCCGCGCCGCAGGCGAAGAAGGGGCAGGTAGGGAGTCCGGACACCGCGGATGCCGATGTGGGGCGAGACAGCGAGGAGGAGGGCGGGCGGAAGGATGTCGTGCTGCGCATTCTTGAGCGCGAATCGGGGGAAGTGATGCTGGTGAGCCGAGTGCGCTCGCCGGTCCATCTGCCGATTAATGCCAGTGGGTACCTGGAGACCTTGCCCGGCAAATCCAAAGACTGGGTTGTGAGCTTCGATGGCTTCCGGGGCGGCAGCAAGGTGCTGGGGCGGGTGGAATCGTCGTGCCAGCCTCCGGCCATGTTTGTGTCGCCCGATGAGGCGGTTGTGAACGCCTGTATTCTGCAGAACGGCCGGCGGCTGGTGGCCCTATCGACCCAAGGGCGGGAGTTGTGGGAAGCGGCGTCTCCTCCGACCCAAATCTGGCCCTTGTTTGCGATGGGAGCCGATGGATCGCGTCTGGCGCGGGAGACGCTCACGGTGGATCATTCGATCGAGGATTTCGGGCACGCCTTCGATCCGCAGGAGATCAAAGGGCAGACGGTGGAAGTCTTTGATGCGGTTGGGGGTAAGCTGCTGTTGCGCGCGCCTGCGAGTCCGGTGCTCGATGGTGGCGGCAACGTCGCGATTTCTCCGTCCGGCAATCGCGTCGCGATCCTGAATGGCGGGGCAATCGAGGTCTACGAACTCGCGCCGCCCGCGGCGACAACGCCGCAGCAATCACTGCCGTGATCGGCCCGTTTGCACCGCTGAGGATGCCATGTACACTGGGCAGCGGGAGACTTTTGCTTGGCCACAGCGGTGCTCCACTACATCGCGGCAGCAGTTTCAGACCGCGGCAGGAAGCGTCCTTCGAACGAAGATGCATTTGGTTTTTCCGTTGAGGACGGCGTGTTTGTGGTCTGCGACGGGATGGGCGGGGCGGCGGCTGGCGAGATCGCAAGCTCAGTCGCTGTGGATGAGTTTCTTCACCTGCTGGCGGGGCACGGCCACAATGGAAATGTCTCCATGCCCGGGCCGGTGGAAGAGGCAATTCTCGCCGCGAACGAAGCCGTCTATTCGCGGGCACAAAAGAACAAGCGGCTGAGCGGGATGGGCACGACGATGGTGGCGCTTGCCGTGCAGGAGAGCCACGTCTGGGTGCTGAACATCGGCGACAGCCGCTGTTATCGGCTCCGTCAAGGGAATTTGGAGCAGTTGACGCTGGACCATTCGCTGGTGGAGGAGCAGGTACGGCTCGGTCGCATGACGCGGGCGGAGGCGACTCGCTCGCCTTACAGGAACGTGATCACCCGGGCGATCGGCACCCAGTGCAGTGTGACACCGGACGTTTTCGGGCTTGAGGCCGAACCAGGAGATTTGTTTCTGCTGTGCAGCGACGGCCTGACGCGCGAGCTTTCCGACGAGATGATCGGGGCACTGTTGGCGAATGATGCGTCCCTCGATGAATTGTGCGCTCGCCTGGTGGATGCGGCGAAGAAGGCGGGCGGCCACGACAACATCACTTGTTTGTTGGTGCGGGCGGTAGCATAGAGGCCTGCAGGGACCGGCCCCAGATTTCACTCGGCTGTAGGGAAAGCCGGATTCACCAGATCTTCCAGGGCGCCTGACCCGTGCTCCAAAGCTCCTCGAGCCGTTGTTTCTCGCGCAGGGTATCCATTGGCTGCCAGAACCCCTGGTGAAGAAACGCTTCGACCTGGCCTTTGGCGGTCAGCCGCTGCATTGGGCCGTGCTCAAAGATCGAGCTGTCCTCGTGGACCTCATCGATCACGGCCGGGGAGAGCACAAAAAAGCCGCCATTGATCCAGCCCCCTTCGCCTTCAGGCTTTTCCTGAAAGGCGGTTACCGTTGTCCCATCGACTCGCAGGCCGCCAAAGCGCGCAGAGGGTCTTACTGCCGTGATCGTCGCCAGCTTGCCATGCTGTGCGTGGAAGGCTATAGTCGCCGTGATGTCGACGTTACTTACGCCGTCGCCATAGGTCAGGCAAAAGGCCTTCTCATCGGCGAGGTATCTTGAGATTCTCCGCAGACGGCCACCTGTTCCCGATAACTCTCCCGTATCGACCAATGTGACCCGCCAGGGTTCGGCGACGCTTTGATGAACCTCCATCTTGTTTTCCTTCAAATCGAAGGTGACATCGGACATGTGGAGAAAGTAATTGGCGAAGTACTCCTTGATCAGATAGCCCTTGTAGCCGCAGCAAATGATGAAGTCATTGATGCCGTGCTGAGAGTAGATCTTGAGAATGTGCCACAAGATCGGTCGTCCGCCGATTTCGACCATGGGCTTAGGGCGCACCACGGTCTCTTCGCTGAGCCGCGTGCCCATTCCGCCGGCGAGAATAACTGCCTTCATTTCAGAGGTCTGCCTTCCGTGTCTAAGTCATGGTATCCGATCCTGGCAGTTACGTTGGAGGTGCAATCGGTATTGCATCTACACTCTGGTGACTGGGAATATTCGGTATTCTGACCGGGTGAGCTTCGATGAACGATAGAGCAGGCCAGTTACGGGAACAGATTCTTTCTCTGACCGCGGAGTATTTCGAGAAAGCCTTTCCGCAGGCTGAGTTCAGGCCGGGAGAGACTCCGATCCCGGTCTCAGGCAAAGTCATCGATGCGGCGGATTTGGGCTCGGTGGTCGATTCAGCGCTTGATGCATGGTTTACCACAGGAAGGTTCGCGGAGGAATTTGAGCGGAAACTGGCACGGTTTGTCGGCGTGCGGTGCGCGTCCCTCGTGAACTCGGGCTCGTCGGCGAACCTGGTTGCGCTGAGCGCTTTGACGTCGCCCAAACTCGGCGACCGGAGTCTGAAACCCGGCGACGAGGTCATTACGCTGGCTGCCGGATTTCCGACAACGATCAATCCGATCTTTCAGAACAATCTCGTCCCGGTTTTCGTCGATGTCACGATTCCGAGCTACCAGATCGATGTGAGCCAGCTTGAGGCCGCACGGAGCGAACGCACGAAGGCGATCTTTATCGCTCATACACTTGGAAACGTCTTCGACCTCGATGCGGTGACCGAATTCGCGAAAAGACACAACCTTTGGTTGATCGAAGACTGCTGCGATGCGCTTGGATCCACCTGGCGAGGGCGGAACGTGGGAACGTTCGGCGATATTGCCACGCTCAGCTTTTACCCTGCGCACCACATCACGACGGGCGAGGGCGGAGCGATTCTGACGGATCGGCCCGACCTGAAGGTCTTGATCGAGTCTTTTCGCGATTGGGGACGCGACTGCTGGTGCGACCCCGGCAAAGACAATACCTGCGGCAAGCGTTTTGAATGGCAGCTGGGAAGGCTCCCTTGCGGGTATGACCACAAGTACACGTTTTGTCATGTCGGGTACAACCTGAAGACCACGGATCTGCAAGCTGCACTGGGTGCATCGCAGATCGACAAGCTGCCGAGGTTCATCGAACGCCGCAAAGAGAATTTCCGGCATCTGCATGCAGCACTAAAGCCGGTGGAAGACCAGCTGATTTTGCCGGAAGCGACGCCGGGCTCCGATCCGTCGTGGTTCGGCTTTCCCATCGGTGTACGGGAGGGAGCGGCTTTTTCGCGCAATGACCTGATCCGCCACCTCGAAGGGAAGAAGATTGCAACACGCCTTCTGTTTGGAGGCAACTTGACACGTCAACCTGCCTATGAGGGCCGCACTTATCGCGCGATCGGCGACCTGAAGAATTCCGACTTTGTCATGAACAGCGTGTTCTGGATTGGTGTCTATCCGGGGCTGACGGCTGCGATGCTTGATTTTGTTGCAAAGACGATGAGGGACTTTGCAAGGAATCCTGGCCGATTGGACGCCACGGGTGAGCTGGAAGCGATCGTGACCGGCGGCTAGCTGCGGGGCTCCAAAATAGGTTCCGCCGGCTGCCTGGACCACTCCGCGGTGCGCCGGATTGCATCTTCGAGCCCAATCAAAGGAACCAATCCGAGCACTTCACGCGCTTTGCGGATGTCGGGCACATACCTTGGCTGGCGCTCGACGAGGGTCGTCTTCGATGCGACCTCGGGTTTGATTGCGGGGTTCAAGGCACGGGCGACTGTAGACGCGAGATCGGCGATGCTGATCTCATCTGCTGAACCGACGTTGCAGGCAAACGGATTCGTCGGCAGATCATCGGCGCGAAGCAGAAGAGTCCACAGCCAGATTGCGAGGTCGGCTGCGTAGATATAAGAGCGGATGGGTGAACCGTCGCCTTTCACAGATATGTTGCGGCCGGCAAGGGCATCGCGAATGAAGTTGCCGATGGCGAAATGCCGGTCCAGTGGCAGATGAGGTCCGAGCAGGGTGAAGCAACGGGCCATCGCAATGCGCACTCCGGTTTCGTGGGCGAAGAGCGAGCACATCTGCTCCGAGATGCGCTTACCCTCACCATAGACAGAATTCGGGTCGAGCCAATCCGGCCCGCCGCAATAGTCTTCAGGAATGTGACCTAAGGTATCGGGTTGGCGTCCGTAGACAGCGCCGGAACTGATATAGAGGAATCTCCTGGCTCGTCGTTCCCTGGCGAACTGAATCATGCGTTCCGTGCCGTGGATCAAGGTCGACATCAATTCAGCGGGCCGGCTTGCAGCATCGAGCGAGGTGGAAGCCGCGCCATGGATCACGGAATCGAATTCACCTTCTGGAAAGGCAAAGTCCCGGATATCGCCTTTGATGAAAGAGATTGAGCTCTGGCCAGCTAAATGTGGCATCTTCTCGAGGAAAGCGTCGGGATTGCGCGATACCGCCGTCACGGACAGTTCGAGGTTCAATTTTCGATTGCAGTAATCGAAGCTCTCGAGGAGCCATGCGCCAAAGAAGCCTGTGGCTCCGGAGAGGAAGATGCGGCTTCGTCTCACCCCCTCCCAGAGCGTACGGGTATGGTGGAGGACGTGCTCCAGATCCTGGTTTGACAGAGGCTTCATGATTACAAGAATACTGTGTGGCTCAATTTGCCAAAGGGATAGAAGTGCAAAACAAGTTACGCCAGAAAGGCGTTGTGAGATCGGTTGAGGCGAGCATATCTTCAGTAACCAGCGGGAACCTACTACCCTCCAAAATCCCGAGTTGGAAACTGCTATGATGGCCGCTTAGTTGGGCTTATAGAGAGCAGGCACGACGGCGGCAGTGGCGACAGTACCGATTGGAACGCCTTGATCATGCCTCCCAGGAGTCAATCGTATGAAAGAGATCAAGATCGGTACTCGTCTTGTGGGAGGCGATGAGCCGTGCTACGTAGTCGCCGAGATTGGGATTAACCACAATGGCGATGTCGACATCGCGAAGCGTTTGATCAGCGTGGCGGTGGCGGCCGGCTGCGATGCGGTGAAATTCCAGAAGCGCACCGTCGATGTTGTCTATTCGCCGGAAGAGCTGGCAAGACCACGAGAGAGTCCATTCGGAACGACGAACGGAGATCTGAAGTATGCTCTCGAATTCGAACAAGAAGAGTATGAAGAAATCGACGCATTTTGTCGTTCAGTTAAGATGGGCTGGTTCGCATCGCCATGGGATGAGGGATCCGTAGATTTTCTGGAGCAATTCGCTCCGCCGGTTTATAAGGTGGCTTCCGCCTGTCTCACAGACGATCGGCTGTTGCGTCATATCCGCCGCAAAGGAAAGCCTGTCATTCTTTCGACAGGGATGAGCACTTATGGGGAGATCGATCACGCGGTCGAGGTGCTGGGCAAGACAGATCTTATCCTGATGCATGCTACGAGTACTTATCCGGCTACTTATGAGGAGCTCAATCTCAGGGCGATTCCATCAATGGCTGCGCGTTATGAAGTGCCGATTGGGTACTCAGGTCATGAGACGGGAATTGCCACAAGCGTTTGCGCGGCGACTTTAGGCGCATGTTGCGTGGAGCGCCATATCACCCTGGACCGCGCGGGGTGGGGTACGGATCAGGCCGCGTCGTTGGGACCGAACGGAATCAGCCGCCTGGTTCATGACATCCGGCTTTGGGAGCAGGCCAAAGGCGACGGAATCAAACGTGTCTATGAGCGCGAGTTTCCCATCATCAAGAAGCTGCGGCGTGTTGGCGCCGCGGTCTAGTCGTCCATGAAGGAAGCAGACTCGAAAACTAATCTCGCTGACATCCGAGCCTTGGCCATGGATGTTGACGGAGTTCTCACTGATGGCGGTTTCTGGTGGGGGCCAGGAGGAGAGGAATGGAAGCGATTCTGTTTCGCCGACATGATGGGCCTTTCCCTTGCCAGACGGGCGGGCCTCGCACTGGCCTTGATATCGGGTGAAGACAGCCCACAGGTCGATCGCCTTGCTCTGAAACTCAAGATTGTTCACGTTGTGAAGGGATGTCGCGACAAAGCCTCGGCACTTCGCGGTTTTTCTGCCAAAACAGAGATTGACCTGACGCAGATTTGTTTCATGGGAGACGATGTCAACGACCTGCCTGCGATGGAGATCGCCGGGCTCGCGGCGGCTCCTGCCAACGCTGTCGAAGAGGTACAAGCCTTTGCAGCCTTCATTACACGAAGGCCCGGGGGCAACGGCGCGGTTCGCGAGTGGGTGGACGCATACCTGGCAGCGCGAGGATCGAATGCCCGTGAAGTTTTTGCAGGATCGATCGCTCTCGAAACTTCAAAGTAAGGATTGAATCTGGAATGATGAAGCTCTCCGACTACGTCGTCCGCTTTGTAGCTGAGCAAGGCGTGAATCATGTCTTTTTGGTGACGGGGGGCGGAGCCATGCATCTCAATCATTCCCTGGGAGGCGAGGCCTCGATCGAGCCAGTCTGCAACGCGCACGAGCAAGCCAGCGCGATCTGCGCCGAGGCCTATGCCAAGGCAACGAATCACGTAGGCGTTTGCATGGTGACGACCGGTCCGGGAGGCACGAATGCGGTGACCGGTGTGGCGGGAGCATGGCTCGATTCGACACCTATGGTCGTAATTTCCGGTCAGGTTAAGCGGCCCGATCGGATGTTCGATCAAGACGGGCGTCCGCTTGGCATGCGCCAGCTTGGCGTGCAGGAAGTGGATATCGTTTCCATCGTTAAACCGATTACCAAGTACGCGGTCACGGTTCTCGACCCCAACGGAATTCGCTACGAGCTGGAAAAGGCCTTCTATCTGGCGTTGCATGGCAGGCCGGGACCGGTATGGATCGATATTCCTCTTGATGTTCAAGCGGCGACGATTGATCTTTCAGCGCTGCGACTTTTCGACCCAGCAGAGTTGGAGACTCAATCGCAAGCCGGGGACATGGTCAAGGAAGTGAGGCAGCTAGCCGAGAGGCTGAACGCGGCCGAGCGCCCCCTCTTGTTTGCCGGCAACGGAATTCGGTTAGCCCATGCAGAAGAAGAATTCGTGAAGCTGCGGAAGCTGTTGGGCATTCCGACGGTGGCCACCTGGTGCGCTGCGGACCTGGTCCCCAGCGACGATCCGACTTATGTGGGCCGGCCAGGGGCCGTTGCTGCGCGCGGGGCGAACTTTGCCTTGCAGAACTGCGATCTTCTGCTGGCCATCGGTGTGCGGCTCGACTTTGCCATGACCGGTTATGCACCGCAGAATCTGGCACGAGAAGCATACAAGGTTGCCGTCGATATTGACCCCGCGGAACTGAAGAAGCTTCATCCGTACCTGCAGCAACCCATATGCGCGGACGCCAAAGCATTCCTGAATGAACTGCTGAGACAACTTGCGTCTCTTTCGCAGAGGAACAGGCCCGCATGGGATGCGCGTTGTGCCGGATGGAAGACGCGCTACCCGGTTGTGACCGAGGAGCATCGCAAAGCCGATAGCCGGGTCAGTATCTTCCATCTGGCTGAGGTGATCGGGACCGAGACGAGTGCGGAAGATCTGCTCGTGTCCGGGAGCTCGGGGAGCGGGATCGAGATTTTTCTCCTTGCCTGCCCGACACGCACCGGGCAGCGCATCTATCACACGGCGGGCCTGGGCGCGATGGGTTACGGGCTGCCGATGTCGCTGGCGGTCTGCATCGCGCGCGGGCGCAGGCGCACGATCCTTGTCGATGGCGATGGAGGGTTTCAATTCAATATCCAGGAGCTTGAGCTGGCCTCAAGGCTGAGGCTGCCGGTCAAGTTTTTCATCCTGAACAACGACGGCTATGCATCGATTCGCGCCTCGCAGCGGGGCTACTTCGGCAAGGAGAGCATTGGATGCGACCGCGGCACGGGGCTCACCGTTCCGAATTTGAGCAAGGTGGCGGCCGCCTACGATATACCTTCGATGGTGATTGCCGACCAGAAGAACCTGCGCGAGGATGTGCGGCGCGCGCTTGCCACCGAGGGGCCGCTGGTGGTCGATGTGCATGTGATTCCGGATGAGATGCGTGCGCCGCGGGTTCAGTCGTATCAGAAGCCGGACGGCTCGATGGGCTCGAAGCCGCTCGAAGACATGTATCCGTTCCTGCCGCGCGAAGAATTCCTGGCGAACATGATCGTGAAGCCGCTGGAAGAGTGACAGAGATGGATGAAATCAGACCACAACCTGCGATCAGTCTGTAGGAGCCAATGGCTAAGCGAGAACGAGCTTTAGTCGTGGGTGGAACAGGCCAGATCGGCGCACAGATCATTCGGTGCCTTGGAAATGACCTTTGCGTTTGTGCCTCGCGCAGTTCAATCGGCGCTGGGACGGTACAGGTCGACCTCGGCGGACTCTCGGCAAGAGACGCGCGCAGGCTCATCGGTGTTGTAAAGCCCACGGTCGTGTATTGTGTTGGCGGGATGAATGATGTGGAGCGTTGCGAGACTGAGCCTGAGCTCGCAATGCGAGTGAATTGTGACGGGCCTGCCCAACTTGCGCGGGCCGCAGCAGAGAATGATATCCCGTTCGTACATTTTTCGTCTGACTATATCTTCGATGGAGAATCCGGGCCTTATCGTGAAGACGATCGACCTAATCCAATTAATGTCTATGGCAGAAGCAAATGGGCAGGTGAGACAGCGGTCTGCAACTCCCACCCAAGCCCGATCATCGTTCGAACGACCGTCGTATATGGTCCCGATCCAGGGGAGAAGAACTTCCTTTACACTCTGCGGCGAGTTCTGAATGCCTGCGGAACCATTCGAGTTGCAACTGACCAAATCTCGACCCCAAGTTATAACAGGGATATCGCCCTCAACACGATCGCTCTAGTGAATGCGGGATCTTCGGGAATATTCCATATGTGCGGGTTCGAACGACTGTCAAGACTTGAATTTGCCGAGCGTGCAGTGTGCCTGATGGGAATCAACCACCGAGAAGGGATTGTAGGTGTCCCGACGCAGGAATTGGGCCAGAAGGCTCGTCGACCTCTATCTGCTGGTTTAGTTTCGGACAAACTCAAAACAGTTCAGGGCCTCTCGATGAGAAGTATCGAAGACTCGATCCGTGATTGGATGTCAGAATGAGCCTAGTTACGATCGCGATACCGACCTACAATCGGAAGGATTATCTTCGTTTGGCCGTGGAAAGCGCTTTGGCGCAGACTCACAAAGAAATTGAGATCTTAATCTCTGATAATGCGTCGACAGATGGCACGGCGAGCTATCTTCGCGGGCTCCATGATCCTCGCATCGTCATCATTGAGCAGCCCACAAATCTTGGAATGGTTGGCAACTTCAATGCTTGCTTGACGAACGCGCGCGGCGAATTCTTTTTGATGCTGTCCGACGACGATGTTCTGAAGCCGCATGCGATCGAAGAGCTTGCCGGACCAATGATGCATGGTGAGGGCAGTATTCCTGCCGAGAGGATCGGCCTCACTTGGTGCCCGTGCACGATCATCGATTCGGTCGGCAAGCCCTGCTGGGTGACGGACGGTGGGCCCGCTATTGAGAGCCCTGCTGAGTTGATCGTTGCGCTCTGGAATGGACAGCGGGGTCCTCGCTTCTGCAGCGTGATGGTAAGAAGAGCCGATGCGGCAGGAGTTGGTGGATACCAAGGTGACCGCTATGGAGAGATCTGCGACACTGGTAATTGGGCCAAGATTGGGCTCGGTTACGAGTATGTAGCTTGCGTTCCGGTGCCCCTTGTTCAATATCGATCGCATGCCGGGAGCCTAAGTCGAGCCGCAGCCTGCAGGGATTGGCAGCAATGGGGTCAAGCGATGTTCGAAGACGTTCGTCAAAGCCTCATTGAACAAGGGATTTCTGAACGAACGATTCGTAGCACTCGACTGAATCTACTGGCAAACTTAACTATGACCGTACTGATGCCGAGTATCGGCCAACCGGGATGGGCAATGCAGATGTGCAAAGAAGTTGCACGCGTTTGGCCATGCTTCTGTACGCCTCATGTTGCACGTAGGTTGCTGAAGGAGACCTGGAAACTGGTACGATTCTGGCGCTCGGGACAACGCACGTGAATCAATACCTGGGTGAGGCTAACCAAACACAATCAATCGAGCCGTCCTGGGTGAGGTGGCTGCGGACGGTTCGCTGGGTAAATCGTGTCACATCGCACATACCGCCGGCGCTCTTCGGCCGCTACCTGGCTGTAGGTATCTTCAACACGGCCTTCGGATACTCGTCCTTCGCGGCCTTGACGGCACTTCTCGCGCACGTCATGCCTTACAGTTATATGCCTGCGACTATGATATCCAGCCCCCTGAACATTACGGTCGCGTTCTTAGGATATAAGTGGTTTGTGTTTCAGACGAGAGGGAATTACCTGAAAGAATGGGCTCGCTATCTGGCGGTCTGCACTTCTGGAATCCTGATCGGGATCCTCATACTTCCGATCGTCGTGGCGATACTTCACCGCGGATTCGGTCTGCAAGGTTCAGCGCCTTACGTAGCCGGTGCGCTGATGCTCGCATTTGGCGTCATCTACAACTTCTTTGGACACAAGACGTTTTCATTTCGAGAATCTAAAAATTGATCCGTTCTTTCTCTGTCACCAAGGGCCGTTTCATCACTAGAGTATGAATCGAGCCGATGTATTCGCCGATGATGCCGAGGGCGATCAGCTGCACCGACCCCAGGAAGAACAAGCCCAAGACGACCGGGGCAATGCCCATGTTGAAGCGGTACCAGAACACAAGCTTGTAGAAGAGGTAGAACATTCCAATCGCGAAGCTGATGAACGCGGAGAGAAACCCAAAAAAAATGACGAGGCGCAGGGGGACCTTGGAGAGATTGGTGATCCCCAACATGCCGAAGTCGTACATCGCGTAGAAATTGTTGGCGGAGACTCCGCGTTCGCGGCGGTTCTGATTGTAGAAAACCTTGGCGATGGGCAGACCGAGCTCGGCGATCATGCCGCGAAAGTACGGATACGGATCGGGGAAACCTGTGCGGATCCGTTCGACGACAGAACGATCGTAGAGGCCGAATCCGGTGAAGTGTTCCAGTACTTTTACATTGGTGAGGCGTGCGACCAGACGGTAATAGGTGGTGCGGATGCGGTACATCAACCCGTTTTCGTCGCTAGTGTTCTTAATGGCGGCAACGATGGGAAAGCCTTTCTCCCATTCGCGGATCATCTCGACGAAGAGCTCGGGCGGGTCCTGCAGGTCGGCGACGAGGCTGCCTACGGCGTCACCTTTCGCCTGGAGGAACGCATGCATGCCGGAGCGATCGGGTCCGACATTGCGGGCGTTGACGATGACTTTGACGGTGGGATCTTCGGCGGCCATTGCGCGGAGGATTTCGACGGTGTTGTCGGTGGACGCGTTATCGATGAACAGGTGCTCGAAGCGATAGCCGGGGAGCTGGGCGGCGACGGCCATCAGGCGTCGATGGAGTTCGCGCACGTTGGCTTCTTCGTTGTAGCAGGGCGTGAGGATTGTGATCAGTCTGCTGCTCACCGGCGGTTCCTGCGTGTCCATCGCGTGGCAATGTTCTGAGGTTCGTAAATCATTCTGAATTGGTGCAAGTCTAGCATGTGCTTGTTTTGCCTATGCGTCACTCCAACCCGTTTTTGAAACTATGGTTTAGCTCCAGATTCAGGTTTCAGGCAAGGTTTCTGATTTGATTTTCGCTCGATCGAAACTGCTGCGTTCGTCATTGACAGTTGAGCGCGCGAAAATCATCGTCGAGAACGACAGGCTCGAGGGTCCACACCCAGCTACTCTTGTTTTTCCACACGGGGTCGTAGACGCGGGCGATTAGGTACTGAATTCCCAATTGATGACATGTCGCACGTGTACGCTCTGCGTCGGCACCGTTGTAGAGCCCATCGATTGCCGCGGCAAGAGTTGGGCAGCCAGAGGGGTCACCACCAAGATCAGATCCGCAGGTGCCCTTGTCGTCAGCTATGACTACTTGATGCCGGACGCCGAGCATGTCGGCGATCATGGCCATTCGGTCTGTTCCCTGATCTTCGGGGTTGAACTGGACCACGGCGTTTTGTGGAATGACCCGGTTCAGATCGGCGTAACCTAAGGCCGAAATATAAGCCTTCTGCGAGAGGTCGCGCGCGTCGGGGTCGGAGCTGTGGTGAGCTGCCAGATCGCCCAGGGGGATCAGGAAGCGGAACATGCAGGCCTGGGTGATGGTGCTGAAGACGCCGAGGACCAGGGCCAGGGATGCAATTTGCCGTACCCAGTTTGGGGTGGGTCCTGGCAACCCCGAGGTCTGGGTGGGCGCATTGGGTTTGCGGTCGGCAACGTTCCATGCCCCGAAGAGCTCGGAGGCCAGCAGGAGCAGTGGGAACTGAACGAACAGGGCGGCTCTCCAGGCGAAGTCGTTGGTTTGGAGCACGCCTGAGCGGATGAGAGACATGAAGGGCACCATGGCGCAGGCCATGAAGAGCAGGCTGCGCTGGGCAGAGGTGAGTGGGGTGCGGCCTCGCCACGCCGGAATTGCCCACACGAAAAAGACGACGAAGAAGAACCCGAACTCAAGCGCGTAGCCGGGGACCAGAAGAATCAGTTTTGCCCAATTCGCCGCAGTTGTTGGGGACAACTGGAGGGACTGGAAGAAGGAGGTTCTGAGAAGCGAGTCGGGGGGGATCATTTGGCGGACTGCGAAGGAGAACAGCGGCGCCGGAGTTCCGGTAGAGGTTGCGCTGCTGCCCGACGCAGAGTGCGTCAGCTGGTACAGATATGGAATGAGGAGGACGAGTGCACCCAGGCCACCGCAGGCCAGCAGCAGCACAGGCTTCCAGGTACGTTCGACGCAAACGTGCCAGGCGGCCCAGACGAGCGCAACCAGGAAGAACGCGAACGTGACATAAATGGAGAGCCCAAAGGCGCTTGAAAGCGCACAAGCAATCAGAATCGCCGACCATGCTTGATTTCGCGCACTGCTGCGAGGACTGATCCACGCTAAGAGAAACGCGAAGAGACAACAGACCATGCCGAGCAGATGGTGGGGCGCCCAGAACAACGTATGGAGCCAGCTTGGGATGCCATCGCGCGACCAGGCTTCCAAATCGGCGGGGGGAGAAACGTGGTAGAGAAACAGGTTCCAGAGAACGGGGACAATATCGATGCCGGTGACTGTGAGAAGTGCGAGTGAGCCAAGGAACTGGCGGCGCAGGCGTCCGCCGACTCGCAGGAAATGCTTCAGATAAAGCCCGATCAGGGCGATCAGACCGAATCCAGCCCAGACGCACCCGGCGGTGAAGACGCTGCGCACGGGCAAGCGGGTCATCTTGGCGATCGCGGCACAGACCACGTACCAGAAGTAGTAGTTCCGCATCGGAGCCGGGTGTTTGTAGAGATAGAGCGGGTTGGCGGGCGGCACGCCGGTGTGGAGGACACTCTCGGTCCAGTTCACGCGATAGCTTTGATCGAGCAGGGAGACATTCAGGAAGAGCCGATGGCCCCACTGAATGTCTACGAGAGACAGGATTGTGAAAGCTGTCCACAACCCCGCTACGATGAGCGCCTTATTCCCGAAGGGCTGAAAACCGATGAGCCATCGAGATCCGGCGCTACGTTTTGCTTGTGCTTCGGCCGCAAGGATCCAGATGCAGCAGGCGAGGCTCGCGAGGAGGAAGACGACAACTGCCAAGAGGGAGAGGAAACGCCCAATCAGGACCGCAGAAATCGTCGTTACGGCAAACGATAGCGGGAGACTCCAGAAGAGCCGCTCAACGAGAGAACGGTCGCGGAACTGGTTGAGGTTCGCAAACCATCCCACGAGGTACCCCGTGCACAGGGTTGCAGGGACGAATGCTGGAAGGGCGAGGACGGTGGTGAGCAGTTGGCTGGCGGTCAGGTTCATTGGCTCGAGAATCATGACCTCCGCTGGTCGATCTTCACGCGGCTGCAAGGCAAAGACGGGCGCGGGCGACGGCTCTCTCCACCCGATCCTGCCAGTCAGGCTAGCACTCCGGGAAGGGCAATCGAGGTGAGAGGAGCCCAAGAGAACCAGCCATCCAAACCGAGAAGGATCGCCTGGGTTGACTTTCGAGCTTTCGAGCGTCGATACTGCCTTCAATGTTCAACCAGAGACAAGCCGGGGCCATGGCCATGTGTATGCGCCGGTCGTGCGGACCTGACCGCTTGCTTCTGGAACGGCACATGCGCTGAGCGCAATGACCCCTGGAGATCCTGAAGCAAGAGCGGCCCGGTCCTGAATGGATCGGGTTTTTAGCGTTTTGTTGCGGAAGCTGCGATCCAGCCAATAGTTCCACAGCCGCAGTCCACCCACCGCAAACCTGAGAGAAGAGGAGTTTCAGCATGCCAGACGAGAAGCAACTGCAGTTCGCCACCCTTGCCGTTCACGCCGGTCAGTCGCCCGATCCCGCGACCGGATCGCGCGCAGTGCCGATCTACCAGACGACGTCGTATCTGTTCCAGGATGCCG
>Ga0335069_10005080_pt1 | contig 19349 bp, 17 predicted proteins | sample Lox_Sample_11_FD_206714 | JGI IMG/M metagenome (GOLD analysis project Ga0335069, IMG submission 206714) | Soil microbial communities from Loxahatchee National Wildlife Refuge, Florida, United States - Lox_Sample_1.1 | ecosystem: Environmental > Terrestrial > Soil > Wetlands | place: USA... | reverse complement strand
CGCTGCGCATCGACGTGGCCCGGATCCAGGCCACCGGCCCGGGAGCCGCGGCCGCGGCGGACGAGTCCCCGATGACCACCGCGCACGCGCCGTCCGAGGACGGGCACGTCTCGTCGTACCGCACCGGGTCCCACAGCATCGGGGAGGCCTGCACCCTCTCCAGGGTGATGTCGCCCTGCTGCAGGTGGGCGTACGGGTTGAGGGCGCCGTTGCGCCGGTCCTTGACCGCGACCAGCGCGCCGATGTGTGATGGCGCGCCGCTGCGCCTGATGTAGGCCCGGATGTGCGGGGCGAAGTACCCGCCCGCGCCGGCCACCACCGGGATGCTGAACGGCGGCGCGATCGACAGCGCCCACATGGCATTGGACTCCGACTGCTTCTCGAACGCCAGCGCCAGCACCCGCCGGTGCACGCCCGCTTGTACCAGGCTGGTCGCGACCAGCCCGGTCGCGCCGCCCACTGAACCCGCCGTGTGCACCCGCAGTAGCGGCTTGCCCGCCGCGCCCAGCGCGTCGGCCAGGTACAGCTCGGGCATCATCACGCCCTCGAACAGGTCGGGCGCTTTCCCGACCACGACCGCGTCGATATCCGCCAGCGACAGCCCGGCGTCCAAAACTGCGCGGTCCGCCGCCTCCCGGCACAGCCCCGCGATCGACACGTCGGTGCGCTTGGACCGGTGCCGGGTCTGCCCGACGCCCAGGACAGCGGCGGGCCGCTTCACGATGCCTCCCCGGACAGGACGCACACCAGGTTCTGCTGCAGCACCGGGCCGCTGGTCGCGTGCCCGAGCGCGCGTTCGGCCCGGCCGGACATGACCGCCCGTGCCGCCTGCCCGATCCGGGCCAGCCCGGCAGCGAACATCGGGTTGCCGCACAGCGCGCCGCCCGACGGGTTGACCGCGACGCCGTCGCCGAGCCCGAGCGCCTCGCGCAGCAGCAGCTCCTGATGAGAGAACGGCGCGTGCAGTTCGGCCACGTCAACAGGACCGGCCCCCGCCGCCCGGGCCGCGCCCGCCGCCGACGGCACCGCCAGCAGGTCCCGCGCGCCCAGCGAGCCCGAATCCACCTGGTGCGCGAACCCGCTGATCCAGGCGGGCCGCTCGCACAGCTCCCGCGCCCGCGCCGCCGACGCGATGATCACGACCGCCGCCCCGTCGCCGACCGGGGCGCAGTCGTGCGCCCGCAGCGGCTCGGCCACATAGGGCCGGGCCAGCAACTCCGACGCCGCGACCGAACCCGACACCTGTGCCGCCGGATTCCGCAGCGCCGCGGCCCGGCTGCGCGCGGCCACCTCCGCCATGTCTTTCTCGGTCCATCGTCCGGCCTCCAGGCCGAGCCGCGCCTGCAGCGCCGCGACCGACACCGAGTCCGGCCACAGCGGGGCGAGCAGGTACGGGTCGAGCTGCAGCGCCAGCACCCGGCGCAGCTCCGCGCCCGAGGACTTGCCGAACCCGTACGCCAGCGCGATCTCCGCCTCACCGGTCAGGACCTTCGCCCACGCCTCGTACAGCGCCCAGGCGGCGTCCATCTCCACGTGCGATTCCATCGTCGGCGGGACCGCGCCGATGGCGTCCACCGCCGACACGAACGAGAACGCCCGCCCGGCCAGGTAGTCCGAGGACCCCGAGCACCAGAACCCGATGTCGGATTTGGTCAGGCCGCACGCCCGGAACGCCTCGGCGAAGATCGGCACTAGCATCTCCACCCCGCTGGTGGTGGCGTCCTCGCGCACCCGGCACGGCGACTGCGCGAACCCGACGACCGCGACGTCCGAACTCACAGGCACCTCGCATACGACTCGTAGTCCGCGTCCGGCTCCCCGGTCGGCGTGAAGTGGCTGATGCTCCCCGGTTCGCCCCACACCGCCCTGACCCGCATGCCCATCCGCGCCTCGCCGGGGTCACAGCCCAGCACCAGGTGCTGGAACGCGATGTCCGCCCCGTCTAGGAGCACGGCCGCGGCCACGTACGGGGGAGTGACCTTCTGGCCCGGGTACCCCACGTTCACGATGCAGAACGTGGTCACGGTCCCGCTCTGGTGAAGCTCCACCTCCTCGCTGGTGGGGACGCCGTCGGCCGGGCAGGTTCCGCGCGGCGGCACGTACACCTGCCCGCACACCCCGCACCGCTGCCCGAGTATCCGCCCGTCCGCCAGCCCGCGCAGGTACGCGGTCTCCCCGGGCGAGGCGGTGTGCATGTAGTGCAGCCGCACCGGCGTGACCGTCAGGCCCGGAGTCACCTCGCGCGGTTCCGCCGCGGGGGCCGTCCCCGCAGGCCCGTCGCACGGCTCGAAGCAAGCGATGTCCCGGATGCTGCCCGCCGGTCGTTCGGCCCACCGGGGCCGGACCCGCAGCCCGGTCCGCATGACCGCGGCCGAACCCGCGTCCACCGCGTGCAGCATCGCCGTGTCCGCGCCGTCCAGCCGGATCAGCGCCCAGGCGAACGGCTCCGCCAGCGGCTGGCCCGCCAGCGGCTCCGGCATCCACGACCAGCTGATCACGGTGCCCTCCGGGCCGACCTCGGTCAGCGAGGCCGGCGGCTCCGCGCTCACCGGGTCGTACTCGAACGGCGGCGCGTGCACCCGGCCGTCCGCGCCGCGCGCGCCGAGGATCCGCCGCTCCGCCAGGCCGGCGATGAACTGGCTCAGCACCGGCCCGAGCGAGCGGGTGTAGTCGAACTCGATCTCCAGCGGCGCCCGCAACGGCGCGGATTCAGCAACTGGATGGCTCACCCGCCGATTATAGAACGTGTTCTAGTTGACGGGCAGATCCCAGTTCACCGGCAGGCTTCAGGCCGGCCGCCTTGTCTGCTAGTAGAACGTGTTCTAGATTGGGCCCGTGACCGACATCGGCCTGTGGGCCATCGCCGCCACTGATCCCGAACGGACGGCGGTAATCGACCCGTCCGGCACGGCCATCAGCTACGCGGAGCTGGCCGCCCGGGCCGACCGTTACGGACGCGGCCTGCAGGCCCTCGGCCTTCATCCCGGCGCCGCCGTGGCCGGGATGCTGCCGAACAGCACCGAGGCGCTCGCCCTGTTCTTCGCGGCCGCGCAGACCGGGCTGTACGTGGTGCCGGTCAACTGGCACCTGACCGCCGACGAGGTGGCCTACATCCTGGCCGACAGCGGCGCCGGGGCGTTCGTGTCGCACGAGAGGTTCGGCCAGGTCGCGGCCGAGGCGGCCGCCGGGGCGGGCATCGACCCGGAGGCCTGCTTCGCCGTGGGCGAGGTACCCGGTTTCGCGCCGCTGGCCGCGCTCGGCGCCGACCGCGAGGGGCGGCCCGACCCGCGCACGGCGGGCGGCCCGATGGTCTACACGTCCGGCACGTCGGGCCGGCCCAAGGGCGTCCGGCGCCCGCTCACCGGCGAGGACCCGGATAAGCCGCCGATGGCGGCGACCTGGTTCTTCGGCATATTCTCGCTGGCGCCCGGCGACGGGAACGTCCATCTGTGCTGCTCGCCGCTCTACCACACCGCGGTGCTGAACTTCGCGACGATCTCGCTCCAGCTCGGCCATCCGGTTGTGCTGATGGACCGCTTCGACGCCACCGACCTGCTCGCGCTGGTGCAGCGGCACCGGGTCACCCACACGCACATGGTGCCTACCCAGTTCCGCCGGCTTCTCGCCCTGCCGCAGGAGACCAGGAACCGCTACGACGTGTCCTCGATGCGCGCCGCGATCCACAGCGCCGCGCCCTGCCCGCCCGACGTCAAGAGGGCGATGCTGGACTGGTGGGGTCCGGTGATCACCGAGTACTACGCCGCCAGCGAGGGCGGCGGGACCAGCATTACCGGGCCGCAGTGGCTGGCCCGGCCCGGTTCGGTCGGCCTGCCGTGGCCGGGTTCCGAGGTGCACGTGCTCGACGCCGAGGGTAACGACCGGCCGCCCGGCGAGCCCGGGCTGGTCTACATGCGCATGGGCACCTCGACCTTCGACTACCACAAGGACGCGGAGAAGACGCGCGCCTCGCGCGCCCGCGGCATGTTCACCGTGGGGGACATCGGCTACCTCGACGCGGACGGCTACCTCTACCTGTGCGACCGCCAGAGCGACATGATCATCTCGGGCGGGGTGAACATCTACCCGGCCGAGATCGAGGCCGAACTCTCCGGCCACCCCGCGGTCGACGACGTGGCCGTGTTCGGGATTCCGCACGACGAGTGGGGGGAGGAGATCAAGGCCGTGGTCCAGCCGGCCCCCGGCGCCGAACCCGGCCCGGAGCTCACCGCGGACCTGCTGGCCTTTCTTGACGGCCGGCTGGCCAGGTTCAAGCTGCCCAGGAGCATCGACTACGTCACCGAGCTGCCGCGCGACCCGAACGGCAAGCTCTACAAGCGCCGACTCCGCGACCCCTACTGGGCCGGCCGCGACCGCTCCATCTGACCCTCCCGGCCTCGTCTTGATCGGCGCAGCGCAACCTGGGATAGTGTGCGCCAGGTGAGCTACGACGGGGACTGGCGGGAGACGTTCCGGCCTGACATCCCCACCCCGGCGCGGATCTACGACTACCTTCTCGGCGGCAAGGACAACTACCCGGCCGACCGCGCCGTCGGCGAGTCGATGATCGCGCAGCTGCCGAACGTCCGGCAGGCGGTGCAGTGGAACCGGGCCTTCCTCCGCCGGGCGGTGCGCTACCTGGTCGGCGAGGCCGGCATCAGGCAGATCATCGACGTCGGCGCCGGGTTGCCCACCGCGGGCAACACGCACGAGATCGCCCTGGCCGCCTGCCCGCAAGCCCGGGTGGTCTACGTCGACCACGACCCGGTGGTGCTGGCACATGCCCGCAGCATGCTGCACGGCGTCCCGGGCACCACGGTCATCGGCCGGGACATGCTCGAGCCGGACACCATCCTGGCCGACCCCGCGCTGCGCGAGCTGATCGACTTCGATGAGCCCATCGCGCTGCTGTTCCTGTCTATCCTGCACTTCGTCGCGAACGAGGCGGACCCGGCCGGGATCATCGCCAGGCTGCTGGCCCCGTTCCCGGTCGGCAGCTACGTCGCGATATCGCACGCCACCCCGGACGAGATCCCCGAGGTCACCGACGTGGAACGGGTCTTCGACGAGGCGACCACCCCGGCCCACGTCCGCAGCCGGGCCGCGATCAGGCAGCTGGTGGCCGGGATGGAGATCATCGAGCCGGGCCTGGCTTGGCCGCCGCAATGGCGGCCGGATCCCGGTGAGGTGGTACCGGCCAATGCCGCCGAGTCGTACTACTGCGTGGTGGTCGCCCGCACGACCTCACCCGGGGGGCCGAACGGGCCGGGTATCACCTGTCCCTGAACGCTACTTGTCGCGGAACTGGGGCCGCCGCTTCTCCGCGAACGCGCGCGGCCCCTCCTTCGCGTCTTCGCTGGCGAACACGGCCATGCCCACCTTGGCCTCGAGGGCGAACGCCTCGTTCTCCGGCATGCCCTCGGTCTCCCGGATGACCCGCAGGATCGCCCGCACCGCGACCGGCCCGTTGGCCGCGATCGCCTCGGCGATCTCCAGTGCCGCCTCCAGCGCCTGGCCGTCCGGCACGACGTGGCCGATGAGCCCGATGGACAACGCCTCGTCCGCGGTGATGTGCCGCCCCGTGAGCAGCAGTTCGGCCGCCACCGTGTACGGGACCTGCCGGGGCAGCCGGACCGCCGAACCGCCCAGCGGGAACAGCCCCCAGCGGGCTTCCGAAACCCCGAACCGCGCACTCGTCCCGGCCACCCGGATGTCGCACGCCTGCAGGATCTCGGTGCCGCCCGCGATCGCCGGGCCCTCCACCGCGGCGATCAGCGGCTTGCTCAGCCGGCGCCCCTTGAGCAGCGGCTCGATCACCGAGACATCCAGCTCGCCGAGCCGGGCCCCGGGATGGTCCCGGGTCATCGCCACCAGGTCGGCGCCGGCGCAGAACGCGCCGCCCGCCCCGGTCAGCACGCAGACCCGGATGCCGGGATCGGAGTCCACCGTGTCCCAGGCCTGGCGCATCAGCTCCATCATCGGCGCGCTCAGCGCGTTCCGCGCCTGCGGCCGGTTCATCGTGACGATCAGCACGTGCCCCCGGCGCTCGATGAGCGCGTGCGGCTCCTCCATAACGCTCCTCACTGCAAAGGCCGCGCCTAAAGGCTTGCCCAGAACAGTAACACGTTCTAGTTTCTAGCCATGGCACTGAACCTGGCCGACCTGTTCGAGCATGCCGTCGACACCTTCCCGGACCGGGTCGCGCTGATCTTCGGCGACCGCCAGGTCACGTACACCGAGCTCGACGACGAGGCGAACCGGCTCGCCCACCACCTGGCCGCCCAGGGGGTCGGGCCCGGTGACCATGTCGGCCTCTACGCCCGCAACTCCGTCGAGACCGTGGAAACGCTGCTCGCCACCATCAAGCTCCGCGCCGCTTCGATCAATATCAACTACCGGTACCTGCGCGACGAACTGGCGTATCACCTGCGGGACGCCGACTTGTCCGCCCTCGTCTACGACCAGGACCTGGCTCCGGTCGTGGACGCCGTCGTGCCCCCCGGACTGCCCCGCGTGGCGATCGGTGCGGGCCTGTCGTTCGACCAGGCCCTCTCAGCCGCGTCAGGAGCACGTGACTTCCCTCCGCGCAGCCCTGACGACATCTTCATCATCTACACCGGGGGTACCACGGGGCATCCAAAAGGCGTCATGTGGCGCCACGAGGACATCTGGCGCACGCTCGGCGGCGGCATCGACTTCATCACCGGCGAGCCGCTGGAAGACGAGTGGGCCCAATCCCGCCAGGGCGCCGCGGACGGGCGGGGCATGGTCCGCATGGCCCCCGCGCCGCTCATCCACGGCGCCGCCATGGTGGCCACGCTGGCCTGCCTGTTCGGCGGGGACACGGCCGTGATCATGCCGAAGTTCGATCCGGACGCGATCTGGGCCGCGGTGCAGCAGCACCAGGTCAACGTGCTGTCGGTCATCGGCGATGCGATGGCCAGGCCGTTGATGGAGGCACTGGCCGCCGGGACCTACGACACGTCCTCACTGGTCTCCTTCAACTCCACGGCCGCGCTGTTCTCGCCCGCGGTCAAGGATGCGTGCGTGAAGGCACTGCCCACCGTGTTCATCAGCGAGGCGATCGGCTCGACCGAAACCGGCTTCGCGGGCATCGCGTTCGTCAGCGCGGCTGACGAGCACCGGGGCGGTCCCACCGTCACGGCCGGCCCGGACGTCATCGTGCTGGGCGACGACAACGAACCGGTCGGTCCCGGCCAGGTCGGCCGGCTGGCCCGGGGCGGGCACGTGCCGCTCGGCTACTACAACGACCCGGTCAAGACCAGCGCGATGTTCGCCGAGGTGGACGGGAAGCGCTACGCGATCCCGGGCGACATGGCGCGGGTAGAGGAAGACGGCACGCTGACGCTGCTCGGCCGCGGCAACACCTGCGTGAACTCCGGCGGCGAGAAAGTCTTCCCCGAGGAGGTGGAGGGCGCGCTGAAGTCCCACCCCGACGTGTTCGACGCGCTGGTCATCGGCATGCCCGACGACCTGCTCGGGCAGCGGGTGGCCGCGCTGGTACAGCCCAGGCCCGGTACGAGACCCGACCCGGCCGCGCTGGCGGAGCACGTCCGCGGCCACCTCGCGGGCTACAAGGTGCCGCGCACCATCTGGCTCACCGACACGATCAGCCGCACGGTGTCCGGCAAGGCCGACTACGCCTGGGCCCGCGGGTACGCCGGCGCCCACCAGCCCGCCCTGGATACCCGCCGGTGAGCGGCCCCGTGCGCACCCCGCTGTGCGACCTGCTCGGCATCGAGCATCCCATCGTCGGCTTCAGCCCGTCCGAGCACGTCGCCGCCGCGGTCAGCCGGGCCGGCGGCCTCGGCGTGCTGGGCTGCGTCCGGTTCAACGACCCGGCCGAACTGGACGCGGTGCTGGACTGGATGGACCGGAACACCGGCGGCCGCCCGTACGGTATCGACGTGGTCATGCCCGCCCGGGTCCCCACTGAGGGCGCGCCGCCAGACCTCGGCCAGCTGATCCCGCAGCCGCACAAGGACTTCGTGGAGCGGACGCTGCTCCGGCTCGGCGTCCCGCCGCTGCCGGACGACGCCCGGGCCGCCGACGGCGTGCTCGGCTGGCTGCACTCGGTCGCGCGCAAGCACGTCGAGGTCGCGCTGGGCCATCCCGCGCGGCTGATCGCGAACGCGCTCGGCCCGCCGCCGCCCGACGTCATCGCCAGCGCGCACGACCGCGGCATGCTGGTCGCGGCGCTGGCCGGGAAGGCGGAGCACGCCCGCAGGCAGGTCGCCAGCGGCGTGGACATCGTGGTTGCCCAGGGCTACGAGGCGGGCGGGCACACCGGCGAGATCGCCACCATGGTCCTCGTCCCCGAGATCGTCGACGCGGTCGGCGAGCGAGCTCACGTGCTGGCCGCGGGCGGGATCGGCAGCGGCCGCCAGGTCGCGGCGGCGCTCGCCCTCGGCGCGGTCGGGGCCTGGATGGGCTCGGCCTGGCTCCTCACCCGGGAGTACCAGCAGCTGTCCACGGCGCCCGCCGTCCAGCAGGCCCTGCTCGCGGCGACGTCCTCGGACACCACGCGGTCGAGGATCTACAGCGGCAAGCCCGCCCGGCTGCTCAAGAACAAGTGGACCGACGCCTGGGAACAGCCCGGCGCGCCGGAACCGCTCCGCATGCCACTGCAGAACTTGCTGGTCAGCGAGGCACACCAGCGGCTCATGCGGTCCGGTCAGCCGGACGTGGTGCCGATGCCGGCCGGGCAGATCGTCGGCCGGATCACCGAGATCCGGCCGGTCGCCGACGTGATGGCCGAACTCGTCCGGGAAACCGCCGAGGTCCTCGACCGCCTGGGCCAGCTCCGGCAAGACGGCCTGGAATGATGATGCGATGAGGATCAGCGTCTCGGCCGGTTACTGGTCAGCCGGCCCGCCGCCCGGTGCCGCCGACCTGTTCGAAGCGGCCGAACGCACCGGGATCGACCAGATCTGGACGGCCGAAGCCTACGGCAGCGACGCGTGGACCCCGCTGGCCTGGTGGGGCTCGCGCACCTCGCGGATCAAGCTCGGCACGGCGGTCTCCCAGCTGTCGGCCCGGCCGCCGGTCACCCTGGCCATGACCGCGATGACCATGGACCACCTCACCCAGGGCCGGGTGCTGCTCGGCATCGGCACCAGCAACCCCCAGGTGGTCGAGGGCTGGTACGGCGAGCCGTACCCCCGGCCGCTGGAGCGCACCCGGGAGTACATCGACATCGTCCGCCAGGTCATCGCGCGCCGCGAGCCGGTCAGCTACGACGGGAAGCACTACCAGCTCCCGCTGCCGCCGGACCACGGGGCCACCGGCCTGGGCAAGCCGCTGCGCTCGATCCTGCACCCGTACCGCACCGAGATCCCGATCTACCTCGGCGCGGAGGGCCCGAAGAACGTGGCCCTGGCCGCCGAGATCGCCGACGGCTGGAACGTCATCTTCTTCTCGCCGGCCATGAACGACTTCTACGCCGCCGCCCTGGCCGAGGGCTTCGCCCGCCCCTGCGCGCGGCAAACCAGGGACACCTTCGACGTCGTGGGCGGACCGCTGGCCATCATCGTCGACGATGACACCGAACGGGCGGCGGATTTCGTCCGCCCGACCCTGGCTCTGTACATCGGCGGGATGGGCGCGCGGGGTGTCAACTTCCACCATGAGGTATTCGTCCGGATGGGCTACGAGGCGCAAGCCCGCACCATCCAGGACTTCTACCTGGCCGGCGACAAGAAGAGCGCCATCGCGGCCGTTCCCACCAGGCTGGTCGAGGACGTCGCCCTGGTCGGCCCCTGGGCCAAGATCACCGACGAGATCCAGCGCTGGAAGCAGACCATCCTCACCACGTTCTCGCTCAACTGCGACCCGGCCCACCTGGAGAAGCTCGCCGGCCTCATCCGCTAGGGGCATGCCGGCGCGCCGCACGGTCGAGCGCGGTGCCGAGTTGCGCCATGCGCAGGTCGCCGATCGGCGTGCCGGTGCCGCGGCTGCACACCATCGCCAGCGCCAGGTCGCGCCGCGGGTCGGTCCAGCCGCCTGACCCGCCGAAGCCGAAGTGGCCGAATGCGCCGGGCACGGTGCCCCGTGTGGTGAAGGCGCTGTGGTAACCCAGTCGCCAGCCCATCGGCAGGGCCAGGACGAGATCGGGCCCGCGGGAGTGGATCACGCCGATCTGCCGCATGGTCCGCGGCGACAGCAGCCGCACGCCGTCGACCTCGCCGCCGTGGGCCAGCAGCCCGTACAGCTTCGCCAGCGACCGGGCGGTGAAGAAACCGTTCGCCGCCGGGATCTCCGCGTCCATCACCTCCGGGCCCCAGAGCACGTCTTCGACCCCGCGCGGCAGCAGCGCGTTGACGAACCGGCGCGGGTTGACCGGTAGCCGCAGCAGCGACGCGATCCGGCCTACCGGGCCGCCCAGCACCTCGGCCGGCCGCAGGCCGAGCCGACGACCCAGGGGAGCGGCCATGGGAGCCAGCGGCGCGACCCGCCCGCGCTCCCCGGGCGGGCACCCGACGTACAGCCCGTCGAGCCCGAGCGGGCGGGCGAGCTCGTCCTCGACGAACCTCGCGACCGGCCGCCCCGACACCCGGCGGATAAGCTCCCCGGCCAGCCACCCGTAGGTCAGCGCGTGATATCCGTACCGGGTGCCCGGCTCGTAGGCCGGCTCGGCCCGCTCGAGGGCCGTCACCATGGACTCCCAGTCCAGCATCTGCTGCGCGTGGTCGACCAGCGTGCGCATCCGGTGCAGGCCGGCGGAGTGCGTCAGCACATGACGCACCGTGACGAGTTCCTTGCCGCCTTGCGCGAACTCCGGCCAGTACGCGGCGACCGGCGCGTCGTACTCGATCTGCCCGCGGTCGGCCAGCAGGTGCAGCGCCGTCGAGACGACGCCCTTGGTCGTGCTGAAGCACATCGCCAGCGTGTCGCGCTGCCATGGCTGGCCGTCCGTACGCCGCCCGCCCCACAGGTCGGTGACCAGCTCACCGCGGTGGTACACCGCGACCGCGGCGCCGCCCGTGGTGCGCCCCAGCTGCCGCCGGAACACCCGGGCCACCTCCTCGAAGCCGACCCGCACCCAGCCATCCATGCCATCAGCCTGTCATCACTTCCGGATGCCGCCACAGAGTCCAGCGGGCCCGCGGCGCGGGACCAACGACCCTGGCCGGCTGGGTCGGCCGTCGTGAGGGTGATAAGCGTGCGACCGCTCGAGCTGCTGGGGCAGCGGATCGAGGCCGGGCGCGGCGACAGCTCCGTCCAGCGCGACCCGGATTTCGTCCGCAGGCCCTTCCCGCGTCAGCTCGCGTCTCGGTCAGAATCTGGCCCGGACGGCGCTCGCCACCTCCTCCGGGCTCAAGTCGATCAGCGCCTCGGCGTAGAGGCGCTCGAAGTAGGTGGCGTCGCTGCGGTACACCTGGTCCGGGTTGGACCGGCTGACCACCTTGAGCAGCACCTGGTGCCCGTGCTCGCGGGCCCGCGGTCCGCCGCCGATCAGGGCGAAATTGAACGAGGCCAGGTTCCAGGCACGGTAAGCGGTGAGGATCCGAGACAGCCCCTGCCCGAGATCGGCGGCATCCTGCTCGGTCAGGTCGGTCAGGTCGGCGGCCCCGCCGACCACGCCCCAGACTTCGTGGAACCCGGTCGGGGCAAACGGGGTCAGCCAGGCCACCCGTCCCGTGCGGCCGACCCACCGGGGGCCGTCAGCCTCCTCCTCGGGCAAGGCCGTCCAGTACGACGATCCGTGCCCGTCCTGCCAGGCTCCCGACCGCTCGACGAGCAGGCGCTGGCCGGTCAGGCCGCAGGAGTCGTGCGCGGATTGCAGATGGGGATGCACCAGCGAGGAACCCGACGGCGGCAAGTAGTTGGCGTTGACGGAGCCCCAGGCCGCCGTCGGGTCCAGTCGCCGCACCGCGCGGGCATGCCGGACCATGGCCGCCAGGGCGTCCCCCAGCAGCGGCGGGGTCAGCTCGTCCAGATCCAGGAAGTGCCGTCCGGGATCGTAGATGCCGACGGCGCTGTGCGTGGCGTACGCCAGGATGTTGGGCACCACGACGGCCCGGCCTACCCGGATACGGCCCTCGGCCGTGAGCTCTACGGGAAACGGGACCGTGGCTTTCTCCAGGTGTTCGCGGTCGAACGGGCAGAAGGGCGGCTTCGCGGTCAACTCGGTGAGGTCCGGTCGCGTCTCCGGCTGCAGCTTGACCCCGGTCAGGATCCGGGCGCTGTTTCCGGTCAGCGGGTCTCGCCGCCACCGCAGCCGCACCCGGGTCCACGCTCCGCCCGCGGCCAGGTCGGGCACCCGGGCATCAAGGTCCCGCTCGTCGAACTCGATCGTGGCCACGGCAAGAAGCCTAGGCGCGACCGGCGCGGGCTGCCATGTCCCATGAGGTATCCGATGCTCAGCCCGCCGGCCCCGAGATCACGGACCCGTCCGGTGTCTGCTGCGACGGGGAGATCGTGGAAAGCGGCACGCGTGCGATCGCGCCCGGGTTGAGGTCCCGGTTGACCACCCGGGCGATCGCCTCGACGGTGCCGACCCCGTAGGCCATGGTCGGGTTGTCCTGGGTCAGCACGACGATGCTGTACCGGCTGCCGCTGTGTTTATTGGAATTGGCCGTGAAGCCGCCGATGCTGTTGATCCGCCAGCCGTACGGCGCCAGCGGCAGCCAGCCGTTCTTGACGTGCACGACCAGGCTCCGCGGTGCGCCGGCCGGCACCCCCCAGCGCTGAGCCGGGATGACGTCCGCCATCAGGGCGAGCGCGTAGTGCCGGGAGGCGGTGTCGAGCACCTGGTTCACCGTGAGCAGCCGCCACAGCAGCCGGGTCTCGTCGGCGGCGGTCATCCGGGTGAGCCCCCACGCCCCGCCGGGGCCCAGGACGGTGTGCGTCATCCCGGCCCGGGTCAGGAAGCGCTGCAGCCAGCTCCGTCCGGTCTGCGCCCACAGCGCGGACGCGGCGTTGTTGTCCGACCGGGTGATCATCGCCCAGGCCAGCGCCCGCTCGGTCCGGGTCAGGGACCGGTGCTCCGCCTGGGCCTTGCGGAGCAGCGCGCCCAGGATCGTCACCTTCACCACGCTGGCCGAATCGAAGTGCGAGCCGCTGTCGAGACGGCACAGCAGCCCTGCGCCCGGGTCGTCGACCTCCGCCGCCACGAAGGAAACCCGGCGCAGCCGAGCCGTCTCGATGGCCCGGCCGATCCTGGCGGCGAGCGCGGGATGCGACGACGACGTGCAGATGGCCGGCCCGGCGGCCGTCGAGCTGGCCTCAGGGTCGGCCGCGCTGGCCGGCCCGGCCGCGAACAGCAGCGTCGGCCAGGCCAGGGCGGCCGCGATGAGCGCGCTCTTAGGCTTCACGTGCATCCTCTCCGGGCCGCCCCGTAACGGATGCAGGCAAGCCGTAAATCCCATAGTGGAGACGTCGGGCCGGTGCGTCCAGTATCCGGCGCCCAGATCGGCAGCCAGCCGGTGTCGGTACCGGTGAGGGCCGGCGCCGTGCCGACCTGACGGAGAGGAGCAGAACGATGCCTGATTTCGTGTTTACCTACCGAAACCCAGTGGGCTACACCCCGACGCCGGAGACCCGGGCCGCCTGGACGGCCTGGTTCGACGGTATGGGCCAGCAGCTCGCTGACCTGGGCAAGCCCGCCGTGGCCCGGGCTGCGCTCGGCAACTGCGGCGCGGACAGCACCGAACTGGGCGGCTATTCGATGATTCGCGCCGATGACCTGGAGTCGGCCATCGCGATCGCCAAGGGCTGCCCGCACCTGGACCGCGGGGGCGGTATCGAGGTCGGCCAGCTCGGCGAGGTTACCGTGGTCTAACCAGGTGGTCCTGAGGACAGGGGCCGGCCCGGCATTTGACCTTGCCCCTGGGGCCGGCCCCAGCCTGAGGGCACCGGGCGCCCTGCCCGGCATGAGGAGGCACGCGTGGAGCTGATGACCAGCGGGGCTTTCGCCCAGGCGTCCGGGCTGTCGCGCAAGGCGTTGCGGCTGTACGACGAGCTCGGGCTGCTCCACCCGGCGCGGGTAGATCCGGAGACGCTGTACCGGTTCTACCACCAGGACCAGCTCGGGCAGGCCAGGCTGGTGGCGTGGCTGCGCCGCCTGGGCATGCCGCTGGCCGCCATCCGCGCGGTGAGCGGGCTGCCGCCCGCCCAGGCGGCCGAAGAACTGGCCGCGTACTGGGCGAAGGTCGAGGCGGAGACCGCGGCGCGGCGGGAACTCGCCGTGTTCCTCATCGGCTATCTGTCGGGAAAGGACACTGCCATGAGCGATGGCCAGGGGACGCTCACCGTCCGCTACGGGGTGCGATCGGATATCGGCCTGATTCGTGAGGGCAACGAGGACGCCGCCTACGCCGGAGCTAGGCTGCTCGCGGTGGCCGACGGGATGGGTGGCCACGCGGCCGGCGAGGTCGCCAGCGCGGCGGTCATCGAGGCGCTGCGGCCGCTGGACACCCAGGTGCCGGCCACCCAGGACCACACGCTGGTGCAGTCGCTGCTGGACGACGGCAAGATCACGACCGAGGAGGTCGCGTCGCACCCGCAGCGGATGCTGCTGCTCCGGGCGCTCACCGGCAACCACAGCTCCCGGCCCGACCTCCAGCTGCGCCAGGCCCGCCCCGGTGACCGCTACCTGCTCTGCTCCGACGGCCTGCACGTGGTGGTGCCAGCCGACGCCATCGCGCGGGTCCTGCTCACCGAGGCCGACCCCGACCAGGCGGCCAGGGACCTGCTCGCGCTGGCCCTGGACGGCGGCGCCCCGGACAACATCACCTGCATCGTCGCCGACGTCGACGGCTAAGCACGGCGGTTCAGGTCTGTTTGCTGGCCATGCCGGACCTCATGATCGAGATCGAAGCCTGGGCGGTCTGCGCCGACTGACCTGGTCCGGCGGGACCAGGACCTCGCCCGCCGCGGGGTCACCGGAGCCCCGGGCCGCCCCGGTCGCCAGCCCGGTAGCCAGCAGGGAGCCGGCCAGGATCAGCGCGAACGACACGGCGATGGTGACCGTGAACGGCTCGGACAGGAAGGCCACGCCCGCCGCCACCGCCACGGCCGGGTTGACGTAGGTGAAGACCATCGCCCGCGACGTGCCCACCTCCCTGATGAGCGCGAGGAAGACGAGGAATGCGCAGGCCGTGCAGATGACGCCGAGCGCGGCCAGCGAGGCCAGGGCGCGGCCGGATGGCACCTGCTGCGGCCAGGTCGCGATGGCTCCCGGCAGCCAGACCAGCGCCCCGAGGCTGAGGCAGGCCGCGGTCATGGGCAGGGCCGGGACGTCGGCCAGCTTCCGCGCCGCGATCAGCGGGGCGGTCGCGTACCCCACCGCGACCAGCAGCACCTCGGTCACCGCCAAGCCGCTGCCGCCGCCCAGGTCGGGCGCGGCCAGCACCGCCACGCCGGCCAGGCCGATGATCAGGCCGGCCCAGCGCCGCGGGCTGAGCCGCTCGGTGCCGCCGGTGAGCTTGGCGGCCACCACGCTGATGATCGGCACGGCCGCGATCAGCAGGCCCGCGAGCGAGCTGGGCAGCTTCCGTTCGGCCGCCGACAGCAGGCCCCAGGGCACGATCATCTCCAGCGTCGCGAAGGCCACCAGCGGCCGCCAGTGCCGGCGCAGCGTGTCGAGCTGCCCGGACCGTAGGGCCAGCGGGAGCAGGAGCACCGCGCCGATCGCCATCCGGGCGAACACCACCACCGGGACGGAAACTTCCTCCACCGCGACCTTGATGAACAGGTAGGGGATACCCCACACCACGCACATGATCGCGAACAGGACCCAGCCCTTCCGGCTCACCGCACCCCGCATTCCGCCGACGTCGGCCGCCAGCGACAGGCAGCCGGGAATGCCAGCACCATCACACCCCCGGTATATTCCGGGTCAGATCCCGGTCACGGTGACCTGGGCCGGATGCTCGACGGTGAACCGGTACCTGACCGTCGCCTGCTGGCCGCCGTCGAGCGAGAGCTCCCAGGTGAGCTCGCCCAGGTCGGTCTGCTTGGCCGGGGCCGGGCTCGCCTCCCGGAGCCGGACCCTGATGTCGCCGTCGGTGGACACCGGGATGCGGTCGTGCACGCTGACCGTGGTGGTGGCGGTGCGGTGGTTTTCCACGGTTATCTCGTACCCGACGTCGATCGTGCGGGTGCCGCCGATGACGGCCTTGCCGGTGCTCCGGCGGCGCAGCTTGCGCTCCACCCTGATCTGGTCGTCCACGCCGAGCTGCAGCTCGAACTCCTCACCCGCGGCCACGGTTTCCAGGGACGTCTCCCCGACGAACTGGGTGCCGTGGAAGACCCGGGCCGGGCCGGGCAGGAGCAGCAGCGGCGAGGTGTTGGTGACGGTCGCCCGCAGGTAGGCCTCGGCGGCGAGCACCGGCACCGCCAGATGGTCGAGCGCGGCGTCGAGGCCGAACCGGCCGATGCTGGTCGTGTGCGGTCCCCCGTCGCCCGGCACGGCCAGCCGGCGCTGCACCCGGTAGACCAGGCCCGCCCCCACCGAATCGCCCGGTTCGGCCATGAGCACCGCGGCCTCCGGCGCAGCGGCATCAGCGGCCAGCGGCGCGGCCGCGGCCCGCTGAGCCGCCATGCCCACCGATATGGACTTGCGGGCCCGCGGCATCATGGGCACGGGAGGAACAAACTTCCCGATATACCAGGGGTCCAGCTCGGGCAGGCCCTGATGCCGGCCGCTCCGCATGGTGGCCAGTACCAGCTCCACGGCGGGCCAGTCCTCCCCGGTCTGCTGGGTCACCTCGGCCAGGTAGCTCACCGCCAGCCGCTCGCCGTCCAGCGTCAGGTCGTAGAGCGGCCGCCAGGAGGCGCCGGGCACGTGATAGGAGAGCTCCACCTCAGCCTGACCAGAAGCGCCGGCCTCGAGGATCGCGGACACGTCGGTGTAGGCGGCGGGCTGGCCGGCTCGCGACTCCGCCTCTTCCAGGCGCCGCTCGGCGGCCTCGAGCTCGCGGCGGGCGGCGCGGCTGCGCGCCGCGATGTCGCGGCGCTGGCCGAGCGCGTCCGCGGTGTCGGCGGACAGGTGGCCGGCCATCTGGGCCAGGTCGTCGTGGCTGGCCCGGCCGAAGCCCGCCGCCCGGGCCAGCGCCGTGGCGGCCGCCCCGGACAGGTGGCCCAGGAAGTCCAGCCGGGCCTGCACGGCGGCGTCCTCGTCGTCGAGCGCCCGGACGGCGTCACGGCACCGCTCGGCCTCCGCCTGCAGCCGCGCCGTCTCCTCCCGGAGCGGATCGGTGCGGAACCCGTGGTGAACCTCGACGTTCAGCAGGGTCAGCCCGGGCCCGCGGGCCGTGACCCGGACCGACGCCGGATCCACGCCGGCCGGCAGCCCGCCGATCACCACCGCCTGCCGTCCGGGCGCCATGGTCACCGTGCCGCTGCGCTGCACGCGAGCGCCATCCCTGAAGACGGTCACCGCCGTGATCGGCGCCTCGAGCATCGGCGTGTCAGGCATCATTCAGGCTCACCCAGTCTCCCTTGGCACCGCGCAGAGCCCGGGTGATCTGCGGCGCGGTGGCCAGCGTGTAGTGCCCCCGGTGGCACGGCAGGTCGTACATCAGCTCGCCGACATGGCGCCGGATGAACTCCAGGCGCGCCCGGGCCTCGTCGGCTCCGGCGGTGGAGGAGGCGGACGCCAGCTCCTGCTCGGCGCGCCGGATGTGGTTCGCGCCCATCTCCGGGCTGAGCTGGGATCCGCCTGGTGCGCTGAGCGCCAGGCTGCCGGCCACCGGCCGGTAGTCGGCGTCAGCGAGCACGTCACCGCAGCGCGGGCACAGGAGCTTCTTCGTCACCCGCTTGAACTTACTCACCCTATGAACTTAGCCCGCCAGGGCACCGCCGATGCGCCGGAGCTGGGCCGTCGCGCCGCCGAGCGCGAACTCGTGCTGCTTGGCCGCCACGAAATACCGGTGCACCGGGTAGGTCACGTCGATCCCGATCCCGCCGTGCACGTGTACCGCGGCGTGCGCCACCCGGTGGCCGGCCTCGGCCGCCCAGAACTTGGCCACCGCCACCGCGACATCGGCTCCAGCATCCCCGGACGACAGCAGCCAGGCGGCCTGCCACATGGTGAGCCTGACCGCCTCCACGTCGACGTACGCGTCGGCCAGCCGCTGCGTCACCGCCTGGAACGAGCCGATCGGCCGGCCGAACGCCACCCGGCTCTTCGCATACTCCGCGGTCAGCTCCAGCGCCCGCTCGATCACCCCGGACTGCACCGCGCACAGCCCCACTGTGGCCCGCGCCACCAGCCAGTCCGCGACCTCCCCACCCTGCCCATTTCCGGCCAGCACCCGGTCATCGCCCAGCACGACCCGGGACAGCACCACCCGGCCTGCCGAGGCGAAGTCCGTCAGCCGCTGCGGCTCCACCCGCACCCCGGCGTCGGACGATGCCACCAGGAACACCCGCACCCCGTCCGGCGTAGCGCAGGGCACCAGGAACAGGTCCGCCTCGGGCGCGGCCTCCACCGCGGTCTTCATGCCGGTGAGCATCCACTGCCCGTCCGCCCGTTCGGCCCGGGCCGAGGGTACCCGCGGGTCGTCCCCGTCTTCCTCGGCCAGCGCCGCGGTGAGCACCACCGCGCCCCGGCCCGCCGGCCCGGCCCACCGCTCCCGCTGCGCCGCCGTCCCGAACGCGGCCAGCGCCCCGGCTCCCAGCACGATCGAGGCCAGGTACGGCACGGAAGAGGCCGAACGCCCCAGCTCGATCAGCACCGAGCACTGCTCGAGCAGGCCCAGACCGGCCCCGCCCAGCTCGGCGGGCAGCCCGGCCGCGAGCACGCCCGCCGCGGCCAGATCGCTCCACGGCGCATCCCGTTCGGCCAGGATCTTCCTGGTCAGTATCGTCCGGGTCAGGCCGGCCAGCTCCGCCTGTTCCTCGGTCAGCCCGAAGTCCACCGCAACTCCTTACTTACGGGAAAAAGGCAAGCCGAGACCGGCCGCCGCGATGATGTCGCGCTGCACCTCGTTGGTGCCGCCGCCGAAGGTCAGGATGAGCGCGGCCCGGTGCGCCCGCTCGATCCGCCCGGCCAGCACCTCGCCCGGCGACCCGGCCCGCACCGACGCCCCGTTGCCCAGCACCTCCATCAGCAGCCGGTACGCCTCCACCGCGAACTCGGTGCCGAACACCTTCGTGGCCGACGCCTCGGCCGGCCCCAAAGACCCCGCCCCAGCCGAAGCCACCCGCCAGTTCATCAGCTTCAGGAACTCCGCCTTGGCGTGCACCCGGGCCAGGTTGAGCCGGACCCACTCGGCGTCGATCACCCGCTCCCCGCTGGCCAGCCGGGTCGACGCGGCCCAGTCCCGCACGTCGGCCAGCGCCGACATCACCGGCGCCGCCGAGGTCAGCGCCACCCGCTCGTG
>Ga0335069_10005079_pt1 | contig 19351 bp, 22 predicted proteins | sample Lox_Sample_11_FD_206714 | JGI IMG/M metagenome (GOLD analysis project Ga0335069, IMG submission 206714) | Soil microbial communities from Loxahatchee National Wildlife Refuge, Florida, United States - Lox_Sample_1.1 | ecosystem: Environmental > Terrestrial > Soil > Wetlands | place: USA... | reverse complement strand
CTCGAGCGTCGGCGCGCCCCACACGACGCCCGCGTTGTTGACGAGGATGTGGAGGCGTCCGGCCGCGGCGATCGCCTGCTCGGCCAGCCGCGCCACCTGCTCCTCGCGCGCGAGATCCACCTCGAACGCGACGCCGCGTCGGCCGCAGGCCTCGATCGCGCGCACCGTCTCCTCGCAGCTCGCGCGCTTGCGCGACGCGACGATCACATCGGCGCCGGCCTCCGCGAGTCCGAGCGCGATGTGGCGGCCGAGCCCGCGTCCGCCGCCCGTGACGAGCGCGGTGCGCCCGCGCAGATCGAAGAGGCCCGGGGCCTTCACGCGCCGATCGGGTCCTCGCGCACCAGCACGAACCAGGAGCCGATCGCCTTTCCGCCGCGCGCCGCCGATCCGATCGTCACGTGTAGCGAGACACGGCGCAAGGTGTCGACCATGAAGCCGTAGACGAAGCGGCCGAGGCCGCGCTCGTTGCTCCGGATCGCGGGCCACGTGGGCGGACGCGCCGGCGGGAGCTCGCGGTAGTCGATGTCGACCTCGGGTCGCCCAGGTACCGGCCGCGCGACGAAGTAGCCGGGACCCGTGAGCGGCGAGAGCGACTGGAAGTTGTAGCCGTAGAGCGCATCCGGCTTTCGCGGATCCGCTCCTTTGGGCCGGCAGAAGCGCTTCTCGAATAGGGTGAAGGCCGGCAAGGTGTTGCGGCCGAAGTGGCGGACCTGCGCGAGATCCGCGACGTAGGCCGGCACCAGCTCGGCGAGCTCGACGGGCAGGAAGCCGTCCACGACCGCGTAGAGCCGGCGCTGCTCGCCGCGACCAAGCGCGCGCGTCGCCTCGACGCGCTGCGCGTGCGAGAGCGAGTCGAGGAAGGACGCGATCGCGTCGCGGTCGACGTGGGGATCGCCGAGTCTGCCGACGAGCTCGTCGCCGGGTGCCGACATCCGCATGGTGTCGCTCCAGAGAGGTCCGACCCCAGGGTACTCGGCATCGGGAGGGATGTGGAGAGCACGAGCGGGATCGGTGCGCGACGGGGCTCGTCTATCGACGGAATAGGCCGTCCGCTAGACTGCGGCGTCCGTCGGAACCCCGCGTCGCGTCGCGCCAATTGGAGTGAGAGCCATGGCCGAATTCGCAGAGCTCCGCGTCGGCGATCGGATCGTCAAGCTGCCCATCATCGAGGGCAGCGAGGGCGAACGCGCCATCGACATCCGCAAGCTGCGAGACGAGACGGGTCTCATCACGCTCGATCCCGGCTACGCCAACACCGGGTCCTGCCGCTCCGCCATCACCTTCATCGATGGGGAGAAGGGCATCCTGCGCTACCGCGGCTACCCGATCGAGGAGCTGGCCGAGAACAGCAACTTCCTCGAGGTCGCATACCTGCTGATCTACGGGAAGCTGCCGACGCGCGAGGAGATCACCAACTTCGTTGGCTCGATCCGCATCCACACGATGCTGCACGAGGACTTCCGCCGCTTCTTCGGCTTCCTGCCGAAGGACACGCACCCGATGGCCGCCTGCGCGGCGGCCGTCGGCGCGCTCTCGGCCTTCTACCCGGACTCGCTCGACCCGCGCAATCCGCGCCACGTCGAGATCTCGGTGCACCGGCTGCTGGCGAAGATGCCGACGATGGCGGCCTACGCCTACAAGCACTCGATCGGCCAGCCCTTCCTGTATCCGCGCAACGAGCTGCCCTACGTCGCGAACTTCCTGCACATGATGTTCGCGACGCCGTGCGAGCCCTACCGCATCGACCCCGTGATCGACAAGGCGGTCGACCTGCTGTTCATCCTGCACGCCGACCACGAGCAGAACTGCTCGACCTCGACGGTGCGACTGGTCGGCTCCTCGCTCGTCAACCTCTTCTCCTCGATCTCGGCCGGCATCAAGGCGCTCTGGGGTCCCTCCCACGGCGGCGCGAACCAGCAGGTGATCGAGATGCTGACCGCGATCCGCGACGAGGGCATCACCGCGCGCGAGTTCGTCGAGCGCGCCAAGAAGCACGGCGCCGACAGCACGCGCCTGATGGGCTTCGGCCACCGCGTCTACAAGAACTTCGACCCGCGCATGAAGATCATCAAGAGGGCCTGCTTCGACGTGCTCCAGAAGCTCGGCGTGCGCACGAAGCTGCTCGAGATCGCGGTCGAGCTCGAGGAGATCGCGCTGAAGGACGACTACTTCGTCGAGCGCAAGCTCTACCCGAACGTCGACTTCTACTCGGGCGTCATCTACAGCGCGATCGGTACGCCGCCCAACATGTTCACCGCGCTCTTCGCATTGGGCCGCCTGCCCGGCTGGATCGCGAACTGGATGGAGATGCACCAGGACAAGGACTTCAAGATCGGGCGCCCGCGCCAGATCTACACGGGTGCGACGGCCCGGTCCTACGTGCCGCTCGACCAGCGCAAGGAGTGAGCGCCGGCCCGTGCTGGTTCGGCGATCGACTCGTAGAGCGAGCGGAAGCGCCGATCGCGGGCGACGACAGCGCCTTCGCCGAGGGCCGCGGCTGCTACACCAGCGTGCGCATCGAGAAGGGCCGACCGCGCTTCGAGGCCCGCCACCTTCGCCGCCTCGCGCGCGGCGCCGACGCGCTCTCGCTCGGCCGCTTCGATCCGGAGCGCGCGCGGCGCGCGCTGCGCGAGCTCGCCGCGGCGTCGCTGCCGGAAGGCGAAGGCGCGGTGCGGCTCCAGCTCTCGCGCGACCGCCGCGGGCTGCGGCTCACCGGCGTCGCGCGCGGGCTCGGCGAGGATCCGCCGCGCTGGAGCGCGATCACGGCACCGCAGCGCCACGAGCCGCCGCCCGTGCCGGGCGGTCACAAGCTGACCAGCCGTCTCGTGCTCGCGCTCGCGGCCGAGTCCGCGCGCGCGGCCGGCGCGGACGAGGCGCTGCTCTTCGACGGCGAGGGGCGACTCGTGGAAGCGTCGCGCAGCAACGTGCTGTGGGTCGACGAGGAGGATCGCCTGCTCTCGCCGCCGCTCGCGCGCGGCGCGGTCGCGGGTGTCGCGCTCGAGGTGCTGCGCGAGCGCGTGCCGATCCATTTCCGCGACGCGCGCATGCCCGCGCTGCGAACGGCGCGTGCGCTCTTCGCGGTCAACGCGGTGCGCGGCGCGCGCCCGATCGTGCGGCTCGACGGCGTGCCCGTCGGCGACGCGTCGCATCCGTGGGCGGCGCGGCTCGCGGACGCGCTCGCCCGCGACTAACTTGCGCCGTCATCGCTGGAGGACCGCATGCAGATCCAGGGAATCACGGCCTTCGTCACCGGAGGCGCCTCGGGGCTCGGCGCCGCGACCGCGCGTCTTCTCGCCGAGCGCGGTGCGCGCGTCGCGATCTACGACCTTCCGCGCTCGAAGGGCGCGGAGCTCGAGAAGGAGATGCGCGGGGCCGCGCGCTTCCTGCCGGGCGACGTCACCGACGAGGCGGCGCTCGCGTCGGCGCTCGACCAGGCGATCGACGCCTTCGGCCCGCTGCGCGCGCTCGTGAATTGCGCGGGCATCGGCAGCGCCATGCGCACGGTCGGCAAGGACGGCGAACCCTTCCGGCTCGACGTCTTCACGCGCACCATCAATGTGAACCTGATCGGCACCTTCAACGCGATCCGGCTCGCGGCCGCGCGCATGGTGAAGAACGAGCCCGACGCGGGCGGCGAGCGCGGCGCGATCGTCAACACCGCGTCGATCGCCGCGTTCGACGGGCAGATCGGACAGGCCGCCTACTCGGCCTCGAAGGGCGGCGTGGTGGGACTGACGTTGCCGGTCGCGCGCGATCTCGCGCGCCACGGGATCCGCGTCTGCACGATCGCGCCGGGCCTCTTCGAAACGCCGCTGCTGGCGACGCTCCCCGAGGCGGCACGGGAGGCGCTCGGCAGGACGATTCCTTTCCCGCCGCGCCTCGGCAATCCGCCGGAGTACGCGGCGCTCGCCTGCCACATCCTCGAGAACGCCATGCTGAACGGCGAGGTGATCCGGCTGGACGGCGCGCTGCGCATGGCGCCGCAGTAGCCGCGCGGTGTCGGCGTCGCGGCAGGTGCTCGTCACCGGCGCCACCGGCCTCGTCGGCCGGCGATTGGTCGACGCGCTCCTCCGCGACGGCGCGACGGTCACCGCGCCGACGCGCTCACCGCAGCGCCAGGCGCCGCAAGCAGGTGTCACCTACACGCGTTGGGACGGTCGACACGTCGAGCCGGGCGCGCTGCGCGGCGTCGACGCCGTCGTGCATCTCGCCGGCGAGCCGATCTTCGGCGGGCTCCCGACCTCCGAGCGCAGGCGACGCATATGGGAGAGCCGCGTCGACTCGACGCGCGCGATCGCGCGCGCGATCGGCGCGCTGTCGCCTGGCGAGCGACCGCGCATCCTCGTGTGCGCGTCCGCGGTCGGCTACTACGGCGACCGCGGCGAGGAGACGCTCGACGAGTCGTCGCCGCCGGGCGAGGGATTTCTCGCGGATCTCTGCGTCGAGTGGGAGGCCGCCGCGGCGGAGGTCGAGGCGCTCGCGGTGCGACGCGTGAGCCTGCGCTTCGGCGTCGTGCTCGCGCGCGACGGTGGGGCGCTCGCGATGCTCTCGCGCATCTTCCGGCTCGGGCTCGGAGGCCGCGTCGGCAGCGGACGACAGTGGTTTCCGTGGGTGCACGTCGACGACGCGGTCGGTCTCGCGCGAACGGCGATCGTGCGCGAGGACTGCTGCGGCGCGGTCGCCGCGGTCGCGCCCGAGTGCGTGCGCAACGCCGACTTCACGCAGGCGCTCGCGCGCGCCGTCGATCGACCGGCGATCCTGCCGGTGCCCGCCTTCGTCCTGCGCGTCGCGCTCGGCGACCTCGCGAGCGAGCTGCTCGGCAGCCGCCGCGTCGCGCCGCGCGCGGCACGAGAGAGGGACTATGGCTTCGCATATCCCGCTCTCGCGCCGGCGCTCGAGGCGGAGCTGACGATCCCGTAGGACTCGGCGGGGCCCGCGAGAGCGCCGAGGTCGAAGAGAAGGCGCCGAGCGCGGCGGCGCTACTTCTGCGCGTACTGCTTCATGTAGACGAGGATCGTCTTCATCTCTTCCTCGCTCGGCGTCTCGATCGGCGAAACGCGGCCTTCGATTCGCACGTGCATCCGGTTGACCACGTGTCCCCAATCTGCGCTCGTGAGCAGCGTCGGCGAGGGCGTCGCGTGACACTGGACGCAGTAATGCGAGACGAGCTTTGCGCCCGCCGAGTCCGGATCCGGCAACGGCTTCGCCTCGCCGGTCCCTGGTTCCGGAGCGTTGCCCATCGCGCCGGCGCGCCACATCCAGCCCAGCCCGCGCATGCCCTGCATGTCTCGGTACATGGTCTGCCAGTGCTCCTGCGAGAGGCGTTGACGCTCGGCGGGATCGGTCGTCTGGGCGATCCGGCTCATCTGGTCGTTCAGCGTTCGTAGGTGCGCGCGCATCTGCTCGCCGTACTGCTTCGGGCTCACGCCTTCGGGCAGGGTCCACGCGGCGCCGTCGCCGCCTAACATCGGGCACGCCGATGCTCCAGGGCCTCCTCTCGAGTCCGGATCCATCATCCAGGGCGCGCCGGCTCCGAAGCGGCTGTGCATCCAGCCCATGTAGTCCTGCATGGCCAGCCAGTGCCATTGCATGATCGTCTGGCGTACCGCCTCGTTCGTCGCGGCCTCGAGGTTGTCGATCTGCTTGTTCATCGCTTCGAGCCGCCACGTCAGCTCGCGCACCTCCGCGTCGCTCGGCGCCCTCGCAGTCTCCGCGCGGACGGGCGCCGCGAGCGCGGCGAGGATCGCGAGCAGCGCGACTCGCAGGAACTCTCCGAAGCTCGTCACGACCGCTCCTCTGGGGCGCGAGGAGGCTCGCAGGAAATCGAGGCGGCCGCGAGTCCTGCCGCGGGCACTCGGCATCGCGCTGCTCGCCGCGCTCGCACGGCGACGAAACCGCGATCGAGACGCCTAGCTCTCGTCGGGCCCCCGGCTCTCGTCGCCCGGACCCGGAAACAATCGCGGCAGCACCTGCTTGAGCGTCAGCTCGATCGAGCTCGGCGCGACCTCGAAGCTCGCGACCGCAACCTCGGGCTCGCGCGCGGCGGGGAAGTGATCGCAGAACTCCGCGAGCAGGCGCCGCACGATCTTCTCGGCCTGCTCGGCGTCTACGTCGGTCAGCAGCAGCACCGCGCGCTCGCGCGTCATGCGGAAGACCGAGTCGTCCATGCGGAGACCGCTCTCCACGTAGGCCACGATCTCGGGGAAGAGCCGATCCCCTTCGCGGCCGGCGATCCCGACGAGCACCGAGGTGAGCGAGTGGCGACCGGCGAGGTCGAGCGCGCGATCGAGGATCTCACGCAGGCGGCGCGGGTCGTCCATGGTCGAGACATTCTGGGTCGGAGAGGCCACGAATGCACTATCGACGAATTTCGCCTCGGGCTGTAGGGCCAGCGCGGGGCCGCTAGCCTGCGCCCCGTGGCCGCTACCTCGACCTTCCGTGACGCCGCGCACTCAGCCGACACGCACGCGATCGGCACCGGCTTCGCCGCGCTGTGCGGCGTGAGCGTCTGCCTGATCGTGCTCGGCGCGCTGGTGCGCGCGCACTCCGCGGGGCTCGCTTGTCCCGACTGGCCGCTCTGCTTCGGGCGACTCGTGCCCGAGATGGATCTGCGCATCGCCTTCGAGTACTCGCACCGCGTGCTCGCGGGCAGCGTCTCGCTCGCGTTCGTGGCTCTCTCGATCGTCGCGTGGCGGCGCGGCGCGAGCGCGGCGGCACGGCGCTGTATCGCGACGGGCGCCGCGCTGCTGATGCTCCAGATCCTGCTCGGCGCGCTGACCGTCTGGCATCTGCTCGCGTCGTGGACCGTCACCGCGCACCTCGTGACCGGCAACGCGTTCGCATCCACGTTGCTCCTTACTTCGGCCTCGCTGCGCGAGCGCGCGCCGCGTGCGCCCGCCTCGGACGCCGCGCGCCGCTGGCTCGCGCTCGTCGCGCTGCTGCTCTTCTTCCAGCTCGTGCTCGGCGGGCAGGTGTCGTCGCGCTTCGCGGGCATGGCCTGTCCCGAGTGGCCGACCTGCAACGGTGGCCTCTGGTTTCCGTCGTGGCGCGGCCCGGTCGGCCTGCACCTCATGCACCGCAGCAACGGCTACCTGCTGCTGGCCTCGCTCTGCGCGTCCGCGTGGCGCTTGCGTGACGACCCGCGCGTCGGACGAAGCCTCCGGCTGGCGGCGGCGCTCGCGCTCGCGCAGGTCGCGGTCGGCGTCGCGAACGTGCGTCTCGGCATTCCCGTCGAGATCACCGCGCTCCACTCGGCACTCGCCGCGCTGCTGGTGCTGATGGTCGTGTGGTCGCTGCGCGAGGCGTGGGCGGATCGCCGCGCCGCTTGAGTCTCCGACGCATGCGGCTGTAGACTGCGCCCCGCGATGCGGGCCGCTCTGGGAAGGCGGATTGCTGTTCTCTTGCTCGCGGCGGTATGCACCGCGATCTCCGATTGCCGTACGGAAGTTCTCGCGGCGAGGCAGCACGTCTCGACCGCTCCCTTCGACGAGCAGGGTCGGCCGACGGCCGCCGCCTTCTTCCGCTCGCCGCTCGTCGAGCATCCCGCGCTCTCGCCCGACGGCAAGAACCTCGCCGGGATCATCGAGCGTGGCGGCATCGAGGTCGTGTTCGTGCGACCCGTCGCGGGACGCGACATCAAGCCCGTCGGCAAGCTCGAGCGGACGGAGTACCGAGGCAGCACGGATATCCGCGCGCTCGGCTGGGGCGGCGACCAGCGCATCGTCGTGAGCCTCGAGAGCCCGCAGCTCATGGGGCCAATCGGCGTGCGCGCGCGGCAGACGCGGCTCATGGTGGTCGATCTGCGGTCCGGCCGCGTGAGCTACCTCGGCAAGAAGTGGCCGTTCCAGGCGTACTCGAACTACCAGGACGACGTGATCGCGTGGCGCCTGCCGGACGACCCCGATCACATCCTGCTCAACTGGTGGCAGCCCGATCAGAATGGCGTCAGCGCGCGCCGCGTGAACCTCGACAGCGGCAGCCTGGAGACCGAGGCGCGCGCCCAGCTCGACATGCGGCGCTGGCACGCGAACTACCTGGGCCAAGTGCTCGTCGGCAGCGGCGTCTCGCGCACCGGCACGCAGCTCTTCACCGTCGCGCGGCTGAGCCCGAGCGATCGCTTCGAGGAGATCGTCCGCTACGACGCTTTCCACGAGCCGGGCTTCGAGTTCGCGGCCTTCAGCGAGCGACCCGATCAGATCTACGTGTGGTCGAACAGAGACGGAGATTTGCGAGGGCTCTACACCTACGATCTCGCGCACCGCGCGATGGGTCCTCTCGTGTATGCGCACCCCGAGGTGGACCTCGATTGCTGCATCTGGACCTCGCAGCGCGACGGCCACCTGATCGCGGTCCGGTACACGACGGATCGACCGCATTGGTATTTCTTCGATCAGGCCATGGCGCGCGAGCAGGCCGCGATCGACGCGGCGCTGCCCGGCACCTGGAACGAGATCGTCGACATGGACCGCGACGAGCGCGTGGCTCTCGTGGTCGCGTCTTCCGACGTCGTGGCACCTCGTTATTTCTTCTACGACCGCGCGAATCACACCTTGCACCCGTTCTTCGACGCCTACCCCGACCTGCACGCGGACGCGATGTCGCCGATGAAGGCGATCTCCTTCCAGGCGCGCGACGGCCTCACGATGCATGGCTATCTGACGCGCCCGCGGAACGCGCCGCCCGGTCCGTTGCCAACGATCCTCCACCCGCACGGCGGTCCGAGCTCGCGCGACGTCTGGGGCTGGGACCCCGAGGTGCAGTTCCTCGCCAGCCGCGGCTTCGCGGTGCTCCAGGTCAACTTCCGCGGCTCGACCGGCTACGGCACGCATCACCGTGTGGCCGGCTACCGCCAGTGGGGACTCGCGATGCAGGACGACATCACGGACGCGGCGCAGTGGGCGATCGCGCAGGGCATCGCGGACCCTCAACGCCTCGGCATCTACGGCGCGAGCTACGGCGGCTACGCGGCGCTGATGGCGCTGGTCAAGACACCGGAGCTCTTCCAGGCGGGCGCGAGCCTCGCGGGAGTGAGCGACATCATCGAGATGCTCGACAACGAGGCCGCGTACGCGTGCTCGGATTTCAACACGCCCACCGTCGGCGACAGCTGGAGGGACCGCGACCAGCTCGCGGCTGTCTCGCCCGCGCGCCACGCCGACCGGATCCGCGCGCCGGTCCTGATCGCCCACGGCACCCAGGATCCGATCGTGCACGTGAACCAGGCGAACCACATGATCGACGCGCTCGAAAAGTCCGGCCACGAGGTCGAGTCCGTTCTCTACGCGGACGAGGTCCACGGCTTCATCGACGAGCGCAACGCGATCGACTTCTACACGAAGCTCGCGTCCTTCTTCGAGCGCCACCTGCTCGGCCCGCGCGCACAGACCGCGTCGAGCGCTGCACCGCAGGCGGACACGGGCGCGCGCCCCTAGCGGCTCCGCGCGCCGCGCCCCAAACTACGGCGCTCCGGAGGGCCCGCATGCGCTCGTACCAGGTGTTCGCCGCCATGACGCCCGAGCGCGCGGTCGCGGTGATGCGCGGATTGCAGAAGCAGGCGCCGGCGATGTTCCGCCAGGCGGTCGACGCGGCGGCCGTCGTGATGAAGGCGCGGCCCGTGTACCTGCGCAATCAGCCCTTCGAGAAGCGGGCCGAGGCGGTGCGCCGGACCTTCGCGAAGGTGGCGGCGAACCCGGTCGCCGACGAGCTCCTCGCGATCTACTTCCTCGAGTGCCGCAAGGAGCTGCTGGTCGAGTGGCTCGATGGGATCGGGCTCGCCCACAAGGAGGGCTCGCTCGAGGAGGACGCGCCCGCGGAGCCCGCCGAGAAGAAGCTGAAGGGCGCGGTGGAGAAGTTCCTCGCGAAGGACGACGACCCCGACCGCGACCTCCTGCTGCGCGCCTTCGCGGCGCAGCACTCGATCGACTGGCCCAGGCTCGACGCGCTGCTCGGGGCGAAGTCGTAGCCGGGCGGCGCCTGCCGGTGGACTCCGCGACGCGGCCGGCGATCAGCGCCTGCATCGTCGCTCGCGACGAGGAGGACCGGCTGCCGGCCTGCCTCGACTCGCTCGCCTTCTGCGACGAGATCCTGGTCGTCGACTCGCACTCGCGCGATCGCACGCGCGAGCTCGCCGCGGCGCGCGGCGCGCGCGTGGTCGAGCGCGACTGGCCCGGGCACGTCGCGCAGAAGGAGTTCGCGATCCGTACGGCGCGACACGACTGGGTGCTGTGCCTCGACGCCGACGAGCGCGTGTCGCCCGCGCTCGCGGGCGAGATCGCGCGGCTGCGCGACGCCGGCTTCGACGGCTGCGCCGGCTACGCTTTTCCGCGTCTCTCGCGCTACCTCGGCCGCGAGATCCGCCACGGCACCTGGTATCCGGACTGGAAGCTCCGCCTCTTCGATCGCCGCCGCGGGCGCTGGGGCGGCCGCGATCCGCACGACCGCGTCGAGGTCGAGGGCGCGACGCGACGCCTCGCGAGCGATCTGCTCCACGAGCCGTATCGGGACTTCGCCGAGCACCTCGCCACGATCGACCGCTACACGACCCTCATGGCCGAGCAGCTCTTCGCCGACGGTCGCCGCGCGCACGCGCACGACCTGCTGCTGCGCCCTCCCCTTCGCTTCCTCGACTTCTATCTGTGGCGGCGCGGCTGCCTCGACGGCTGGCGGGGCTTTCTGCTCGCGGGCCTCACCGCGCACTACGCGTGGATGAAGTACGCGAAGCTCTTCGCGCGGGCGCGCGCGTGATCGAGCTCGAGCGGCTCGGCAAACGCTACGGCGAGCGCACGGTCGTCGGTCCGCTAGACCTGCGCGTCGAGACGGGCGAGCTGCTCGTGTTATGCGGTGGCTCGGGCTCCGGCAAGACGACGACGCTCAAGATGGTGAACCGGCTGATCGCGCCGAGCGAGGGCCGCGTGCGGCTGCGCGGTCGCGACACGCGGGAGCTCGACGGCCCGAGCCTGCGACGGCGGATCGGCTATGCCTTCCAGCACGTCGGTCTCTTCCCGCACATGAGCGTCGCGGAGAACGTCGCGATCACGCCGCAGCTCCTCGGCTGGGATGCGTCGCGGATCCGCGCGCGCGTCGACGCGCTGCTCGCGCAGCTCGAGCTCGAGCCGGACCTATTTCGGGACCGCCGCCCGCAAGAGCTCTCCGGCGGTCAGGCGCAGCGCGTCGGGCTCGCGCGCGCGCTCGCGGCCGAGCCGGAGGTGCTGCTGCTCGACGAGCCTTTCGCCGCGCTCGACCCGCCGACGCGCGACCGGCTCCAGCAGACCTTCGCGCGCATCCGGCGCGAGCTCGGACTCACCGTGCTCTTCGTGACGCACGATCTGGTCGAGGCGCTGCTGCTCGCGGACCGGATCGCGGTGCTCGACGCCGGGCGCCTCGTGCAAGTCGGCGCGCCGGCGGAGCTGATGCGGAGCCCCGCCGATGCGCTCGTGACGGAGCTCTTCGCCACGCCGCGGCGCCAGGCCGCGGCGGTCGACGCGCTGCTCGCCCCCGGTGGCGCTTGACCGCGTTGCGCCAGCAGCTCGCGCTGCTGCCGGGCTACGCGATCGCGCACCTCCAGCTCTCGCTGGTCGCGCTCGCGATCGGGATCGGCGTCTCGATTCCGCTCGGCATCGCGCTCGCGCGCCGGCCCCGCCTCGAGCCGGGCGCGCTCGGCGTGGCGTCTGCGCTCCAGACGATCCCGTCGCTCGCACTCCTCGCGATCGCGGTGCCGCTGCTCGCGGCGGCGGGCGCTCTGCTCGCGCGCTTCGGAATTCCGCTGCGCGGCATCGGCTATCTCCCGGCGCTGCTCGCGCTCTCGATATACTCGGTGCTGCCGATCCTCCGCAACACCGTCGCGGGTCTGCACGGCGTCGATCCCTCCGTGATCGAGGCAGCGCGCGCGGTCGGCATGACTCGGCGACAGCGCCTGCTTCGCGTCGAGCTGCCGCTCGCGCTGCCCGTGATCGTCGCGGGCGTGCGCACCTCCGCGGTGTGGGTCGTGGGAACCGCGACTCTGTCGACACCGGTCGGCGCGACCAGCCTCGGGAACTTCATCTTCAGCGGGCTTGCCACGCGCAACGATACGGCCGTGCTCGTTGGCTGCGTCGCCTCGGCCGCGCTGGCACTCGGGCTCGACGCGTCGATCCGATTGCTCGAGCGCGGGCTTCGCACCCGCCGCGCGGCGCCGATCGCGGCGGCGTCCGCGGCGCTGGCGCTCCTCGCGATCGCGACGGCCGTCTCGTTCGGCTTCTCGCGCGGCGACCGCGCGCGCGAGGTCGCGATCGGCTCGAAGGTCTTCACGGAGCAGTACGTGCTCGCCGAGCTGCTCGCGCGCCGCGTCGCGGCGGCGGGCTTCACGCCGCGGCTCGTGCCGTCGCTCGGCTCGACGGTCGGGTTCGACGCGCTGCGAGGCGGCGAGATCGATCTCTTCGTCGACTACACGGGGACCTTGTGGGCCAACGTCATGCACCGCGATGTGTTGCCGCCGCGCCGCGAGGCCATGCTCGCGGAGGTGACGCGCTACCTCGCGGACGAGCACGGCGTCCGCGTGGTGTGCGCGCTCGGCTTCGAGAACACGTATGCACTGGCGATGCGCGAGGACGACGCCCGCGCGCGCGGCATCGCGCGCATCTCGGATCTCGCGCGCGTCGCTCCGGAGCTCGCGCTCGGCAGCGACTACGAGTTCCTCCAGCGCCCCGAGTGGCTCGCGCTGCGCGATCGCTACGGCCTGCGCTTCCGCGAGGAGCGCAGCATGGACCCGGCGCTGATGGTGCAGGCGATCGCGCAGGACCAGGTCGACGTGATCAGCGCGTTCTCGACCGACGGCCGCATCGCCGCGAATCGCCTCGTCGTGCTCGAGGACGACCGCGGTGTGATCCCGCCCTACGACGCGATCCTGCTCGCGAGCCCGCGCCTCGCGCGCGAGCGTCCGGAGCTGATCCAGTCGCTCTCGAAGCTCGACCACGCGATCGACGCCGACACCATGCGCCGCGCCAACCTCGAGGTCGACGCCGGCGGCCGCTCGCCCGCGGAGGTCGCGCGGGAGATGGACGCGGCGTTGCGGTGATGCGTGCTCCCCGGCTCACAGCCGCTCCCAGGTGCAGCGGTAGTCCGTGCACCTTCCCCACGGCGCCACCTTCAGGAAATCCGCGAATACGTGCTCGGCGGAAGACTGCCGTTCGGCGTACGTGACTCTGTATTTGACGACCCATCCGTCGCGATCGAACAGGTAGAGAAACGAGATGACGTCCTGGTTCGAGAAATTGAAGGGCTGGCTGTAGTGAAACCCGGCTGCGTACCCGGGAAGCGTTCGGTCCGAATCCAGGAACTCGACCTCCAGCGACCAGTCCTCCGATGCATTCCCGTGATATTGACGGATCGCATCTCGTTCGAGCACGAACTGACGCCCAAGACTCGCGACTTCGCCGCTCTCGGCGACGATCTGTCTTCGAACGTAGACCGTGAACGCGACCGAGGCATCGGGTTCCTCGTAGTTGTAAGCGACCCCGATATTCTCGCCCGAACGATCGAACTGTGTGATATCGGCGCGGCGAAAGCTGCCAACCGCCTCCGGAAACCGCAGAGCCGACCCGGGGTGTTCGTAGGTTCCGGTCACCCGGATCGGCGTAAGAGCGGGGCCGGAGAACCCGGGACACGACGTCGCCGCGAGCAGTGCTGCCAGCACCACGAGGTGTCGCACCGTCTTCACGCCGTCACTGTTCCGGAGAACATCGCGCAAAGCAAATGGCTGATGTGACGCATCCCTGTCCCGAGATCTCAGGTGCTCGAGACGAAGGGCCCTACTGCGCGGTCCGCAGGAACTCCACGAAGAACCGCACGCGGCCGAACGGCTCGACCTCGTGCGGGACCTCGGGCTCGACGATGCCGGGACGCTCGGGCGTGAGCACGTGCTCCTCGCGCGTCGGCTCGAGGATGCGGTAGCGGAGCGATCCCTCGAGGACCTGGATGCGCGCCCAGACGCCGGCCTTCGTCGTGTGGTGACGCCTTAGCGCGTCGGGAACGGTCGACTCGGTGAACTCCGGTGTGCGTCGATACGGAGCGACGTCGGACGGGAGGGTCTTCACGAGCGAACGCACTCCGAGTGCGCGCTGCGGAGATAGGACTCGACGACGAGGCGGTTGTATTTCTCCGCGAACGAGCGCGCGACGCCCTGCAGGCGCCCGTGCTCGGCGCAGCGGGGCGCGTCGCTCGTATCCGGAATCCAGACGACGCCGAGCTCGCGTTCCCAGCATCCGGGATCGCCTTCGACTCCCGGCACCTCCGACGAGTGGACTCCGAGCAGGACGAAGTTCTCACGCGCGACGGACGCATTCGCCTCTGCGACGGGATCTCGATGCTCCAGCGACGAGAGCAGGGAGTCGATCTCGCAAGCGCGCGCCGGCGCGCTCGTCGGCGGTGGAACTCCGGTGTCGGACTTCGGCACATCGGCCTGCGGAGCGAGCGCGCCAACGACGACCTCTAGCGCGCTCGCCCATCCCGCCGCGAGATACGCGGAGACCTTCATGATCACGGGGAACGCGAGCGCGCAGACGAGCACGGCCACCGCGAGGCTGACCACGTATCGAGTCATCGCGCGTCCAACGCCTGGTCGAGCCGGCTCCGCGCCTCCGCATCGGTGAGCCACGCGATCTCGACGACCTTGCGCGGTGACGCCGTCCCGCTCGCTATGCGCACGCACTCACGCGGTACACCGAGCGCGTCGGCGAGGAGCGCCTCGACGGCTGCGTTCGCCTTGCCCTGCTCCGCCGGCGCGGTCACGCGAACCTTCAAGGTGTCGCCGAGCCACCCGGCGATGCCGCTTCGCGAAGCGCCGGGCACGACCTTCACCGCCAGCCGGGTCGCGCTCATGCGGAGGCCTGCGCCAGAGCGCGCGCGGAATCTGCCGCGAAGCGCGCCTGGACGCGGCGGGCCAGCGGGTACGCGACCCTCGTCGCCAGGAGCGCGGGACGGGAGAACGCCGAGAGGCTGTAGCTGACTTGGTCGGTGACCGGATCGAACGAGACCCGGAACTGCTCTTCGCCCGACTCCGCGTGTCCGCGCAAGGTGCCGTACCCGAACGCGACCCGGTCCGGCCGATCGAGCTCCGTGTAGACGACACGGCAGGGGTTCACGAACCAGATGCCCGCGATGGAGAGCACCGTCGCGACGCCCTGCCCCTGCGCAACCGGACCCGAGCGGTGGAACGTGAGCCACGGAACCTCGAAGTGGCGCCAGGAAAGCAGCGCCGACCGCGCCCGCTCGAACACGTCGCGGCCCTTGCCGAGCGCGAACTCGCGGCGATCGACGTCGTAGCGTCGGGCCAGACGCTCGCGCGCGGCGGCCGAGTCCAGCTCGCGGGAGAGCCCCACCTCCGGGTAGGTGAACACGCTCTCCGCGCCGAGCGCCGTCGCGATCTCGCCGGCAGAGGGACGTCGGAGTCTCAGCGCAGCTCGACCACCGCGTTCGAGATGATCGGCGCGCCGCGCTCCGCGCTCTTCGCCTCGAGCAGGATCTGCTTGCCCTGCTTCCAGTACGAGACCTGATAGGTCTCGCCCGGGAACCCGACACCGGCGAAGCGCGCCTGGTAGCGCGCCACCTGCGTGACGTCGCCGCCGAGCACCTCGTCGACGATCGCCTTGCAGGCGATCCCGTACGAGCAGAGCCCGTGGATGATCGGCTTGTCGAAGCCCGCCATCTTCGCGAAGTCGGGGTCGCAGTGGAGCGGGTTCTTGTCACCCGACAGGCGATAGATCAGCGCCTGCTGCGGCAAGGTCGTGCGCGTGATCACGCCGTCCGGCTTCCGCTCCGGCGCGGCGTTGCCGACCTTCGGGCCGGAGTCGCCGCCGAAGCCGCCCTCGCCGCGGATGAAGAGCGACATGCGATTGGTGAAGAGCTTGTCGCCCGACTCGTCGCGCGCGTTGGCCTCGAGGATGACGAGCGCCGCCTTGCCCTTGTCGTAGATCTCCGGGACGTGCGCCGAGGTCTTCAGCTTCTGCGCCGGCGGCAGCGGCTTGTGCAGGATCACCTCCTGCTCGCCGTGCAGCAGCATCGCGAAGTTGAACTGCAGACCCGGGATGCTGGCGATGCCGCCCATCGAGCCGAAGCCGGGGATCACGGCGAAGCTCGGCAGCACCTTCAGATTCTTCTCGTACGTGTACTGCAGCTCGTTCGCGTCGGTGGGGGGCACGCCCGCGCCGATGCCCAGGTGGTAGAGGATGACCCGGTCGCGGTCGTACGAGGTCTCGCTGTCGGGCAGCTTCGCGCCGCGCGCCTTGTTGGGATCGATCGGCATGGCTCCCTCCTTACGCCCGCGCCTTGATCGCTTCGGCGACCGCGCGCGTCTCGTCCGCGATGCTCTCGGGCACGGCGTAGCCCTTCTGATCGCGGATCACGTCGATGTGATCGAAGATGTCCTCGGCCGAGGGAATTCCGCCCTTCGGCGCGGTCCAGCCCTTGCCCATGGCGACGAAGATGCGGGCATAACGTCCGCCGCCGACGTCGAAGATCTCGTGCGTCAGCTCGCAGCGCTCGGACGCGAGATACACGACGAGCGGGGTCACGAAGTTCGGGTCGAGCGCGTCGGCCAGGCCACCGAGGAGCTGCTCCGTGAGGCGCGTCTTCGCGATCGGCGCGATCGTGTTCACCTTGATGTTGTACTTCGCGCCCTCGACCGCGAGCACGTTCATGAGCCCGACCAGTCCCATCTTCGCGGCGCCGTAGTTCGTCTGGCCGAAGTTTCCGAAGATGCCCGCGCCGGACGACGCCATCACGATGCGGCCGTAGCCCTGCTCCTTCATCACCGCGAAGGCGGGCTGCGTCACGTAGAAGCCGCCCTTCAGGTGCACGTCGAGGACCGCGTCGAGGTCCTTCGGCTCGAGCTTCAGGAAGCTCTTGTCGCGCAGGATGCCGGCGTTGTTGATGAGGATGTCGACCTTGCCGAAGTTGTCGATCGCGGACTTGATGATGCCCTTGCCGCCTTCGGGGGTGGCGACGGAGTCGTAGTTCGCGACGGCCTTGCCGCCGGCCTCGTTGATCTCCTTCGCCGTCAGGTCGGCCATCGAGTGACCCGCGCCGGTGCCGTCGGCCTTGCCGCCGAGGTCGTTCACGACGATGGAGGCGCCGCGCCGGGCGAGCTCGAGCGCGTAGGTCTTGCCGAGGCCGCCGCCTGCGCCGGTGATGACGGCCACGCGGCCGTCGAAGCGAATGTCGCTCATTCGAGTCTCCTGGATGGAGGGCCGTGCGGCCCTCGGGATCGGTGCCGACGCGTCGGCGCGAGGCGCTCGCCGTCGGCGGGGTGGAGGTCGTCGGGCGTCGCTTCCGCGTGACCGCCGGGGGGATCGCGGGGCAGAGCGCCAGCCGCGCGAAGCGGCCGCGGCGCAGCATAGCAGCACGCTCCCGCCTCGCAGCGCGTCGCGTGACTGCCTGCGTTCATCCGGCGTACCATCGCGGTGCATGCAGCCCTCCTTCGAGGAAGCCGTCGCGCGCAGGTACCCGGACGGCCTGCGCCGCGCGAGCGTCCGCACCTTGCAGGTCAACGTCGGCAGGCGCTGCGACCTCGCGTGCCATCACTGCCACGTCGAGTCGGGCCCGAAGCGGACCGAGACGATGGACGCGCGCACCGCCGCGCGCGTGCTCGAGCTGCTCGCCCGCAGTCCTCGTGTCGCAACCTTGGATCTCACCGGCGGCGCGCCGGAGCTCGCGCCGAGCTTCCGGGACCTCGTGCGCGGCGCGCGCGCGCAGGGCCGCGACGTGATCGACCGCTGCAACCTGACCGTGCTCTTCGAGCCGGGACAGGACGACACCGCGGAGTTTCTGGCGGCGAACGGCGTGAAGATCGTCGCGTCGCTTCCGTGTTACGGCGCCGAGAACGTCGACCGCCAGCGCGGCCGCGGCGTCTTCGAGCGAAGCATCGAGGCGCTGCGCCTTCTGAACGCGCTCGGCTATGGACTGCCGGGCTCGCCGCTCGGACTCGATCTCGTCTACAACCCGCAGGGCCCGTCGCTGCCGCCCGACGAGAGAACGCTCGAGGCCAGCTACCGCGAGGAACTCCGCCGTGGGTTCGGGATCGAGTTCCACCGCCTCGCCACCTTGACCAACATGCCGATCAAGCGCTTCGCGCACGCGCTCGCGCGCGACGGTCAGCACGAGGCCTACATGGCGCTGCTGGTGAACCACTTCAACGCCGAGACGATTCCGGCGCTGATGTGCCGCCACCTGGTGTCGGTCTCGTACGAGGGCGCGCTCCACGACTGCGACTTCAACCAGATGCTCGAGCTCCCGCTCGGGTCGGGAGCTCGGAGCCTTTTCGAGATCGACGATCTCGCGGAGCTCGAAGGCGCGCCGATCGCGACGGCGCCGCACTGCTTCGGCTGCACCGCCGGCGCGGGCTCGTCGTGCGGCGGCGCGCTGGCTTGACCTCGACGGAGACCGCCGCCTCGCGCGCGCCCCTCGCGAAGCTCGCGCTCGGTGCGCTCGCGCTGGCGGCGCTCTTCGCAATCGGACGAAGCGTCGGCGACCGCATCCCCGCGTTCGCCGCCTGGGTCCAGCAGCTCGGATTCTGGGGGCCCCTCGTCTTCGTCGCAGGCTATGCGCTCGCCGTCGTGGCCTTCGTGCCGGCGTCGCTGATGACCCTGGCCGCCGGCGCGATCTTCGGAGTCACGCGTGGGACGCTCTACGTGTTCGTCGCCGCGACCTTGGGGAGCTGCGCCGCCTTCCTCGTCGCGCGCTATCTCGCGCGCGCCGCGGTCGAGCGGCGCATCGCGGACAACCCCCGCTTCGCGGCGATCGATCGCGCGATCGGCGCGGAAGGGCGGAAGATCGTGCTGCTGCTGCGGCTCTCCCCGGTCTTCCCGTTCAACCTGCTGAACTACGCGCTCGGGCTGACGCGCGTGCGCTTCGGCGACTACACGGTGGCCGCCGTCGGCATGCTGCCGGGCACGCTCCTCTACGTGTATCTCGGCCGCGTGGTCGGCGACCTCGCGGCGCTCGCCGGCGGCGCGCGGCCCGAGCGCGGACCGGGCCAGAGCGCGCTGCTCGCCATCGGACTGGTCGCGACGGTCGTCGCAACGGTGTACGTGACGCGCGTCGCGCGCCGCGCGCTGGCCGAGGCGACGAGCGACTGACGAGAACCCGAGCGTCGGAGGAAACCGTGGAGCTGCCCCCGATCGAGCCGCAGGACGAGGCCAATCGCGCGCTCCTCGAGAACGTGCACCCGCGCGCATGGCAGAACCCGCAACCCTCCGGCCGCTACAACCTCGTGGTCGTCGGCGCCGGCACCGCGGGCCTGATCTCGGCGGCGGTCGGCGCCGGTCTCGGCGCGAAGGTCGCGATGATCGAGCGACACTATCTCGGTGGCGACTGCCTGAAC
>Ga0335069_10005078_pt1 | contig 19354 bp, 19 predicted proteins | sample Lox_Sample_11_FD_206714 | JGI IMG/M metagenome (GOLD analysis project Ga0335069, IMG submission 206714) | Soil microbial communities from Loxahatchee National Wildlife Refuge, Florida, United States - Lox_Sample_1.1 | ecosystem: Environmental > Terrestrial > Soil > Wetlands | place: USA... | reverse complement strand
GTGCTTGGCCTGGATCACGTTCTTCTGGTGTTCCGCGAAGGTCACGGCGTAAAGATTGGTGCCGTCCCCCTTGGCCACGTAGTAAAGGTAAGGCACGTCGGCGGGCTCCACCACGGCGTTGAGCGCGGTCAGGCCGGGATTGCAGATGGGCGTGGGCGGCAATCCCCGGTGCAGGTAGGTGTTGTAGGGGGACTGGGTTCCCAATTGATCCTCGCGTAGCCAAGGATCCTTGGAATTCAGCACATAGTTCAAGGTGGCGTTGACCTCCAAGCGCATCTTGAGCTTGAGGCGGTTGAAAAGGATGCCCGCCACGATGGCCTGGTCCTCGGGGGTCTTGGCCTCTTTTTCAACGATCGAGGCCAGGATCACGGCCTGGTAAAGGGTGAGGTTGCGGCCCAGGCATTTCTTGGCGTATTGGTCCCCCACGCTCTGGGTGAATTCCACGCTCATGAGCGACGCCAGGTCGCCCACGCTGGCCCCCAAGGGGACCCGGTAGGTTTGGGGGAACAGGAAGCCTTCCAAGCTGGGGCCCTTCACCCCCATTTTGGCGATCAGGCCCGGGTCCTGGACGGCCTTGAGGAAGTCCGCGGTGGAGACCACGCCCATCTTCTCCAGTTCCTGGCCGATCTGCTGGGCCGTATAGCCCTCGGGGACCTTGAGGGTCAAAAGCTCGCTCTTGCCCGAGGAGAGGACATGCAAAACCTGCCAGAGGCTCATGGAAGGCGCCAATTGATAAAGGCCCGACTTCAAGGAACGATCCACCCGGGTCAACTTGGCCAAGACCTTGAAGGGGAAGGAGAACGAAAGGATTTTTTTGTCTTTTAATTCCCGGGCGATCTGCCGGGTCGTGCTCTTGGAATAAACGGGGATTTCCTCGACCTGATGCGGCTTGAAAAAGGGCGGGAAGAAAACGTAAATCAGCACGGCCCCCAGGGCGGCCGCCGCGGCCCCCAGGATTCTTAAGAGGGATTTGGGTCTTATTTTTTTCACGCTTGCCCCACCTCCATCAAGGGGGCCCCTTCCAAGGCCGATTGGAGGATTAGGGCCGCCGCCACCTGGTCGATTTTTTCCCGGCGCTTTTCCCGCTTGGCCCCGCCCTCAATCATCAGCCTCTCGGCCTGCTTGCTGGTCAGTCGCTCATCGACAAAAAAAACCGGCACATTCAACCGGCCCGCCAGTTTGGCCGTGAAATCCCGCACCTTTTGGGTGGTGGCGCTTTCGGTCCCATCCATGTTGAAGGGCAATCCCACGATCACCCGGTTGGCTTCCTTCTCATTGACCAAGTTTCCGATGGCGGCGATGTCTTTTTGGACCCCTTCGGACTTTAAGACCATCAGGGGTTGGGCCGTCAGCCCCAAGGGATCGGACAAGGCCACGCCGATGCGCACCGAACCCAAATCCAATGAGAGCCATCGTTTCATTTAAGAAATGATTTTTTCAACGAAAGCCGCGGCTTGGCGCAAGGCCTCATCCACCTTGGAAGCGTCCTTGCCTCCGGCCTGGGCCAGGTCCGGCCTTCCGCCGCCGCCGCCGCCGGCGACCTTGGCCACTTCCTTCACCAGGTCCCCGGCCTTGATCTTGGCCGTCAGGTCCTTGGTGACCCCAGCGATGAAGGCCAGGGATTTTCCGCTGCCCAATAGGATGACGCCGCTGCCCAATTTGGCCTTGAGGGTGTCGATCAATTGCCGCATGCCCTCCGGATCCAGTTCGTCGGTGCGGGCCACCACCAGCGAAACGCCCTTGACTTCCTTTTTCTTGGCCAAGACCTCCTCCACCAAACTGCCGGCGAGTTTGGACTTGAGCGAGGCCAGTTCCTTGTCTTTGGCCTTCATCTCGGCCATCAGAGCCTCCACCTTGGCGGCCAGTTCCCCTTCGGCGCTCTTGAGCAGGTTCCCGACTTGGCGCAGGGTCTCCTCTTCTTGGTAGACCCTTTGGATGGAGCCCTCGCCGGTCACGGCCTCGATCCGGCGCACGCCCGAGGCCACCGAGGACTCACTGAGGATTTTGAAGAGGCCGATATCGCCCGTGCGGTTCACGTGGGTGCCGCCGCAAAGTTCCATGGAAAAGCCGGGCACGTCCACCACCCGAACCTTGTCGCCGTATTTCTCGCTGAAAAAGGCCAGGGCGCCCTTTTGCTTGGCCTCGTTGAAGGTCATTTCTTGTTTGGTGACCTCCAGGTTGTCCAGGACCTGCTGGTTCACCATCCGCTCGATGGAGCGGGTCTGCTCCGGCTTCAAGCCCTCGAAATGGGTGAAGTCAAAGCGCAAGCGGTCCGGCCCCACGTAGCTGCCGGCCTGGCCCACGTGGGCGCCCAAGACGCGCCGCAGCGCCGCGTGCAGCAGGTGGGTGGCGGTATGGTTGCGCATGGTGGCGCGCCGTTCGCTTTCTTCCACCGCGGCCTCGACCTTTTGGCCCTCGGCGAGCCTGCCGCGCTTGAGATGCACCCAATGGCCGATCAGCTGGTCCGAGACCATCTGGGTGTCCAAGACCTCCGCCCAGGAAACCTCCGCGGAATTAAAACCCTGCAGCACGCCCTTGTCGCCCACCTGCCCGCCCTTTTCGGCGTAAAAGGGGGTTTGGTTGAGGACGACGAAACCGTAATCCCCTTCCTTCAATTCACGGACCACCTCGTGTTTCTTGTCCTTCACGCGGGTGAGCAAGGCCACGGTCCCCAGGTCCTTGGTCTTTTCATAACCCTTGAAAAGGGTGGCGCCCACCTTGGATTCCATTTCCTTATATAAGGGGGGCAAAGCCGCGTCGCCGCTCCCCTTCCAGCCCGAACGGGCCCTTTCCTTTTGCGATTCCATGGCCTTGTGGAACCCGGCCTCATCCACCGACAGGCCTTTTTCCTTGAGCACTTCCTTGGTGATGTCCAGGGGGAACCCATAGGTGTCATAAAGGGTGAAGGCGTCCTCCCCCGACAGGGTGGCGGCCTTGGCCTTTTGAAGCTCCCCGATCTTTTCCATGAGCCTTTCGGTGCCGGCGGCCAGGGTCTCGTAGAAGCGCTCTTCTTCCGCGCGGGTGACGTTGACGATGTGGTCCTTGCGCGATTCCAGCTCGGGGTAAACCCCGCCCATGAGCTTGACCACCTCGAGCGTCAAGGGAGCGAGGAAGGGCTTGTCGAAGCCCAGCAATTTTCCGTGGCGGATGGCCCGGCGCAGGATGCGGCGAAGCACATAGCCCCGGCCCTCGTTGGAGGGCAGGACCCCGTCGGCGACGAGGAAGGTGGTGGCCCGCAGGTGGTCGCTGATGACCTTGAGGGACTTGTAAACTTGCGAATCCCCGACTTCATATTGGATCTTGCCCGATTGGGCCACCGCCGCCATGAGGGGCGCCAAAAGATCGGTCTCAAAGTTGGAGGGCACCTTCTGCATGACGCTGGCCACCCGCTCCAGGCCCATCCCGGTGTCGATATTGGGTTTGGGCAGGGGTTTCAGGCTTCCGTCTTCCTGGCGGTCGAACTGCGTGAAAACCAGGTTCCAAATCTCCAGGAACCGGCCCGCTTCGGCCTCTTCCTCGAAGCTTTTCGGCGCGCCCTTCCCGGGGGAAAGGTCCACGTAGATTTCGGAGCAAGGGCCGCAGGGGCCCGTGGGGCCCATGGTCCAGAAATTGGAATCCGCGCCCATGCGGATGATGCGCTCTTGGGGCAGCGCGGCGGCCTTTTTCCAGAGCTCGATGGCCTCGTCGTCGTCCTCGTACACCGTCACCCACAAGAGGGCCTTGTCGAGCTGGAGCACCTCCGTCACGAATTCCCAGGCCCAGGCGATGGCCTCCTTCTTGAAATAGCCGCCGAAGGAAAAGTTGCCGAGCATCTCGAAAAAAGTATGGTGCCGGGCCGTATAGCCCACCCGCTCCAGGTCGCCCGTGCGGAAGCATTTCTGGCAGGAGGCCGCGTAGGGCACTTCGTGGGGAAAGGGGATGGTGCCGAGGAAATAGGGCTTGAACTGGTTCATGCCGGCGTTGGACAAAAGCAGGGTGGGGTCGTTCTCGGGCACCAGGGACGAGGAAGGGACGATCTTGTGGTTTTTGGACTTGAAGAAGTCCAGGTAGGCTTTTCGAATGTCGGTTCCGCTGGTGGGGGCGTTCATGGGGGCCTCAAAGGTTATTAGTCCAGTTCTTCGCCTGGAAGGCCGGGATTATAGCCGAAAACCCCCTGGACGGCGAGACGGGCCGCCTGAAAAGAATAGCCCCGCCGCGCCAGGAATTCGAAGGCCCGCCGGGCCCGATCGCCCCTTTTTTTCTCTTTTTTCGCCAAAAACCTCGCCTTTTGCCTTCCCAAGAGTTCCAGCGCGCTTTGCGCTTCCCCCCGCCCGGGAAAAAGATCCTTCACGGTTTTTTCGGCCAACTCCCGGGGAATCTTTTTGAGGGCCAGGCCCGCCTTGATCTTTCCGGGGCCCCAACCCTGCCGGAGCTTGGAATGGGCGAACCCCTCCGCAAAGGCCTCATCCTTCACGAAGCCCTTCAGGCGCAGTTTTTCCAAAACCCTTTCGGCGATGTCGGGGGGCAATGACCGCCGGCGGAATTTTTCGGCCAGTTCCGCCCGGCTGTGGGGCCGGCGGTTGAGCGACCAAAGGGCGTAGCGGGTGGCTCCCGCCTCGTCGACCAGGGGCTTGGATTTTTTCAAGGGAAAGTCAGGGAACGGAAACGGTCCCCGTGGCGGGGTCATATTGGACGCCGCCGGGAACATGGTCCAGGTAATTGGGAACCAAGTCCTGGAGTGAGGCGGGGTTGGAGCCCTTTTCGTTGCGCCATTTTTCCACGGCCATGCGCACGTTTTCCAGGTTCGCGGTGGAAGCGGCGGCTTGCGCGTGTTGCTCGGAGGATTGCAGGCCCTGGGTATAACCCGTGAAGGTTTGTTGGGGCGGGGTCTCGGGCTTGGTGTTCCAAAGCAAGTAGCCCACCGAACCGGCGGCCAATACCACCGCGAAAAGGATGAGTTTTCCCATTGTCCACCTCCAAAAAAATATCCAGCAATATCTTTTTACCACGAAGTTTAAACAAAAATCATCCGATTTAAGGCATTTGGGGCCGCGCCTTACTTCGTGTGCTTTGTGAACTTCGTGGTGAAATCAGCCTTTTTTATTTGCCTTCCGCATGACGGCCAGCATTTCCCGGACGGCCCTTTCAAGCCCCACCAAGGCGGCCCGGGCGATGATGTTGTGGCCGGTATTGAGGTCCTCGATTTCGGGGATGCGGGCGATGGCCCCGGTATTTTGGTAGGTCAAACCATGGCCCGCGTTGACCCTCAGGCCCAGCCCCTCGGCCAGCTTGGCGGCGTAAGCCACCGTCTTGAGTGCTTGGGGGACGTTCCCGCCCAAACGGCAGGCCTGGCTGTAGGCCCCGGTGTGGATCTCGATGTAGGCGGCGCCGAGCCTGGCCGACAGACGGACCGATTTCGGGGTGGGCGCGATGAAGAGCGAGACCGGGATGCCTTTGGATTGCAGGCGGTCGACGGCCCTTTCATAACGGCCAAAGGCCCCTTCCAGCGCCAATCCGCCCTCGGTGGTCAATTCCCGCCGCTTCTCGGGCACCAGCGTCACTTGGTTGGGCCGGACCCTCAAGGCGAAGCGGATCATTTCGGGGGTCGCCGCCATTTCCAAGTTCAATTTGGTGCGGACCGTTTGGCGCAGCCTCAGGACGTCCGCGTCCTGGATATGGCGCCGATCCTCGCGCAAGTGCACCGTGACGCCATGGGCGCCGGCTTTTTCCACCAACCGGGCGGCCAAAACCGGGTCCGGTTCCTCTTCCCGGCGGGCCTGCCGCAAGGTGGCGATATGGTCGATGTTCACGCAGAGCTTGGCCATGTCAGTTTCCCTTTTTATGTTTGGCGGCCCGGGGCGGCGGGGCGGGCTTGGCCACGGGCACCAGGTGGATGGTCAAATCGGCCGTTGAAGCCGTGACCCCGATCGGCAGGGGCCGGATGAGCGGGCGAACCGCAAGGTCCGGCTTGCCCGGCGTATAACCCTTCAGGCTCACGATGGCCGTGAGGTCGTCCCCATCCAGGTCCAAGATGCTTTCCTTGCGCCCGGTCAAAACCACCGGAAGGGTCGGGCGCAGGTTGGAATCCACCGTCATACCCGCCGGGATGTCGGTGAGTTGAAGGTGCACGGTGACCCGGCGGTCCAACACCTGGCGGGAACCCACATAAGCCCACAAGGCAACGGCGATCAGCAGCGCCGAGAGCTTGAGCCCCAGATTCTCAAACAGCCATCGTTTCATGTCGTTCCTTAACGGCTTTATTGACTCCGCCGGCTTTTCAGCTAGTCCACCTTCGTCCCGTAAAGGGTGAGCATCTCCTCCAGGGTGGCGGCGTCGATCTCGGGCGTCATCTTGCCCGCCATGGCGAAGGAAATCGTGTGGTTTTCCTCGGAAAGGACGATGGCCAGGGCGTCGGTTTCCTCGCTCAAGCCCAACGCCGCCCGGTGGCGGGTGCCGTAACTTTTGCTCAAGTGGGGGTTCTGGCTCAAGGGCAGGATGCAGCCCGCCGCCGCGATCTTGCCGTCGCGAATGATGACCGCCCCGTCATGCAGGGGGGAATGGGGCACGAAGATCGTCACCAAGAGCTCGGCGCTGACCTCGGCGCCGATGGGCGTGCCCGTCTCGATGATCCCCTGCAGGCTGTCGTCCCTTTCCAGCACCACCAGGGCCCCCCGGCGGCCCTTGACCAATTCCCGGGCCGCCCGGCTGATCTCGCCAAAAGCCGCGGACTGGCCCCGGAAGACCCCGCCCCAAAAGCCCCCCCGGCCGATCTGGGAAATGATGCGCCGAAGGTCGGACTGGAAAATGATCACAAAGGAAACCAGCAGGAAAGGGCCCAGGCTGGAGAGGATCCAGTCGATGGTCAAGAGGTGGAATTGCCCCGCCAGGACCGCCGACAGGAACAACACGGCGAAACCCACCAAAAGGCGCACGGCCCGGGCTTCGCGGATGAGGAGCAGGAATTGATAGACCAAAAAAGTGACGATCAGGATGTCGAAAAGATCGTTCACGCGGAAGTTGGTGAGCAAGGTCATGAGGTTGGTCATGGGCGTTTCAATCCTCGGTCATATCGAAGGGCATCCGCTATTTTAACCGCCGCGACGGCGTTTTTCACGTCATGAACCCTAACCCAGTCGGCGCCATAAAGGACGCCCGCGGTCACCGCCGCCAGGGTCGCGTCCAGGCGTTGTTCGGGGGGCGCCCCCCCCAAAAGCAACCCCAAGGTGGACTTGCGGGAGGGGCCGAAAACCAGGGGCCGGCCCAGGGCCTTCAGTTCCCCCAGCCGGCGGGTCATCTCCAGATTGTGCCAAGGGCCCTTCCCAAAGCCGAATCCCGGGTCCAGGAGCAGCGCCTCCTCCCGGATACCCGCCCGCCGGGCCTTCTCAAGGCGGGATTGGAAAAAGGCCGTCAGCTCCCCCAAGAGGTCTTGGTAAAGGGGTTTTTTCTGCATGGTCCGGGGCCGGCCCTTCATGTGCATGAGGATGACGGGCACCTTGAGCTTGGCCAAGGTGGGGGCCATCTTCGGGTCCAGCCCCAGCGCGCCGATGTCGTTCACCAACCGGGCGCCTTCGCCCACGGCGGCGCGTGCCACTTCGGCCTTATAGGTATCGATCGAAAGGGGGATCTTCAGGGAACGGGCCAACGCGCGGATGACCGGCAAGACCCTTTTCTTTTCTTCCCGGGACCCGACGGGTTTGGCGCCCGGCCGGGTGGACTCGCCGCCCACGTCGATCCAATCGGCGCCCGCCGCCTGCATGCGCAGGGCCTCTTCCCGGGCCCGGCCGAGGTCCCGAAAACGGCCGCCATCCGAGAAGGAATCCGGGGTGACATTTAAGACGCCCATTACTAGGGTGCGGTTTTTCCAGCGGAAGGAAGGATGATCGGGCCCCGGCAGGCGCCAACCGGCGCCCGGAAAGGAGCCCTTGGACCCCGGGGCCGCCAATTTATTTTCCGATCAGATGCAGGGCTTCCATGCGGGTGGCTTCCCGGGCTTGGAAGACGCCCCGGACCGCGGAAGTCGTCATCTTGGAGCCGGGCTTCTTCACGCCCCGCATGGTCATGCAAAGGTGCTCGGCTTCCACGATGACCAAAACACCAAAGGGCTTCAAGACCTTCATCAAGGTGTCGGCGATCTGGGTGGTGATCCGTTCCTGCAGTTGGGGCCTCTTGGAGACCGCCTCCACCACCCGGGCGAGCTTGGAAAGCCCCGAAAGCCGCTCCCGGGTGGGGATATAGGCGATGTGCGCTTTGCCGTAAAAAGGCAGCAGGTGGTGCTCGCACATGGAATAAAAGGGGATGTCCCGGAGGATCACCATCTCCTCGTGCCCCTCGGTTTCAAAGATGGTCACGAGTTTTTTGGGGTCCACCCGGAGCCCCGAAAAGACTTCCTCGTACATTTTGGCGACGCGCTTGGGGGTGTCCCTCAAGCCTTCCCGGTTGGGGTTTTCGCCGATGGCCGAGAGGATTTCCCGGACCGCCCGCTCGATGCGTTTCTTATCCAATCGGGCCACCCCTCCGGATGGCCTGGGAAGGCGCGGGGGCCGGCTTCAAGGCGATGTCGGGCCCCGCGGGCGCGGGGGAAGCGGAAGGCGGGGGCGTCTTGGCCGGGGGAGCGGCCGCGGGCGGCTTGGCGCTGATTTTGCGCCCCGCCAGGATGTCGTCGACTTCCGAGCTGTCCAACACTTCCCGTTCCAGCAGGGCCTCGGCCATGACTTTGAGGAACTTCTTGTTTTTCCGGAGGATGGCGTCGGCCCGCTTGTGGCAATCCTCCACGATGCGCTTGGTCTCGGCGTCGATCATCTGGGCCGTGCTCTCCGAGTAGTTCTTTTCCTTCATGAGGTCGCGGCCGATGAAAACCGCGTCGTCCTTGCCCCCCAGGGTCAGCGACCCCAGTTTTTCGCTCATGCCGTATTGGCAGATCATGGCCCGGGCGATCGCGGTGGCCCGCTCCAGGTCGTTGCCCGCGCCGGTGGTCACGTCCCCGAAAATGATTTCCTCGGCGGTGCGCCCGCCTAAAAGCGAGGTGATTTGGTTGAGCAGCTCGGTCTTGGAGGACAGGAACTTCTCCTCGTTGGGCAGGTACCAGGTGGCGCCCAGGGCGGCGTGGCCCCGGGGGATGATGGACACCTTGTGGACGGTGTGGGACTTGTCGATCATCTTGCCCACGATGGTGTGGCCCGATTCGTGGTAGGCCACGATCTTTTTTTCTTCCTCGGAAATGACCCGGGTGCGGCGCTCGGGCCCGGCCATGACGCGGTCGATGGCCTCTTCCAGCTCGGCCATTTCCACGGTCTTTTTGTTTCGCCGGGCGGCCAGGAGCGCCGCCTCATTGATGAGGTTGGCCAGGTCCGCCCCCGAGAATCCGGGCGTGCGGCGGGCGATGACCGACAGGTCCACTTGGTCGGCCAGCTTCACGGACTTGGAATGCACCTTCAGGATGGCTTCCCGCCCTCCCAGGTCCGGACGGTCCACCACCACTTGGCGGTCAAAGCGGCCGGGCCTAAGCAAGGCCGGATCCAGCACGTCGAGCCGGTTGGTGGCGGCGATCAGGATGACGCCCGAATTGGTGTTGAACCCGTCCATCTCGACCAGCAAGGCGTTCAAGGTTTGCTCGCGCTCGTCATGGCCGCCGCCCAGTCCCGCCCCGCGTTGGCGGCCGACGGCGTCGATCTCATCCACGAAGATGATGCAGGGCGCGTGTTTCTTGCCCTGCTCGAAAAGGTCCCGCACGCGCGCCGCCCCGACCCCCACGAACATTTCCACGAAGTCCGAGCCCGAGATCGAGAAAAAAGGCACGCCGGCCTCGCCCGCCACAGCCTTGGCCAAGAGGGTCTTGCCCGTGCCCGGGGGGCCGAGCAAAATCACGCCCTTGGGGATCTTCCCGCCCAGCGATTGGTATTTTTTGGGATCCTTGAGGAAGTCCACCACTTCCATCAGCTCCGTCTTGGCCTCTTCCACGCCGGCCACGTCCTGGAAAGTCACTTTTTGCTGGCCCGAGGTCATGAGCCGCGCCCGGCTCTTGCCGAAGGCCATGGCCCCGCCTCCGCCGCCCTGGCTTTGGCGCATCATGAAGAAGAACCAAGCCAAAAGGAGCACGATGGGGCCGAAGCTGACCAAAAGCTGGAACCAGTTATGCTGGTTGGGGGGTTGGACTTCCAATTCGACATTTTGGCCCAGGATCATCTTCACCAAGTTGGGGTCGTCGGGCTCCACCACCGAGAATTCGGTGCCGTCCTTGGCCGTCCCCGTGATGAGGCGGTCGTCGGGCTGGATCTCGACCTTTTGAACCGAACCGGTCTGGACCTGGGTCACGAATTTGGAATAATCCCAGTTCTCGCTCTTTTTCTTGGGGTTCTGCATCTGTTGGAAGAAAAACATGAGGATGACGAAGGCCAAAATCCATCCGGCCAAGTGTTTGAAAGTCTGGTTCAAGGGAAACTCCTCTATAGGAATGAGGCTCGCCCACTGAATATCCGTCCGGGGGGGTTATTTTTCAACCCCGAACTGGCCTAAATCACCCGGCGGGAAGCCCGATTTCCCCGCTTCAAGAGGCAAAAAGGGGCAACCGACCCTTTTAAGAGGACTTGGGGCCCTTGGCCCGGCGCATCCAAATCTGCCCCCGATCCACCCCCACCGAAAGCGCATAACCCAAATCCCGGGGGCCTTTAACGTCGCTCCGCCAAACCGCGACGCCCTCTTCCAAGCGGTCGAAGGAAAGTCCCCGGGCCGCGGGGTGAAGGTCCAGGGCCTTTTGCCTGAGCAAGAGGCGCTGGATCGCCAAGGGCATTCTTCGGAAAGACGCCTGGCGCCCGCTCCACCCGCCGGACTGGAAACGGCCGCCCATCTTCCGCGACGCCCTTTCCAAAGCCTGCATCATGAAGGCCTCTTGGGCCGCGGCCACTTCCCCCAACTTCAAGAGCGCGCGCAGGATTTGGGGATTCCACTTGGCCAAATAAGGCAGAAGTTGGCGGCGGATTTGATTGCGCCGGTAATGGGTCTTTCGGTTGCTCAAATCCTCCCGCCAAGGAAGGCCTTGGGAGCGCAGGTATCGCTCCAACTCGCCCTTGGTGAAAGAAAGCAGCGGCCGCCAAACCCGGACGGTCCCGCCCCGCGGAAAGGTCAATGCTTGGAGCGGCCTGAGGCCGGTGAGGCCTTTGAGCCCCGCGCCCCGAAGCAGGCGGTCCAGGATGGTTTCGGCTTGGTCCTCGGCCTGGTGGGCCACCGCCACGCCCCAGGAGCGGGTTTGGCGGCAGGCGCGGGCGAAAAAAGCGTAACGGCGTTCCCGGGCCCAATCCTGGAGCGATTTTTTCTCCCGCCGGGCCGCCGCCTCGCTTCGGGTCAACCGCAAAACCCGCAAGGGAACCTTGAACTTGGCGCAAAGCGCGCGCACCGCGTCCTCGTCCTTTTGGGACGCGCGGCCCCTTAACCCGTAATTAACGTGGGCCGCGAAAAGCCGGAGCCCCCGGGGCGCCCCCTGCTCGCTTAAGAGCGCCAGGAGCGCCGTGGAGTCGGCGCCGCCCGAAAGGGCCACCAAGAGCCGCGTCTTGGCGCCAAAGGGCGCGGCGGGCAAGGTTAAGGGAAGATTCGACCGGGAAGGGGCCATCTTCTGGATCCTCGGATCAATTTGGGAAGGAAAAATGGTAGCGGGGGAGAGACTCGAACTCTCGACCTACGGATTATGAGACCGTCGCTCTAACCAACTGAGCTACCCCGCCGTCGGGTTTACAAGAGGTGTGAATATGCCAAGCTTTGGGGGGCTTGTCAATTCCCTTGTCAAAAGCCGAATTTGTTCTTTTCGGCCCGCTCGTCAAAGGACTTTTTGAGTTGTTCCATAATGACCGGGTTCTTGAGCAATATCTTCTCAAAATCGTATTTTTGAAGGATGAAAAGCTCGGTCACTTCCTCGGCCACCACGGTGGCGTTCCGGGGTTCGTTGGACAAGAGGGCCATCTCGCCGAAGAACTCGTCGGGGCCCAGGTCGGCCACCTTGGATTTCATGAAGCCCTTCTTCATCCAAACCGAAACCTTGCCGGCGGCGATCAAGTAAAAGGCGTCGCCCGGATCGCCCTGCTTCACGATCTCGTAACCCTTCTGCACCCGCACCATGCGCAGGTGGCCGATGAGCTCGTCCAATTCGTTGAGTTTCAAGGACTGGAAAAAGTAGGTGCCTTGGAGCACGCTGCGTAGACGGTTGAAGGTGGAAGCGGCGTCCGACATGAGTCACTCCCCGAGCGCTGGTATGGGCGAAAGTATATAGACTCCCGGGGACCGCCACAACCCGGAACTGGATTTTAAGTTCCCGGATGGGGAACGATTAACGAAGGCCCTGGGCGCTCAGGCGGCCCAAGACCTCCCCCACCGAATGGCTCTTGTTCATGACATAAAAATGGATGCCGGGGGCGCCCTTCGTTAAAAGCTCGGCGCATTGGCTCGTGGCGTAATCAATGCCGATGGCGGTGACGGCCTCCTTATCCGATTTAACCGCTTCCACGCGCTTGGCCAAATCCTCGGGAATCTTGGCGCCGGACAGGGACTGGAAACGCTCGATCTGCGCGTAATCGGTCAAGAGCCAGATCCCGGGTTGGACGGGGACGTTCACGCCCCGATCCCTCAAGGCTTTGACATAATGGAAATAATCCCGGTTGTCGAAAAAAAGCTGGGTGACGATGAATTGGCCCCCGGCGTCGATCTTGCGTTTGAGGTTGGCCAAATCGGCCTCGGGGCTGGGCGCTTCCGGATGGGTTTCGGGATAGCCGGCCACCCCCAGGCAGAAGTCAAAGCCCTCGGCGCGGATAAAGGAAACCAACTCATCGGCGTGGGCCAACCCGTCGGGCGCGGGCGTGAAAGTCGCCTGCCCCTTGGGCGGGTCGCCGCGAAGGGCCAAGAGGTTCTCAATGCCTGCGGACTTCAACCGGCCCAGGAGCCCGCGAATCTCGTCCCGGGAATGTCCCACGCAGGTGAAGTGCACCAACGGCAGGATGCCGGAATTTTTCAGGCGCAAGGCGATGTCATAGGTCATGTCCCGGGTCGAACCGCCCGCCCCATAGGTGATGGAGATGTAGCCCGGCTTCATGGCCTTGAGCTTTTCCACCGTCTCAAAGAGGATCTCCAAGTTTCCGTCCCGCTTCGGGGGAAAAAGCTCAAAGGAGAATAGTTTTTCGGGGCTTTTAAAAAGGTCGATAATCCTCACGGCGTCACTTCCTTCGGGGCGTCGGGAATGGGGAGCGGCGAAAAAGGCAGGCCAGTATAGCAATATAAAAGAAGGACGAAACCAAGGAAATCCAAAGCCCCACCCGGAAGGAATCGGGCGCGTAGGTCAGCTTGAGCCGATGGGGCCCCGCGGGCAATACCAAAGCCTTTAAGAACCCGTCGCCGGGCTCCAGTTCCAAGGCCCCCCCGGCTTTCCCCGCCTCCTGGACCTTCCATCCCAAGCTGAAATTGTCCGTCATTAAAAGTACGCCCGGGGCCGACAAATCAACCCCCAGAAGCGCCTCGTTCACCGATAAGTCCTGGACCCAAAAGCTTTCGGGTCCCCGGGGGGCCGCCAAGGGAAAGGGCGGCGGTTTTTCCAAAACCACCCGGCGCCTGAAATCAAATTTCGGCTCCAACAAAATCCCCAAGGCCCGCTCCTCGTCCGGGACGACAACGGCTTGATGGAAAAGGGCCAATCGAGTCAGGGGCTGGAAGGGCAAAACCATGGCGTGAAGGGCGCCGGCACCGTCCGTCTCGAAGACATATTTCACGCGGGTCAAGGCGTAAAGCGGGGGAATTTTCTTGAAGACCGGCGAGGTGCGAAAAATCTCGTTTTCCGGGAATCCCTGGCTCCGGGCCACAAAATGCCCGTAACGGGAGAGGATCAAGGGTTCCTGTTCCCACAGATCCCGGCCGCCCTCCAAGGCGGCTTCGCTTCCCGTGCCCAAAACCCGATAATCGCCGGGATGGGCCGCGTAAAAATCCCGCAGGGCTTCCTGGCGTTGCTGCCAAGGGCCTTGCGCGAAAGTGGGCCGATGGAAGGCCGCGAAGACCCCCAATTCCAAAAGGGCCACCGCGCCCATGAGATAAAGGCCTTGGCGGGTCCGAACCGCCGCCCAGGCGCCCCCGGCCAACCCCAAGGCCGCGGCCGCTAAAAGCCCGAGGCTCAGGGCGGACTGAAGTCCGGCCTGCCTCACGAAGGAGTCCAAGACCCCCGGTTCCAATCCCGCGAAAGGCTCTTTCAACCAATGGAGGGCCAAAAGCCAAAGCCCCCACCCCCCGGCCAAACCCTTTTGGGACAAAAACCAAATGGCGGCGGCGGCCGAACCCGAAAGGAAGGCCGCCCCTGCCAAGAATAAGCGGGCCCCGGAGGGCGCCTTGCCCCGGCGAAGTAGCCAGTCAAACCCCGAGGCGGCCATCACGGCGATGAAAACAACGATGAAAAAATCAAACTTGCAGGTCCCCCGGAAGCTCTTGAAGCCGGGGGCCCAGTCGAATAGGAAATGAAAAAGCGGCGTGGTTTGCCCCAACGCCAAAAGGGCCGAAAGGGCGATCAAGGCCGCCTCGGGCGCCCGCTTGAGCCGATGGGCCCAAAGGTCGAGGGCCGCGAAAAACAAGGTTCCCAATCCGGTGAAAAGGCAAACATCCCACAAATACCAACGGCCCCAATAATGATTGTCCCCCAAGGGACCGAAAAAAAACGGCGCCACCAGGGTCAAAAAATTCTCGGGCGGAAGGAAAAAAAGCCCGGCGGTTTTAAAGTCGTTCAAATCCCCCCGCGCCGATTCCCCCACCGCCTCCAAACCGGGCAACCATTGGGCGGCGAACAGCAAAAAACCGAAGCCATAGGCCGCCGCGGCGATTCCCCAGCGGGGAAGGGGGCGGGGTTGGCCGATGGCCGCCGCCCCGGCCCAGGCCGCCCCAATCAGGGCCGTGTAATAGAAATATTGAGGATGGCCCGCCAAACCTTGTAGTCCCACGGCCAGGGCCAAAACCAAGGCCCAACCCAGGGAACTTTTTTGGGTCAATCGTTCCAAAGCCCAAAAGATCAAGGGCACCCAAGCCATGGCGCAAAGGTTCGAGAGATGGCCCGCGTAAATTTGCAGGAAAAAAGGGCCGCCCCAGGCCACCCCGAAGGCCGCCAAAAGACAGGCTTCGGGTTTGAGCCCCCGGGAAGCCGCCCAACCCTGGGTGAAAAGGCCGGCCATCAGGACGTGAAAAAAAATCACCAGGTTGGAGGCCAGGGCGAAGGGCAGAAAAAGGAACAAAAGGTTGAAAGGATAAAAAATCGCGGATTCGAAGCCGCCCAAAAAAGGCGTCCCTCCCAAATAGGCGGGCGCCCAGAAAGGGAGGATTCCCCGGGCCAACTCATCGGCGGCGAATCCCCGCCAAGCCATAAAATGCTGGGCCAGATCGCCTTGGGGGCTTGAAAGGACCCGGCCCGGACGCAAAAAAGAGTCGGCGAAAAGCAGGACATTCGCCAGGACGAAGCACCCATAGGCCGCCCGATGGTCCCAGCCCGCCCGCCCCGGCCTGCGCGCCTTAAAAGGCCCTTCAATTGAACCCGTCTTTCTGCTCAAATGAGGCGGTCGATGGCTTTTCATTGGTTTTTAGTCCGACCATTTCTCGCACGGAGATTCGACTTGCCTTCCAAGGATTATATCACCCTCACGGGCCTGAAAATTAAATGCATCATCGGGATCTTTGACTGGGAACGAAAGCAAAAGCAGGCGGTCCTCATCGACCTGAAATTCCCCTGCGACGTGCGGCGGGCCTCCCGGACGGACCGCATCGAGGACACGGTCAACTACAAACGCATCGCCAAAGCCGCTATCCAATTCGTGGAAGGCAGCCGCTTCCAATTGATCGAAACCCTGGCGGAGAAACTGGCCGGCTTGCTCATGGAACGATTCGACTTGGGGGAGCTTTTCCTCACCCTGCAAAAACCGGGGGCCATCCGGGGCGCCCAAAGCGTGGGCGTGAGCCTGCACCGGACCCGGGAAGACGACAGCGTGGTTTTCAGCCTGGGCTCCAACATCAACCCCCAAACCCATTTGGCCTTCGCCTTGGAGGAACTGGACGGCCGCTATGGCCTCACCCGGGTTTCCCATGTGTACGAGACTTCCCCGGTGAACCTGAGGCGCCAGCCCCCTTTCTGGAACTTGGTGGCGTCGGTTCGCACCCGCCAGACCCCGGCCCAAATCAAGGATTGGCTCCGCCGGTTGGAAAAAAAGGCCGGGCGGGTGCGCGGCGGCGACCCCAACGGCCCCCGGACCCTGGACGTGGACCTCATCCTCCGGGGGGGGCAGGTCGTGAAAAAAAACGGATTGACCCTCCCCCATCCGGACATCGCCGCCAAAGCCTTTGTGCTTTTCCCCCTGACGGAAATCTTCCCGTCCCGGATCCACCCCGAGCTTCAATTGAGTTATTGGGAACTGGCGTCCCGGTTCCGGGACGTCCGGCAAAAAATCAGGATGTTGCCCTTGGAAAAGCTGGGGAACTTCGATCTCAAGGCCCTTTTCCCCTAGAGGAACCGGCCGCCATCCACGTTCAAAATCTGCCCGGTTACGAAGGGTTGTTCCGCCAGGTACAAGACCGCCCGGGCGATATCCTGGGGCGATCCGCCTCTTTTCAGGGCCGACTTTTCGGCGAGTTTTTTCTTTTTAGCCGCGCCATAGTGGGCGGGAAAGGAAATGACCCCCGGCGAGACCCCGTTCACCCGCACTCCGGGCCCCCACTGGGACGCCATAAAGCGGGTCAGGGTGATCAGCCCGCCCTTGGAGGCGCAATAAGCCGGATGATCCTTCAAAAGCGGATGGGCCCCGTAAATGTCCGTGATGTTGACCACGCTCCCCTGGTTGTTTTGAAGCTGGGGCCGCAAGGCCTCGCTCAAAGCGTAGGGCGATAAAAGATTGATGTGGAGGATGGCGTCCCAGGCCTTCTCGTTAAAGGCGGGCGTGGGCCCGAAAAAAGAGGCGTTGTTGACCAAAAGGCTCGTCCGGGACAAATCCCGGGGTCCCCGCGCCAAGGCCCGGGCCAGGGAGGCGGGTTTTCGCAGGTCCGCCTGGAGCAAAAACACCTTGGTGCCGCTCCCCCTCAATTCGTCGGCGAGCTCCAGCGTCCTGGCCTTGGAACTCCCGTAATGCAGGACCAAATCATAGCCCGCTTGGGCCAGGGCGCGGCTAATGGCCGAGCCCAAGGGGCTGGCGCCTCCCGTGACCAGCGCCAGGGGCTTGAGTCCCCGCTTCGATCTCGCGGCATTTTTCATGGGATCAGTCCTCTTCTTTGGCGTCTTGCATGTTTTTGGAAAGTTTTTTTTGGAATTTCCAATGCCAAGAGGTCAAGGTAACGGCCTTCACGTCGGGATAAAGGTTGAGGTAAAGCCTTTGGGCCGATTCCCAGAGGATGGATCCCGGCCCGTTTTCCCTCAGGTTGTCCCTCAGTTCCCGAACCAGGGCGGGCGGGCGGATTTCCAAAAGATCGTTCAAGGCCTCTTCCTCAAAGTCCTCGTTTTCCACCAACAGGTCCAGTATATAAACGAAATGCATGGCGGCCCGGTAAATGTCCGTGGGGGAGGCTTTTTTGGAAGCGCGCACTTTGAGGCCGTTGGCCAAAAGGAAGCGCCCGATTTGGGGGACTAGGACCTCGTAGGTTTCGCCCAGGTATTTGACCTCCACCGCGTGGGGGTTTTCCAGCAGCAGTTCCAAACCCTTTTCGGGGCTGGCGGCGAGTCCCGCCGCGGGGGCGGATTGTCCGGAGCGGCTCTGGGGGAAAACAAAACGCACCGACCCCAAGTCCCCGCGGTAATAAACGGGCACCGGAACGCCCGAGGCGTTTTTTTCACCGCGGCGCTGGAAACCCGCTTGGATCAGGTGGGCATGCAGGGGGGCGGATTTGGCCCCCACCCGGGCCACGCCGAACACTTTTTCCTTGATGAGCAAGGGCGGGATGGGTTGGCCCAGGAGCGATCCATGGTAAATCTCGGAGGCGTTGCCGTCCAAAAGCACCAAGGAGGGCAAAAAGGGCTTGAGCCAGGGCAACCAGGGGGAAACCGAAGCGGTGACGCGCAAGTCAGACGCCCTTTACGTGAAATCCTTCGGCGACCAAAAGGCCCTTGAGCCTCAGCCTCACGTCGCCTTGGATCTCAATCATACTTCCTTTGACGGTTCCGCCGGAACCACATTTCACCTTGAGCCGGCGGGCCAAATCTTCCAGGTCATCGGCGGAACGGGTGAAACCCTGGAGGGTGGTCACGGCCTTGCCGCGGCGGCCTTGGGTTTCCAAACGGATGAGGATGGTTTCCACAGCGGAGAATTCCGGGAGGGAAAAATGGTTGCGGGGGCTGGATTTGAACCAGCGACCTTTGGGTTATGAGCCCAACGAGCTACCAGGCTGCTCCACCCCGCGTCTATATCAAAGCTTTTCGATCGTCAAATTGGTGCCGAGACCCGGGATCGAACCGGGATGGGCTTTAGGCCCGAGGGATTTTAAGTCCCTTGCGTCTGCCAATTCCGCCATCTCGGCCATTCACCCGACACCCGGTGAATCCATTGGAAGCTTGAAATGACCGCAAAGCTCAAGATTGCAACGCGGAAAAAACCGGATGGCTGACTTACAAGGAGAGGTAGGATAAGCAACCACTTGGCGGATGTCAACTAACTTCGCTCAGCGGCCGGGAGCCTCAAACCGGTAGACCACTTCCCCGGGCTTGATGAGGTTCAGTTCCTCCCGGGCCCTTTTCTCAATGGCCGCGGGATCCTGGTTGAAGCGTTTGTACTCGTTTTGGTAATCCTGGATCTGGGTTTGGAGCAAGGCGATCTGCCCGGTCAGGGAGCTTTTTTGCTGGTAGAGCTGGTAAAGCCTGAGGAGGCCGCGGTTGCCGCACACGAAAAGATAGGCCAGGACCAAGCCCACCGCGAAGCTTTTCCATCGATTGCCGAATCTCATCGGGTCTCCCAGGGTTTCAGGAAATATTTCCAGTCCCTTTGGTTCTCTCGGGCGAGGACCGCCACCCAATCGTCATAGTCCTTGTCCTGATAGGTTATTTTATACCGTAAAAGCCTCTTTTCAAGCAGGATGCATTGGAAGGAAAAGAAAAACACGAATCCCAAAAGCATCCAAGCCACGGGAACCGCGCAGAACAAAAGGAATAGCGCCCCGCCGAGCCCCAGAAGCCCCAGCGCCAGCCCCGGCGCCTCCAACACCAATAGAAACGATTTATAAAAAGCGCGTCCCAAGCCGGGGTTTTGAAAAAAGAGGATCGGCCAAAGATAAAAAAAACAGGCCGCCCAAAAGGCCAAGAACCAAACTACCGGGGCGCCCAAAATCCATTCCCAAATCCGCGACCCGGGATTCCAATGCAGGTAGAAATAGAGGTTGAACCCGCCCAAAAAAACAACCACCC
>Ga0335069_10005077_pt1 | contig 19356 bp, 20 predicted proteins | sample Lox_Sample_11_FD_206714 | JGI IMG/M metagenome (GOLD analysis project Ga0335069, IMG submission 206714) | Soil microbial communities from Loxahatchee National Wildlife Refuge, Florida, United States - Lox_Sample_1.1 | ecosystem: Environmental > Terrestrial > Soil > Wetlands | place: USA... | reverse complement strand
CGGCATGACCGGAATCCGCGTACCCGTCGCCGCCGGCACCTTCTACCCGGCGCGCGCGGCCGAGCTGGCCGACCACGTCGACCACCTGCTCGATGCCGCGGAGCCGCCGTCGGTGCCGGGCGAGCTCCGAGCGCTCGTCGTGCCGCACGCCGGGTACGCCTATGCGGGCGCCGTCGCCGCGGCCGCGTTCGCGGCGCTGCCGGCCGGCGCTGCGGACCTCCGCGTCGCGCTCCTCGGGCCCTCGCACTTCACGCCGCTCGCCGGCGCGGCGGTGACCGGCGCCGAGGCCTGGCGGACGCCGCTCGGCGACGTCCGCGTCGACGACGTCCTGCGGACGGCGGCGCTCGATGCCGGCGCCGTGGTCGACGAGCGCCCGCACTCCGCCGACCACGCGCTCGAGGTCGAGCTGCCGTTTCTCCAGCGGCGCGCGGCGGGCGACCTGCGCGTGCTCCCGGTCGCGATCGGCCACGACGGCGTCGAGGTCGTCGCCCGGCTCGCGGACGACGCCTTCGTCGTCGTCTCCACCGATCTGAGCCACTACCACGACGACGTCACCGCACGGCTGCTCGACCGGCGCACCGCCGACCGCGTGCTCGCCCTCGACGCCGACGGGATCCGCGACCGCGACGCCTGCGGGGGCGCCGCGCTCCGCGCGCTCCTCCACTGCGCGCGCGACGCGCGCTGGACGTGCACGCTCCTCGATCTCCGCACCTCCGCCGATGCGTCCGGCGACGTGCGCCGCGTCGTCGGCTACGGCGCGTTCGCCTTCAGTCTCTAGGATCGCCGTGTGCGCTTTCTCGTCGTCGGGGCGGGCTCGTGGGGAACGGCGTTCGCGCGCGTGCTGCTCGACCGCGGGCACGACGTCGTGCTCGCGTGCCACACGCCCGAGCAGGCCCGCGCGATCGCGGAGACGGGGCGCAACCCGCGCTATCTGACGCACACGGATCTCCGGGGAGTCGAGGCGGTGCCGCTCGAGGCGGCGCCCGGCGACGTCGACGTGGTCGTCCTCGCCGTGCCGAGCCGGGCGTTCGCGGACGTCGCCGCCGGCCTGCCCGGCGACGCGCCGGTCCTCAGCCTGACGAAGGGGCTCGACCCGGGGACGGGGGAGCGCCTGTCAACGCGCGTGGGCACGCGGAGCGTCGCGGTCCTCTCCGGCCCGAACATCGCAGAGGAGGTCGCGCACGGCCTCCCGACCGCCGCGGTGATCGCGAGCGAGGACGGCTACCTCGCGGGCCAGCTCCAGCACGCGGTCAACTCGAGCGCGTTCCGCGCCTACGTCAATCCGGACGTCGTCGGCGTCGAGCTCTGCGCCGCCGCGAAGAACGTGATCGGGCTCGCCGCGGGCGCCGTCGACGGGCTCAAGCTCGGGGACAACGGCAAGGCGGCGCTGATCACGCGCGGTCTCGCGGAGATGGCGCGGCTCGGCGAGGCGTTCGGCGCGCGCCCGGAGACGTTCGCCGGTCTCGCCGGCATGGGCGACCTGATCGTCACCTGCTGGAGCCTCCACGGCCGCAACCGCCGCGCCGGCGAGCTGATCGCCCGCGGGCTGAGCCCGGAGAAGGCGGTCGCCCAGATCGGCCAGACGGTCGAGGGGATCACGACCGCCCCGGTGCTCCGCGAGCTGTCCCAGCGGGTCGGCGTGGAATTGCCGATCACCGACGGGGTCTGCGCGGTACTCTCTGGGGAGAGCCTGTCCGAATTGGTGTCAAGGCTCATGGGGCGACAGCCGACAGAGGAGTGACGATGCGCGCTCGGACGATCCTCGGGGCGGCGGCGGTCACGGCCGCTGCGGTTCTCCTCGCCGGCTGCGGCGGGGTTTCGACGACCGGCTCGGGCGGCGACCTCGGCGCGGGTGCGTCGGTCGCGCCCGCCGACGCGGTCGCGTTCGTCGCGATCGACACCGACGTCTCGTCCTCCCAGTGGCAGGCCGTCGATGCGCTGTTGCAGAAGTTCCCCGGGCACGACGCGTTGCTGCAGCAGCTGCAGCAGAGCCTGACGAAGAAGACGGGCCTCGACTGGGCGACCGACGTCGAGCCCGCGCTCGGCTCCGAGCTCGATCTCGTCGTCGTCCCGAAGACGTCGAACGGGAAGCCGGAGCTCGTGGCGCTCGTCCAGCCCGGCGACGCGTCGAAGCTCGGCGCGCTCGTGAAGAAGATCGAGGCGAGCAGCGGCAAGACGCTCGCCACCGCGCAGGTGAGCGGCTGGACCGCGATCGCCGGCAGCCAGGCCGCGCTCGACGCGGTCAGCGGCGCGTCCTCGAGCCTCGCGGACAGCAACACGTACCAGGACGCGACGTCGAAGCTCGCGTCGAGCCCGCTCGCGAGCGTCTACGCGAACGGCGCCGAGGCGATGCAGCTGCTCGGCTCGCTCGGGACGTCGGTTCCGATGCCGGCGACCGGCGCGCAGCTCCAGTGGGTCTCGGCCGCCGTCGTCGCCGCGGGCGACGGCGTCAAGGTCGACGGCTACGTCCGGACGACCGGCGGCAAGGCGCCTGCCACGCCGTATGCTTCGACGCTCGTCTCGCAGATCCCGTCGGGCGCGCTCGCGGTCGCCGACTTCGACGCGACCTCGAGCGGTGTGTCGCTGCCGAAGGGCCTGAGCGCCGCGCTCGGCGGCGAGACGGCGCTCTACGTCAGCGCGGGCGCTCCGATCCCCGCGGTCACGCTCGTCACGCATCCGTCCGACCCGCAGGCCGCGGCCGACGCGCTCGACAAGGCGATCGCCGGCCTCGGCAGCGCCGCCGGCTCGGCCGCCCCGAGCTCCGGGCTCGGCGGGCTCGGCACCATCCTGAGCAACGTCCACCTCTACCACGACGTCTCCGGCGGCGCCCTCGTCGCGTCGACGTCGCAGCAGGCGATCGCCGACTTCGAGGGCGGCGGCCCGAAGCTCGCGGACGACGCCACGTTCAAGGACGGGACGTCCGCCGCCGGCATGCCGGCCGAGACGAACGGGTTCGTCTACGTCAACCTGAAGGACGCGCTCCCCCTCGTCGAGGGCCTCGTCTCGATGGTGGGGAAGGGGCTCCCGTCCGGGCTCCAGGCGAATCTCGCCCCGCTCCGGACCGCCACCGGTTACGCGACCTCGGGCGGCGACGAGCTGCACTTCTCGTTGTTCGTCCAGGTCGGCTAGCGCATCGGGTAGCCTGCTCCCGTCATGGGAGCGCGCACCTTCTCGTTCACCTCGGAGTCCGTCACCGAGGGCCATCCGGACAAGATCGCCGACCAGATCTCCGACAGCGTCCTCGACGCGGTCCTCGCCGACGACCCGACGGGGCGCGTCGCGTGCGAGACGCTGATCACGACCGGCCTCGTCGTCGTCGCCGGCGAGATCACGACGACGACGTACGTCGACATCCCGCGGATCGTGCGCGACCGGATCCGCGAGATCGGCTACACGCGCGCGAAGTACGGCTTCGACGCCGAGACGTGCGGCGTCGTCGTCGCGATCGACGAGCAGTCGCCGGACATCGCGCAGGGCGTGACGCACTCGTTCGAGGAGCAGCACGGCGACCACGACCCGCTCGACCAGGAGGGCGCGGGCGACCAGGGGATGATGTTCGGGTACGCGTCCAACGAGACGGACGAGCTGATGCCGCTGCCGATCATGCTCGCGCACCGGCTCGCCCACCGGCTCTCCGAGGTACGGAAGGCCGACGTGCTCCCGTACCTGCGCCCGGACGGGAAGTCGCAGGTGACGGTGCGCTACGAGGAGGACGAGCACGGCCGCCGCCGCCCGGTCGAGATCGAGCGCGTGCTGGTCTCGACGCAGCACCGCGACGGGCTCGACATCGAGACGCTGCTCAAGCCGGATCTGGTCGAGCACGTGCTGCGGCCGATCCTCCCGCACGAGCTCTACGACGAGCGCCGGCTCGAGCACGACAAGGACTTCTTCTACTGCAACCCGACCGGCCGGTTCGTGATCGGCGGGCCGATGGGGGACACCGGGCTGACCGGCCGCAAGATCGTCATCGACACCTACGGCGGCTCGGCGCCGCACGGCGGCGGCGCCTTCTCGGGCAAGGACCCGACGAAGGTCGACCGCTCGGCCGCGTACGCCGCGCGCTACGTCGCGAAGAACGTCGTCGCCGCCGGCCTCGCCGACCGCTGCCAGATCCAGGTGGCGTACGCGATCGGCGTCGCGCATCCGCTGTCGATCCTCGTCGAGACGTTCGGCACGGAGGCCGTCCCGGTGCCCCGGATCGAGGAGCTCGTGCGCGAGCACTTCGACCTCCGGCCGGCCGCGATCCTCCGCGACCTCGACCTGCGCCGCCCGATCTACGCGAAGACGGCCGCATACGGCCACTTCGGCCGCTCCGACGGCGACTTCACGTGGGAGCGGACGGACAAGGCGGACGCGCTGGCGCGGGCGGCGGGTCTCGCTCCCGTCGCGACCGCGGCGAGCGACGGCTAGCGTCGTTCTGATCACCGGCGGCGCGGGCTTCATCGGCTCGCATCTCGCCGACGAGCTCCTCGCGCGCGGGAGCCGCGTGCGCGCGCTCGACAACCTCACGCCGCAGGTGCACGGGGACGCGGGCAGGCCGGGGTACCTCGCCGACGACGTCGAGCTCGTCGTCGGCGACGTGCGCGACCCCGAGGCGGTGCGGCGCGCGCTCGCCGGCGTCGACGCCGTCGTCCATCTCGCCGCGCGCGTCGGCGTCGGCCAGTCGATGTACGAGATCGCGGAGTACACGTCGGTGAACAGCCTCGGCACCGCGGTCCTCCTGGAGGCGCTCGCGGAGTCGCCGCCGGCGAAGCTCGTCGTCGCGTCGAGCATGAGCGTCTACGGCGAGGGGCTCTACCGCGACGCCGACGGCGGCGAGGTCGAGCCGCCCGAGCGGACGCGCGCGCAGCTCGAGCGGCGCGAGTGGGAGCTGCCCGGTCTCGAGCCGGTGCCGACGCCGGAGCGCAAGCTGCCGGGGCTGTCGTCGATCTACGCGCTGACGAAGTACGACCAGGAGCGCGCGTGCCTCGTCTGCGGCGCGGCGTACGGCGTCCCGACAGTCGCGCTGCGGCTGTTCAACGCGTACGGGACGCGCCAGGCGCTCTCGAACCCGTACACGGGTGTGCTCGCGATCTTCGCGTCGCGGCTGCTGAACGGGCGTGCGCCGCGCGTGTTCGAGGACGGGCTGCAGCGGCGCGACTTCGTGTCGGTGCGGGACGTCGCGCGCGCGTTCGCGCTCGCGCTCGAGCGCGACGGCGCGGACGGGCTCGCGGTGAACGTCGGCAGCGGCCGCAGCGTCACGGTGCTCGAGATCGCGGAGCAGGTCGCGGCGGCGACGGGGAAGGAGCTCGCGCCGGAGGTGACGGGCGAGGCGCGCGTCGGCGACATCCGTCACTGCTTCGCCGACATCGCGCTCGCCCGCGAGGCGCTCGGCTACGAGCCGCACGTCTCGCTCGAGGACGGCATCGGGGAGCTGGCCGCGTGGCTCGAGGGTCAGGTCGCCGAGGACCGCGTCGACGCCGCGGCCGGCGAGCTCGAGCGCCGCGGCCTGACGCTCTGACCCCGGGATGCGCGGTGCGGCGCCGCGCTGCGTGTCTCGCCGCCGGCTCCGAAGGCCGCTCGGCGTTAGGATCGCGCGGATAACCGTCCGCCGGCCGGTCGGCCGTCCAACCTGGAGGATGCTGTGCAGACGCGCACGCTCTTCGCCGAAGCGCTCGGTACGGCCTGCCTCGTGTTCTTCGGGGTCGGGGTCGCGACCCTCAGCTTCGGCTTCAAGCTCACCGGCACGAGCACGTCCGCGGGTGTCGTGACGACCGCGCTCGCCTTCGGTCTCGTCATGCTCGTCCTGGCCTACGCGCTCGGGCCGATCTGCGGCGCCCACATCAACCCGGCCGTGACGATGGGGTTCCTCGTCGCACGCCGCATCCGTCCGTCCGACGCCGCGAGCTACTGGGCGGCGCAGGTGGTCGGGGCGATCGTCGGCGCGGCGCTTCTTCGAGCCATGTTCGCCGGGGCGCCCGGCTACTCGACGAAGACCACGGGTCTCGGGACGAACGGATTCGGCTCGCACTCGATGATCCATCTCGGCACGGGTGGCGCGTTCCTGGCCGAGGTCGTGCTGACCTTCCTGTTCGTCATGGTCGTGCTGACGGTGACCCGCAAGGAGGCGTGGCCGCAGCTCGGCGGAGTGGCGATCGGGCTGGCGCTCGCCACCGTGCACCTGATCGGGATTCCGCTGACCGGCACCTCGGTCAACCCCGCGCGCAGCCTCGGCCCGGCGCTGTTCGTCGGTGGCGCCGCCCTGAGCCAGCTCTGGCTGTTCATCCTCGCCCCTCTCGTCGGAGGCGCCATCGCCGCGGCGGCGAGCTGGTACCTCTATCCCGAGCGGGGAACGCCCTCCGGGTAGCCGCGGCTCGGCGGGGCTCCGGCGGCGCTAGGAGGGCCGGACGAAGAGGCCGGCTGCGGCCTTCTCGGAGATCGAGCGCTCGTTCTTGCCGACGCGGATGACGAACTCGTCCGCCGCCGGCTCCGCCGTGGTGACGACGAGCTTCTGCCCCGGCACGAGATCGTGGTCGTAGAACCAGTGCAGCAGCTCGCCGTCGTGCTCGGCGAGGCGAACGATCGTCGCCCGCGTGCCGGGCTCGAGCGCGGCGAGCGGGGCGAGGTACTCGTTCTCCGCCTGCTCGACGTCCGGGTCGACCGGCCACCCGTGCGGGCAGCGCTCGGGGTGGCCGAGCTTGACGTCGATCCGGTCGATCATCTCGTCGTCGAAGGTGTCGCCGAGCTCGTCGGCGCGCTCGTGCGCCTCCGCGCCGGTGTAGCCCATGAAGTCCGTGAGGAGCCGTTCGATGATCCGGTGCTTGCGGACGACGCGCTCGGCGCGGGCGCGGCCCTTCTTCGTCAGCAGCGCCTCCTTGCGCGCGCCGCGCTCGATCAGCCCCTCCGTCTCGAGCCGCTTCAGCATCTCGCCGGCGGACGCGCGCGAGACGTGGAGCATCTCCGCGACGCGTGACGCGAGCGGCGGCGTCCCGGCGCCGTGCGGCGTGTACTCGCCGATCGGGAACGCGAGGAAGTAGATCGTCTCGAGGTACTCGTCGACGGAGTGGCCCTGAGCCATGCGGGTATATTGCCGTCGCGAGCGTGTAAGGGCAGCCTTACAGCCGGAGTCGACCTCAGTCATGTCCACCGCACAGATCCTCTTCCTCGGTGCGATCGCGGGCGCGACGATCTTCCTCGGCCTGCCGATCGGGCGGCTGCAGGGGCTGTCGGCCGCGACCCGCGCCGGGCTGAGCGCGCTCGCGACGGGCATCCTCGTCTTCCTGCTCTGGGACGTGCTGAGCGGCGCCGTCGACCCGATCGAGGCGGCGCTGACCGCGCACGACTGGGGCCGCTTCGCGTGGCTCGCCGCGCTCGGGCTCGGCGGGTTCGCGCTCGGCCTGATGAGCCTCGTCTACTACGCCGAGTGGATGAAGCGCCGCGCCGGGCGGCGGGCGTCGGCGCTCGTCGGCCCGGGCGCCGCCGCGATCGACGAGTTCGAGGAGCGCGGCTGGCTCGACGGGCTGTCGCCGGGCGAGCAGCTCGCGCTGCTGATCGCGATCGGGATCGGCGTGCACAATTTCGGCGAGGGGCTGGCGATCGGGCAGGCGGCCACGGCGGGCGAGATCAGCCTCGCGGTGACGTTGATCATCGGCTTCGGCCTGCACAACGCGACGGAGGGCTTCGGGATCTGCGGCCCGATGAGCGGCGAGGGGACGCAGCCGACGTGGCGCTACCTCGTCCTGCTCGGCCTGATCGGCGGAGGGCCGACGTTCCTCGGCACCGCGCTCGGCCAGGCGTGGTCGAGCGACGCCGTGTCCGTCGCCTTCTTCGCCGTCGCCGCAGGCTCGATCCTCTACGTCGTCCAGGAGCTGTTCGCGGTCAACCGCAGCTACGGGCACACGAAGCTCGTGACGTGGCTCGTCCTCGCCGGCCTCGCCCTCGGCTTCGCGACGGACTTCGTCGTCACCGCCGCGGGCGTCTGAGCCCGACACCCCCACCCAGGGCGGGGTCGCTGGTCCCCCTCCGCCCTCGGCTTCCACGCTATCGCGGAAACCCGTACGCGTCCGTCGCAGGTCCCCGGCGGATCGGTGACGCCGCAGCCCTGCCCGGTGGGATCCGCGACGCGGGTCGGCGTGCTCCCGGGCCCGCCCGCCCGCTAGGGCGCGAGGATCGCGTGGAACACCGCGAGGTCGACGCGGACGTCCGTCGCGGTCGCGTCGAAGCCCGCCTCGCGCAGCCAGGCGAGCTGGTCGGCGACCGTGTCCGGCTTGTCGTACTCCCCGTCGATGAAGATCGGCCCCTCCTCGCCGGCGCGCGGGACGACGACGTCGCCGAGCACGAAGCGCCCGTCCGGGCGCAGCACCCCGGCGACGCGCGCGAACAGATCGCGCTTCCCGGCGCCGTCGAGGTGATGCACGGCGAGGACGGACACGACGAGGTCGAAGGGTCCGGCCGGCAGCGGCTCCTCGAGCCGGCGAACGAGCAGCTCCGCGCCGGGCAGCCGCTCGCGCGCGCGTGCGAGCATCGCCTCGCTCGCGTCGATCCCCGTCCAGCGCGCGTCCGGATGCCGCGCGAGCACGCGGAGCGCGGTCTCGCCGGTGCCGGTGCCGAGCTCGAGGACGTCGCGCGCCGGCACGCCCTCGGTCGCAGCGGCCACCGCGTCCTCCAGCTCCTCGAACCCCGGAATCTCCGCGAGCATGAGGTCGAGGTAGCGGTCGGGATCCCATTCGATCTCCGCCATGCGCCGACCATACCCGCGGCTACGCTCGCTCCGTGACCCGCCTCGCCTCCGTCTACCCGCTCGTCACCGCCCGGGCGGTTGCGCGCCCGTTCACGTACGAGGTGCCGGACGAGGCGGAGAAGGGCGACGTCGTCGAGGTGCGGTTCGGCAACGCGCGCCGCCGGGGCGTCGTGACGGAGATCGACGTGCCGCCGCCGGAAGGCGTCGCCGCCACGCCGGTCGAGCGGGTCGCCGAGCGGCTGCCGCCGGCGCTCGTCGACCTCGCGCTCTGGCTCGCGGGCTACTACGGCTCGACGCCGGCACGTGCGCTCGCGCTCGTCGCGCCGCACGCGCCGCGGCGGCGCGGCGAGTGGAGGCACGCCGCCGCAGCGGGAGCGCTCGGTGCCGAGGAGGAGCCGCCGGCTCGCCTCTCCGAGTCGCAGGAGCGTGCGCTCGCGCGCATCGTCGCGCTCCTCGAGAGCGGCGGCGGCAACGTCCTCCTCCAGGGCGCGACCGGCAGCGGGAAGACAGAGGTCTACGTCCGCGCCTGCGAGGCCGCGCTCGCGCGCGGCCGCGGCGCGATCGTGCTCGTTCCGGAGATCGCGCTCACGCCGCAGGCGCTCGGCCGTTTCCGCGCGCGGTTCGGCGACCGCGTCGCCGTGCTCCACTCCGCGCTCACCGAGGCCGAGCGGCGCGACGAGCGCGAGCGAATCGCGTCAGGTGAGGCGCCCGTCGTCGTCGGCGCGCGCTCGGCGGTCTTCGCCCCGGTGCCGTCGCTCGGGGTGATCTGCGTCGACGAGGAGCACGACGCGTCGTACAAGCAGGAGTCCGATCCGCGTTACGACGCGCGCACCGTCGCGGCGAAGCGCGCGGCCCTCGAGGGAGCTGTCGCCGTCTTCGGCTCGGCGACGCCCAGGCCCGAGTCGTGGGAGCGGCTGGAGCGACTCGAGCTCGGCGGCCGCATCGCCGCGCCGATGCCGTCGGTCCGCGTCGTCGACCTCCGCCGCGAGGCGGGCTACCCGCTCTCGGCGCCGCTGCTCGCCGAGCTCGGAGGGCTCGCGGAGCGCGGCGGCAAGGCGATCCTGCTCCTCAATCGCCGCGGGACGGCGCCGGCCGTGCACTGCCGGGCCTGCGGCGCGACCCGGCGCTGCCGCAGCTGCGACGTCGCGCTCACGCTGCACGAGGACGCGACGCTGCGCTGCCACCACTGCGGCGCGGTCGAGGCGATGGGCGACTCGTGCCCCGCGTGCGGCTCCGCGGAGCTCGCCCGCATCGGCGCCGGGACGCAGCGCCTCGAGCGGGAGCTGGAGAAGCGCGTACCGGAGCTCGAGCGGATCCGCCTCGACGCCGACGCGATCGAGAAGCCGGAGCAGCTGCGCGAGGCGCTCGAGCGCTTCGTGGCGGCCGACCGCGCCGTGCTCGTCGGGACGCAGATGGTGGCGAAGGGCCACCACTTCCCCGGCGTCGAGCTTGCCGCGGTCGTCGACGCGGACACGGGTCTGGGGCTGCCGGACTTCCGTGCGGAGGAGCGGACGTTCCAGCTCGTGACGCAGCTCGCCGGCCGCAGCGGCCGCGACGCGCCCGGCCGGGTGCTCGTCCAGACGTTCCAGCCCGACACGCGCGCCGTCGTCCACGCGGCACGTCACGACGTCGCCGGCTTCATCGAAGGCGAGCTCGAGCGGCGGCGCACGCTCGGCTATCCGCCGTTCTGCCACCTCGTCCGCATCGTCGTCTCCGGGCCGGAGCAGGCAGACGTGATGCGCGCGCTCGAGGAGCTGAGGCACGGGCTCGGCGGCGAGGAGCTGCTCGGCCCGGCGCCGCTCCTCCGCCTGCGCGGCCGCCGCCGCGCGCAGCTCGTCGGCAAGACGCAGCAGCCGCGGGCGCTCGCGACGCGCGCCGCGACGCTCCTCGCTGCCGCCGCGCCGGCGATGCGACGGGCGGGGCTCAGCGTGGTCGTCGACGTGGATCCGCAGTCGATCTGAGCGGACGGTCAGCCGGCCACGCGCTCGAAGAGCACGTGGTCGCGCCACGCGCCCGCGATGTGCAGGTAACGGCGTGCGATCCCGATCCGCTCGAAGCCGTTTCGTTCGAGCACTCGCTGCGACCGGACGTTGTCGACGAGCGTTCCCGCCTCCACGCGGTGGAGGCGTGCCTCGCCGAACGCGAAGTCGAGCAGCTCGCCGACCGCGCCGGTGGCGAGCCCGCGCCCGTTCCGATCCTCTGCGACCCAGTAGCCGGTGTTCGCGCTCTGGAACGCGTCGCGTACGACGTTGGTGAGGCTGATCGTCCCGGCGATCGCGCCGCCGTCGAGGATCGCGAACAGCCAGCCGTCCTCCCGTGGGCGCGCGAGCCGCTCCCGCTGGCCGGCGGGCGTGAAGAACGCGTCGGAACGGGCCGGCTCGTACGGCGCGAGGAACCGCCTGTTGGCGGCGAGCAGCGCCGCCAGCTCGTCTGCGTCGTCGACCGTGAGCGGCCGGATCACGCGGCGCCGCGCCGGGCCGCAGTCAGATCGGGCGGCCAGCGCGCGAGGATCCACCCGGTGTCGAGCGGCTCGCGCTCGTACGAGCGGCCGTTGATCTTGACGAAGTCCCGCGTCCGCGGGTCCATCGCGAGCCGCGCCTCGGCCGGGAAGTTCCGGTTGTGCCGCGCGATCAGCTCGTTCACCCCTGCGAAGCTCCAGCGCCCCGCTGTCTCGCGCCATCGCCGCGCGAACTCCGTCGCGTCGTCCGTCTCCCACGCGAGCCCGCGCCATGCCTCCTCGAGCTGCCGCTCGTGCACCTCGAGCTCGACCTCGATCGCGCGCAGGCGGCGCATCCAGATCGTCGGCCCGCCGAGCGCGCGCACCGCGGAGTCCGCATCCGGCCGGAAGTTGCGGAGCCGCTGCCGCAGCGGCTTCCCCTTGACCGGGCTCCCGGCGAGATCCTCCTCGAGCACGCGCCGCTCCTCGCGGTCGCGCGGCGTCTCGGGGCGGATCGCGCCCTGGCTCATGATCTCCTTCAGCTCCCTCGGATCCATCGCGACCAACGGTAGTCTGCCGTCTGCATGGCGGACGTCGAAGGACAGGTGAAGCACGAGCACGACGAGCTCGACCCCGAGCGCGCCGCCCGGCGCCGACTCGCGCTCGCGCAGATCCGCCAGTACCCCGACGCCGCGCTGAAGATGACCGCACGCCCGGTCGAGGAGTTCGACGACGAGCTCTACCGGCTCGTCGAGCGGATGAAGCTGCTGATGCACGACGCGGCGGGGATCGGGCTCGCCGCGACACAGGTCGGCGTGCTCCAGCGGCTGTTCGTCTTCCAGGTGAACGAGGAGGACGTGGTCGCGGTCGTCAACCCGGAGATCCGTGAGCGGAGCGAGGAGACCGAGGTCGACGACGAGGGCTGTCTCTCGATCCAGGGCGTCCTCGTCCCGGTCGAGCGTGCGACGGCGATCACGCTCGCCGGCCGCGACGAGAACGGCGACGCGGTCGAGTACCGGCTCGAGGACATCCACGCGCGTGTCGCGCAGCACGAGAACGACCACCTCGACGGCGTCCTCATCATCGACCGCACGACGCCCGAGGCGCGGCGGGAGGCGCTCGCGCTGCTGCGGCCCCGCATCGTCCTCAACTAGCCGTGACGCGCCGGATCGCCGTCGCGGCGACCGCTCCGTTCGGCGCCGACGTGCTCGAGCGGCTCGCGGCGGGTCACGACGTCGCGCTCCTCATCACCCGTCCGGACACGCCGCGCGGGCGCGGCCGGAAGCTCGCAGCGCCGCCGGCGAAGGAGGCGGCGGAACGGCTCGGCATCCCCGTGGCGCAGCCGGACAGGCTCGACGACACCGTCCGGCTCGGCGCCGACACCGTCGTCGTCTGCGCGTACGGGCTGCTTGTCCCGGAACCGCTGCTCCAGCGGGCGCTCTGGCTCAACGTCCATCCCTCGCTGCTGCCGCGCTGGCGTGGAGCCGCGCCGGTCGAGCGTGCGCTGATGGCGGGCGACGCGCGCACCGGCGTGACCATCCACCGGACGATCCCGGAGCTCGACGCCGGGCCGCTCGCGGCACAGCGGGCGTTCGACGTCGGGCCCGACGACGATGCGGGGGCGGTCTACGCGCGCTCCGCGGAAGTCGCGGCCGAGCTGCTCGACGACGTGCTGGCGGAGGACGAGCCGGCGTTCACGCCGCAGCCGGAGGAGGGCGTGACCTACGCCGAGAAGATCCGCCCGGAGGATCGCGAGCTCGACCTCTCCCGGCCCGCACGGGAGCTCGTCGACCGGGTGCGCGCGCTGTCGCCGCACATCGGCGCGCGCGCCGTCGTCGACGGCGTTCCGCTGATCGTCTGGAAGGCGCGCGTGGCGGCGGACGGATCCTTCGAGCTGCTCGAGGTGCAGCCGGAGGGGCGTCGCCGGATGACGATCGACGAGTACCTGCGCGGCCGCCGGGCATGAGCGTAGGCTCGACGGAGCTCGACAGGGAGCGGGCATGAGCGTCTCCCCGGCGCGCCGGGCGGCGTACGAGGTGCTGCTCCGCGTGTTCGAGCACGACGCGTATGCCGACCGCGTGTTCCGCAGCGCCGCGGAGGGGCTCGACGAGCGGGAGCGCGCGTTCGCGCACCGGCTCGCGTACGGCTCCGTCCAGCGCGTCCGCACGCTCGACTACGCGATCGAGACGCTCGGCAAGCGGCCCGTGCGCAGGCTCGACCCGCAGGTCCGCGCGGCGCTCCGCCTCGGCGCCTACCAGCTCGGCTACACGGAGACGGCGCCGCACGCAGCGGCGAACGAGTCGGTCGAGCTCGTCCGCCGGGCGCGCCTCGAGCGGGCGGTGCCGTTCACGAACGCGGTCATGCGCCGCCTCGCCTCCGGCATCAGGCCGCTGCTCGACGGGCTGCCGGACGGGCCGCTGAAGGAGTCGTATCCCGACTGGATCCACGACGTGTGGGTCCGCGATCTCGGCGCCGCCGACGCGCTCGCCCTGATGCGGACGATGAACGAGCCGCTCGAGACGGTCGTCCGGCTCGTTCGCGGCGAGCCGCCGCCCGGCGCCGAGCCGACCGATCTCCCGGGGGCGTACCGCGTCGAGCGCGTCGACGACCTCGCCGTCGCCGAGGGGCGGCTCTGGCCGCAGAGCCGCGGCTCCCAGCTCGTCGGCCTTGCCGCCGGCTCGCGGGACGGCGAGCGCGTGCTCGACCTCTGCGCTGCGCCGGGCGGGAAGACGACGCAGCTGCGAGGCGACGTGACGGCGGTCGAGATCGACGCGCACCGCGCGAGCGAGCTGCGCGAGAACGTCGCGAGGCTCGGAGCGGTGAACATCGCCGTCGTCGAGGCGGACGGCACCGCGCTCCCACCGGAGCTCGACGGCTTCGACCGCGCCCTCGTCGATGCGCCCTGCTCCGGCCTCGGCGTTCTCGCGCAGCGGCCCGACCTGCGCTGGCGCGCCCGGCCGCTCCCGGAGCTCCAGCTCGCGCTGCTCCGTTCGGCCGCCGAGCGCGTCCGGCCCGGCGGCACGATCGTCTACTCCGTCTGCGCGATGAACGCCGACGAGAACGAGGCCGTCGTCGAGGCGAGCGGGCTCCGCATCCTCCCGCTCGGCGACGAGTGGCCGGCGTTCGCCCACCCGCGCCGGCCGGAGTTCCTGCTGACGCTGCCGCATGTCCACGGGACGACGGGCTTCTTCGTCGCCCGGCTCGCGCGCGACTGACACCGACCGGCGCGCGTCGTACGATCCTGAAGCGGCGATGGCCTGGCAGGAATGGATCCGGACGGTGGAGATCGAGCCGTCCTTCTATGCGGCGGACTTCGGCCACCTGGCCGAGCAGACGGAGGCGCTGCTCCGCACCGGTGCGCGGATCTTCCACTTCGACGTCGGCGACGGGCATTTCGTCGAGCCGATCACGATGGGCCCGATCGTGCTGCGCTCGATCGCGCCGCTCGTCCACTCGATGGAGGGCGTCCTCGACTGCCACCTGATGGTCGACAACCCGGTCCGCCACTTCCCGCAGATCGCGGACGCCGGCGGCAACAGCGTCACGTTCCATTACGAGGTCGTCGACGACGTGCCGGGGACGATCGCCGCCGCGCGCGAGCACGGCCTCCAGGTCGGCGTCGCATTCAATCCCGAGACGGAGCCCGAGGACGTCGCCGCCGTCGCGGACGGGGCGGACATCGTCCTCTGCATGAGCATCCACCCGGGCTACGGCGGCCAGCAGTTCATGCCGGAGGCGGTCGGCCGGATCGAGCGGCTGCGCGCCGCGCTGCCCGAGCACGTGCACGTCCAGGTCGACGGCGGGATCGACAACGACAACGTGCGCTCGGTCTACGAGGCGGGCGCGACGCTGATCGTCGCCGGGACGGCGATCTTCAAGCGGGAGGATCTCCCGCGCGCGTACCGGCGGCTGGTACAAGCACTCGCGTGAACTGGTTCGAGCGCGCGCTCGACCTCGCGGAGCGCGGACGCGGGAAGGTCGAGGATCATCCGCTCGTCGGCGCCGTGCTCGTCCGCGACGGCGAGGCGGTCGGCGAGGGCTGGTACGAGTTCGCCGGCGTCAAGCACGCCGAGACGATCGCCCTCGAGCAGGCGGGGGAGCGCGCGCGGGGGGCGACGCTCTACGTCACGCTCGAACCGTGCTCGCATCACGGGCTGACGCCGCCGTGCGCCGACGCCGTCGTCGAGGCGGGTGTCGCGCGCGTCGTCGTCGGCGCGCTCGACCCGAACCCCGTCGTCGACGGGCGCGGCGTCGAACGGCTGCGCGAGGGCGGGGTCGACGTCGAGGTGCTCGACAGCGTCGAGGCGCGCCGGCAGAACGAGGCCTGGCGCACGTGGAAGTCGCTCGGGAGGCCGTTCGTCACGGTCAAGGTCGCGGTCACGCTCGACGGCCGCGTCGCCGTTTCCGGCTCGCGCTGGGTGACCGGCGAGGAGTCGCGCCGGCTCGTGCACGAGCTGCGCGCCGCCTCCGACGCGGTCGCGGTCGGGATGGGGACGGTGCGCGCGGACGCGCCGCGACTCGACGCGCGCGGCGTCGGCGCGACGCGGCAGCCGCGCCGGCTCGCGTTCGGGCACGGGCCGCTCCCGGCCGGCTCAGAGCTGGAGCTGCGTAGCGGGCCGCTCGAGGAGGAGCTGCGTGCGCTCGCCGCGGACGGGGTGCAGTCGCTCCTGCTCGAGGGCGGCCCGACGCTCGCGACCGCGTTCCTCGCCGCGGATCTCGTCGACAAGCTCCTCGTCTTCGTCGCCCCGACCGTCGGCGGCGTCGGACCGCGCTTCGTCGGCGACCTCGCCGCGCCCGTGCCGCTCTCCGGCCTCCGCGCGACGCCCGTCGGCGCGGACGTTCTGCTCGAGGCGTACGTCCACGACGTCTAGAGATGGAGGAGGGCGGCTCGCGCCGCCCTCCCGCGGTCCGCAGGGAGTCGCTGCTGCGGACTGCGCGACCGGGCGTGCCCGGCCGCCGTCTTTCGCGAGGTGCAACTCCTTTCGGCCCTTCCAGCCTGCCCCACGGGGCTTCTCGTGTCTGTACCGGGAGGCGCGGAACCGGCTGCGGGAAACCCACACGGCCGCGGGGTAGCCTGTGCCCGTGTTCACGGGGATCGTGCGCGAGCGGGGAAGGGTCGCCGCGATCGACGGCGGCCCGGCGGGGATGCGGCTGCGGATCGAGGCGCCGGAGACCGCGGCAGGGGTCGCCGTCGGCGACTCGGTCGCGATCGGCGGCGTCTGCCTGACCGCGGTCGAGGTCGACGGGGCCGAGCTGTCCTTCGACGCCGTCCCCGAGACGCTCGGCCGCACCTCCCTCGGCGGCCTCCGCCCGGGCGCCGAGGTGAACGTCGAGCCTGCGCTCCGCGCCGGCGAGCCGCTCGGCGGCCACATGATGCAGGGCCACGTCGACGGCGTCGGCCGCGTCCGCTCGGTCGAGCCGGAGGGCGACGGCGTCCGGATCTGGGTGGACGCGCCGCCGGAGATACTGCGCTACTGCGTCGAGAAGGGCTCCGTCGCCGTCGACGGCACCTCGCTCACCGTCGCGGCGCTCGACGACGCCGGCTTCGCCGTCGCGCTCGTCCCGCACACGCTCGCCGCGACGACCCTCGGCGGGCTCGGTCCGGGCGACACCGTCAACCTCGAGGCCGACGTCCTCGCGAAGTACGTCGAGCGGCTCCTCGCCTCTACGATGAACCCGTGACCGCCGCCTCTTCCGTCCCGGACACGAGCCCGTTCGCCACCGTCGAGGAGGCGATCGAGGCGATTCGCGAGGGCAGGATGGTGGTCGTCGTCGATGCGGCCGACCGGGAGAACGAGGGCGACCTGACGATCGCGGCGCAGTTCGCCACGCCGGAGGCGATCAACTTCATGGCGAAGGAGGGGCGCGGCCTCATCTGCCTCTGCCTCACCGGCGAGCGCTGCGACGAGCTCGACCTGCGGATGATGACCGAGCGGAACGAGACGCCGTACGGCACCGCGTTCACCGTCTCGATCGAGGCGCGCGAAGGGATCTCGACCGGCATCTCCGCGCACGACCGGGCGCGCACGATCCAGGTGGCGATCGACCCGTCGAAAGGCCCGCACGACCTCGTCCAGCCGGGTCATGTCTTCCCGCTCCGGGCGAAGCCGGGCGGCGTGCTCCAGCGCGCCGGTCAGACCGAGGCGTCCGTCGACCTCGCGCGGCTCGCCGGGCTCAATCCCGCAGGCGTCGTCTGCGAGGTGATGAAGGACGACGGGACGATGGCGCGGGTCCCCGACCTGATCGAGTTCTGCGCCCGGCACGGCCTCATGCTCGTCACCGTCGCCGACCTGATCGAGTACCGGCGCCGCCACGAGAAGCTCGTCGAGCGCCAGGTGTCGGTGCGGATGCCGACCGCGTACGGCGAGTTCGCCGCCGTCCTCTTCCGCGAGACGCTGACGGGGAAGTCGCACGTCGCGCTCGTCAAGGGCGCGGTCGAGCAGGCGGAGAACGTGCTCGTCCGCGTCCACTCGGAATGCCTCACGGGCGACGTGTTCCACTCGCTCCGCTGCGACTGCGGCGAGCAGCTGGACGCGGCGCTCGAGCTGATCGCCGCGGAGCCGTGCGGGGTGCTCCTGTACATGGCCCAGGAGGGGCGCGGCATCGGGCTGCTGAACAAGCTCAAGGCGTACGAGCTCCAGGAGGAGGGGCTCGACACGGTCGACGCGAATCTCGCGCTCGGGTTCGCCGCCGACGAGCGGGAGTGGGGGATCGGCAACCAGATCCTCGCCGACCTCGGCCTGACGACGATCCGGCTGCTGACGAACAATCCGAAGAAGGTCTCGGGCCTCGAGGCGTATGGCCTGAAGGTGACGGAGCAGGTGCCGATCGAGGTTTTCCCGAACGACGATAACCGCCGCTATCTGACCACCAAGCGGGATAAGCTCGGCCACAGGCTCCACCACCAGGGGCTGAAGTTCGAGCCGGAGGACGAGTGAGCGCGAGCGAGTTCTGGCCCGGAGAGCAGCGGCAGGCCGCCGCGGCCGAGGGAGAGGTCGACGAGTCGGTCGTCGAGAACGTCGTCGCGGCTGCGCGCCCGGAGCCGGCGCCGTCGGAGGATACGGAGGACCTCGAGGAGCCCGGCTTCGACGAGCCCGACGAGGACGAGGACGGGGAGGCCGACGAGGAGGGCGACGAGCAGGACGAGGACGACGGGCCCGAGGACGCGGCCGTCGCCGAGGCGGAGCCGCTGCTCCGGCTCGCCGGCCACGCTCCCGGCGACCTCGAGATCCCGGACGACATCGCCGTCCTCGAGGGAGCGCCCGTGGGCGGACGGCGCGGCTTCGGCATCGTCGCCGCTCGGTTCAACGGCGACGTCACGAACCGGCTGCTCGAGTCCGCGCTTGCCGAGCTCGACCGCGCGGAGGTTCCGCGCGAGCTCGTGACCGTGATGGCCGTGCCCGGCGCTTTCGAGCTCCCGCTCGGCGCGATGGCGCTCGCGAAGACCCGCCGCTACTCGGCGATCGTCGCCCTCGGCTGCGTCATCCGCGGCGAGACGGCGCATTTCGACTACGTCGCCGGCGAGGCGGCGTCGGGGATCCAGCTCGCCGCGCTCGAGACCGGCGTCCCGGTCGCGTTCGGCGTGCTCACGGTGGACACGCTCGAGCAGGCGATGGCCCGGGCCGACAAGGGCGCCGAAGCCGTCCGCACCGCCCTCGAGATGGCCGACCTCTTCGGCCGGCTCCGCGCCGCCGCCAAGTCGGCGCAGTAGCCTCGCGGAAGGCTCACGAACTCCTCGAATGGCGTGGCGTCGCCACCTGGCGTGGCGTGGCGTCGCCACGACAAAAGTCGTGGCGATCGCAGGAGTCGTGACGGTGCCGCTACACTTGGCCGCCGTGTCCAAGGTCTGCGCGATCTGCGGGAAGAAGCCCGGCTTCGGCCACCACCGGAGTCACTCGATGGTCGCCACGAAGCGGCGCTTCGACCCGAACCTCCAGCGCGTTCGCGTCCTGCTGAACGGCAAGGCGACGCGGGCGTACGTCTGCACGCGCTGTCTCAAGGCCGGCAAGGTCCAGAAGGCCGTCTAGCCCACCGCCGCCACGGTGCAACCGCGCCGGCCTGTCCGTGGTCCAATGCAGATGTGGAGGCAGGGCACACGCTCTCGTCCCCGCTCGGCAGCATCACGATCTCGAGCGACGCGATCGCGCACATCGTCGGCGAGACCGCGCTCGAGTGCTACGGGGTCGTGGGAATGGCCGCG
>Ga0335069_10005076_pt1 | contig 19357 bp, 9 predicted proteins | sample Lox_Sample_11_FD_206714 | JGI IMG/M metagenome (GOLD analysis project Ga0335069, IMG submission 206714) | Soil microbial communities from Loxahatchee National Wildlife Refuge, Florida, United States - Lox_Sample_1.1 | ecosystem: Environmental > Terrestrial > Soil > Wetlands | place: USA: Florida... | reverse complement strand
GGTCACGTTACTCCTTAGCTTTGGTGTTCGAGCCCTTCCGTTCTCGCGATGGAGTATGAAATCAATTCAACCGGTGGACAACCCCAGATGCAGTCATTTTGTCCACTATATCGGCGCCGTTAATCGACTCTTTTGAGCCGGGAAATTCCCTGTTAAGGTGTGACAGAATCAACTCTTGCGGTCTCGAAGCTCAATGCGCTTCCATCCAAAAAGGCGGGCATCAACCGACCAGGCGCCCGGTCCAAGCATCGCCAAGGCAGCGCCGAGAGTTGCCAACAGGATGTAGGCCCACAGATCTTCAGGCAGCAAGAACATTTTCCACACCTCAATGATGGCGATGAGCGTCCCCGCAATGGGCGTCCACAAGCCTGCTAGCAGAAGTAGCCCTGCGCCAACCGTGATCACGGACAGCACAGTTAGAGGCAACGGAGGGCCGCCCCAGAGTCTAACAACTCCCCGGTCGGTCAATGCAATCCCACCGACCACGCGCATGAGCAGAAGGCCGGCGCCGGGCCAACCATGAGCGAATGTCGAGTAGAGTCGTCGCAAAAAGGGCCTCGGACGAAGGATAGAAAATGTCCCGATTTGGCCGAAACCCCATATCGAGTCATGCGATTAACTCTTTTGAGGCGAAGCCGTCCTTTGTCCTTGGTGTCAGTAGTCCTTTGTCTGTGGTCCGTTGGTCTCTCCCACGAAAAACTGACCACGAGTAATTGATCATGCGGCGCGGGTAACTGACTACCGACTACGGACAGCAGACGACGGAAAGCGCTTCAAAATTCGATAATACCGCGCTTCAACCCAATCATGGCGGCGTGGGTGCGGTCGTTGGCGCCAAGTTTGGAAAGGATATTCTTAACTCGGGCTTTGACGGTCTCCTCGGTAATGGAAAGCTGGTCGGCTATCTGTTTATTGGCGTTGCCCTGGGCGATCAGGCACAGAACGGCGACTTCCGCCGGGGTCAGGGCGTCATCGGTGGCGTGCTCGGCAAGCTGGTAGGAGGCTTCTGGCGATAGGGTCTTTTTCCCGCCGTGGACGGCGCGGATCGTCTCCAGCAGTTCTTTGTGCAAGGCATTCTTCAGCAGGTAAGCTCGAGCCCCGGCTTTGAGGGCGCGCAGCACCTGCACATCGCCGGAGTAGGTGGTCAGGACGATAATCCGCGCTTCGGGGAATTCGTTGCGAATCGCGATCAGCGCGTCCAGGCCATTCATTTCCGGCATCTGGATGTCCATCAGGGTAACATCCGGCCGGTGCGTGCGGAACTGCTGGATCGCCTCGAGCCCATTCGAGGCTTCAGCAACCATCGTCATGTCCGGTTGATCGGCAATAATCCCCGCGATCCCCTCGCGCAAAAGGGGATGGTCGTCCACGGCCAGTATCCTGATCGAATTGGGATTAGTCGTCATGACTTTGAAAGAGTCAAAAGTTGATAGTTGAGGGCCTAAATAGACCTCTGACTATCAGCTATCAACTGTGAAGTACTAACGGTCAACTCTTCCTCAAATCTTCCTCGAAAACCACGGACGCCGGGGAGGCGCTTTCGCATACGCAATTTTCGCCGGGATGCTCAGCTCCACCTTCGTACCCGCATCGAGCTCGCTCCAGACCTCCAATTTCCCCCCCACCAGTTCGGCGCGTTCGCGCATGCCGTGCAAACCGAAGTGTCCTTCACGCCCATCGCCGCTCAGAAATTTCGGATCGATGCCCTTGCCGTCATCGCGGACCCGTAGCCGCAACTCCCGTTCGTCATACCGTATCTCCACCTCGATCTCGTGCGCGTGAGCGTGCTTGAAGGCGTTGCGCAGCGCCTCCCCGGCAATCCGGTAAACTTCGTCGCGCAGGATGGGATGCAGGTCCCGTGGCGTGCCTTGCACCCCTATCCGCGAGGCCGTGGAATTTGGGCTCGTTGGATCGTCCGCAAGTTCTTCTCCGAGGGTTCTTATCGCCAGGGCGAGATCGTTCTTCTCGACCGTCGATGAACGCAGGCCTTGAATGGCATCCCGGCTTTCGGTGATCGCTTCGGCGGCCTCATCGATAGCGTTCCCCAAGGTTTTCCGAGCTTCCTCGGGGCGCGTTGGGAACAGGTTGTAAGCGGCCTGAAACCGCAGCATCAGCCCGTGGAAACTTTGTAGCAGGGTATCGTGCAGATCCCGCGCAATCCGTGTTCGCTCGCCGACGCGCACCTCCAGCGTCATGTCAAACTGCTTATGCAAGTGCCGGATCCGTAACTGGTAGGCTGCCCCCAGCAACGCCAAAAACACGGCCGCGCAGAGCGCGCGGAACCACCAGGTCTTCCACCAAGGGGGCAGTATCCGGATGTGAAGCGCAACCCCTTGCTCATTCCAGACTCCATCATTATTGGAGGCCCTGACGCGAAACGTATAGTCGCCGGGATCAAGATGGGTATAGGTGGCAAAACGACGCGTGGCATCGGTGTATTGCCAGTCCCGATCGAACCCCTCAAGTTTATAGGCGTAACGGTTTTTCTGTGGGGCGGTGAAGTCCAGCGCCGCGAATTGGAAGCGAAAGACCGATTGATCGTAGCGGAGCGTGAGGCTGGAAGCGACATTGACGGCTTGCCGTAGCGGTGAATTCTCACCGCCGATTTTTACCGGTTTGTTGAACAACTCAAACTCCGTGAGCACCACTGGCGGTGGTGTTGGATTATCAGCAAGCTTGCCGGGATAGAAGGCGCTTAGCCCATTGACTCCGCCGAAAAACAGCCGCCCATCGGGTGCCCTGGCGTGGCAACGGAAAAAAAACTCATTGCCTTGCAGGCCGTCCAGCATATCGTAGTTGCGGAAGGTCCCCGTTCTGGGGTCAAACCGGGATAATCCCTTGATCGTGCTGACCCATATGTTGCCCTGCACATCGCCCAGGACCCCCACGACGGAATTGTTCGCCAAGCCATCCTTCTCGGTGTAGTGGCGGGTGAATTTGCCGTCGTCCGGATCGAAACGGAACAGCCCGGTGGGAGAAGCGACCCACATCTCGGCGCCGTCGGAATAGACGTCCTCGATCCAGTTCGCGGCCTGGTTGCCTGGCTGGTTCGGAACCATGGGATAGGTTGTGAACTCCCGCGTGCGAATATCGAACCGCGCCAATCCCCAACGGTTCGTGCCAGCCCAGAGCATGCCCTGCCGATCGAGCAGCAGGGGAACCCCCCACTGATCCGGCCGGCCGTCGGGATTCCCCGGCTTCGCGGGAAAGTGGGTAAAGTGTCGCCCGTCGAAATAGTCCAGCCCTGCTCCGTGCACTCCAATCCACAGCCCCCCCTTGGCGTCAGGAACGATGTTGTTGATATTGTCAATCGCCAGACTGTCGGAGTTCGCGGGATCATTGCGAAAATGCTCGACGCGCTGCCCGTCGAGCCGGTCCAGACCGCCGCCGTAAGTTGCTGTCCAGACCACCCCGCGAGAGTCCTGGGCAACCGACCGCTCCGGGCCGGGGGTCAAGCGGCTGGGCTCATTGGCACTGGCGATGTAGTGGGTAAAGGTTCGCCCGTCGAAGCGATCCAGGCCCGCGTCTGTTCCGATCCACAACGCGCCGGCGGAACCTATCGCCAGTCCGGTGATGACATCGCTGCTGGGGCTGTTGGCATCCTGGGGGTTGTGGCGATAAGTGGTGAATCTTTCCGCTCCGCCTGCCAACCGGTCGACCCCTGTGGTCTTATGGCCGATCCACAGCCCGCCCGAGGCGTCCTCACACAAAGCGCGCCAGTTGACATCGTTACTGCTTAAGCTGGAAGGATCGTTGGGATCATTCACATAGCGCGTAAACGTTCCGTGGCGGCGATCCATCAGATCCAGGCCATTGTCGGTCGCCACCCAGAAGCGTCCTGCCCGGTCCTCACGGATATCCAGGACGAAGTTGTCGCTGAGGCTGTGGGGGTTCTTGGGGTCAGAAAAGTAGCGAATAAATTTGTGAGTTTTGCGATCGAAGCGATCCAAACCGCGCGACGTGGAAATCCACATCGCGCCTTCCCGATCCTGGAGGATGTAACCAACGTCGTCGTTGCTCAGGCTGCCAGGATCGTTGGGGTCATTGGCATAACGGGTGAAATGGCCGGTTGAGCGATCCAGCACTTTTACGCCGCTGTCCTGTGTGCCGATCCAGAGCAGGCCAGTACTGGCGTCCAAAGCGATGCCTTGAACATGGGCCGCGCTCAAGCTGTCGGGATCATCCCGACGGGACCTGTAAGTGAAGAACGCGCCGCGGGTGCGGTCGAAGCGGCACAGCCCGGCACGGGTACCCACCCAAAGCGTGCCGCTTTCATCTTCGAAGAAGGACTTGACAACGTTATCCGGCAGACTGCTGGGATCATGCGGGTCATGCCGGTAGTGAACAAAGGAATCGGTGTCCCCATCGTATCGGTCCAGGCCTGGACCCATGGTCGCAACCCACAGAACCCCCTGGCGATCCACGTACAGCGTACGGACTGCGTCACTCAGGAGGCTTCGTGGGTCCTGGTCGTCGTGCTTGTAGACCTTAAAGGTATACCCGTCGTAACGGTCCAAACCGCCGAGCCAGGTGCCAAACCACATGAAACCCTGCCGGTCCTGAGCAATCGCCCGCACATCGGATTGCGAGAGCCCATCCGCAACGGTGAGATGGGTGAAGCGAAGATTCCCGGGCGAGCCCGGTGCGGAGGGGGGGTGGAGGTCCTGGGTGAGAGGTTTGTTCGGATCGAGAGCGTCAGCCGGGCCAGCCTGTAGCCAGAGGCACGCGAGATAACAGCCCAACGTGGCCGCAATCATCGTGCGGGGCCAGCTAACCCCAAGCAGAAGCCTTCGGCGAGACGCCATATTTTCCACCATCGCATCCGAACAGCCTGAGATCGTAATGCTGCCAGGTCCAAGAGCCCTCAACCCTGGTGCCCCTCAAAAACGACCACTTGACCGTGACCGTGCTCGCGCGGAGATGATAAGAGAAGCGAATCGACACAGAAATTACCCATCACTCCTTACCCTGCCATCAACACGGCTACCGGCCGCGCCCGGCGCCATACGTTCCACCTACGACCGGTAAGGCTGTGTTCCATTCGCAAATCCCGTGCGGCGGGTCCAGCGCCAGAACGGATGGAGAGCAGCATTCCAGGAGGATGCCCGGCGCCAAAATGGCCCATCCGTGTTTACGGGTCCGTTCCACACGGGCGTTTACGTTAAATCGGAAAGCATTCCGGCCGTTTCCCGGCTCTTCAATCCGCGAGAATCTGTGTAATCCTCGGCTCAGGCAATTACTTCTTCCATCCCGAAAATTATGGCCGCCGCGGAGGCGATGACGCGTACGCAATCTTTGCCGGGATGCTCAGCTCGACTTCCGTACCCTCATCGACCTCGCTCCAGATATCCAATCTACCCCCCACCAGTTCGGCGCGTTCACGCATGCCATGCACGCCGAAGTGCCCGGCGCGCCCATCGCCGCTTAGAACCTTGGGGCCGATGCCCTTCCCATCATCGCGTAACCGCAGCCGAAGCTCCCGCTCGTCATAGCGGATTTCCACTTCGATCTTACGCGCGTGGGCGTGCCGCGCGGCATTGCGCAGCGCTTCACCGGCGATCCGGTAGACTTCATCCCGGAGGATCGGATGAAGGTTCCGCGGCGTGCCTTCCACTCTCACGTTCAAGACCGGGGAATTGCCGCTGGTTGCATCGGCCGCGAGTTCGTTTCCGAGGGTCGTTATGGCCACCGCCAGGTCGTTGGTTTCGACCGTCGACACGCGCAACCCCTGCACGGCGTCCCGGCCCTCGGTAATCGCTTGCGCGGCCTGATCGATGGCTCCATCGAGTCTCTCCTTGGCTTCCCCCGGACGCTCCGGAAGCAGGTTTGACGCCGATTGAAAGCGCAGCAACAGCCCGTGAAAACTTTGCAGCAGCGTATCGTGCAGTTCGCGCGCGATGCGGGTGCGCTCGGCGACGCGCGCTTCGAGGCTCCGGTTAAATTCCTGCGCCACCTGATGCGATCGGTACTGATACAGCGACCAAAGCAATCCGAGAAACGCGGCCGCGCACGCCAGGCGGAACCAAAGGGTCTGGTAGTAGGCCGCGGTGATGGAAAAATCGGCGGTGTCGCCCTCCTCGTTCCACGCCCCGCTGTTATTGCAAGCCATGACGCGGAAGCGGTAGTGGCCGGGAGCCAAATCGCTATAGTACGCTTGCCGGCGAGTGCCTACGTCCTGCCAATCGCTGTCCCGGCCCTCGAGCTTGTACCGAAAGCGCACCTTCTCCGGCACGACGAAGCTCAGAGCGGTATAGTCGATCTCCAGATCGCGAACCCGCGGCGGCAGCTTCGGGCGCGAGGACGATGCATCGCCGTACAGGTTCTGCCAGTAGATCTTGCGGCCGGCAGTGATTTGCTCGATGTGCACCGGTGGCGGATACCTGTTGAACGCGAGGTGACGCGGGTCGAGGACACTCACGCCGTTTTCGACACTGAACCAGAGTTTCCCGTCCAGGGACTCTGTGACCGGCGAACTGAAAGCGCCGAAGAGGACTGACTTGGCCGCCACTCCATCCGAATTGTCAAGAAATGTCACGCGAACAGCTCGATGGGGGTCCGCGATCCACGCGCTTATTTCAGACGCGGACACGCGCACCAATCCGCATTCCAAGTACAGCCACAGCGAATGGTCGGCGCCCTCTTCCGACCAATGAACTGCATCACAGGGCAAGCCGTTCTTAGCGGATAAGGTCGTTACATCGCCATCCTTGATACGGCTCAAGCCGCCCTCAGATGAAGCCCAAAGCGCGCCCTCCCGGTCCACTCGAAGGTGAACAATCCGGCCCTCGCCGAGCCCACCGGCAGTTGTGTACAAGCGCTCGATATGACCTCGCCTCAAAAACGCAACGCCACCCTGCCGGAATCCAACCCACAGGCCGCCCCGCAAAGGATCCGCTGCTATCCGTCCACCTGCGTCTTTGATGCCCAGCCTGTCCCAGGCAAACTTTTCCACTCTAGGGCCATCCACCAGATGGAAAAGGGCTTCATCGAAGGAAAACCACAGATCCCCTCCCGTGCCCTCGGCGATCGAGCCCTGGGTCTCACCGCGGACGGCTTCTACCAGAACAAACTTGTTGTCCTTCATGTAGCCGAACCCGCCAATCCCTGCAACCCAAAGCCGCCCGCGACTGTCTTGAAACAGTCCCCTCACCTGACCCGGCAATCCACTATCGTGCACCTCACGCACGCCCGTTACTACCCCCGCATGGTTCGCGGGACTATGGCTCTCGTAGATGGTGACTTCCGAATTCTTCCACTTCACCAGGCTGTCTGCCGCGCTGAACCAGAGGCTTCCGTCCTTAGCCGCCAGGATCGACCCGTAAATACCAGACGGGAGCCCCTCTTTCACGGAAAAGGTTGGAACTGCAAAATCACGAAAACGGTCAAGACCGCCTTCGGTAACGACCCAGATATTTCCCTCACGATCCTCAAAGACACTGTGCAGCATGTTGGCAGATAGGCCGTCAACCTGCCTGAAAACGTCTGCCCTTCCACGATGAAAATGTACCAGCCGTGCAAAAGTTCCTACCCACAAAGCGCCTCCGCGGTCCCAGAGGAATGAGTTAACGCCGAACTGACGCGCCAACATCCCCCCCACGGGATACGCTTCGGTTTTTCCATTGACGAAACGCTGAATTCCATCCGCCCTGCCAAACAATAGTCCGCCCTCATGGTCTTCGACCAAAGCTGACGTCATCGTCATGCCCGTCGGAAAAAATTCTGGACCCGGCAGCTTCCATCGCCACAGCCCTTTGAACGTGCTCACCCAGAGAGTGTTCTTACTGTCCTCGTATATGCACTGCACTCCTTCTCCTGGGTCGGAACACTGAGCTCGGCCATCCTTGATCGCGCACAGTCTCCCATGCCCCGGAACCCCGAACCCGCCAGCCCACACGGTGCCTTTATGATCCTCGACGAGCGCATTAAGAATCCATCCCGCCATCTCCGGGTAATGGGTGAGCTTGCCATCCTTCCAACTTGCCAGGCCCTTCCCAGTGCCGATCCACAGAGTTCCGTCGCGCGAAACCAGCAGCTTCGTCACAATGCTGCTCGGGAGATGCTCACCCGCAGGCGGCTGCCACGGCACAGCCCGAACACCATCAAAGCGAAGCAATCCGAATTCTGTGCCCAGCCAGAGATACCCGTCAGAGGTCTGAGCGATCGAGTGAAGAGGTCCTTTGAGAAAACCGTCGCGCACACTCCAGGAGGTGTGCGCGTATTGGCTCACGTCGAGTGATGGATCTAGGGCAAAAGCGCAAACGCTGGACGCCAGCATAATGGCCAGCCAGAGCCCTGCCCTCTTTGGCAACTTTCCCATGTGAGGATATGTTTTAATGCATTCCGCACCCTCTGGCCCCTCGTTCGGAAAACAATTAGGGTAACCGCCGCCGCGGCGCACGCGTCCAGTAGCAGCTTGCTCCAAACGATCGCGACTTGAAGTTCTCATGCGGCAGCCCGGCCTAAAAATTGATCCGTAGACTGAACTGGATCTCCCGGGGCTGGTTGACCTGTGAGAGAATCTCCCCGAAATTCGAGGAACCTTGCTGGCCGACAGGAGGGGCAAATTGCACGCGGTTAAAGATGTTGAAGAACTCCGCGCGAAACTGCACATTCGCCCGCTCGCCCCAGAGATTTGTCGATTTCATGGCTGCGAAATCGTAGCTTTTGACGCCTTCCGAAATCAGGCTGCCATCGACCCGCGGCTCGTTGCCGAAAGCGTAGTTTCCCGGAAACGTAAAGCAGGACGGGTTGAACCATTCATTCAGACGGCTCTCGGCTGAACCGGAGATTTTTCTATGGCAGCCGGCGACCACGTTCGGACGGAGCGCGCCACCGCCGAAGAACTGCGTCAACGGATTGGATTGCGCCTCGGTGAGGAACAGCGGGAACCCGGACTGGAAAGTCGTGATTCCGCTCACTGTCCACCCGGAAACCAGCATATCGACAGGTCGAGCGAGCTTATTGGCGAATCTCTGTCCCTTCCCAAATGGCAGGTTCAGCACGTAGCTGATCACCGCACGCTGACTAACGTTGTAGCTCAGGAGCGAGTATTCTCCATTGAGGTTGTTGTAGTCCTGGATCGTGCCTTCCCCGCTCGTGGAAGTCTGCGCAGAGGGCTTGGCTTCCAGGAAGCCGTTGAGAGTGTCGGTATTCCCAAGGTTCTTCGACCATGTGTAGTCGGCCAAGAGCGTGCCGCCAGAGCCGAAGCGCTTGACCAACTTTGCCTGCAGTGAGTTGTAGTTGCTATGGGCGTAGAATTCCGCCGTATCGCTGACGTTACTGTAAAATGGGTACGGCCTCAGGCTTTGACCCACGGTCATTGCAATCCCATTCAGGGTCGTGGGGTTCAACAGCGCCGATCCCATCGAGTAATATTGGCTGGAAAGTTCGTCTAAAGCATGACCGATTCCTGGCAGATTGGTCCCTTTCAAACCGGAATAGCCGATCTCTGCCATCCAGTTGGCTTTAAATTGGTGGCTTATCGTGAAGTTCCACTGTTGCACGTGGGGGAAATTCTGCTGGGTAACTGGTCCGCTGATGCTCTTTAAGCTGGCGGTGCAGCAGTACAGGGTCATGAAGCTCGGGTCGGTTCGCCCGATGGGTTGATTGAGTGTCTTGGGATAGAGATTTTGTAAGGGCGTAGGTACTGCTCCGGTGACGTTAATTTGGGTGGTGGCAGCGTTGACCAAAGAAGAGCTGGCCAGCTCCCCTGTCAGATCGGGCGGCAGATAGGAGATGCCGTAGCCGCCCCGGATCGCGGTATTGTTGTTGGGCCGATAGGCAAAGCCTAAGCGCGGGGCAAAAAGGTCGTGTTTCGGAAGCACGGTGCTTCTGTGGGGATACAGAGGGGAATCCACGAGCGTCAGAGTTCCCGCAACGCCCGTGTATGGATCGACGGCATGGGGCAGCAGCACGGTAGCCCTGTCATTTCTTTCTGCAACCGCTCCCGGCAGCTCGTAGCGGAGACCCAAGTTCAGAGTCAGGTTTGGCTCCGCTTGCCAGGTGTCGGTCACATAATACGCCTGGTAGTAGTTGTAACTGGCAGTCGTATTGATCGTTCCGAACTGAATTTTAGTGGGATAGCCCATCAGGAATGAGGCCCATTCGTCGCCGGTATATGTCGTGCTGTAGGTATACTGTCCGGAGCCAGCTCCATCGAAGCCCGTGCCGCTTTGATCCATCAGCCGGAGCTCGGTCCCGAACTTCAGACTATGCGCGCCGATGATCTTGATCAGGTTCGCATTCACGCCATACGTGTTCCACCAGTTCACGGAATACCCTGTTATGTTGCCGAAGTTGTAGAAGTTATGGATTCCGTTCAGCGTGAAGACGGGAAGCACACGGATGCTCATCTGTGGAGCCAGAGCCGTATACGCAGGTCCGAATTGCGATTCATTCACCGACACGCTATCCGGATAGTTCGGCGAGTACTCCCGCGTATAAGTCGCGCGTACGTCCAGCACGGTGTTTGGACTAATGATGTATGTGTCTCCTAGCACAGACTGATGTGAGTCGTTCATGACGTGACCATTGGCGGTCGGCCAGCCGCCGGCATCGTTGAATTCCGAGAACCCGGTATCCTGCAGGGTCCAATAGGTATACCGGCCAAAGAGTCGCTGCTTGGGGCTGATTGTGTAATCGACACGCCCATTGTACTGGTTCTGGTGGTTCGCAATGGGCGTGGTCAAGAACCAATTGAACGCTCCCGAAGTATTTGGCAGAGGGTAATAGGTCATGAGGATGTGGGCCAGCGGATCGCCGCAAGCTCCCTGCCATAGGTTGGTGATGGTCCAGGTTCCCGCGCTTGGATCATGCACGATGTTGCAGTTTCCCAATGGATCGTTAATTGGATTCGTCAAGACGCCGTTCCGCATTGCTTGGGTCGGCACATTGGTAGCCGAGCTTTCGCCCAGGATTTCCGCGAATCCCTCCCAGCTAAAGAAAAAGAACGCGGTGTCCTTCCTGATCGGCCCGTTGATCACAACACCATACTGGTTCTGATTGTCCTGAGGCCGAGGTGCGCCGAGCCCGTTGCTGAAGAAATTGTTGGCGTTTAGGTCGGCGTTTCTGAAGTACTCGTATACTGATCCGTGCCATGCGTTGGTGCCGCTCCTGGATGTCATGTTCACCACACCGCCCGCAAAGCGCCCGAAATCGGCGCCGGGATCGCTGGTGCTGACGCTGAACTCCTGAACGGCGTCCTGCGTCATCACCAGGGCAATGGTGTTTCCACCAAGGACATTGATCGGGGACCCGTCAATATACTCGGCGCTCTGCCCCTGGATGGCACCGCCGATCTGGTAGTTACCCCAGCCTTGGTTGGAGGACCGCGTCCCTTGGTTGAGGCCGGTGCCGCTCGCGCTCGAGCCCCCTGGCACCGCGCCAGGAGCCAGGGCAATCAGGTTCATGACGTTGCGGCCGTTGAGCGGCAATTGCCGCAACTGCGCTCCTTCAATCTCCTGGCTCATGGCGCTCGTGTCGGTTTGGAGGAGCGGTGCTTCGCCTGTCACTTCGGTTTTTTGACTGAGGGTGCCCACATCCAGCGCCGCGTCGACCCGGACGACCGCTCCCACTCCAACCGTTACCTGGTCGATCGAGAAACGTTTGAAGCCGGCTTTCGTCACTTCAACGTTGTAAGTGGCTGGCACCAGGTCCACTGTGATGTACTTGCCTACTGCATTGGATTGAACGCTTTGTACTGCGTTTGTTCCGGTTTGGGTCACGGTCACGGTGGCGTGAGGCACGACGGCGCCGGAGCTGTCCTTCACCGTTCCCAGAATCGATCCGTAGAAGCTCTGCGCCTTCAGCGGCGAAGAAACGGCAAGAGTCGTCGCCAGGCAGATCAATCTCACTGCAAAAGCTATTATCGCGCTGCGGCTCGGCGCTATTGCTTTTCGCAGGTGAACCATAGATGTGACAGCGGCAGCCTCGGGACGCTTTGGTACCGCCGAGGCAAACACCTGATTCGCACTTGGAAACCAAGGGAGATGTGGGCGGATAAAATGCTGTATATTCATACTCCGCGCTGCCCAAAACGGTGATACTGTCCGATTTGCTGCCAATCGGCAGGGTAAAACCCAACCGCGCCATTCGACTAATTTCAATCACAGCACTGTCTAAGCGTGTAGCTTTAAGCCCTTTAGCCTCTATGGTGAGGCAGCAGAGGCTAGACATGAGCGCCGGCACACTGTGCGCGCCCTGCTTGTTCGAGGTAACGCTCCGAGTAGTGGCCATTGTTGGACTATCCACAATGACCCGGGCACCAGGCACGCCCAAACCATGGGGGATCCAAAATGTAACCCGAGATCGTTCCCGTAGGAGCCCCCTGCCCAACTGCGCCAGTGTCCAACATCAGGGGAAACGCCCCCGCCGTTGCCATGCTGTATTGTGACGTATCCGTTCTCCCACAGCCCATCAGTCAACTCGTGTCCCGAGTGCTAGAAAATTGCCCACCCGTCGCCAGCCGAATCGCACCCGTCGCTGACATCAGTGCGTATGATCGCAGCCGCAGGGACGTGTAATCCCAAGCTTCTTCATGCGGAACTGGAGAGTTGAGCGTTTCAATCCCAGGCGCGACGCGGCTCCCTCCGGCCCGCCGAGAACCCAGTCGGTCTCCTCCACGGTGGTCAAGATGTGCGCGCGGTCGGCTTCTTCCAGGGTTCCGCTATTCCGGCTGCCCTGGCAAGGCGCGATGTGGGTACGAAGGCCATCCAGCGGAATCTCCAACACCGGGCCGGTAGCCAAAATCACAGCCCGCTGCAGAAGATTTTGCAGTTCGCGGATGTTTCCAGGCCAACTGTAGCGGGCGAGGGTCTCCATGGTTTCGGAAGGGATCACCTCGATTGTCCGATTCATCCGTTGGGCATAATGCTGGACGAAATGCCATACCAACAGCGGAATGTCTTCTGCCCGTTCCCGCAACGGCGGAATCTCGATCGGAAAGACGTTCAGACGGTAGTAGAGGTCGCTGCGAAATTCGTTCCGCTTGATCAGGTCCGTCAGATCGCGATGGGTCGCGGCCACCAGCCGTACATCCACTTTATGCGTGCGCCCGCCTCCCAGAGGCTCGAACTCCTGCTCTTGCAGAACCCGCAGCAGTTTAGGTTGCAAGGCCAGCGGAATGTCACCGATCTCATCGAGGAATAGAGTCCCCTTATTGGCCATCTCGAATCGACCGATTTTTTGCGCGATAGCCCCCGTGAAAGCGCCCTTCTCGTGGCCAAAAAGCTCGCTCTCCGCCAAATCGAAAGGAAGAGCGGCACAATTCAGCTTAAGGAACGGGCGCCCGCAGCGGGGGCTGACGTTGTGGACAGCGTGCGCGACCAATTCCTTTCCCGTCCCGGTTTCCCCTTGAATCAACACCGTGGAGTCGGTAGGTGCAACTCGCTCGACCTGTTCAAGAACCGCCTTCAGTGCGGGACTCTTTCCGATGATCTGCTCGAATCTCCGCTCACGATGGTCCTGATCAACTAACATCGGAACTGCCATAGCGTTACTCCTGGAGATTCACTTGCATTCTCCAATCAGGTGTCCAACGCCGCTCGAACCGCTTCAAGCAGAACTCCGTTGTCGAAGGGCTTGGTCAAGAACTCCACTGCGCCCTCACGCATCGCCTGCATGCGCATTTTGGAATCGCCGTGTGCGGTGATAAAGATAATCGGTATTCTGCAAGGCTCGGCGTTGAGCTTCTCCTGCAATTCCAGGCCGGACATTCCCGGCATACGAATATCCGCGATCAGGCAAGCAGCGTTGTGTTGCTCGCCGGATTCCAGGAATTCTTCTCCCGACCCAAAACACAGGGCCGAGAGCCCTTCGGCTTCCATCAGATCTTGCAGTACACTTCGGACCGATTTATCGTCATCAACGATTGCAACCATTTTGGACCTCTGCTGCGTACCCATGGACCGACGGTAGCGCGACATACCAGCGAAAACAATTATGTCTTGGTATGGCGCAAGCAGACTTTGGTAGGGGTTTTAGCGTACTTACGGATAGCATGATAGGCCGAATGGCCAAAAGGTGAGGCCTTGCAATCACTTGTTAGTGGTAAGCCCGATCTTGTCCGCCATCCTGACTAATTCGACCAAAGATCCGGCTCGCATCTTCTGCATCACACGGCCACGATGCATTTTTACCGTGGTTTCGCTGGCGCCAAGTTCCGATGCAATCTGCTTGTTGAGCATCCCTGAAACCACTAAGGTCATTACTTCGCGCTCTCGCGAAGTCAATGTGCCATAGCGCTCTCGCACGTTTTCAATCTCTGTCTGCTGTTCGCGGGTCGCACGATCACGCTGAATCGCTTGCTGGATTGCGTCCAAGAGGTCTTGGTTCCTGAAAGGTTTGGTCAGGAACTCCACCGCGCCCGATTTCATTGCCGTCACCGACATGGGAATGTCTCCGTGCCCGGTGATGAAGATGACCGGAATCTGCACGCCCATCGCGGCCAACTGGCGCTGAAAATCCAGGCCGCTCATGTGAGGCAGTCTTACATCCAGAACCAGGCAACATGGGCCATCGGGGCGTTTAAAGCTTAGGAACTCTTGCCCGTTCGCGAACGATTCGGCCCGTAAATCCACCGATTCCACGAGATCCTGGATCGACTGACGCACACCGCAATCATCATCAATAATGAACACCGTGGGAACATCTGCCGATTTCATGCAAGTGCCTCGAGTTCAATGGGCAAAGTGAAATTGAATGTGGCGCCCTTCCCGTCATTAGCAGTAGCCCAAAGCTGGCCGCCGTGTGACTCGATGATAGAACGAGTGATGGCCAGACCCATGCCCGAGCCCTGTGGTTTCGTGGTATAGAAGGCATCAAAGATCCGGTCCGCATTTTCGGCAGGCAGCCCCACGCCGGCGTCGGTGACCGAAATTAGCAGTTGACCCTCGTGCTTCACTTGCGACTTAATTGTCAGCCCACCGCCCGTGTCCTTCATCGCTTCGATGCCATTCAGCATCAGGTTCATGAACACCTGCTGCAACTGTACCCGATCTGCCACGACCTTAGGAATCCCTTCCGCTAGTTCGGGACGGACTGATACGGAATAGCGGATTGCCTCATTTTGTAAAAGAAAGATCATTTCGCGAATGACCTCGTTGACGTCGACCACCTCGCGTTCAGCCGGTGTACCCTTCTTATAGAAGGATCGCAAACGGTTGATGATGTCGGCCGCACGGGTTCCGTCCTCCTGAATTCTCGCCACCGCCAAGCGTGCCCTTTCCAGGATCGGCGGATTACGCGAAAGCCATCGCAAGCAGACGTCGGCACTTGCGATCACCGCGGCAATGGGTTGCCTAATTTCATGAGCCAGTGATGCGGTCAATTCTCCCATCATGCTCACGCGGTTCACGTGCGCCAAATCGGCTTCTAGCTGGCGCAGCCGCTCGCGCTCTCGTTCGGCTCGCTTGCGGTCCGAGATATCGCGAATGGCGCTGGTAATCAGCACGCCTTCCTGCGTGTGCAGCGGGCTGAGGCTGATTTCCACCGGAAACTCACTCCCATCCTTGCGCAGGGCGTACAGTTCCAGCCCCGATCCCATTGACCGCGTGCGAGGGTCGGCCACAAACGCCGTGCGGTGTTCCGGATGTTTACCCCGGAACCGCTCCGGCACCAACATTTCGATTTGCTTCCCCAATACCTCCTGTCGTTGATAGCCAAACAGCTTCTCCATTTGCGCATTGACTAAAACAATTTCGCCCTGACGATTCATGACCACGACCCCATCGGGCGCCGATTCCAGCAGCCCCTGAAATTTCTGCTCGGCGCGCTTGCGTTCAGTCACATCGGCCGCCGTACCGACGTATTCAACGAGTTTTCCGGCTTTGTCGAGGACCGGATGCCAAATCACGTGAAGGTACTTAAGAGTCCCGTCTTGCATCACTAGCCTGTAATCTGTCGTAAAATCAGCTTTCTCACGGAGTCCTTTCAGCGCGCTTTCGCGGGCGCTGTCGCGATCGTCGGGATGCACAAGTCGACGGGACTCGTCAGGATCGGGGATACCGTGTTGAGGATCCAATCCACAAATTCGGAAAAGTTCCTCCGACCAGTAAAGCGATTTCCCACTCTCAGGGTTGTAGGCGAAACTGCCGGTGTGACTCGCCTTCTGTGCTTCGGCCAGATAAGCCTCGCTGCGCCTCAACGTTCGCTCCGAGCGCTTGCGATCTTCGATGTCCGTCAGGACTCCATACCATTTGAGTAGGTTTCCGGTATTGTCGCGCAGCGGCACAGCGCGGACCAAAAACCAGCGATATTCCCCGTCCGCCGCCCGGCGGAACCGCGCCTCATCTTCGAACGGTTCGCCGTTCGCCATGGACACGCGCCACTTGTCCACGTGTCGCTCAACATCTTCCGGATGGATTGCAGACCGCCAGCCCGAGCCGGCCGTTTCCTCCGCTGACAATCCGGTGTATTCTCGCCAGCGGTGATTCGCAAAATTGTTGGAACCATCAGGCAACGCGGTAAACGCCATGGCCGGAATTGTCTCGATCGCTTCCCGGAATTTTCTTTCCTGCTGCTGCAGTTGCCGAATACGAAGTCGAAACACCAACCAAACGAGCGCGAGGGCAACAGCCGCGCCCAACGCTCGAAACCAATTCGTCTGCCAGTAGGTCGGGGCGATCGAGAAATCCAAAGTGTCGCCTGACCCATTCCAGACTCCGCTGTTGTTACAAGCCGTCACGCGAAACCGGTAATCACCCGGAGGTAGATTCGAGTACTCCACATGGCGCTCGTTGACAATCTCTCTCCAATCCTGGTCCTGTCCCTCAAGCTTGAATCGGAAATGCACCTTCTCCGGAACAGCCAAGCTCAGCGCCGTGAAATCAACGGCAAGATTGCGGACGCGCGGAGGCAGGCGCAAGCCGCGCGTGGCATCGTACTGTTTACCGTCGGCGGTGATTTGCTCGATGTGGACCGGCGGCGGGACCTCATTGACGGGCAGATGGTGGGGATCGACCTTGCCGACACCCCCGAAAGTCATGAACCAAATTTTTCCATCCGGCGACTTGCCGGCTTTCGGGCTCTCGCTCGCTTTGTCGGCCCCGCTCCGTACTCCATCGGAAGCGTCAAAAACCGTGACTTGGATCGAGCGATTTGGGTCACTGTCCCAGGCCTTCGCCTCGGAGCGCGAAAGGCGCACCAGGCCGCAGGTCATGTACAACCATAACGAATGGTCGTCATCTTCGATCGTCCATTGAACTCCATCGCAGGGCAGCCCGTTCTTGCTACTCAACATGTCCGCGCGTCCGTTCTTCAACCGGCTGAGCCCGCCCTCCGTCGCGGCCCACAGCGTTCCGTCCGGGTCGACTCGCAAGTTGCTGACTGCGCCTTTGCCAAGGCCGCTGGCGGCCGTGTAGGAAGCGCGAACCTGGTTATCCTTCCAATACGCCACGCCTCCCTGGAAAAACCCCAGCCAGAGGCCGTCCTGCAGAGGATCGGCGGCCAGAGCCATGGCGACGTCTTTATGTCCTAGCCCAATCCAGGGAATCTGCCGGACAGTGCGGCCGCCTGACAACTGCAGGAGACCGTGATCCAGGTTGGCGACCCAGAGATTTCTCGCCGTGTCTTCGGCCATGGCATACACGATCCCGCCGGGAGTGCCGCCGATTGAAACAAACCGGCCATTCTCGAAGTAAGCAACTCCGCGAAGGGTGGAGACCCAAATTCGCCCGCGATGGTCTTGATAGAGGGACTCCATGTGGTCATCCGGCAATCCGTTCCGCTTTCGATAAACCGTAATTTGCCCGTCCTTCCATCTGTTCAAGCCATCAGCCGTGCCGATCCAGACGCTGCCATCCTTGGCCGCGAGAACGGACGTAACGAGGACGTCAGACAAACCTTGCTTCGCTGAAATCGTGGGAACGGGGAAGTCGCGAAAGCGGTCGAGGCCCTCGTGGGTAGCGACCCAGACATTGCCTTCACGGTCCTCGAAGAGAGCGGTCACTGTATCCCCGGAAAGGCCGTCCGCCTGCCCAAACGCATCGGTCCTTCCTTGGTGAACATGTACCAGGCCTTGGTCGGTAGTTCCCACCCAGAGGCCGCCATCGCGATCCCGCAGCCGCGCTCGCGCAAAAGATTGCCGTGCAGGCGCGGGGTACGGATATGCTGTCTGCAGCTTTCCGCCATGGAGCCGGACGACTCTGCCGTGCAAGGCGATCAATAGTTCGCCGCTATCGTCCTCTGCCAGACCTTGGATGCCGCCCTCCTCACCTGCGATCGGATAGAATTTGCGAGGGCCAGGCTTCCATCGCCACAATCCTGTCCGCGTTCCCGCCCACAGATTGCGTTTACTATCCTCATACAGGCCGAGCACTCCGTTGCCGAGAGAGCCGTCTTCTCCATAGCACTTCACAACGCCGCGCTGAATCGCGCAGAGCTTCCCCGGCGGGTTATACGCGAAGCCTCCAGCCCACACCGTGCCTTCCCAATCCTCGATTAGCGGGAAAACAATCTCTTCCGCCAGCTCCGGATACCGCGTGAGCTTGCCATCCTTCCAACTGGCAAGCCCTTTCCAGGTGCCGATCCAAAGCGTCCCATCGCGCGCCACAAGCAGGCTCTGAATCTTATTGGTGGGGAGATGCTGATCCGCCGGCGGCTGCCACGGAACGCTGCGAACGCCGTCGAAGCGAAGCAGGCCGAATTCCGTGGCCAGCCAGAGATAACCGTCGGGCGTCTGGGCAATGGCGTGGATAATATCCCGGGGAAAGCCGTTGCGGGTGTTCCACGCGCTGTGCGCGTACTGGCTGAGATCGAGAGATGGGTCTAATGCGAAAGCACAAGAGCAGCACGCCAGCAGAATTCCTAGCGCGATAAGTGTTCCGCTATGTTGGCGCGCTCTATCCATGCTAGGCGTACATTCTATACCTAATTGTTGTCATCCAGAGCGAAGTAGCCGTGCGCAAGAACGAACGACTGCGCTCAGGATGACAAATCAGGAAGGGGCTCCATAAGGGATGGTTACCGTTTTTACCCAAAGATTACTTCCGCAACCCTCCGAAAGGTTGTATCCTACTTGCTCATGGGGGGGGCACCCCAGTTTCATCATCACATCATCAGATGGAAAGCGCGAGGGATTGTGTGCGCCGTCCTCCTACTCTTTCTTTCTGCGTTGTGTACTGATGTTCTTCGCGCGCAATCCACAAATGGCTCCATCACAGGTCGCGTGACCGATCCTTCGAGGGCAGTCATTGGCGGTGCGAGAGTGGCCGCCATCAACGCAGGCACAAGTTTCCGTTATGAAGCTGCGAGCAACGGTGCGGGTGAGTATTACCTCACGAATCTGCCTCCCGGCAGCTATCGCATCGAAATCGAGAAGGGTGGATTCAAGAAGTTAATCAGGTCCGACGTTCTTCTTCAC
>Ga0335069_10005075_pt1 | contig 19357 bp, 18 predicted proteins | sample Lox_Sample_11_FD_206714 | JGI IMG/M metagenome (GOLD analysis project Ga0335069, IMG submission 206714) | Soil microbial communities from Loxahatchee National Wildlife Refuge, Florida, United States - Lox_Sample_1.1 | ecosystem: Environmental > Terrestrial > Soil > Wetlands | place: USA... | reverse complement strand
GGTGGAGTGAGCGTCACACCGGAGACGACCGTCGCCCTGCACGACCGGTTCTTCCGCGCGTTGCCGGAGCTGGCCGTACCCTGGCAGGCCGAGGCGGCCCCCGACGTGCGGCCGCTCGTGGTCAACGGGCGACTGGCCGCGGAGCTCGGCCTCGACGGCGCCTGGCTGCGGAGTCCCGACGGCCTGCGTTTCCTGGTGGGCAACCTGGTGCCCGAGGGGGCCGCTCCGGTGGCGCAGGCCTACGCCGGACACCAATTCGGCGGCTATGTGCCCCAGTTGGGCGACGGGCGCGCCCTGTTACTCGGCGAACTCGTCGACGACGACGGGCGCCTGCGCGACATCCACCTGAAGGGGTCCGGGCCCACTCCCTTCGCGCGCGGTGGCGACGGCCTGGCGGCGGTGGGGCCGATGCTGCGCGAATACGTCGTCAGCGAAGCGATGCACGCCCTGGGCGTCCCGACGACGCGATCTTTGGCCGTGGTGGCCACGGGTCGCCCGGTGCAGCGTGAATCGTCGCTGCCCGGCGCCGTGCTCGCCCGGGTCGCGAGCAGTCACCTGCGCGTCGGGAGCTTCCAATATGCCGCGTCCCTGGGCGACCTGGGCCTGCTGCGACGCCTGGCCGACCATGCGATCGCGCGCCACCATCCGGGCACGGCGGGGGCCGCCCGCCCGTACCTTGCCCTGTTCGAGGCGGTGGTCGCCGCCCAGGCATCGCTGATCGCCCGCTGGATGCTGATCGGGTTCGTCCACGGCGTGATGAACACCGACAACATGACGATCTCCGGCGAGACCATCGACTACGGCCCGTGCGCCTTCATGGAGGCTTACGAACCGGATACGGTCTTCAGCTCGATCGATTTCTGGGGCCGCTACGCATTCGGCAACCAGCCGGTCGTCGCAGGGTGGAACCTCGCCCGGTTCGCGGAGGCGCTTCTTCCGTTGCTCTCCGACGACGCCGAGGAGGCCGTGGCGCTCGCGGAGCAGTCGTTCGGGGTTTTCCGAACCACCTACGACGCCGTGTGGGACTCGGGCATGCGCGCCAAACTCGGTTTATCCGCGGACGTTGCGGCGCAACGGGTCACGTCGTTGGTCGACGAGGTGCTCGCCCTGCTGCAGGAGAGCCGCGTCGATTACACGTCCTTCTTCCGCCGCCTCGGCCACGCCGCCCGAGGGGACGCCGAGCCGGCGCGCGGGCTCTTCCTCGACCTCGCCGGCTTCGATGACTGGATGTCGCGCTGGCGGGTCCTGGGTCCGGACGCCGACTCGATGGACCGCGCCAACCCGATCTACATCCCGCGCAACCATCTCGTCGAGGAGGCCCTGGCCGCGGCGACGGCCGGGAATCTCGGTCCGCTCGTGCGGCTCCTCGACGCCGTCACTGACCCGTATCGCGAACGACCGGGCCTGCAGCGCTACGCCGATCCCGCGCCGGAGGATTTCGGCAAGTATCAAACGTTCTGCGGCACCTGAGGTTTCGCTATTGGACGACGGCGAGCTCGAGTCCCGGCACGATCTCGGTGACATCGATTTCGCCCCGCGTGAAGCGCGCCAGGAAGCCGAAGATCACGCCCGTCAGGATCAGTTCGAGGTCCCTCGCGTAAGCCGAATCGACCTCGGCCAAAATCCGATTTGGCAACCGGCAGGCTATCGGCAACAAGGCGGGCGAATTACTCACCGGCGGAGGCAGATTGGGCGGCGAGCTGGCGGCGGGTTACTACGTCGAGCCGACAGTGTTCGGCGGGGGCTGAAGCGTCTACAGTTCCAGGGTGACGAGAAGCGTCGCCGTGATCGGGGCGGGCCCGGGCGGGCTGGCCGCGGCACGCTGGCTGAAGTCGCAGGGCTTCGAACCGACGATCTTCGAAAAGGCGCCGATGCTGGGCGGGCAGTGGACGGGCCTGCCCGGCCTGAGCGGCGTTTGGCCGGCCATGCACACCAACAGCAGTCGCACGCTGACGGCCTTCGGCGACCTCGAGCCAGAGACCGAACTCGTCTACCCGCCTAACTGCGAGATCCTCGACTACCTGCATCGCTACGCCGAGAACTTCGGCCTCACCCGCCGCATTCTGCTCGGCACGCAGGTCGAACTCGTCAGCCGACACGGCGCGGGATGGCTCGTGCGTCATGCCGGCGGGGACGAGAGCTTCGCGCGGGTGGTGGTCGCCAGCGGCAGGTTCCACGCCCCCGCCATCCCCGCCGTACCGGGGCTCGAGACGTTCACCGGCTCGGCCGAAGCAATCTCGAGCTACCAGTACCGGGGCCCCGGCCCGTACCGCGACAAACGCGTTCTGGTGGCGGGCTGCGCGATCAGCGCCCTCGAGATCGCCGCGGAACTCGCCCAACTCTGCGCGGCACGCGTCGTGCTTACCCAGCGGCGGCAAAGGTACGTCCTGCCGAAGTTCGCCGCCGGGGTGCCCACCGATTACCGGATCTACACGCGATACGGCGCCCTGGCGAGTGAGAGCCTTCCCACGGCGGAGATCGACCGGCAGCTCAAGGAGATCGTCGTCGAGGCGGCCGGAAGCCCCGAGCAGTACGGCGCACCGCCGCCCGACCCGTCCCTCTTCGCGGCCGGGGTCACCCTCAATCAGCATTACCTGCCACTCGTCGCCGAGGGCCGGATCACGGTGCGGCCGTGGATAAACGCCATCGCGGGCACGAGCGTGACCTTCGCCGACGGGCACTCCGAGGACTTCGACGGGATCGTGTTCGGCACCGGATTCAAGCTGCATCTGCCATTCCTTGACAACGACATCCGACGGATTCTCGACCTCGACGCGGTGCACATGGACGCCGACCGCTACACCTTCCACCCCGACCTCCCGGGGCTGGCCTTCATCGGCATGTGGGACCAGTCGGGCGGATACTTCGTGCCACTGGAGCTTCAAGCCAGGTGGATCGCTTACACGTGGGGTGGCGCGATCCCCACCCGCGGGGAGGACGACCAGCGGAGGTCGATCAATGATTATCGCTCGCGACGCGGGTCGCCACAGAAAACCCAAATGAACCTGGCAGCAATGACTTTCGCCCGAGCAGCCGGAGTAGAGCCACATCTGGACAACTGGCCGGACATGCTGCGCGCCCTGCTATTCGGGCCCCTCACACCCAGTTGTTTCCGCCTCGAAGGATCCGATGCGCTGGACCGGGCTCCGGCGCAGTTCGCGCGGGAAGCCGCCGCCTTCGGTGCGATCACGTCGAACGAGCTGACCGGGCGCGAAGCGAAATACTGGTCGCTCGTCGAGAGCGCGGTGAGCTGACGGCGCGGCCCTACGCCAGTTTGGCGAACTCCGCCTTCAACTCATCGAGGCGGCGAAGCGTCTCGTCGCGAGGCTCGGTGGGCAGGTCCAGCAGGACTTCTTGCACCCCCAAGCTGACGTAGCCTTCCAGCTCCTTGGGTGTCGGCGCGCCCCCGTGAAAGTTGATCACCGGCACGTCGTGGTCGGCGACGGCGCGGAGTTCCTCGAGCTGACCCGATAGCATCTCCGCTGACGGGGTCATGGCAATCCAGCCGGCATTCAGCCGCGCGATGCGCGGGAAACTCGCCGGCCCTCCGCCCAGGTACAGCGGCGGGTACGGCCGCGTCACCGGCTTGGGCCAGCTGTAGATGGGATCGAAATTTACGAACTGCCCGTGGAATTCGGCCTGCTCCTGAGTCCAGATCGCGATCATCGCGCGCAGCCGTTCTTCGACCACGCGTCCGCGCACCTTGGGGTCGACGCCGTGGTTGGCGATCTCTTCGCGCAGCCAGCCCACGCCCACGCCGAAGCGAAACCGCCCCTGCGAGACCAGATCAAGCGAGGCGACCTCCTTGGCCGTGAGGATGGGGTCGCGCTGCGGGATCAACGCGATCCCGGTGCCGAGGAGCAGTTCCTCGGTCGCGACCGCCGCAGCCGTCAGCGCCACAAACGGATCGAGCGTGCGGTAGTACTTCGGTGGGATCGGGCCACCGCCCGGGTAGGGGGTCTTCGCGTTGACGGGGATGTGCGAGTGCTCGGCCAGGAACAGCGACGAAAACCCGCGCTGCTCGAGCGCCTGGCCCAGCTCGACCGGGCCGATTCCCTCGTCGGTAACGAAAGTCAGGACTCCGAACCGCATGCTTGCTCCCATCGTCGTCACGGATTCCGCCCGCCCGGGGTCCGGCGGCTCGCGCCCCACAGCCCGACGCCGATGCCGACCACGGCGCCGCCCAGGCCGATCAGCCGTTGCGAGGGCTTCAATTCGTCATGCACACTCATGCCGCCGAGCAGGTCGGCCGCGTCGGCGCCGCCTGGGGCCAAAAACCAGCCGCGGGTGTCCCTGCCGCCCAGCGCCGCGGCAGCGAGCAGCCCACCGATCAGGGCATCGCGATACCCCATCGAACGCAGCAGCAGGCGCGCCGTCGGCGCCGGCTCGTCCGGATCGCCCCACCACCGGTTCGCCCGGAGCGGGTCGACGAGAAACGAAATGCCCGACGCGAGCCGGATGCCGCCCGCCAGGAGTGCGGCCCGATCAATCGACATGGCCGCAGCCTAGAGCCAATCGGCCCGGGGCACGAGTCGTAGGGCCGGTTCGCGAGTGAACCAGAGTTCACTGAAATCGGTGATTTCCGATAGCGGGTATCCGCCGGCCCCGCGCAGGAAAGTTACGTCCCGTTGGTCGCTCTCCGCAAACGCATTCCTGCGACACGCATTTGCCGTATCAGCCTTGACCGCCTGCCAGCCGCCTCGCCAAAACCTGCGCGACCAGGGATGAGTCTCCAAAATGGCTCCGGAGCAAGACAATTGTGCATTCGTCTAATAACGCGCCCGCGAACATCGTTGCGGCCGTCGGGCGTTCGTGACGACGACTCGGCCGACGCGGGCTTTACCAAAGCGGGTGTATACGAACGATCAGCGGATTATTTTTGTCAACTATGACGGGACAGGGGGATCCGATAGCACGTCCGCAGCAGTATGTGAACCATACCGTCACGCCTCGGCGGAAGAAGCTCCCACCCGATCCCGACGTACGCCGCGCCATTCTGGACGCCGCGTCGAAATCGGTTCGCGAGCAGGGGGTTCGGGGCCTCAGCGTCGCCACGGTATTGGAACGCGCTCGGCTGAGCACCCGGGCTTTCTATCGGCACTTTGATTCGAAGGACCAGTTGGTCGCGGCGGTCTTTCTCGAGATGACGCGCAGCGAGGTGCTGCGGCTGAAGACGAAAATGTCGGCAGCCACCGACCCGATCGAGGCGGTCGCCGCCTGGATCGACGGACGGCTCGACCTCGCGTTCGATGAGGACATCAAAGCGGAGCTGCGCCACGTGTCTTTGGAGGCTCAATCGAAGGTCTTCTCCGCCCCCGAGATGGTCACGCCCGCCTACGGCGCGATTCTCGAGCCACTCGTCGAGCAGTTGCGGCGCGGCCTGGAGCTCGGCGTATTCAAGGACATCATTCCGGCCACCGCGGCGAAATCGATCCATGGCGTCGTGTGGGCCGGCACGCAGCGGCAGTGGGCAACGAATCATTGGGACCGCGAGGAAGTCCGCCAACGGGCGGTGCGGTTCTGCCTGCGCGGGCTGGGCGTGGCACCCCACATCATCGAGGAACTGACCGCCGGCGGGGAAGCCGCGAGTTAAGCCGAAACGCGGGTTTCACCGGCTTCTCACCTCGGTCCGAGGCCCCCTGAAATTCATGTTTTCGGAAACGGTCGCGCTGGGTACCTACGCAGTTATGACACGTCTGTACAACCGGACCACCCTCGTCTGACGCGCATGAGCAGCGCGCTATCGCAACGACGGAACAAGCTCGCGCCCGACCCCGACGTGCGGTACGCCATCGTGGCCGCCGCATCCAAATCCATGCACGAGCACGGGGTCCAAGGGCTCAGCGTCGCCACCGTGCTGGAACGCGCGCAGCTGAGCACCCGCGCGTTCTACCGGCACTTCGATTCCAAGGACCAGCTGGTTACGGAGGTCTTTCTGGAACTGGCCCGTCTCGAAACACAGAGGCTTCGAGAAAAGATGGCGGACACCGCCAACCCGGTCGACGCGGTCGTCGCCTGGGTCGACGGGCGGCTCGAACTCGCGTTCGGCGAAGTCGCGGAGGATGATCTGCGCTGCCTGTCCTCCCTGGACGCCTACACAAAGGCGGTCACCTCTCCGGAAATGGTTGCGCCCGCGTACGGCGCGATACTCGAGCCGCTCATCGAGCAGATCGAGCGCGGCCTCGAACTCGGCGTGTTCCAAGACATCGTCCCGTCGACCGCCGCGAAATCGATACACGGCGTGGTATGGGCCGGCACGCAGCGGCAGTGGGCAGCACAGCATTGGGACCGCACCGTGGTTCGTGAACGTGTGCTGCGGTTCTGCCTGCGCGGACTGGGCGTTTCGCCCCACACGATCGAACAGGTCACGGGTTCCGCGGACTGACAGCCAGCGCGTCCTACCTGGCCGGGCACGCGTCGGCGATCTGGAGCGAGGCCGGCCACAGCGCCGCCGTCAACCCGAAGGCCGCGACGTCAGCTCCCGCCGGCAACACGCTTTCCAGTCGCGTCTGGATTCGCTGCGTCTCGTCGGTATGCAGGACCGCCCAGACGAAGCCGATGGACAGGTAGGGAATCGCCAGCCACAGCGCCAACTCGACCAGCGCTCCGACGCTGACCTCGTAGCGCAGCGCGCGCCGGAGCATCTCCATCGCGCGCTCGATTCGGCCCGGCCAGACTGACATAACGCGCACTCCCCAGCACGGCAGAGCAGTTGACGGCCCCCGGACAAGCTCACCGGGTCAGGTGAGCTTCTCACACCCGGCTGCGGATTCGCTACGATGGCCGTCATGGCCGAGCCGTCTCCGGCTGGCGACGAAACGTTCGCGCTCAACCGTGCCGAGACGGTTGCCGTACCCAATGACGCGGCTTCGGATACCGGCGATCGCACGTCCGCGCGCGACTATGAGGCCGCCCCCGGCGAACCGGCGGGCGACCGCCAATCCTGGAGCGCCACCTGGCGCAAGGCCGGCGCGCTGCTCGTCGGCGGGCTCGCGCTCGCGGGAGCGATCATTCTCGCCTTTTGGCTGTTGGCCCCGGGTTCGAAGAGCCCTCAGCCGACGACGCCCAAGGGCGGCGCGACGCCCGCGCCGAGGGCCCCGCCGGCATCCGCCGCGCCGTCGTCCATCGCCTCCACGCCGGACCAGGACAATAAGTACGTACAGGACCTGAACGACCACGGCATCTCGTTCGCCAACCCCGGGGACGCCATTTCCAACGGCAAGACGGTGTGCGATGACATCCGTCGAGGGGTGTCGGTGCCGCAGATCGTCAACGCGTTTCACGCGAGCAACCCGGGCCTCGACGCCGATACGTATGTGAGCATCTCGGTTCGCGCGTACTGTCCGCAAAATGGCAACCTCATCGGCGGTGGGCCATAGCGCGGCGCGAAAGCGGTGCGCGGCGCCAATACCCTGTACGGACCGCCGCCGCCGTGACAGACTTCGACATCGGCTATTGACGTGTCGTTGAACTTCAGGATGCAAACGGTGCGATATTGATTGGACTTGACGTTATCCGGGGAAAGCCGGCAGGGGGTAGACGTGGTCCGCGAAGTGGCAGCAACCTTGCCGCGCATCCGGGAGTCGTAGGAGGCGGCGCATGACTGTCGAGGGCCGCGATGTCCCGACCGGGTCGGTGCCTCACCATTTCGTCCGGTCGGCGCGTCGGTCGAGGCAGACGCCCGCCGGGGTACTCGTCGCGGCCGCAGCCTTCGCCGCGGCTGCGTTGGCGGGTCTCATTTCCGTAGGCGTCTACCTGTCGCGCGACAAGTCGGCGACATCGCCGGGCCCGCAGACCATCACGATCAGCGCATCGTCGGCCGCGGTGTTCCCGGCTGACGGAGCGGATGCCCAGTTCCTGTCCATGCTGAACGGCTACGGCATCACCGACAACGGCAAGGCGGCGATCCGGCAGCGGTTCATGGAGTTGGGCCACCACACCTGTTTCCTGCTCTTGCCGCCCCGGCCCCAGTCGCTCGACTTGACTGTCGACAACATCTTGGCCGCACAGGACCAGGACAGCGCCGCCGGTAATCGCTGGCCGAAGCGGTTCACTCATGACGACGCGGAGCATTTGGCGCAGTCCGCTGTCGCCGCCTACTGTCCGAGTGCGCAGAAGTAGGTTTGCCCGGCGCGGCTTGCGCAGTTTCCCGTCGACTACGCCTGCAGCAGTTTGGCCATTTCGGGAATGACGGCCTGGAGGGCTTTGAGCGGGCGCAGCATCACCTTGACCGAGGTGATCTTGCCGTCGTCGTTCCAGTGGATCATGTCGACGCCGTTGACGTGGATGCCGTCGACGTCGGCGACGAACTCGAGCACCGCGGAGTGGTCGGAATACCACTTGTCGACGTAGTGAAAGTCGGTGTCGGCGAATAGCTTCGCCGCGGCGGTTAGGTAGGCGGCGGCCTTGGCCCGGCCTTCTTGCGGCGTGAAAACCGCCGGCGAGTAAAAGACTGCGTCCTCGGCCAGCAGGTGGTGCAGGCCGTCGGTGCGACCGGTGTCGATGATCTCGATCCAGCGTTGAATAACCGGTGGTGTCACACCGCAAAGCTAGCGTCCGGGTTTTCCTACTTCCGCGGCGGTGGGGTACTGCCGTAGAGGCGCAAGGCTCGGGCCGCCGCGGTGGCCACTTCACCTCGCAGGTCCGAGATCGGTGGACTGCCTCGCAGATGGATTGAGTTGGAGAGCAGGACTACATACGTATCTGATCCGGGGTCCAGCCAAAGCGTGGTTCCGGTGAATCCGGTATTGCCAAAACTGCCGACGGGAAAGACCGTCCCGCGCGGCCTGGAAAATCCCGTGTCGATGTCCCAGCCGAAACCGAACAGGTCTTGCCCCCCAATCGCCGGATACCTGGCGGCCCGGGCGGCTTCATTGGCCGCTTTGAGTTGCTGGGCGGTATGTCCGGGTTGCTCTGGAGTCGTCATCAATTCCAGGGTCGCCCGCGTCAGCGGAAAGTTGCTGGGGCGGTCCGCAAGCCGATCGAGCAGGGCCTGCGCGAAGATGCCGACATCGCGAGCCGTCGCAAACACACCGGCATTTCCGGCCACTCCCCCCATGCGGCGCGCAGTCGGGTCGTGCACGGTGCCACGAAGCAGGTGACCGTAATCGGGGTTCCTGCCCGGATCGGCCCCGCTTTCCTCGTCAAGTGCCGTCGGCGCGATGCGCGGCAAAAGACTGGTGCTCCAGGTGCCCGCGGGACAAGGCTCCGGCAGGCGCCCCGGGGGCGTGAAAGCCCAGGCAACCGCAGCCCCCCGGATCCCGTGTGGGCCACAGGCTTTGGCCTCGGGAAGATAGTGGGTGTCGTTCATGCCGAGCGGCGCGAATACGTTTTGCTGAACGTACACGTCTTCTGCCTCGCCGGTGACTTTCTCGAGCAGCGCGCCAAGCAGGATGTAGTTGATGTCGGAGTACCGGAAAACGGCGCCGGGGGCCGACTGGAGCGGCGTGGTGAGCGCACGACGAACGCCTTCTGTTTTGTCGGGCGCGCCCAGTCCCCACGGATCGCCGAGGCTTACGTCTATCCCTTCGCCTGAGGTGTTCGTGAGCAACATGCGAACCGTCACCTTGGCGCGCTGTGGATCGTCGGCGGTGTTGAAGTCAGGCAAATACTTCTGCACGGGATCGTCGAACTGAACCTTGCCTTGCTCGTACAGCTGCATGACGGCTGTCGCCGTTGCGAGACACTTTGTCAGCGAAGCCAAGTCGAAGATCGTGTCCTCGGTCATCGGCTCGGCGGACGCGGGCGATCCGTCTAATCCCTGTTCGCCCGCTAGCTTGCGCGAGCCATAAGCCTGGTGAAAGACGACCTTGCCGCCGTGCCCGATCACCACCACCGCACCCGGCAGCCTGCGCGCCGCGATCGCATCGTTCACCAGCTTGGAGACGGTTGCGAATTCGGGCGCGGAAGGTGCGTCCGGCGGCTGCGGTGCCGGTGGCGCCAGCGGTGCCGCGGGCGCCGGCGGTGCCTGTGAAGGCCGAGCCCCGTCGCTTACCGCTGTACGCGCCGCATAGCCGGGCGAGGACGCCGCGGCAAGGGCAAGCAGGACGGCGCCAACGGCAATGACCTTTCGCACCGACCGCTTACCGGGCATGCCGCAAGCGTAAGCGGGATCCGCTGGGCAGTCCTATAGTTGATCCCCGGTGCCATCCCCATTGACGTCCGGCAGCCGATGGTTTGCCGTTCCGGCGGGCATGGCGGCGCTTGCCGCCGTGCTCGTGCAGTGCACCTCCGCCCCGCCACCGCGGGCGGCCAAACCGTCACCGCCGATCGCCCCGCCGTCGGTGGCCGGCGCGGCTTCGCCCGCTGCCGGGGAGACCGTCCGGCCGGTGACTCCCGCCGAACTCGGCGCGAGCTGGCGGCCCGGGTGCCCGGTCGAACCCGCGCAGCTGAGGCGGGTCGACGTCGAGCACATCGGTTTCGACGGTCAGACCCACCGCGGAGAGCTGATCGTGCACGAGGACCTGGTGCCGGAGGTCATCACGATCTTCGAGCGGCTTTACCGGCTGCGCTTTCCCATCGAGAAGATCCGCACGGCCGACCACTACCCGGCCGCTGACGATGAGCTGTCGATGGAGGACGACAACACTTCGGCGTTCAACTGCCGGGGCATCCCGGGAACCGGCCAATGGTCTCAACACGCCTACGGCCGGGCTATCGACCTCAACCCGCTGCTCAACCCGTGCGTCCACTCCAACGGAGCATTCGAGCCGCGGAACGCGGCGGCCTACCTGGACCGCGGCCGCTCCGACCCGGGCCTCTTCCGCGACGGCGACCCCGCCGTTCACGTCCTCACGGACCGCGGCTGGCGGTGGGGTGGCGCCTGGACGACTCCCGTCGATTACCAGCATTTCGAGCGGCCCTGAGGGCGGTTCTATACGTCGTAGTAGAGGGCGAACTCGTACGGGGTCGGCCGCAGGTTGACCGGGGCAATCTCATAATCGCGCTTGTAGTCGATCCACGCCTCGATCAGGTCGGGCGTGAACACGCCGCCCTCGGTGAGGTAATCGCTGTCCTCCTCCAGGCGGTCGATGACCGCGGACAGCTGGGTGGGCGCCTGCGGGATTTCCGCCGCCTCTTCAGGCGGCAACTCGTAGAGGTCCTTGTCGACGGGGGGAGGCGGCTCGATCTTGTTCTTGATTCCGTCCAACCCGGCCATCAGCTGGGCCGCGAACGAAAGGTACGGGTTGCCCGACGAATCGGGGCACCGGAACTCCAGCCGCTTGGTCTTCGGGTTGTTGCCGGTGATCGGGATGCGCACGCACGCCGAGCGGTTGCGCTGGCTGTAGACCAGGTTGATCGGCGCCTCGTAGCCGGGAACCAGGCGCTTGTAGGAATTGACCGTGGGGTTGGTGAAGGCCAGCAACGAGGGCGCGTGGTAGAGCAGACCGCCGATGTAGTGGCGGGCGGTGTCGGACAGGCCGGCGTAGCCGGTCTCGTCGTACATCAGCGGGACGCCGTCCTTCCACAGCGACTGATGGCAATGCATGCCGGAGCCGTTGTCCCCGAACAGGGGCTTGGGCATGAACGTCACGGTCTTGCCCACCTGCCACGCGGTTTGCTTGACGATGTACTTGTACATCTGATGGTCGTCCGCCGCGTGCAGCAAAGTGTTGAACTGATAGTTGATCTCGGCCTGCCCGCCGCTGCCCACTTCGTGGTGGCCCTTCTCCAGCGAGAAGCCGGCGTCGGTCAGGTGGGTGAGCATCTCGTCGCGCAGGTCGACGTAGTGGTCGGTGGGGGCGACCGGGAAGTACCCGCCCTTGGGGCGGACCTTGTAGCCGAGGTTGGGGCTGCCGTCGGACTCGGTCTCCGCTCCGGTGTTCCACCACCCGGATGTCGCGTCCACCTTGTAGAACGAGGTGTCCGTGCGCGAGTCGAAGCTGACCGAGTCGAAGATGTAGAACTCGGCTTCCGGGCCGAAGTAGGCGGTGTCCGCGATGCCGGAGCTGATCAGGTAGTTCTCCGCCTTGCGGGCGACGTTGCGCGGATCGCGCGAGTACACCTCGAGGGTGAACGGGTCGTGCACGAAGAAGTTCAGGTTCAGCGTCTTGGCTGCCCGGAACGGATCGATCGTCGCGGTTTCCGGATCGGGCAGCAGCAGCATGTCGGATTCGTGGATCGACTGGAAGCCGCGGATCGAGGAGCCGTCGAAGGCCAAGCCGTCCTCGAACACGTTCCCGTCGAAGGCGTAAATCGGAATTGTGAAGTGCTGCATGGTCCCCGGCAGGTCACAGAAGCGGACGTCGACATACTTGATGTTCTCGTCCCTGGCGAGTTTGAAGACATCGTCGGGCGTCTTTTCGGACACAGAAGCTCCTTTACGCAAGCCTTTTCACGCGGGTAGCAGTGTTGCGATGGCTCTCTCTACGCCTGAACTATTTCGTCCGCGTGACGAGCCTGAGTCGAACCTGTTGCGTCGCAGAAAGACCCGGCTTCTCCGGTGGCACTTTCCGGACTTGTGGCCGATAGTCATATCTATGCCGCACACCACAAAGCGACCCCGGTAACAGCCGGAGGGAGGCGGCCCGCGACATGGGAGAGGTTTTTCAGTTTCACCGCGAAATCATCGTCGGCGGAGACGACCCGCTGTCGAAGACGATCGCCGAGGAGCTCAGGGGCGCCGGCGCGCGGATAATCAAGATCAACACCGCCGCGGACCTCCTCGGCGCCGGCGTACATCGCGCGCGCGCCGTCGTCTGCGCCGGTCCCAACGACGCATTGAACCTCGAAATCGCGCTGCTGGCAAGGGAATACAGCCCGAACGTCCGCGTGGTGGCGCGGCTGGCCAACGACGTGCTGCGCGAGGCGGTGACCGCCGTCAACGGCCCCGGCGCGATCCTGGACGTCGCCGACCTCGCGACACCGTCCCTGGTCGAGGCTGTACTGTCGCGTAACGCGCACCAGTTCGAGACCGCCGGTATCGAGTTCGTTGTCTGGGGAGCCGAGGCGCCCTACGACGCGACGCTGCGCGAAATCTATGCCGACCTGGCACCGGTCGCGGTGGTCCACGGCAAGAACTCACCGGCTCCGGGCGAGGTGGTGCCATGTCCGGGGCGGGATCTGCAGGTCTACGCCGGGGACTGGACGTCGATGATCGGCGTCAAAGACGAATTGGAGGCCAGGGGAATCACGGTGCCTCCCGCCACCGCGACGCGCTCTCGACACTCCCGGCTGCGACGCGCAATCGACGCCGCGCGGGCCATGCGCGACGACGTGAACCCGATGCTGGTGCCCGCGTTGGCATTCGCGCTGTTGCTCACGCTCGGGTCGACGGCGGTGGTGCACTTCACCTACCAGAACCCGCGGATGTCGTGGATCGACGCCCTGTATTTCGCCTCCGAAACCATCACCACCGTGGGCTACGGCGACTTCAGCTTCGCCCAGCAATCCACATCCCTGCGGTTGTTCGCCGTCGCGCTGATGTTCAGCGGCGCCAGCGTTACCGCCATCCTCGTGGCTTTCCTCGCGGACCTGTTGCTGTCACGCCGCTTCGTCCAGACAGCCGGTCTCCGACGGGCACGCCACATGCGCGACCACGTCGTCGTCGTCGGACTGGGTTCCATCGGCGTCCGCGTCGTCGGTGATCTGACCACAGCCGGTTACGACGTCCTCGTCATCGAGCCGGACGAGAACAACCGATTCCTGCCGACCGTGGCCGAACTCGATGTGCCGGTGATTTTCGGAGATTCGACGATGCGCCAGACGCTGGAATCGGCGCGCGTCGATCGCGCCCGCGGGGTCGCGGTGGTGACCCAGGACGACATGGAGAACATCGAGACCGGGATCGTCTTGCTGGAGATCCTGGGATCCGACACCAGGGTGCCGATCGTCATGCGCGTTCAAGGCCGCGCGTTGGGCACCGCGGTGAATCGGCGATTCGGTTTCGAAAACGTGCGGTCGATCGTCGACCTGGCGGCCCCCTGGTTCATCGGCGCGGCGATGGGTTTGCAAGTGCTCGGGACGTTTTGGGTGGGGCAGCGCTCGTTCATGGTCGGCGGAATGCTGGTGGCGCCCGGTAGCGAGCTGGACGGATTGCGAATGGTGGAACTGTCCACCCAGACGCGCGTCATCGCGATCACCCGGCCGGAGGGCCCGGTCAGGCTGCGACCCCGCCGCGACGCCCGATTGAAAGCCGGCGACACCGTCTACATCATCGGCCCCTACCGCGAGCTGATCACCACGCTGCGCAAGGGCCAGCCCCCACCGCTCACCGCGATCAACGGCGAGCGCGCGGCGACACTGGCGGCGGCGCGTTCACCACACCGGCCGGAGGCACGGCCACCACGGTGGGCGCCGGACCCCGACGCCTGACCCCTACCGGATCGGATGAAGTTCGCGACAGAACGACCGGCCGGTGCAAAGGTAGAGCCAATGCATCGACGAATCCTCTGCGTGCCGCTCTCGGTCGCCGCGGGCATGGTGTGCCTGACGGCTGCGCCGGTGGCGGCCGCCGTCGACGCGGAGTGCGGCACCATCCTGCCGGCGGCCGATCGGCTGGAGAACGTGTTCAACCTGGTTTCTCCCTCCGGGACACCGGCTTATTTGGCAAGCCAGGTTCGAAACGCTCTGGCCCCGCTGCACGGGTTGAAGAGTGCGGCCGCGGTCGACCTTCGAATTCGCTCGGACATGCTGGCGTCCCAGATCGACGCAAGCGACCCCTACCGACCGGCAAGCCCGGAACGAATCGCCGGCGATCTTGCCAAGGCGAGGCAGCAGCTGGCGACGGCTCGCGACTACTGCGCGCCGTAGTTACTGCTGCCCCCTACGCCACTGCCGAATCTGGACGCGTTCGGCGTCAGGCCAGATGGCTTTGGCGGCCGGTGACGCGCAGAAGGTTTCCTCGGCCTGGCGAAGGCTCATGTCGACCGCATGCAGGCCGTCTTCCTGGTGGGCGCGGCACACGACGGTCAGCACCCGGTGCGTGTTGGGGTCGACCTCCTCGGCCTCGATGGTCAACACCACGACGAGCGTGTACCCGGCCCCGGTCGGCAGATAGAAGGTGAGGTCCCGGCTGTCCAGCGCGCCGCCGTTGGTCACCAGGTAGCCGTCGCCGCTGGGATAGACGGCCTGCCCGACCATCTGGGTGCGTTCGTAATGGTTGCGGTCACCCGGCGCGCGCCACACCGCGAACCGGGTATTTGGGCTGCCGTTGAACGGGTGTCGCGCGATCGGGATGATCAGCTCGTCGCGGCCGTCGCCGTCGACATCCTGTAAGGCGACGCCCCCCGGGCTCGAGGGCTCCAGTAGCTCATCGATCGTTTGCACCACCTCGCCCGACGGGTCGGTCACGACTACCTTCACCGCGCCGGGCCCGGACAACTCGGGCACGGTCCAGTAGGTGACGGCGAAATCGAGGGCGCCGGAGTGCATTCGGCAGTCCGAATGCGGCGACTTGGCCTGCGGGCTGATCGGCGCGGCGCTCTGCGGGCACGGCGGCAGCGTCGTGTCGGCGGCCGCGGTGGGGCAAGGGGCGCACACCGCGGTGACCATGGTCACGACCGAGACCAGCAGCGGCAGCCGCTGCACAGCTGCGCACCTACCGTTTCGGCGCCGGCTGGGCTGGTGCGGGAGCGGGAGGCGGCTCGGCCGGCGGGATCTGCTGCTCGACGGGCGGATGGGCGCCGGTCTTGGGGCCGATGTCGGAAACCTGCCAGGCGTTGCCCGCCTTGTTCACCGTCACTTGCAGCAGGATGATCGAGACCTTGGGCGTCGGGTTTTGCAGATTGCGGGTGGTTTGATGGGCCGACACCACTACCTGGTAGACCCCGCCGGGCTGAGCGACCGGGTCGATGGCCAGCACCTCACCGGTGGAGGTGACCTGGGCCTGAAGCATCACGCTTTTGAGCAAATCGCTGGCGTTGACGTATTTGTCTTTAAGCTGCTGCGACACACCGTCTTCGACGGAGCGGAAGAAGGCATCCGGGTCTTCGAAGCTGTAGGTCAGCGACTTCAGCGCGTAGTCCTTGGCCAGCTGCGCCACGGTGTCGCGATCGGCTTGCTGTCGACGGAGCTCCGCGAGCTGGCCGGTCACCTGGCGATACTTCATGAACCCGAACACGCCGCCGGCGAGCACCGCCGCCACGAGTACGGCCGCGCCCCATCGCTTCGGGCTGTTCGGCCGCAGCAGCAACTTCGGCGACCGCTTGGGCCGCGCGTCGTCGGCGACCGGCTTCGTGTCGGCCTCGTCGGCGGCGGCCACCGTGATGTCGGCGCCGTCAGGCTCGCGCTCGCTGTCGTCTGTCTTTTCGTCTTCGCTGATAGCTGAGTTTGTCATGCCAGTTCTTTCTTTTCCGTAACTTCGTTCGCCGATCATCGGTGCCATTCGGGCACGTTGAGTTGGACCCGCATTCCGCCGCTGTCGTTGAAGGTCGATTCCCAGAAGTCGAGCCAGTGCCCGGCGTCCACCTTGATGTCGTGTAGCGGTGCGACCGCGGGTTCCAGGACGGTGGTGAAGGTGCTGAGCGGGCCGGCCAGCATGTCGAGCCACTGGCTGAGCTTGGCTACCAGGACCCCCGCCGGATCGTCGGGGCCGACCACGCCCACGCCGGTGTGCGAAAGGGTTTCGATTTCGTGGACCATCCGCAAAAACGCCGGCACCGAGCGCGGTAGCAGCTTGCCGGTCTCGCTGATCACTTCGCCCGCGTTGATGTCGCCCAAGTTGGTGGTCATCGTGGCGAAGTTGCTGAACAGCGTGGCCAGCAGTTGCTTGTCGTCGTGGATCACCTTGGCGGTCAACCCGGCGGTTGTGGTCAGGGAATCGATGGTGTCGTCGTTGCCGCCCAAGGCCGCGGAGACGTTGTCGATGATGGTGTGCACTTGGTCGAGGTTCAGCGCCGACATCAGGGCATTGGCCTTGGTGAGCAAGTCGGCGCCGGTGACCATCGGCGCGACCCGGTCCGCGGGGATCACTGTCCCGTCGCTAAAGTACGGCGGCGCAATCAGTTTCGGCCTGAACTCGATGTACTGCTCGCCGGCCGCGGAGAGGTTTTCCACGCTGATCGCGCTGTCGGCGGGCACCGGGTGCGCGCGGTCGAGGTCGATCGAGACCGCCAGCCCGCTCGTCGTGGTCTCGATACTCCTCACCCGGCCGACCTTGATGCCGCGCATCGTCACCTCCGATGTGGGCATGAGGCCGCCGGAAGCGTTGAGCATCAACGTGAGTCGGGTGACTTGTTTGGTCGGGCTGATGTCGAGCACGCCGATCGACATGTAGGCCGCGCCGGCCAGTGTCATCACCGCCAGGATGGCCAGCGTGGCGCGGGCACCGAATTTCATGGCAGCATTCCCATGCTCTGCATCGCCTTGACCGCCTGGTCGGCCTTGTCGGCGGGATCCACACCCTCGCGCCCGGTCGGTGGATGAAGTTCGGAGACAATGTATTTCGGGCCCCCGTTGCGGAAGAACCCGAGGAGCTTGTAGTGCAGGAATGCGATCAGCTTGTCGGCGAGCACCGGAATGGTGGTGTCGAGGGTTGCCAACGTTTCGACCATTGGCGTGAGGTAGGACAGCATTTGCATGATGTCGCCGGTGATCGGGTTGGTGAGTTCTCCGCCGAGCACGCTGACGTCTCGAGAGTCCCCGACGACGTTGAGGATGGCCATGGTGATCGCCGACAGCCCCTGGAGTTTCGGCGGGCCCTCGGTCACCAGCCGGTTGAACACCGCGGTATTGGCCGCCATGTTGGTGGTGATGTTCTCCATGCTGGACAGGATGCCGTCGATGGTGTCCTGGTTGGCCGCAAGGTCATTGAGGACGCCGGCGAGGGTCCGCTGCATCCGGGTCAGCTCGGCGGGGTTTTTCGGGAACGCCTTGTTGGCGTTGACGACGGTACTTTGCAGCGTGCCGATCGCCCCGCCGGCCACCAGGTTCGACACCGACCGCAAGAGATCTTCGACGTTGTCGGCCGGAGCGGTGTTGCGCAACGGGATGGTGCCGCCGTCGCGCAGAACCGGCATGTCCCCGGCCCGATCCTCCGGCGGCACGAGCGCGATGTAGATGTCGCCGAGGGGGGTGGCCTGGCGCAGTTCGGCGCGGGTGTTGCCGGGAAGCTTTGTGTCGCCGGCGATATCGACGTAGGCGACCGCCGTGGTGCCGTCGAGCTGGACGTGGTCGAGTACGCCGACCTGCACTCCGCCGGAGTCCACCTTGGCCCGGGCGGGCAGGTTGAGCACGCTGGAGAACTGGATCTTGATTCGGTACGCGTGGTCGGGACTGTAGGCGCCCGGGACCGGCAGCCGGGTCGGATCCAGCGAGCAAGCCGCCGTCAGGCAGATCGCCAGTGTGGCCAGCAGCACGCGCATCGATCGTCGGGTCATGACAGCGCGGCCCCCAGGATGAGATCGGTCAGGCCGAGGGTGACCGGATCCGACGCGGTGCCCGACGCGCACGCCGACGCGGCTCCGGGGACATTGCGCTGCCGCAGCCCCTCGCAGATGGCGCCGGCCTGCGACGGCGAAATCGCGACCTGCGGAGGAATATAGGTGACGTTGTGGGTTCCCCACGCCGGTTCGTAGATGTCGCTGAGCCAGTGGCTGAACTGCGGCCACGAGTTGATCATGGCCATGATGGCCGGGGTGTGTCTGTTCAGCATGTCGCTCAGCCAGCTGATCCAGTGGTCGAGTCTTTGATAGACCCGCGGCCCCCACCGGTTGATCGCCTCGACCAGGATCGGCAGCAGGTGCGACAGACGGCTCATGGCCGCTCCGAAGTTGTCCGACAGGCCCTCGACCAATTGGGTCGTGGCCGGGAGCGTTTGGACAAAACCCGCGAAGCTGTCCCAGTTCTTGAGGAAGTCCGAGGTCAGGATCTCGCTGTTTTCGAACAGCTGCCGGTAGTCGGCGTCGGCCTTGTAGGGGTCGGCGAGCATGGTGACCAGATTGCGCAGGGTCTGGTTGAGGCCGGCGCCGGTCCCATCCAGCGAGCGGCTGGCCGCGTGCAAGCTGTCATTGATGGCTTGCACGCCCGGCGCCCGGGACGGGTCCTGGCCGTGTTGAGGTTCCATGATGGCGTCGGCGAGCTTGCCTATGGCAGTGAAGGTTTCGCTGATGCTGATCGGGGTTTTGGTGGACTTCAGCCTGATGCACCCCGGCCCGGTGAATTTCGGGCCCGAGGTGTAGGGCTTGGTCAGTTCGATGTGGCGATCGGTGACAATCGATTGCGAGTAGGTGACCGCCCCGACATCGGCCGGCAGGTCAAGGTCGGTGGGCACGGTGAAGTCGACCTCGACGTGGTCGGGCTTGTTGACGATCGCGGTCGTCGTGCCGACCTCGATACCCAGCAGTGCCACCTTGTTGCCGGGATATAGCCCTACCGCGTCGGTGAATTCGGCGCACATCGCACGGGTGTGTCCGGGCAT
>Ga0335069_10005074_pt1 | contig 19358 bp, 17 predicted proteins | sample Lox_Sample_11_FD_206714 | JGI IMG/M metagenome (GOLD analysis project Ga0335069, IMG submission 206714) | Soil microbial communities from Loxahatchee National Wildlife Refuge, Florida, United States - Lox_Sample_1.1 | ecosystem: Environmental > Terrestrial > Soil > Wetlands | place: USA... | reverse complement strand
CCTGCACAATGAAATAGTCGCGCAAGAGGACGGCGCGCACCATCAGCTGGCCCATGCCAGGCACGTTGAACACAGTCTCCACCACGACCGTGCCGCCGATCAGGAAGGAGACGACGATGCCGAGCAGGCTGATGGTCGGCAGCAGGGAATTGGGGAAGACGTGGCGAAAGAACACATAGTTCTCCGACAGGCCCTTGGACCGACCAGCGACGGCGTAGTCCGCCGTTGACTGAGCAGCCAGCGTTGCGCGCAGATTGCGGGTCAGGATCGGCGTGACGGCGATCGCTATCGTCAACGCCGGCAGGAACAGATGCCAGAGCACGTCAACCGGCGACTCCCCGAAGCCGGAGACCGGGAACAGCTTCAACCGCAGGCTGAACAGCATGATCAGCATGAGGCCGAGCCAGAAGGACGGCAGCCCCAGTCCGGCGACGCAGAACAAGCGCACTATCTGATCGACCCACTTGCCCGGCCGGCGCGCGGCCGCGACGGCCAGCGCGACCGTGAACGCTACGGACATGACGAGGCCGTAGGCGAGCAGGGAGATGGTCGGGACGATGCGGGCGAGAATGACATCGAGAACAGGCGCGCGGAAGGCCAGCGACCGGCCAAAGTCCGCGCGCAGGACATTCAGAAGGTAGTAGCCGTATTGGAGGAAGATGGGCTGGTCGAGGCCGTAGCGCGTGCGCACGGCGGCGATGGCCTCGGCGGAGGCGCGCGGCCCCAGCATGATGCGCACGGGATCGCCGGGCATCATCTGCACGAGCACGAATGTTACGAGACTGATGCCGAGCAGCACGGGCACGAGCTGCAGCGGGCGGCGCAGCACGAAGGCGAATCTGTCCATGAATTCACGCGCCGCAGAGCGTCGCCACGCCGCGCCCGATCGGCGCGGCATGGCGAACAGCGAAACTCATCCGACGAGCTTCGTCTCGTCCATCGTCGAGAATTGATAGCCCGGGTTGAGCCGGAGGCCCTGGACCCGCGGGCTGTAGACATTGCGGAACGGCGGATAGAACAGGCCGATCTGTGCCACTTCCTCGTAGGCCATCTTTTGAATCTCGTAGTAGAGCGCCTTGCGCCCGTCGCCCTCCGGCTCGGACGCGGCCTTCTCCATCAGCTCGTTGACCTTGTCGTTGTTGTAGCGCGTGTAATAGGACTTGTTCTCGCCGATGCCCCAGACCGCCCAGCGCAACGCATTGTCCGGATCGAGCGTCTCGTTGTACCACCAGTTCAACGTCGCCTGATAGCTGCCGTCGACCAGGCTGTTCCATTCCTGGGTCGAATCGACCTTCGAGATATTGACGGTGACGCCGGCTTCGGCGAGCTGTGACTGCATGAGCACCGCCGTGCGCTCGTCGCTGGCGACACCGGCGGAGATCACAAGGTCGAAGCTGAGGTTCGGCTTACCGGCTTGTGCTAACAGCTCCTTGGCCTTTGCGATGTCGCGCACAGGGACCGGTAGATCGGTGTTGAAGTAGTTCAGCACCGGCGCCATCAGCGAACTCGCGGGCTGGGCCATGCCGAGCGTCACCGCATCGGAGATCGCCTTGCGGTCGATACCCATGCTGACGGCCTGGCGGACGCGCACGTCTTTGAACGGCTCGGCCGCGTGGTTGATCAGCAATTCGTTGATGACGCTGGAGGGCTCGGGCGTTGCCTGGAAGCCATCGACGCCGAGCTGCTGGATGAGCTGGAACGGCGTCGCCATGATCATGTCGACCTCGCCTGCCCTCAGCATGGACACGCGCGTGTTGTCATCTGGCACGTAGATCAACTCGACGCCGTCGAGATAGGGCAGACCTTCGCGGTAGTAGTGGGGGTTCTTCTCGAGGACCACGCGATCGCCCTTCTTCCATTCGACCAGGCGGAACGGCCCCGATGACACCGGCGTCTGCGCGAACTGATCGTCGCCGAGCTTCTGGACAATGGCCTTCGGCACGATGCCGCTATTCCAGATCTCGACCAGCTGGATGAAGGGCGTGAACGTCTTGTTGAGGTGCATCACGACCGTGTTGCCGTCCGCGGCCTCGGTCTTCTCGAGCGCCGTGAACGGACCGGCATAGGCCGAGTCCTTTTGAAAGCGCATGCGGGTATAGCTGAACGCCACGTCCTCCGCCGTGATCGGCGAGCCGTCCGAAAACTTCGCCTCGCGCAGCTTGAAGGTGTAGGTCTTGCCGTCGTCGGAGATCTGGTGGCTCTCGGCGAGGCCGGGGAACAGTTGCTTGCGGTCACCGGACGAACGCATCAGCCGTGAAAACATGATGCCCTGAATGATGATGTCCGGACCGTAGACGGTCTTGATCGGATCGAGCGTGAGCACTTCCGCTTCCATCCCGATGCGCAGGACATTCTTGCCTTGCGCTCGCGCGCGACGCATGAAAACCGGAGTGGCGGAGACCGCCGCGATACTCGCAGCAGATTGTAGGAATTGACGCCGACGCATGGAGTTTCTCCCTGTGTTTATCGGTTTTTGAAGATGATTGTGTAGCTTGACAATGCCACCGAGCTAAAGCGTCCGCAACACATGTCACCGCCGCGATTCCGCGCCTCCCGCGCCACCACTCGCGCCCAATCGATAGGGCGATCGAGCCCGCTCAATTCCCGCTGACCGGGGGTCTTTTCCCGCAGGGCTCAGGACGATGTGAAACGAAAGAACTGCAGCTTCGCCTTGCCGTAGCGCCGCTCGTCGACGCGGGTAAATCCGGCCGGCGCGCCAACCTCCTCGTCGGCCGCCGTCTCGACGACGCAGGCGGCGCCGTCGGCGATCCAGCCGCGTGATGCGAGCGCCGCGAGCGCCGGCGCCGCCAGGCCGCTGCGATACGGCGGATCGAGGAAGACGAGCGTGCAGGACGCCGCCGCCGCGTCCGGCGGGTTCGTCGCATCGGCCGCCAGCACCGTGACAGCAGCGGTTTCGCCGAGCGCCTGCGCGTTGGCGCGCACGGTCGCGCGGGCGACCGCGCTGGTATCCATGCAGGTCAGATGCCGGGCGCCGCGCGACAGCGCCTCCAGTCCGAGCGCCCCGCTGCCGGCAAAGGCATCGAGCACCCGCGCGCCGATCAGTGGCGACCGGCCGCCGTCGCTGAAGCGTCCATGTTCCAGAATGTTGAACAGCGACTCCCGCGCCCGGTCCGACGTCGGCCGCACGTCGAGCCCTGCCGGCGCCTCCAGGCGCCGCGCCCTATGCTTGCCCGCGATGATGCGCATGAACGCCTGCAAAAAGCGGCGACCAGGCCGTCAAAGGGCGCTCGCACACCCGCGGCGAGGGCTGGAAGCGGGCCAAACCGTGTAAAGTCATCTTATTGAAAAACATGAGAGATTTTTTGATGCATGGGGTTGTTTTGCAGAAAGCCCGATTCCGGACCGCCTTATCCGCGACGACTCCGCCGCCTCCCGCCCCCGCTCGCGCTGACTGGGCGAGGTGGCCGCCCGTCCTTGGGCTTCCCGCCCATCTGCTCTCGCAGCACTTTGCCAGGCACCTCCTCGACCGCACCGGCGGCCAGCTCGCCGAGCTGGAACGGGCCGTAGGCGATGCGGATGAGGCGGCTCACCGGCCAGCCCAAATGCTCGCAGATGCGCCGGACTTCGCGGTTCTTGCCCTCGGTCAGGCTCATGGTGATCCAGGCATTGCCGCCCTGCTGGCGGTCCAGCGCGGCGCGCACCGGCCCGTAGGCGACGCCGGCGATGGTGATGCCCTTGGCCAGGGTCACGAGGGCCTCCGGGTCGACGGTGCCGTGCACGCGCACGCGATAGCGTCGTATCCAGGCATTGGCCGGCAGTTCCAGCCGCCGCGCCAGCTCGCCGTCGTTGGTGAGCAGCAGCAGTCCTTCGGAGTTGATGTCGAGGCGGCCGATGGTGACGACGCGTGGCAGTTCCGCCGGCAGGCTGGCGAATACCGTCGGCCGTCCCTGCGGGTCGCGCGCCGTCGTCACCAGGCCGCGCGGCTTGTGATAGCGAAACAGCCGCGTCGGCTCCTTCGCCGGAATCGGCTTGCCGTCGACGGTGATCCGTGCGTCCGCTGCAACGACCACGGCCGGCGTCGTCAGCACCTTGCCATCGACGGCAACGCGTCCGGCAGCGATCCATCTTTCGGCATCCCGCCGCGAGCACAGACCCGCGCGCGCCAGCACCTTGGCGATGCGCTCGCCGCGCGTCTTCGCCGATTGATCGTCTTTGCCTTTCGTCACACTGGCAGAGTCGACCGATCGCCCGGTAATTGCAAAGGGATTGGCGGCGGCGCAGCCGTCGTCAGTGGGCGCTGGCTTCGATGAAGGCGTCGAAGATCTTGGTATCGCCGCTGCTGATCGAATATTCGGGATGCCACTGCACGCCGAGGCAGAACCGCTTGCCCGGCACCTCGATGCCCTCGATGACGCCGTCCTCGGCCAGCGCATCGACGACGACGCCGGAGCCGATATCCTTGGCCGCCTGGTGATGGGCGCTGTTCACCGCCAGCGCGTCGGTCTGGCAGATGCGGTGAAGCAAGGTGCCCTTCACGACTTTTACCGTGTGGCCGGCCTCGGTGCGCGGGTTCGGCTGCTCATGCGCCAGCGCGCCGCCGACCTCGTCGGGAATGTGCTGGATGAGCGTGCCGCCGAGCACGACGTTGAGCAGCTGCTGGCCGCCGCAGATGCCGAGCACCGGCAGGTCGCGCTCGAAGGCGCCGCGGGTGATGGCGAGTTCGAAGGCGGTGCGGCGGTCCTTGGTCTTCACGGTCGCGTGGCGTGCCGTGGCACCGAACATGCTGGGATCCACGTCGAAGGCGCCGCCGGTGATGATGAGACCGTCGATCTTGTCGAGGTAGGCGTCGGCCTGCTCCGGCTCGTGCGGCAACAGGATCGGCAGGCCGCCGGCGCGCACGACCGCCTCGCAGTAGTTCTGCCGCAGCGCGTACCAGGGCAGCTTGGAATAGCCGCCGGGTTGTTCCGAATCGAGGGTCACGCCGATGACGGGCTGGCTCATGTAGCTTTTCCAATCAGCTGCCGCAGGCGGGCGATGTGCGCGGGACCGGTGCCGCAGCAGCCGCCGATGACGCGGGCGCCGGCCTTCAGCCAATTCCCGGCGTGATCCGAATAGTGCTCGGGATCGAGATCGGCGCGCGTCGCCAGCAGGCCGTCCGTCGGCTTGTCGCCGTCCAGCGTCCAGTCCGCCGGCACCGGAGCAAAGGTATTGGCATAGCCGCCGGCGACGCCGCGGTTGAGGGCGACGAGCGCGGGCATCGCCGCATCGATGCTCTCGGGCGCGCAGCAATTGGCGAGGAAGCCTGACACCGGCAGGTCTGCGATCTTGGCCGCGGCCTGGGCGATCGTCTCGCCGCTGCGCAGCCGGCCCGACTTGTCCTCGTGGAGCGTGTAGGAGACCCACACGGGCTTGCCGAACTCGCAGGCGGCCCTGGCCGCCGCGCGCGCCTCTTCGCCGCTCGACATGGTCTCGCACAGGAAGAGGTCGACATAGGGCTCGAGCACTTCCGCCTGCTCGCGATAGAGCGGCACGATCTCGTCGAAGCTGCCCACCAGGTCTGGCCGATAGCTGCCGCGCAAGGGCGGCAGCGACCCGGCGACCGCCACCGCGTCCTCGGCGCTGCGGCTCGCCTGGATGGCCAGCCGGCCGGCCAGCCGGTTGAGGTCGGCGAACTTGTCCTCGATCCCTTCCTTGGCCAGGTCGCTGCGGATGACGCCGTAGGTGTTGGTGGTGATGATGTCGGCGCCGGCGGCGATGTAGTCCTTGTGGACCTGCAGCACCACGTCCTTGGCGACCAGGAGCGCGTTGGCCGACCAGATGGTGTCGAGGATCGGCACGCCGCGATTGCGCAGCTCGCGGCCCATGCCGCCGTCGAGCAGTGCCGGCCGCCCCTCCGGCAGCAGCAGTTCGGGTATGTCGGTCATGCGTCTCGCTTGGCTCGGCTTGGAACTGGGCGCGCATCCTACACCAGGGTCGTTAACAAGCCGCAACCAATCTCGCCGAAGCGTTAACGCCGTTGACGCGGTCCAAGCCGCCGGTTCTTCTCGATCCATGGCCGACCCGCGCCCGACCCAGGATCCGATGGCCATCGCCTTGGCCGAGGCAGAGGCGGCCGCGGCGCGCGGCGAGGTGCCGGTGGGTGCCGTCCTGGTCGACGGGCCGACCGGCACGGTCCTGGCCAGCTCCGGCAATCGCGTCGAGGAACTCCACAATCCGACCGCCCATGCCGAGATGCTCGTGATCGGCGCGGCCGCGGCGCAGGGCGCGGCCACGCGCCTGCCCGACTGCGACCTCTATGTCACCCTGGAGCCCTGCCCGATGTGCGCCCAGGCCATCGCCTTCGCCCGCATCCGCCGGCTCTACTTCGGCGCCTACGATCCCAAGGGCGGCGGCGTCGATCACGGCCCGCGCATCTTCATGCAACCCACCTGCCATCATCGACCCGAGGTCTATGGGGGCATCGGCGAATCGCGCGCTGCCGCCCTGCTGCAGGATTTCTTCAGGGCCAGACGGTAGACGGGCTGGCTTCACCGATTTTTGTCTGGACCTGAACCCTGAGTGAGCGGCGTCAATCCGTCCAGGGCGCGGCCTTCATACAGGCGGGCAGCTTCGTATGGGCCGCATCGAAGTCGTCGCCCTTGAGCGGGATGAGCGCCTGCACCGTATTGGGCGCCGAGGGGAAGTTGGCGCTCCAGGCGATCCTCAGCGTCAGCTTCGGGTTGTCCGCGGCGGGCGTCGCGTTCAGCACCGACAGCTCCCGCGTCTCGTCCCAATAGGAACGCAGTTCGGCCGCCCGCTTGACGTCGCTGCAAGTGAGCAGCAGCTTGCTGATCACATGGTCGGCGGCGGCATAGGCGAGGATGCCGACGATCTGCGGGTCTTTCAGCTTCGGGTCCGTCGCATCGTCCGGCGGGACGTTCAGCCCGACATAGCGCGGCTCGCCGACTTGGCGCGACAGCGAGAAGCTGAGCAGCGGGACATAGGTATCGAACAGCAGCGTGCCGCCGCCGAGCGTGTAGACTGACCACCAGGCGACGTCCTCGATGCCGCGATCGAAGACGATGACGTTGCCGTCCTCGACGGTCGCGCCGACGCCCTCCAGCATGACGGCATAGAGCGGCTTCGTCGCGAAGTCCGTGCCCAAGGGCCAGGCTTCGACCCCGACGCTGAAATCGCCGCCCTCCTCATCGACGATCTGCTTTGAATGCGTCGTCGTGCGCAACACGAGTTCCTCGCCCTGCGGCCGGCCGGGGATGCCGCTGCCCGTCGTCAGGTAGCTCACGTTTGTGATCTCGATCGTCTTGCTGCCGTCCTTCTCGCCGAAGTTGAAGGTGGAGGGCGATTGCGCCGCGATCGGCTCGTCGGCCGCCGCTGGTGACGAGCCGATGGCCAGTGCCAGCACCATCACCGCGCTCCCGGCGGACAACCCTCGTGATCGCTTGCGTCGATGAAATGTCATTCGCGACTCCCCCGAAGTCTACGCTCTTGTGGAGTCTAGCCCGATCGCGGCCTTCACGAAAGCTCACGCTGCGTCCTTAGGCACTCTTCACCCGCCGCCATGCGTCCCCGACACGGTCAGTCGGATGGAGCTGGCCCGCCGAATTGCGGCAAGCCTCCTCCGCAGCCGCACGCGGCGTTTCGTCCCCGCAATTGGTGCCAGAGTGGCATCGAGAATAAGAGGGCCGCGGTCGGCACCGGTACATCTTCTATTCCGTGACATCGAAGTGATCTTGTCCGTCCCGTTTTGCGAATGTGGCGGCGACTCACGCCGAGTCACCCTATCTGCGCAAGCAAGGCGACGGTGTCACAACTTGTGAACGCGTCGCAATGCCGCAGCGTAGGGGCGATATCCCGCATTGATCGGCGCGACGTCTGCCACCAGTTGTTGCAAAACGCGGTGGTCCGGGAATCAGCGCCTTCTGATCGGGTCGTCAATGATCGTCGCGGTGCACCGATTGGAATGGAGGAAGGGATGCGAACAGGACTCGGATTCGCGGCCGCGCTGGCCGTCGCGTTTGGCGCACAGGCTGCGTCGGCGGCGGAAACCCCCGGCCTCTATCTCGGCGCTGGCGGCGGCGCCGATTGGCTGCAGGACATGGACCTGCGCGGCGGCACGGCCGCCGGAGCACCGTTCAGTTCGAATATCGATTCCGACACGGGATGGGCCGCCATCGGCACGCTCGGCTATCGCCTGGGCAACGGCTGGCGCACGGAAATCGAGGGCGGCTACCGCCATAACGATGGCAACGCCTTCAATGGCGCGATCAATGCGAACACCGAGGTCCGCACCTGGGATGCGATGACCAACGTCCTCTACGATTTCGATCTCGGCTCGCCGATCCGGCCCTATGTCGGCGTCGGTGTCGGCGCCGTCAATGTCGATGCCAAGGTCGGCGGCCTCGGCAGCGACGACGACTGGGCCTTCGGCTATCAGGGTATCGCCGGCGTCGAATACGCCGTCTCCGATACCGTCGCGCTCTTTACCGATTACCGCTACATGGCGACGCAGGGCCTCAACGTGAATCCTGGCACCGGCGGCATCAACGACGAGTATCGCAGCCACACCGTGCTGGCCGGCCTGCGCTGGACCTTCTGGCAGCCGAACGCCGCGCCCGAGCAGGCGGCGGCGGAGCCGGCGCCGCCACCCGCGCCGGCTCCTGCTCCTCTCGCCGAGGCACCGAAGAGCTTCACGGTGTTCTTCGACTTCGACAAGGCGACGCTGACGCCCGAGGCCGTCGACGTCATCCGCCAGGCCGCCGACAACGTGAAGAAGGGCGGCGTGTCCCATGTCCAGGTGACCGGTCACACCGATACGGCCGGCACCGCCCCCTACAACATGGCGCTGTCGCAGCGTCGCGCCGAGGCCGTGGCGGCCGAACTGGTCAAGCAGGGCGTGTCGCAGGACGAGATCGGCGTTGCCGGCAAGGGCGAGACCGATCCGCTCGTGCCGACCGGCGACGGCGTCAAGGAGCCGCAGAACCGCCGTGCCACGATCGACCTGCAGCAGGCGTCGTCCTAGCCTGACGATCCATCGCGTGAGAAACGGGCGCCGCTCTCCGGCGCCCGTTTTCGTCGATCCTATTGCTAGGGCTTGGCCGACTGCGCGGTGCAGAAGGTCACGTTCGGCAACGGCTCGATCGGCTGCCGCGCGATGAAAGCGGCAAATTCAGCGGTCTTCAGGGTGAGCAGCTCGGACAGTTGGTTCTTGGTCACCGCGCAGAACTCGCCAGGTTCCCGGCTGTATCGTTGCGAGGCGAGGTTGGCGAGCTGCGTCACGTAACTATTCAACTGCGTCGTCGCCCGCGCGCCATAGCGGCTCTGGAAATAGCTCTTGAAATTGCCACCCTCGCGGCCGAGCGACTGGCGAAACATGGCGACGAAGCTGTTGTAGCGCTCCCGCTCCCCGCAGCTGAGCGCCGCCATCATCAGGTCGGTTTGCACGGCGCGCGTGCGCAAGGCCGCTTCTTCCTTCGGCGTCGCACAACGCTCGGCCGCCGTGGCGGGAACGCCGATGCCCAACGAAGCCGCCAGCGCGGCCGCGATCAGACGTCTTCGATGCATCCTGCCGTCCCGGCCGCAACGATGGTTCATACGGGGCGCCGCGCTCCAGGATCTAAGGGTCGGCAGCCGAGGCCGCTGGCTCGACCGACAGTGCCGTGAGGCCCCAGAGTCGCAGCCGTCGCTTGTATCCGCGGATCGAGTGTGTGCCGAGATCCCGGAAGCTGGCCAGCTGCCTCTCGCCACCCTCGCGCCGCACGGCCTCGATAGCGGCGTCGCTGACCAGCAGCGCGATGTCGAGCTGGCGCGTGAGGTTCTCGATGCGGCTGGCTAGGTTCACGGTCTCGCCGACCACCGTGTGCTCGAAGCGGCGAGCGCTCCCGACATTGCCGAGGGTGGCCTCGCCGTAGTGGAGGCCGATGCCGATACGGATCGGGCGGCGACCCGCCTCGGCGCGCTCGCGATTCCAGCGGTTCATGCCACTGATGATGGCGCGGGCCGCGGCGACGGCGTTCGTGGCGTCGCGCTGGCCCGGCCTCGGCGTGCCGAAGGTCGCCATCACGCCGTCGCCGATATATTTATCGAGGGTTCCCTGGTTGCCGAATACCGCCTCCTCCACCAGGGCGTGAAAGCTGCGCAGCAGGCCGACGACGTCGGTCGCCGGCATGGTCGCCGACAGGGCGGTGAAGCCGAACAGGTCGGCGAACATCACGGCGATCGGCTGGGTGCGAACGGCGTCCAGCTGGCCGCCGGCGCGCATCAGCTCCTCCACCATGTTGGGAGAGAAGTGGCGCGCCAGCACGGCGCGCCGGCGCTCCGTATCGGAAAGCTGGGCCTCCGCCTGCTTGCGGTCGGTGATATCGACGAGCGCACCGACGAAGCCGAGGAACCGCCCCTCGGGCGAGAAGCGCGCCACCTCGCTCTCATGCACCCAGCGATATTCCCCGTCATGGCGTCGCACGCGATGCTCGAACTCGACCGACTGCTGCAGGCGCAGGGCCTCGCTCCAGCGGTGCTGCACCATCGGCAGGTCGTCCGGGTGGATGTCGCCGGCCCAGTCCCAGCCGCCTTTGGCGATGTCCTCGAACGTGCGTCCGAAGAACTTCAGGAATCGGCTGTTGGCGAACACCAGGCGGTCCTCGGGATCGATCATGGAGAGCAGCACCGGCGCGTCATCGGTGAGCGTGCGCAGCTTGGCGTCGGCCTCCTTCACGTCGGTAATGTCGCGCATCGAGCCGACGACGCGGGCAGGCCGCTCGCCGTCATAGACGATCATGCCGCGGGCCACGAACCAACGAGGGTCGCCGGCCGGCTCAAGAGAGCGCGCTTCGAAGCGGAAAATCGTCCGTTGGCCGGCAAAGAGCGCGGTGAAATTGCTGCGGACCTGGGCGGCATCCTCAGGATCGAAGCAGCCGAACAGGGCCTCGATCCTGTCACCGAGGGTGCCGTCGGCAAGGCCGAGGATCTCATGCAGGCGGGGCGAGAAATAAGCGCGGTCGGTGGCCAGATCCCAGTCCCACAGCCCGTCGCTGGCGCCGCGGGCCGCCAGGGCATAGCGCTCCTCAGAGAGGCGCAGCCGCTCCTCGGCGGCGGCGCGCTCGATCGCGCCGGCGATCATGGCCGCCGCCGTCTTCAGCACGTCGATCTCGAGCGCGTTCCAGGCCCGCTCCGTGTGGCAATCGTCGAAGCCGAGGAAGCCCCAGACGCCCTCTCGCAGCATGATCGGCACGGAGACGAAGGACTTGGTGCCATGCTCGAGGAAGATCTCGCGATCCTTGCCGCTCACCTCGCTCAGCGTCGCGCGGATCACCTCGCCCTGCCGGCGTCGGCGGGTCCAGTCGTCGAGCCGGCCCGCCCCGTCGACCAGGTCGATCGACTGGTAGCGCGGGTTGCTGCTGAGCCGCGCCAGGTCGGGCTCGGCCCAGTCGTAGCGGCAGCTCTCGACCAGACGCCCGTCAGGTCCTTGGTGAATCTCGAACAATGTCACCCGGCTGACGGATGTCGCCTGCCCCAGCCGATCGAGCAGTTCCTCGACGCCCGCCCGCCAGTCGCCGCTCGTGACGATGCGGGTCGCCGCATAGCCGATGGCGTCGAGCATGGCCGTGCGGCGGTGCAGCTCGCCGAGCGCGTCCTGCGGCCCGACCCAATCGGGGGCGTTGCTCTCATCGTTCATGGGCCGCAATGAATACTACACGCGGCCGTCATGCCAGCGTCATGAATGCCGCGCCTGCTACCGGTTCTGCTTGTCGCGCCATCGGTAGTACATGATCGAGGCGGCGAGGAACCAGGGATCGCCATAATACAGCGGCCGCGTCTGGAAGGTGAGGCCGTCGAGCGCCGTGCGGCCCTCCTTCAGGCCCAAGAGCTGCTGGCCCATGCGCATGCCGAAATAGCTGGCCAAGGAGGCGCCGGACCCGCAATAGCCCATCGCGTAGTGCAACCCGTCCTGGATGCCGACATGCGGCATGGTGTCGAAGGTATAGGCGACGAAGCCGACCCAGGAATGGCTCACGCGCGCGGTCGCCAGCTCCGGGAAGATGCGCACCATCTCGGCATGCAGGCGCGGCGCGCTCACTTTCGGATCGGTTTCCTTGTAGGCGACGCGGCCGCCGAAGAGGATGCGCCGCCGGTCCGGCGATGGCCGGTAGTAGTAGACGAGCTTGCGGGTGTCGCTGACGACTCGCGCTCGTGGCATCAGTTTGCCCATCAATGCCGGCGACAGCGGCTCGGTGGCGATGATGTAGCTGCCGATCGGGATGACGCGCCGGCGGAACCAGGGCGTGAGGGCGCCGGTGTAGCCGTTGGTGGCGATGATGACGTTGCGGGCCGCCACGACACCCTGCGGCGTCGTCACGCGAAAGCCGGCCACGTCGCGCTCGATGCCGGTCGCCGGACAGCGGGCGATGACCGCGGCGCCGGCGGCCAGGGCGCGATCCAGCAGGCCCTGGTGGAATCGGGCGGGGTCGAGGGCCGCATGTTGAGCAAAGACCGCGCCGCCATGATAGGCGTCGGTGCCGAGCTCGCCATGCTGCTCGGCGCGCGGCACCATATGCGCTTCGACCTCGAGTCCCGCCGGTTGCTTCGCCAGCCTCTTGGCCAGCAACTCGTATTGCGCGGAATTGTGGGCGGCATGGAAGCGTCCAACGCGCTCGAACTGGCAGTCGATGGCTTCGTTCCTGATGAAGTCGCCGATCCAGGCCAGTGCGTTGTGCCCCTCCTTGAGGATGGCATGGGCTCGCTCGCCGCCATACTTGGCGGCCAACTCTTCGAACGACGGCTTGATGCTCGTGCTGATCTGGCCGCCGTTGCGGCTGCTGCAGCCCCAGCCCGCCTCCTCGGCGTCGAGGACGAGCGTCGCCCGTCCGCCACGCGCCGTCTGCAGCGCGGCCGACAGACCCGTGTAACCGGAACCGACGATCAAAACATCGGTGCGCGTCGGCAGCGTCACCGGCGGCAGCTGCGGCCGCGGCGCGCCGTCCCACCAATAGGGCTGGTCCTTATAGTCAGGCGCGAACAGGGTATCAGTCGGCGGCATGGCGGCTCCCGAATCTGGCGGCGGATCATGGCCGAAGTCCCGTGGTCCGTCCATGCACGGCGCCGCCGCTGTGGCTTCTATTGCAACTTCACGCGCAGCCCGCCGACGGACGACCGGATCGAACAGCTGCTCGGCGCCCGCGACTACAGCTTCTAGCCCGCCGCCCTGCGTGACTGCGCGCGACGGCCGCTGTCGTTCCCGCTGGTCTCTGTGCTAGCGTCGACCCGAAGGCGCGCGAGGCACGCTATTGTTCACGAGCAAGGCGCAAGGTGATCCATCGCCGGCCGCGACGCGGCCGATGCTCGAGGCCGGTGATCCCGCGCCCCGCGTCGTGGCGCTGGACCAGGACGGACAGCCCGCCTTCAGCCACGCCGACGTTCTGGCTGGCAAGCCGCTCGTGCTGCTGTTCTGCCCGACGCCCGACGGTACCCTGCCGGCACCGTTGCTGGTCGCTTTTCGCGAACGCCATGCGGCACTTGCCGAATTCCAAGCGACGCTGTTCGCCGTCAGCCGCCTGCCGGTCGAGGCCAGCCAGGCGGCGCATCGGGCGCTGCAACTGCCCTTCCAGCTGCTGGCCGACGCTACCGGGGCCGTGTTCAACGGCTATGGCGTCGATGCGGCGAAGGCCGACGCCGCCATCGCCCTGATCATCGATCCTGACCATCGCATCGCCCGGGTGATGCGCGAGGACTCGCCGGAGCGTCTGGCCGGGGCGGTCATGGACTGCCTTCGCCGCCTGTTCACGCCGCGCCAGGAGCGCGTCGCGGCGCAGGCGCCCGTGCTGTTATTGCCGCGGGTGCTCGGCGAAGCCGACTGCGCGCGTCTCATCGATCTCTGGCATCGGCCGGCCAACGTCTGGAAATCCGCCGACGGCTTCACCTCGGGAGGGCACCGGGTGGAGAAGGGCGATTTCAAGGTCGACCATGCCGGCGCCTATGGCCAAATGACCGAATATGTGGTGCGCGAAGCGGCGGTGCAGAGTTTCCTCGACCTCCGCTTCAACCGCCGCGTCGCCCCGGAAATGCGCAAGGCTTTCCAGACCTCCGTATCGCAACGGGAGGACTACCGCATCGTCCGCTATGATGCGGCGACCGGCGGTGTACTCCGCCCGCACCGCGACAATCCGACCAAGGAAACGGCGCATCGCCGCTTCACCATGACCATCAACCTCAATGCCGGCGACTACGAGGGCGGCGCGTTGCGCTTTCGCGAATACGGCGATCATTTCTACGAAGTCGAACGCGGCACCGCCGTGGTCTGGTCGGCGGCGCTGCTGCACGAGGTCACGCCGGTGACCAGGGGCGCCCGTTTCGTGCTCGGCGTGCATATGCATGGTGGTCCCTAGACAGGGATCACGACCCGGCAGACAATAGGCCGTTGGTCAGGCGCTCCCGATCCGGATGGAATGACTAAGCGGAGGGAGACGAGAGGGTCGGCATGCTTTCGCGCGTGGGTGGCGGTTGGGCCGCGACCGTGCTGGGCGCGGCGCTAGCAATATCGGTGGCGGGGCCGGTGGCGGCCGGATCCCTGGCGCCGGCGGACTGCAACGATCTCGATCTGCATATCGATGCGTCCTTCGGCACGCCGACCTGCCGTGCCGCGAGTCTTTCCAATGCCGATGCGCGCGGGCGGGCGGAATCGGTGCAGACCAAAGGAGCGCTTTCCTTTGTCTATGCCGAACACGTCGTCGCGGGTATCCACACTTATATCGAGCGGTCCGCCCCGAAGGACGTGGTTGACAGGACAAATCTGGCCGATCGGACCAAGGACTGGGGACCGCAATTCGAGAATCACGGCTTTGCCGTGCGTCGTTTCGCCGTCACCACCGAGACGGGCGGGCTCGATCTCCACTGCGTCGCCTTCGCCAAGCATTGGGGACATGTGCCGCAGTCCACCGGCTACGGCCACCGCATCGTCGGCTTCTACTGCAGCGCTCTCGATCAGGACGTGGCCGACGCCGGCATCGATCGTCTGCTGGCCAGCGTGCGGCCGACCGATTGAAGCCGTCGGGCGACTCGGCGCCTCGCCGGCCCCATCACGCCGACAATGCTTGATCGAGGTCCTCGATGAGGTCGGCCGCGTCTTCGAGGCCGACCGAGAGGCGCACCAGGTTCTCGCTGATCCCCATCCTTGCGCGCTCCTCCGGCGCCAGCCGCTGATGCGTGGTCGTGGCCGGATGGGTGATCAGGCTCTTGGTGTCGCCAAGATTGTTGGAGATGTCGATGAGGTTGAGCGCGTTGAGGAAGCGGAAGGCGCGCGCCTTGTCGCCCTTCAGCTCGAAGGAGAGCACCGATCCGGCGCCGGTCATCTGCTGCTGCGCCAGGGCGCGCTGCGGGAAATCGGCGCGGCCTGGATAGAGCAGCCGCGTCACCGCCGGATGCCCGGCGAGGAAATCGGCCACTGTCGCGGCGTTGATGCAGTGCTGGCGCACGCGCAGTTCCAGCGTCTCCAGCCCCTTCAGCATGATCCAGGCATTGAACGGGCTGAGCGACGGCCCGGTGTGGCGCAGGTAGGGCTGCAGCTCGTCGGTGATGTAGCTCTCGGTGCCCAGCACGATGCCGGCAAGGCAGCGGCCCTGGCCGTCGATGTGCTTGGTCGCCGAATAGACCACGATGTCGGCGCCGAGCGGGATCGGCTTCTGCAGGATCGGCGTGGCGAAGACATTGTCGACGATGAGGCGGGCGCCCGCCGCATGCGCGAGGTCGGCTACCGCCTTGATGTCGATCAGCTCCAGCGTCGGGTTGGCGGGGGTCTCGATGAAGACGCAGCGCGTGCCCGGCTTCAGGGCCGCCCGCCACTGCTCCAGGTCGGGACCGTCGACCAGTGTCGTCGTCACGCCGAAGCGCGGCAGCAGTTCCTCGATGATGTAGCGGCAGGAACCGAAGAGGGCGCGCGAGGCGACGACGCGGTCGCCCGCCCTTACCTGGCACATCAGGGCCGCGTTGACGGCGGCCATGCCACTGGCGACCGCGCGCGCGGCCGCGGTGCCTTCGAGCAGCGCCATGCGCTCCTCGAACATCGACACCGTCGGGTTGCCATAGCGGCTGTAGATGTAGCCGGGCTCGCGGTTGGTGAAGCGCGCCGCGGCCTGTTCGGCATCGTCATAGACGTAGCCTGAGGTCAGGTAGAGCGCCTCGGCGGTTTCGCCGAACTCGCTGCGGGCGAGGCCGCCGCGCACGAGCCGGGTCTGCGGCCGCCATCCCGAGGCGGTGCCGCGTCGCTTTGCATCCATGGTTACGTCACCAGCTGAAGCCGTTGTATGGGTTTCTTGCTTTCTTGTTCGGGCCGATCATAGCGGAACATTGGCGTCTGGGCGCCAGCAAAGCCTTTCGCGGTCGCGGCGCCGCCGGCGTCATTCAATAGGCCCAATAGCCGGCGCAAACGACCGATGCCTCGGCCGCCGGCTCGTCTTCGGCGCGGCGGGTGGGCGCGGGCTCGTCCTCGTCGTGATCGACAGGGCGCGTCGGCGGCGCCCGGTGGCGCAGCGTCAGCACTGGCGCGCGCGCGTCGGCGGCCGGCTGATAGGCCAAGGTGAAGTCGCCGAAGGCCTTCAGCCACGCAGCCGTATCGGCCGTCGCCGGAATCTCGAAGCTGTCGAAGCCGCAGCGCAGCATGAACTGCAACTGGTCACGCAGCACGTTGCCGACGGCCCGCAGTTCGCCGCGGTAGCCATAGCGCTCGCGCAGCAGCCGCGCCGAGCTGTAGGCCCGGCCGTTGGTGAATTTCGGGAAGTCGAGGGCGATGAGATCGAAGCGCTCGATGTCCGCCGCGATCAGCGACGGCGGCTGCTCGCTCTTCAGGGAGATGCCGAGCGGGCTCGGCCGTGCCAGCAGCGTGTCGCGGTTGGCCTGCCAGCGCGCCAATGTGACGATAACGGCGCCGTCGGCCGGCAGCGCATCTTCGTCCTTGAGCGTCAGCCAGGGATCGTCGACCGCGCCCGTCGTCCTAATGAGCGGCATAGAGCTTCTCCTTGAACGGGGCAAGGCCGACGCGCCGGTAGGTGTCGAGGAAGCGCTCGCCGTCCCCGCGTATGGTCAGATAGGTGTCGATGACGGTCTCGACGGCGTCGACGACGGCATCTGCCGAGAAGGCCGGACCGACGATGTCACCGATCGAGGCGTTCTCGTCGGCGCTGCCGCCGAGCGTCACCTGGTAGAATTCCTCGCCCTTCTTGTCGACGCCGAGGATGCCGATATGGCCGACATGGTGGTGACCGCAGGCATTGATGCAGCCGGAGATCTTGATCTTCAGCTCGCCGATGTCGAGCAGGCGCGTGAGATCGCCGAGCTGCCGGCTGATCCGCTGCGACACCGGGATCGAGCGGGCGTTGGCGAGGGCGCAATAGTCGAGGCCGGGACAGGCGATGATGTCGCTGGCCAGTCCGACGTTGGGCGTCGCCAGCTCCAGTTCGCTCAGCCGCTGCCACAGCGCATACAGGTTCACCTTCTCGACGTCCGTCAGGACCAGGTTCTGTTCATGGGTGACGCGGATTTCGCCGAAGCTGTAGCGGTCGGCGAGATCGGCGATCGCGTCCATCTGTGCGTCCGTGGCGTCGCCGGGTACGCCGCCCACGGGCTTCAGCGACAGCGTGACGATGGCATAGCCGGGCCGCTTGTGCGGCGTGACGTTGGTGCGCACCCAGCGGGCGAAGCGGAAATCGCGGCGCAGCTGCGACTCGTAGTCCGGCACCTTGTCGTCGAGCGTCCGATAGGGCGGCGGCGCGAAATAGCCGCGGATGCGTTCGATCTCCGCCGCCGGCAGCTCGAGATAGCCGTCGCGGATCTGCTGCCATTCCTCCTCGACCAGCTGGGTGAAGCGATCGACGCCGACGCTGTCGACCAGGATCTTGATGCGCGACTTGTAGAGATTGTCGCGCCGCCCGAGCTGGTTATAGATGCGCAGGATCGCCTCGAGGTACGAGAGCAGATGCCGCTTCGGCAGGAACGGGCGGATGGTCTTGGCGATGACGGGCGTGCGGCCCTGGCCGCCGCCGACCAGCACCTCGAAGCCGGCCTCGCCCGCCTCGTTGCGATGCATGCGCAGGCCGATGTCATGCACCTTCACGGCGGCGCGGTCGTGCGGCGCGCCGGTGACGGCGATCTTGAACTTGCGCGGCAGGAACGAGAATTCCGGATGGAAGGTCGACCACTGCCGGATGATCTCGCTGTAGATGCGGGGATCCTCGATCTCGTCGGCGGCGACGCCGGCGAAATGGTCGGCGGTGACGTTGCGGATGCAGTTGCCGGAGGTCTGGATGGCGTGCATCTCGACCGTCGCCAGCTCGGCCAGAATGTCCGGCGTCTCCTCGAGGTTGATCCAGTTGAACTGGATGTTCTGCCGCGTGGTGAAGTGGCCATAGCCCCTGTCATAGCGCCGCGCGATGTGGGCCAGCGTGCGCAGCTGCGCCGACGACAGCGTGCCGTAGGGAATGGCGATGCGCAGCATGTAGGCATGCAGCTGCAGATAGAGACCGTTCATCAGCCGCAGCGGCTTGAACTCGTCGTCCGAAAGTTCGCCGGCGATGCGGCGGTTCACCTGGTCGCGGAACTGCGCCACGCGCTCGTCCACCAGGGTCTGGTCGTAGTTGTCGTAGCGATACATCGGACGCCTACTCCTGCCGCGCGGCGGTGACCGAATCCGGCCGCCCGAATTCGGGATGGCTGCTGGGGCCGAGCGCGCGGATCACCTCGCGATAGCGGCGCGGCGTCAGCCGGTCGCCGTCGCGCGCGACTTCGATGAGGTAGGGAGCCACCACCTCGCGCGCCGCCGCGGCTTGCTCGGCCACGGCCGTCAACGCCGTGGCGGCTTCCTCGCTGTCGGCCACCCGCGACTGCCCGATCGCTTCGACCCAGCGCCCGCTATCGGCCAGGAAGACGACGCGTCCGTCGAGCAGCCGGTTCGCCGTGATCACCTGCAGCGCCATCACCGCTTCCGCCTCAGCCCGCGAATGAACACAGGAGAACACGGACGCGCCGCAAGCCATCGCTGCCGGAGGTTGAGGCTCTTCCGGCGGCGATCCGAGGGCCGCATCCGTGTTCATCTCTGTTCATCCATGGTCTCCAAGACGCTAGCCCGCGGCTGCCCGTGCGAGTTCGTCGGTCGCTGCTGCGTCGGCGAGGGCCGCCACGCTGCCGATGACGATGATCGCGGGTCCGGTGATCGCCTGATCGCGCACGAGCGCCTCGAGATCGGCCACGACGCCGACGACCGTGCGCTGGTTCGGCAGCGTGCCGTTCTCGACGATCGCCACCGGCGTCGCCGCGTCGAGGCCATGGTCGATCAGCCGCGCGGCGATACGTCCGGCCGCCGATACGCCCATATAGATCACCAGCGTCTGACCGAGCCGCGCCAGGCTTGCCCAATC
>Ga0335069_10005073_pt1 | contig 19358 bp, 19 predicted proteins | sample Lox_Sample_11_FD_206714 | JGI IMG/M metagenome (GOLD analysis project Ga0335069, IMG submission 206714) | Soil microbial communities from Loxahatchee National Wildlife Refuge, Florida, United States - Lox_Sample_1.1 | ecosystem: Environmental > Terrestrial > Soil > Wetlands | place: USA... | reverse complement strand
TGAACCTCAACGTTTCCGCCGACCGCACGCGGTACGTCAACGGTCCAGGAGTGGCGGCCTGCAGCGATTTTCTCGTACGTGTCCAGTGAGCGCGCCGGAGCCCCGTTCGTCCGCCCAGTCGATGTGAATAAGGCTCGAACCACGGCTGGATCGCTGGACTCCGTTTCGATGGTTAGCGTTGTGCCGCCGCCTTCCCAGACCCTTGCTGGAATCTTGTCGGCGGTTGCGCTTCCCGCCCTCGGAAAGAATTTCTGCTCGATCGTCCACCATCCGGTGGTGAGTGCAACCCCAACTACTGCCAACGCGACCCTCTTTCCCAGATTCATGGAATCCCTCCCCAAGCCAATGCGGGAAGTATCCCGCCGTTTGAGAAGACGGTGTTAGTGACGAAAGTAAGGAGAACCTCTTTTTGCGAGGCACGCAGCGGAGGAAGCCTTACGAGCGGCTGCAGGCCGCGGACGCGGCGACTAGAACCGGTTTCCAACGCTGGTCGGATGGAAGTGGAGCGGGAACTTGTAGACAATCAAATCAACCTGCACCGTGTAATCGACGCCGAGAAAGAAAGTCGGCCAGGCCGTCGTTCCCGTGCGGCGCACGGTGACTTGCTTTGGTGTGAGCGCAATGTCGTATCTGGCCGCTTTGGCGATCACAAGATTGCGCATGTCTTCTTCAGAATGCGGATTTGCCATCCCGATCTGCGATCCGAGCTGAACGCCCATATCGTGGAGTTCATCCTGGAAGATGACGTTGGAGACTTCAGGGGCGAGAATTTGCCAGGCGGCAAAGACGGCGGCGATAACAACGGCGATCCCGAACACAAACTTCATCGGAATCATTCTCTCCGGAGCCGCGCTTCGCGAGAATGCGCGCCCGTGTCCAATCTAACTTACTCGCCCGAGGCAAGAACCCGCGGAGGGTGCAGACTCGAGAGCCGTGAGATCGCCGCTACTGTCATCCCCGAGAGAAACTGCATCGTGGCCACATCATGGTCACCGAACGCATGCGGCCGCGACGAAAGCACTTCGAAAACTCCCATCGTCCGCCGGAAGTGCCGCAGCGGCGCCGCCAGGATCGATCGCACTCCCAGCCGGCGGCAAGCATGGTAGTCCACACGCGGGTTGGAATCCGCATCGTTGCATAAGAGCACTTCGCCGCTGCGCAGACATTCGGCGGAAATCCCCCGGTCAGCCTGCAAGCGCACGCCAAGGTCGGGAGCCGTGCGCCCGGTGCGCGCCCGGCAGATAATCTCGCTTCCGTGCTGCAATGCGATTGCAGCTCCGGTCGCGCCGGTGAGCGTTTGCGCCTTTTCCGTAATCAGGCTGATGCTCGGCTCGAGGTCGAGTTCCTTGGTGTCGAGCCAGGCGAAGGTCAACTGCGCGGGCGGGACTTCGCCTTCCGCATGGGTGCGGAATCGGAACTGCCGTGACGAAGGCTCGGGCATCACGATTAGATCGTGCTTTGCATCCGCATCTTCGATTTTGGGGACCGATTGCAGCAGCGAGCGCACAATGCGGTCGAGTTCGACATCGGCGATGAGGTGTGCCGTCTGTTGGCCGCGCAGCGATCCGCCCAGCACTCGCGACAGGCTCAGCACGGCGACGCTCCCGCAGGCGAGGCAGCGGTGCGTGTTGTTATCGCTGATCAACTCGCACTGCACGCAGAACACAGCCGTCGGCAGCGACACAAAACCTACATCCGATGCTCTGAACGTACCCTGCATAGGATTGCTTTCCTCCGGACTGCGTGGGGAAGGGACAAGACTAGCGAGCCGCACGCAGAAGAAAAAGTGACGGCGCTGGTTCCGGCTGTGGATAAGTAGTTTGGACCGTCGCCTCGCATGCGGCGTATTGCAAGCTTGCTTCCACGGGGCGGGTACAAAAGCTCGCGAATGACTATAATGCCCGCGATATGTCCTTCCTGCGTTTTCTTATGCTGCTCGCACTCGTGGTCTGGATCGGCGGACTCATGTTCCTCGCTTTCGTCGAAGCACCGACCGCATTCACTCCGGGACTACTTCCCACCCGCCACATGGCGGGCTCGATCGTCGGCCGGTCGCTCGATTTGCTGCACTTTATGGGGATCGCATCCGGAATCGTGTTCCTGATCGCCTCGATGGCATATTGCCGCATGACCTCTGGTCGGGCTCGCCCTCTCGCGATGCGTCACATATTGATTGTGGGCATGCTGTGGCTCACGCTAATCTCGCAGTTCGCCGTTTCTCCGAAAATGCACGCGCTCCGAGCGCAAGCCGTCGTCATCGACAATCTGCGACTCGACGATCCCATTCGCCGTGAATTCAACCGCCTTCACGTCTGGTCGGAGAAGTTCGAGCAGGCCGTGCTGCTTCTGGGGTTGATCGCCGTCTTTCGTACCGCGCAGGAATTGAAGTAACCCAGGATCGTCTGGCCGCGAACTCAATGGGATTGCGGTGCCTGCTCCGCTGCGTGCAACGGAAGAACCTCGTCGAGGTACGCCAGATACTGCGCGATCAGGCGGTAGCTGTCCCAAAAATCGTCCATCTTAATGGCCGTCAGCCTGTCGTCCGACGAATGCAGGATGTGAATCGTCTCCTGCGTAACCGAGTGCAGCGTAATCCGTGGAATGCGCTCGCGGGCGAATGACTCAGAATCCGTAGAACCAAGGTCATCGACGTTGGCGGACGTGGCTGGAAGCTTCTCTGCACGCGCAACGGAAGCAAGCGCATCGAGCAGTACTTTGTCCGAGTGCGACGTCCAGACTTTCGTCGGCGTCAAGCCGAGCGAATCGAGATTGACCATCGCTTGAACGCGAGTTCGCTGGTCGGGCATCATGTGTTCGACGTAGTATTCCGAGCCGACCATCCCTTTTTCCTCGCTGGTGAATCCGATAAATACAAAGGTGTGGCGTCGCTTCTCGCCCGCCAGACTGAAAAGCAGGCTCGGCAGCAGCGACGCGCCAGTCCAATTGTCGACAACTCCGTCCCCAGCCCTGCTGACGTGATCGGTGTGCGCGCCGACGACGATGACTGCATCCGATTCTCCGGGCAACACGCAGATCACGTTCGGCGGCAAGCCAACGCGCGCCGTCTGCTCCGAGAGATTGCCCTTTTCGCACCCCGACTCCTTCAGCCATGTATCAATCAACTGCTCGCGAGCGGCATTGTCGGTGCGAACCGACTTCAATCTCTTTTCGATGACCGCGCGAGGCTCGAGGCGAACATGAGTTTGCGAAGGCTGGCTCCAGACGCGACTGAAGCACGTAAGGACCATTACTATCCACAGCGATCGCACGCGCGACGGCTCACGCATGCTTTGAGCCTAGCACGCATTGACATTCGCAAGCGCGGCATGCGAGACGCGCAATGAGCAACCCCGTTCGCCGTTCGGTATTCCAAATGATTTATCCTACTGCGTTAGGTTTTCATCCTCGCAATGCTCTTTTCTCCTGAGACCTGAGACCTGACATCTAAGACCTGACTATGAAAACCGGCATCATCGGCCTGCCCCAGGTAGGCAAGACATCGTTGTTTCGTATATTGACCAAGGCGAATCTTTCCGAGCACGCCTTTTCCAACCCGCGCGAGGCGCACGTTGGCGTAGCCAAGGTTCCCGACGACCGCCTCGATAAACTCGCCGCACTCTATAACCCAAAAAAGCTGACACATGCGTCCGTGGAATACGTGGACGTGGGCGCCATCGGACAGGATGCGCTCAAAGAGACGGCCTACATCGGCCACCTGCGCCAGGTGGAAGCGCTCATCCACGTTCTGCGCGCCTTTGAAAACGACGCGATTCCTCACATCGGCCCGATTGACCCGCTGCGCGATATCAAGAACGTAGAATTCGACCTCATGGTGAGCGACCTTGGGCAGATCGAGAAGCGCCTCGAACGTCTGGAAAAAGACCTTAAGAAGATGAAGACGCCCGAGCTTGAAAAGGAAAACGAACTGCTCATTAAAGCGAAATCGCATCTCGAAACTGAAAAGCCGCTACGCGAAATGGAAATGACGCCGGAGGACAAGAAGCGGATTCGCGGTTTCATGTTCCTGAGCGAAAAGCCCATGCTCTACGTGCTCAACATCGGCGAAAGCACGGAACTGGGCAAAGATCTGGAGGCTGCGGCCGCCAAGTACAAACTGGACGAAGTCTCAGGCCGCAAAAACGCCGAGGCCAGCGCCATCTGCGGCAAGGTCGAAGCCGAACTCACAGAAATGAGCGATGAAGATGCGGCCGAATTTCTGGGGAGCTACGGCCTGACGGAAAGCGGACTCTCGAGGCTGATTCGCAAGAGCTATCACCTGCTCGGGCTGATTTCGTTCTTCACCGCCGGAGAAGACGAATGCCGCGCCTGGACAATTCCCGCCCACAGCCGCGCCGTCAATGCTGCGGGCGCTATTCACTCCGATCTCGAAAAGCACTTCATCCGGGCCGAAACGATTCGCTGGGATCAGTTGCTGGAAGCGGGCTCGGAGGCCAACGCCCGCGCCAAAGGCACGCTGCGCTTAGAAGGCAAGGAATACATCGTGCAGGATGGGGACGTGATGCACATTAGACACAGTGGCTAGTACCCAGTACCTAGATACGGCTAGCAGGCACACATTCTGTGCTTGGAGGGTCCATGCCCGCCGACTACCAGGAAATGGAGCGCAACTTCCGGCAGTTCTACACGCTGTCGGGCAAGATCGTCGTGGGAGTTGGAGTTGGTGGCGGCCCGTTTACCGATCTCGTATGCGAGGCCAGCCGGCTGATCGTGATCGACAAGGACGCGGCTGCGATTCGCGCGTGGCAAGAGCGGATTGCAGCAAAGGGGCTGGGGAATCGAGTTGAGGTAATTCCGTCGGACTTCTGTTCGGCGCGTGCGCAAGGCGACGTAGCGTATTTCGAATTTTGCCTGCACGAGATGGACGATCCTGCGCTGGCGCTCCGCCATGCTCTTGCCATGGCTCCGGAAGCGGTTGTATTCGATCACCTGCCGAATTCGGAGTGGGCCTACGTCGCTGCCGAGGAAGATAAAGTCAAACGCAGCACCGAGATTCTGCAGGGACTCAACTGCGCGCGTCGCCAGTCATTTCGCACGGAACAAAAGTTCGCGACGTACCAGCAGTTGGTTGATCGCGTGTCCGGGCAGGGGCCCGTTGCCTTGCAGCGAGTCGAGCGCTACCATTCGGCGAGTTCGATTGAAATTCCCATGACGTACGGGTTGTATTTGTTACGGAGAGAGTTTTAGACCACGCCGCTCAATGCACGTGGAACACACTATCCAGCACAAACATGCAAGCTGCTCCGACAAACACCAGCACCGCCATGCGCACGCCGGTTTCCTGATTGACTTCGGGAATCAGATCCGAAGCAGCCACATAAATCGTTACGCCCGCCGATAGCGGCAGCCCGAATCCCACCTCGTGGCGAAACAACGCCATGGTCATGACACCGGCAACCGTAGCCGCGCCGAGCATGACCGACGCTCCCCAAGCAAAACCTCTGCTCCGGCCGCTCGCCAGCATGACCGACGCAATGGTGAAGCCCTCAGGAATCTTGTGCAGGAAGACGGCAATAAAGATGATCCAGCCCAGCCAGTTCGACACGATGAAACCCGATGCAATCGCGATGCCGTCGAAAAACGTATGGATCAGCAGGCCGACGAGCACCGAGTAGCCCTTGTGCGAATGGACGAACTGCTCGGCATGCGTCTCCTCGCCAAAGTGAAAATGCGGCGTGACCGTGTGCTCGAAGAAGTGGATCAGTAAGTAACCGAGCAGAATCAAGAAGCCTGTGCGTGGACCTCGCAGGGCAATGCTTTGCGGGACCATCTCAACCAGCGCAGTGGCCAGCATGAACCCGGCACCCAGGGCCACAAAATATCGAAGATAGGACCGCTCCCAGTGCTTCTGGACAATGATCGCGCCGCCGAAAATGTTCGCTGCGGCCGCGGTAAGCCCCAGCAGCAGGCTGGTCAGAATGGGGGACATGCGGGAGAAGAATATCAGGAAGGCAACGAGCAGTGGTTTCGATCCCACCCTAACGCCGCAAAAAACGCGGCTTTAGGATGGGGCACCGCACCCGCCTTGTGACCTTTGTACTACGCGGGTAACTGACCGCTGGGTACCTGCCTTCTTCGCGCGACCGTGGCTAAGCTATGAGGCAGGGGTGGTCTGTGACTGTCGACGAAGAACTAACTCTGCTGGACCAGCAACTTCGCCGTCTGAAGATCGAGTACGAGATCTTCTTCAACAACCCCGCCAAGCGTCCGCCCACCGACATCGAATGGAAGGTCCTCAGTCTCCTGCGCAAGTTCAGCGATGGCGCCCGGATGAGTTTCTCCCAACGCTACAAGTACAACGAAATGGCGCAACGATACGCCATTCAAAGCGACCTCTGGCGCAAGAAGATGCGAATCAAGGAAGAAGGCTATCGGCGCCCGCAGGACGCACTTCTGTCGATTCAGGGCGTTCGGTCCAGCGCAGAGCGGGAGAGCAAGTTCCCGCATGCCTACGGTGTCAGCCGCAAGAACGAGAGCGGCGGAGAGCAACCGTTCTCGGTGCAGTGCTCGGATACCACCCAGGAACGCGAGAAGGTCGAATCGCTCTACAAAGCCCTGAGTGCTGCGAAGCAGAAAGCTGGCGAAAAAGTCTCGGGGAACCTCGATTCGTTTGCGGCTTTCGTGCAGAAGAAGACAGCCGAGATTCGCAAGCAGCAGAAGTGCGACACGGTTGTGTATTCCATCGAATTGGATAACGGGCAGGTCAAGCTCAAGGCCAAGGCGAAAGGCTAGTTCTCAGTTTCCAGTTCTCAGAAAAATCCCACCCTCCTGCTAGAATTTCCCGTTCACTTCCTGGTGATTCGAGGCTCTCATGTCCGCAGCAACTGTCTCCAAAATTCAGCGCGCCATCCTTTCCGTCACCGACAAAACCGGTCTCGTCGATTTCGCCAAGAAACTGGCGGGCATGGGCGTGGAGCTGGTTTCCACGGGAGGCACCGCCAAACTCCTGCGCGACTCCGGCATTGCCGTCAATGACATTTCCGAGCTGACCGGATTTCCCGAGATGCTCGATGGCCGCGTGAAGACGCTGCATCCCAAGGTGCACGGCGGCATCCTGCATCGGCGCGACCTCCCCTCTCACCGCGAGGCCGTCGCTGCGCACGGCATTCCGGCCATCGACATGGTCGTCGTCAATCTCTACGCCTTTGAAAAGACGGCTGCCAAGCCGGGCGTGCACTTCGAGGAGATCATCGAGAACATCGATATCGGTGGGCCGTCGATGATCCGCTCGGCGGCAAAGAATTTTCAGGACGTAGCGATCGTGACTTCTCCTTCCGATTACGACGCAATTGCGGACGAGATGAGCAAGTCCGGCGGCACGCTTTCGAAAGAAACGAAGTGGCGCCTCGCCCAGAAGGCGTTCGCAACTACCGCCGCCTACGATTCCGCCATTGCGTCCACGCTCGAACGCATCGGCCCCGACGGCCAGCAGACACAGACGAGCGCCGCCTTCCCGCAGACTCTCCGCCTCTCCGTCCGCAAGCAGATGGACCTGCGCTACGGCGAGAACCCGCACCAAAAAGCCGCAATGTACGCCGATGCGACCGACGCAGGCGTTGCGCACGGCCGCCAAGTCCAGGGTAAAGAGCTTTCCTACAACAACATTGTCGACCTGCAGGCAGCATGGGATCTCGCGCAGGAATTCGACGAGCCCGTCTGCACCATCATCAAACACACCAACCCATGCGGCACAGCCACCGGCAAAACGCTCGCCGAGGCCTACATACGCGCGTTGGAATGCGATCCTGTCTCTGCCTTCGGAGGTGTGATCGGCGTGAATCGCCCTGTCGACGCCGCAGCCGCAACCGAAATGGCAAAGCTCTTCCTCGAAGTCATAGCCGCGCCAAGTTTCGACGCCGGAGCGAAAGAGATTTTCTCGACCAAGAAAAACCTGCGTCTCGTCGAAGTCCCTGCCGGAACGCAAACCTGGGTCTTGAAGAACATCTCGGGCGGCATGCTCGTGCAGGATGCCGACCTACACCGACTGAGCGAGTCCGACCTCAAGGTCGTGACCAAACGTGCGCCGACGCCCGAGGAAAAGCGTGCCCTGCTATTCGCATGGCGCGTCTCGAAGCACGTCAAGTCGAATGCAATCCTCTACGCCCGCGACGGCCAAACAGTAGGCGTAGGCGCGGGCCAGATGAGCCGCGTCGACTCTTGCAAGATCGGCGCGATGAAAGCGCAGCTCCCGCTCAAAGGAACAGTCGCTGCCTCCGACGCCTTCTTTCCATTTCCCGACGGCGTAGAAGAAATCGCGAAAGCCGGTGCCACGGCTATTATTCAGCCCGGCGGCTCCGTGCGCGACCAGGAAGTCATCGAGGCCGCCGACCGCCTGGGCTTGGCCATGCTCTTCACCGGAGTCCGTCACTTCCGGCACTAAGACGCCACGGACTAGCGCCCTTTTTGGCCCTACCTTCTTGACGGAGAAGTACCTACGCTCCCAAAGCCCCTGTACTTCCGTCTCCCCGACCGCCCCGTGCTTTCTCCGCCGGAAAGGTCCACCCGAGGGTAAAATAGAAAGAATTAGAAGAGCGGCTGCTTGCAAGGCTCTAGCATCTAATAAACCGGCGATTGAGTTCCCGCAGGACGGTTCATGATCAAACAGTGGTGTTTTGTTGTTCTCATCAGTGGGTCAATTCTATCGGCCCAGAGCACGCCCTCGACCACCGAGCAATCCTCCGCAGCGACCGGGACTTCCGCGGCTGTGGCCACTGCCAACAAGGCAAAAAGTCCGGACCGCGCCGCCGCCTACTATCACTTCGCCCTCGCTCACATGTACGAAGAGCAGATGGCAACCTACGGCCGTTCGGACCTCGCCAGCAAAGCTATCGAAGAATATCGCGCCGCCATCGACGCCGATCCCACCTCGGCCTACCTGACTTCGGGCCTCGCCGAACTTTACGCGAAGACGGGCCGAATCCGCGACGCCGTAATCGAGGCGCAGGACATCATCAAGCGCAATCCCAATAATCTGGAAGCCCGCCGGCTTCTGGGCCGGATTTACTTGCGTTCTCTAGGCGACATGCAGGCCGGGAACGGCTCCGACAGCATGCTCAAGCTCGCCATCGATCAGTATGAGCAGATCGTTCGCCTGCAGCCCGACAGCATGGACGACCACCTCCTGCTCGGCAGGCTCTACCGCCTCAACAACGACTTGCAGAAGGCCGAAGCCGAGTTCAAGACTGCCGTCAAGTTGCAGCCGGATTCCGAAGAAGCAGTCACGCACCTCGCCTATCTCTACAACGAACTGGGCGACACTATGCGCGCTGCCGAAGTGCTGAGTTCCGTGCCCAAGATCGCACGCTCGGCCAAGCTGTATTCCGCGCTGGGCTACACCTACGAGCAGCAGAAACAATACAAGCAAGCCGTTGAAGCCTATCGCCACGCCATCGAACTCGACCGCGACAATCTGGACGCGATTCGCGGTCTCGCCGAGAACCTGCTGAACGATGGCCAGGCCGACGCCGCGCTCGAACAATACAAGGTCATCGCTGACGCGAACCCCGAAGACGCGCAGACCTACGTTCGCATCGCCGAGATCTATCAAAAGCAGGGAAAGTTCGATCTCGCCCTCGACAGCCTCAAGAAAGCCGAAACCATGGTCCAGGATTCGGTCGAGGTTCCGTACAAGATCGCGTCGATTTACCAGGCGCAGGGCCGCTACGACGAAGCGGTGCCCATTCTCAAGGATCTGCTCAAGAAGTCGGAAAAGGCCGATGGCAACTATTCGGCGAGCGCGAAGAGCAATCGCTCGGTGTTCCTAGAGCGGCTCGGCACCATCTATCGCGAGCAAGGCAATTTCCAGTCAGCGATCGACACATTCCGACAAATGACCTCACTCGGCGATGAAAACGCCGAACGCGGCTACCAGCAGATCATCGATACCTGGCGTGAAGCCAAAGAATGGCAAAAGGCCACCGATGTGGCCAAGGAAGCCGTGCAAAAGCTGCCCAAGAGCCGCGACCTGAAGATGGTTCTTGCGGCGCAGCAGTCTGACATGGGCGATCCCGAGAAGGGCCTCAAGGAAGTTCGCGCTCTCCTCAAGGGAGATGCCGACGATCGCCAGGTCTACATCACGCTCGCGCAAATGAATACGCGTCTTCATCGCTACAGCGATGCCGAGCAGGCTCTCGACAAGGCCGAGCAGCTCTCCACCAAGGACGACGACAAGGAATATGTCTGGTTCCTGCGTGGCTCGACCCTCGAGCGCGAGAAGAAATATGCCGACGCCGAGCAGCAGTTCAAGAAAGTGCTGGCTTCCGACTCGCAGCATGCCTCGGCGCTTAACTATCTCGGCTACATGCTCGCCGATCAGAACACGAAGCTCGACGAGGCGCTCGGCTACATCAAGAAAGCGGTGGAACTCGATCCCGCCAATGGCGCCTACCTCGATTCCCTCGGCTGGGCCTATTTCCGCTTGGGCAAGTACGACCTCGCCGAGCAAAATCTGGTGAAAGCCTCGCAGAAGATCAATACCGACCCAACCGTGCACGATCATCTCGGAGATCTTTATCAGAAGACCGGTCGTCTGAAGCTGGCCGCTACGCATTGGGAGCGGGCTCTGAACGAGTGGAATCGCACCGTTTCGGCCGAAGTGGATCAGAGCGATGTGGCCCGCGTGCAGAAGAAGCTCGACTCTGCCAAGGTGAAGTTGGCTCGCGAGGACGCAACTAAGCAGTAGGATTTTGGGAAGGGCACGGCTTCAGCCGTGCCGCCTAGGCCGTCGGGCACGCGGGCTTTAGCCCCTGAGGGCAATGGCCCTTTACCCAAGTTTGCTGATAATTAAAATTGCTTCTATTCTGGGAGCGCTCGTGACCAAGGCACGCAAAATACTGCTGACCATCATCGTCCTTCTCATAGCGGCGGCAGGCCTCCTCGCATGGATGATGATCCTCCCGAAGCCGCAGTCGGCATTCGCCGATGGCGACGCAGCTCCCGACTTCACCTTGAACGATCAAGACGGCCACCCCTTCACGCTTTCCAGTCTGCACGGTTCGCGCGTCGTCCTGGTTTTTTACCGCGGCTACTGGTGACCTTTCTGCATGAACCAACTGCGCGAGTTCGCGCAGCACTCCGAAGACTTCAAGAAGTTGAATGCCCTTCTGGTTGCCATTAGCGCTGACGATCAGGAACACGCACACCAAGTCTGGAAGAGCCCCGCCGACGGCAAGTTCGTTATCTTGACCGACCCCGACGCGAAAGTCATCCGACAATACGGCCTGCTGCACGCCCATGGCAAGGGCGATGAAGATATCGCCATCCGCACCACCTTTGTCATCGATGAGAACGGCCGGGAGCACTGGCGGAAGGTGTCCAAGACGGTTCCCGAGATCCCTAAAGCGGCCGAAGCCCTTTCCGCGCTCAGTTCACTCAAGTAAATCTTCACTCGCCAGACTCTCCATCTCCGCTCGCACTCCCGCGATACACTGACATCAGGTACCCGCACTTGGCTACGAACTCCAACCTCGCCGACTATGCAGTGCGCGTGGAACAATCGCGCGGCCGCCGTCATCCCGAGCCGGCGCATCCTTATCGCAACGATTTTCAGCGCGACCGCGACCGCGTTGTTCACGCACGAGCTTTTCGGCGACTGGAAGCGAAGACGCAGGTGTTCACGCGCCGCTATTCCGATCATTTCCGCAATCGCCTCACGCACACGATTGAAGTCGCGCAGATCTCGCGGACGATTGCGGCGCAGCTTGGACTGAACACAGATCTCGTCGAAGCACTCGCTCTCGTCCATGATCTCGGTCATCCGCCGTTTGGCCATGCGGGAGAGAAAGCTTTGGACGCGGCCATGCGGCAGCACGGGTTGTCATTCGATCACAACCTGCACGCGTTGCGCATCGTCGAGGACTTTGAGTTGCGCTACGCGGCTTTCCGTGGATTAAACCTGACGTTCGAAGTGCGAGAAGGCATCATCAAGCACTCTCGCGACTACCGCGCCGACGAGCACCCCGAACTTGCAGAGTATCTGCTCGATCAGCGGCCTCCGCTCGAAGCGCAACTGATCGACCTGACCGACGAGATCGCCTACAACACCGCCGATCTCGATGATGGTTGCGAGGCTCACTTGCTGAGCGTCGAGCAGATCGCGGCCAATGTCGATTTGTTCGCGCAACACTACCAGGAAGTCAACGAACTCTATCCCAATGCAGCCGAAAAACTGCAATTCAACGAGACGCTCAAGCGCATCTACGACACGCTGGTCGGCGACTTGATTACGAATACGCGGCGCAGAGTTGGAAATGCCGGGACCACTTCGCTGGACGACGTGCGGCATCATGCAGATCGGCTTGCAGCCTTCAGTCCGGAAGTGGAAGAACAACGCCGCCAGCTCAAAGCTTTCCTCTACGACAACCTCTACTTCAGCCCTGCGCTCGAAGGAGAGAAGGAAGACGCCGAGCGCATTGTCGGCGAGTTGTTCGCACACTGGATGGAGGAACCCGACGATCTGCCCCGCACCTATCGCGAAAAGGCCGGACGCGAGGCGTTGCCACGCGTCATCTGCGACTACATCGCAGGAATGACCGATCCCTTCATCTATCAACAGTATGAAAAATACTGCGGGGGATGAACGGCCGGCCCGGGCTCAATCAAAAAATGCCCCGCTCCAGCAACAAGAGCGGGGCTCCCCTTTCAAGTCAAACCGACCGTGTCAGCGGCTGTGAACGAGTCTCCCCTCGTGAGCCGTCTTCTTCACAACTGGCCTTGCGATGCCATCAGGCATCACGCGGACAAATGACGCCGCCGTAATTCCAGTGCCCGGGATGGAAACTCCCCAGTTTCCCGGCCACACCGAAACATACGGAAATATCAACCTGCTATTGCACTCCACCTGAATCTCGTAAATGAAACCTTCCTGGTAGCGGTTCGCGTTGTGCGTCGCTTCACCGGGGTTAATGCTGACGAGCAGCGGCCCCGGCACGGCGGGTGTCTTGATCGTGCCGATCCCAGTCTTGAATACTGTGACCCGCGCCTTCTGCACGGTCGTGTCGTTGTTCAGGAGAATCCAGTCCAGCGAGCCACAGTTTTGTGGCAGCGAGAACGGTCCCGTCGTGTAGCAGTAGGTGAATTCACCCGGACGCAGCTTTGAAACCACTGCCTTCTCAGGCAGAACCTCGATTCCAGTCGTCCTCAGCGTTCCTGGCTCTTGTACCGCAGTATGTGTTTCGTTCGGACTTGGCATGAGTCGTCCTCCTTAGAATTGTTGTCTGAGCCGTCGACTTACCCGCTCTCGCCGAAAGGCGGACGGCAGAAAACGTCTGTTCGGCGGGACGAAGACCCGCGCGTGCGGAGAACCCTGAAAAACTGGCTGCGATCAAGCCCTACTTCGGCGTGCGCAGATATCCGTGGTATACGTTGTTCGAGTCGGAGAAGCCGCCGACGATATTGCCCTTGGTATTGAGACTGAATGCGCCGGTTCCCGGCAAAAAACCGTTTCCTCCCGCGCCGGGCGCGTCAAACACGGTAAGGGTGCCATTGACTGCTCGCGAATACCCGTGCACCACTCCGTTGTTGTCCTGATAAACTCCCGCGATTACGCCTGCCGTGTTGATTGAGAATGCAACAGTTCCAAACGTTCCGGAGCCGCCCGCTCCGGGCGCATCGAAAGCCTGGATCGAACCATCCGTGGCCCGTACGAATGCGTGGACGACGAAGCTCGAATCCGCATAAACCCCCGCCACAACACCCGCGGTATTGATGCACACCGGGATCGTCCCCTGGAATTGCAGGCCCTTGAACGGCCCGGGAGCATTCCCGGCGCCGGGCGCATCAAAGGTCGTCATCCCACCTTTGGCATCGCGAATGTACCCGTGGTGCACAAAGCGCGAATCAGTATAGGTCCCCGTGATTACACCTTTGGCATTGATCGCAACCGGCGGCGCCGTTCCCTGTTTATCGCCCGTCCCCGCGCCCGGCGCGTCAAACGAGGTAATCACGCCCTTAGCCGTGCGCACAAAACCGTGCCAGTGAGTAACAGTCTGCGCGCTCCCCGTGTCATAGTTCCCCGCGATCGTCCCCTTGGCATTGATACTGAGAGGATTCGTCCCGCGATGCCCGCTCGTGCCCGCGCCCGGCGCGTCAAACTCGGTAATCGTCTTACCATCGGCGGAACGCACGAACCCGTGGTAAGCATCAGTCGAGTCCGCGTACATTCCCGTCACCACGCCCTTCGTGTTGATGCCAAAAGAAAAGGTGCCCTGATTCTGGCCTTTGCCCGCGTGGGGCGAGTCGAACTCGGAGATGGTCGTCCCATCAGCCGAGCGCACAAACGCATGCGTGCTGGGATCGGAATCGGCAACGTAGTCGCCAGTGATCGCCCCCGCCGTGTTGATGCTGATGGCCACGGTCCCCTGCATTGCCTTCTTACCCGCATGCGGCGCGTCAAACGTGATGTACTTGGGCGTCTTCGCGTCCGGGCCCATGGGCATGACAGCGCTCTTCTGCGGTGGCGCGGCAGAAACCTGAAAAGTGAAAAGCATCAACAGCAGAACTCCAAACCGCGTCATCGCGAGCCTCCGAAGAATCCTTCGTGTGAAATTGTCGCAGATCGTGCTGACGTGCGCGAGCCGAGATACCTAATCTGACCGGATGCGGGCCGCTTCGCCTCAAGGGGTGCTGCGTCCCGCATGCGGAACTGCTCTTCGGGGAGGCGAGGAAATGTGCCGGCTAATTGTTTGAAGAATGGTGCCTCGTGTCAGTGACTGAAGGCACAGGGGCGTGTGAGATGGTTGGAATCCCCGCTCGGCTGACGCTAGGCGCCTTACTCTGGCATCTCTTCTGGCCAGCGACGGGCACCGTGCAACACGCGAAGAACGTGGATCATGTTGCCCGAAACCTAGTAGGCGACGATATACGGTGTTCGCTGAATAACCAACTCGCGCGTCCCTTCGACGCGCCCCGGCTGCCCACTCTCCGGAAATCGCACGAGCGTTTCGATCTGTTCACGGATACGGTCATCGACAATCACAGCGGCTCGCGGGCTATCCTGTTCGATATAGTCAGAGAAAACACCCCGAACCAAACGCGGAGAGAGCCGCATCTAAAACCTTGACAACAATTCACTCAAGTCCTATCATGCAATAGGACGCAATCGTCATCGCATTGATTTTAATGCACTTATCAGAATTTAAGTGAGCTTTAGGAGGCTCTCAGTTATGGGCAAGATCATCGGAATCGACCTCGGTACCACCAACTCCTGCGTAGCGGTCATGGAGGGTGGCGAGCCCAAGGTCATCGCAAATGAAGAAGGTGGGCGGACTACGCCCTCGGTCGTCGGCTTCACCAAAACCGGCGAACGGCTGGTAGGCCAGGTCGCCAAGCGGCAGGCCATCACCAACCCCGAAAACACGGTTTACTCGATCAAGCGCTTTATGGGGCGGCGCTTCGACGAAGTTTCCGAAGAAATGAAGATGGTGCCCTACAAGGTCACGCGCCAGGGCGATCATGTCGCCGTCACGGCACAGGGCAAGGACCACACTCCGCCCGAAGTTTCGGCGCTGATTCTGCAAAAGCTGAAGAAGGCGGCGGAGGACTACCTCGGCGAAAAGGTGACCGAGGCGGTCATCACTGTGCCTGCGTACTTCAACGACGCGCAGCGGCAGGCAACGAAAGACGCCGGCAAGATTGCTGGCCTCGAAGTCAAGCGCATCATCAATGAGCCGACGGCGGCCGCGCTCGCCTACGGTCTCGACAAGGGCAAGGACGAGACCATCGCCGTCTACGACTTTGGCGGCGGCACGTTCGACATTTCGATTCTCGAAGTCGGCGAGGGCGTCATCGAGGTCAAGGCGACCAACGGCGATACGCACCTCGGCGGCGACAACATCGATCAGCGCCTCGTCGACTGGCTGATTGACGAGTTCAAAAAAGATGAAGGCCTCGACCTGCGCGCCAAGGGCAACGAGATGGCACTGCAGCGTCTGCGCGACGCAGCCGAGCGCGCCAAGATCGAGCTTTCGACCACGATGGAGACGGAAATCAATCTGCCGTTCATTACGGCCGATGCGAGCGGCCCGAAGCACCTCGTCAAGAAGCTGACGCGGGCAAAGTTCGAGTCGATGGTCGAAGACATCATTCAGAAGTCCGTCGGCCCCTGCAAGCAGTGCATGAAGGACGCGGGCGTGGATGCCTCGAAGATCAACGAAGTGGTGCTGGTCGGCGGGCAGACTCGTATGCCGCGCATTCAGGCGCTGGTGAAAGACCTGTTCGGCAAGGAAGGCAACAAGAGTGTGAACCCGGATGAAGTCGTGGCGGTCGGCGCCGGAATTCAGGGCGGTGTGCTGAAGGGCGAAGTGAAAGACCTGCTGCTCCTCGACGTGACTCCGCTGACACTCGCGATCGAAACGCTGGGCGGCGTGGCGACGCCAATGATTCCGCGCAACACGACGATTCCGACAAAAAAGACGGAGACGTTCTCGACTGCGGCGGACAGCCAGACGTCAGTCGAAGTCCACGTGCTGCAAGGCGAGCGTCCGATGGCCGCGCAGAACCGCACGCTGGGCAAGTTCCACCTGACCGGATTGCCTCCGGCGCCGCGCGGAGTGCCGCAGATCGAAGTGACGTTCGACATCGATGCCAATGGCATCCTCAACGTGACAGCAAAAGACAACGCCACGGGCAAAGACCAGAAGATCACGATTACGTCGTCTTCCGGTCTGAGCAAAGAAGAAGTCGAGCGCATGGCGAAAGAAGCCGACGCGCATTCGGCCGAGGACAAGGCGCAGCGCGACGCGATCGAAGCCAAGAATCAGCTCGACTCGATGGTTTACAACATCGAGAAGATGCTGAAGGAGCATGGCGACAAGATCTCGGGCTCCGAACGCGGAGACGTAGAAAACGCGCTGGCCGACGCGAAGAAAGCCATCGAGTCGAACGACAAGGCGCAGATGGATTCGGCGCGTGAGAAGCTGACCGCAGCCTCGCACAAGCTGGCCGAGCAGATGTACAAAGCCACGCAGACGACGGGCGGACCGGGTGCGGGCGGACCTGGTTCGGGTGGAACCGGGCCGGGTGCAGGACAGGCCTCGAGCGGCGACGGGCACGCTCAGCAGAAGAAGGATGAAGGCGTGATTGACGCTGAGTATGTGGATGTAGAAGACAAGAAGTAACGTGTGGCGCGGACGCTCTTGTCCGCGCAGGGCGGGCAGAAATGCCCGCCCCACACGGCTTTCCGAGTGCTTGCTACAAATCGGCTGAGTCGGGGTTTAATCAGTAGCGGTGGGGTTCTGAGGAAGGGGCAAACAAATTGAGATTTGAAATCAATGGGCAGATGTTCTTCGTAAATTTTGTTCCTGAAGAAGGACGCTGGTACTGCTATGCTCCGACGCCGACCGGCACGCAGCGCGTGCCGGTTTCGATGGACGCGACCCCGTTTGCCTCGTTCCCAGTCTCGGTAGATGAGCAGTCGAAGGAAGTGGTGAATTAGAATTTAGCCGTCAGCTATCAGCCGTCAGCCATCAGTTCTACATCGCGATACGAGGTCAAAAACTGACGGCTGATCGCTGATAGCTGACAGCCAGAACATGCCCACCCCAACCAAAGACTATTACGAGACTCTCGGAGTGAAGAAGTCGGCCTCCGCCGACGACATTCGCAAGGCCTTCCGCAAGCTCGCGCGCAAGTACCATCCTGACGTCAATCCCGGGGACAAGTCCGCGGAAGAGAAGTTCAAGGCCATCTCCGAAGCCAATGACGTTCTCAGCGACCCGAAGAAGCGAAAGATCTACGATCAGGTCGGTTTCTACTCCGACAACATTGACGCCGCAACCGCCGAAGCGTACGCGCGCGGCGGTGGTCAGCCCGGAGCAGGCGGATTTCCCAGAGGGTTCCCAGGCGCGCAACCAGGGCAATCAGGCCAAGCCGGCGGCGTTCACTTCGACTTCGGAGGCTTCGATTTCTCCGACCTGTTTGAAGGCGCGCGCGGCGGCGGACGAAAAGCCACGAGTTCGAGCGGCGGCGGGTTCCGCGATATTTTCTCCAACATTTTCACGGGAGGCGGACGCGGCGCGGCGACGGAAGAAGGGCCCGAACCCGGCTCCGATCTCGAATACCAGGTCAACGTTCCATTCTGGACGGCCATCCGCGGCGGGGTGATGAAGCTGAACATCGCCCGACACGATGTCTGCGGAAATTGCCATGGCAACGGAGTGATCGAGGCTCCTGGGCAATGTCCGCAGTGCCACGGCAAAGGCACCATCGAGCAGACCGGTGGGCGCATGAAGTTCAACGTCACCTGCCCGCGCTGCCACGGCACGGGGAAGAATGTGTCGACCTGTCCGGTTTGCCACGGCGAAGGCAGCGTGGAACGTACCGATCCTCTCGAAGTCCGGATCAAGGCTGGCACGCGCGACGGACAGCGCATTCGCATTGCGGGCAAAGGCAATGCAGGGATGCACGGCGGCGGAGTCGGCGATCTCTACGTGATCATCCGCATCGGTGAGCATCCGCTGTTCCGCCGCGAGGGCGACGACATCTACATCACCGTGCCCGTCACTGCGGTCGAGGCGGCGCTGGGATCAAAGATTGATGTGCCTACGATTGATGGCCGCAGCACGCTGAAGATTCCTCCCGGCACTCAGTCGGGACAAAAGCTCCGTCTGCGCGAGAAGGGCGTGCCGTCAGCGACGAAAGAAGACGTGCGAGGCGACGAGATTGTCGAAGTGAAGATCACGGTGCCGATGCCTCGCGACGAAAAAACGAAAGAGCTGCTGCGCGAGATTGCCAAGCTGAACCCTGAAGATCCTCGGGAAGAGCTTTGGGGGAAAGTCTAGCTTTCACCGCCGAACGCCGAGGGCATCGAGAAATTCTACTTCACATGGCTTAGTTGGTTGCGAATCTCTTCGCTCAGCCGTTCGGCGGAAGGCGGATCAAGGTTGGATAGAACGACGACCGAGTAGGTTACTTGGCCAGCGCTCTCCACTCCTGTGTCGAGCGAGGCATTGATGCCCACAGCACCGCCGGCGATTCCCATCCCGAAGGGATGCAGGTCAACTTTCTCAAGACTATCGCGGGAGAGCAACTTGCCGTCTGCCAGGGCCTGGGCGAACTGCAGAAGGTCGACGGCCGTGCACTGCGCTGAGCCGGCAGAACTCCCACGGGCAGGAAGTATTTCAAGATTCGGATGCAGAGTTTTCGAAGTGCTGCCGGGCGCAGCTTCGGATGTGTACCCGACGGCGCGCTTCGGATCGTCGGCGGTACGAATTGCGAACGACGAATCCTTCATGCCGGCTCGCTCGAAAACGTTCTTCCGCACATAGTCGTAGTAGCTCTCGCCAGTCACACTCTCGATGATCAGCCCGAGGACGATGTAGCCTCCGTTGGAATAGCGCTCGCTG
>Ga0335069_10005071_pt1 | contig 19360 bp, 15 predicted proteins | sample Lox_Sample_11_FD_206714 | JGI IMG/M metagenome (GOLD analysis project Ga0335069, IMG submission 206714) | Soil microbial communities from Loxahatchee National Wildlife Refuge, Florida, United States - Lox_Sample_1.1 | ecosystem: Environmental > Terrestrial > Soil > Wetlands | place: USA... | reverse complement strand
CGATCATGGAGGCAATCGAAGGTGGCGCTGCGCGCTACATTCTGGCCGATGAACGCACCGCTGCCGCCCGAGGCCGAGCAAGCCGAGCGCGCGCGACGCCGATCGGAAGTCGCGGCCGCACTCGGCGCGGAGCTTCCGGCGCACGCGATCCTGCACCGCGCCGAGGACACGACGCCGTACGAATGCGACGGCCTCACCGCGTATCGCGAGCAGCCGCTCGTGGTGGCGCTGCCCGAGACCGAGGCGCAGGTGGCCGGCGTGCTGCGGCGCTGCCACGCGCTCGGGGTGCCCATCGTGGCGCGCGGCGCCGGTACCGGCCTTTCTGGCGGCGCGCTGCCGCACCGACTCGGCGTGACGCTCAGCCTCGCCAAGTTCAACCGCATCGTGAAGATCGATCCCGTCGCGCAGACGGCCACCGTGCAATGCGGCGTGCGCAACCTCGCGATCAGCGAGGCGGCCGCACCGCACGGCCTCTACTACGCGCCCGACCCGAGCAGCCAGATCGCCTGCACGATCGGCGGAAACGTCGCGGAGAACGCCGGCGGCGTGCACTGCCTGAAGTACGGTCTGACGCTGCACAACGTGCTGCGGGTGCGGGGCTACACCGTGCTGGGCGAGCCGGTGACGTTCGGCTCCAAGGCGCTCGATGCACCCGGCCTCGACCTCATCCCGCTCGTCGTCGGCAGCGAGGGCATGCTCGCGGTCATCGTGGAGGTGACCGTGAAGCTGCTGCCGCGGCCCCCGCTTGCGCGGTGCGTGATGGCGAGCTTCGCCGACGTTCGCGATGCGGGCAATGCGGTGGCGGCCGTGATCGCGGCCGGGATCATTCCCGCGGGCCTCGAGATGCTCGACAAGCCGATGGCCGCCGCGGTGGAGGACTTCGTGCACGCGGGCTACGACCTCGACGCCGCGGCGATCCTGCTGTGCGAGAGCGACGGCGCTCCGGAGGAAGTGGAGCACGAGATCGGGCGCATGGTCACGGTGCTCGAGCAAAGCGGCGCCACTCGCATCGAGGTGAGCCAGGACGAGCGTCAGCGCCTGAAGTTCTGGAGCGGACGCAAGAATGCGTTTCCGGCGAGCGGCCGCATCAGCCCCGACTACATGTGCATGGACTCGACGATCCCGCGCCGGCGGCTCGCCGACATGCTGCTCGCCATCCAGGACATGCAGCAGCGCTACGAGCTGCGCTGCGCGAACGTGTTCCACGCCGGCGATGGCAATCTGCATCCGCTGATCCTGTTCGACTCGAACGATCCCGAGCAGCTCAGCCGCGCGGAACGCTTCGGTGCCGACATTCTCGAGACCAGCGTGGCGATGGGCGGCACCATCACGGGCGAGCATGGCGTCGGCATCGAGAAGGTCGCGTCGATGTGCGTGCAGTTCTCGCCGGCCGAGCGCCAACGCATGGTGGACCTCAAGCACGCGTTCGATCCCGATGGCCTGCTGAATCCGGGCAAGATGATCCCGACCCTCGCCCGCTGCGCGGAATACGGGAAGATGCACGTGCGACGCGGCCTGCTGCCGTTCCCCGAGCTGCCACGCTTCTGACCGTGCTCGACGCAACCATCCCCGCGACGAGCGCCTCCGGCGCGGTGACGCGCGAACCGGCCCTCGAGCACCTCATCGAACGCGTCGTGCAGGCGCGCGCGGCACGCACGCCGCTGCGCATTCACGGCGCGGGCACCAAGGATTTCTACGGCAACCCGCCGCAGGGCGATCCGCTCGACGTGCGCGCGCTGCGCGGCGTGTCGGCGTACGAGCCGACCGAGCTCGTCGTCACCGCACGTGCCGGCACGCCGCTCCTCGAGCTCGAGGCGCTGCTCGCGGGCCAAGGCCAGTGCCTGCCGTTCGAGCCGCCGCGTCACGGCCCCGGGGCGACGCTCGGCGGCATGGTCGCGAGCGGGCTTTCGGGACCTGCTCGACCGCGCGTCGGCTCCGTGCGCGATCACCTGCTGGGCGCAAGCATGCTCGACGGCCGCGGCGAGGTGCTCTCGTTCGGCGGCCAGGTGATCAAGAACGTGGCCGGCTACGACGTCTCGCGCCTGCTCGCCGGATCGCTCGGCATCCTCGGCGTGATCCTCGAGGTCTCGCTCAAGGTGCTGCCGTTGCCGCACGCGTCGACGACGCTGCGCTTCGAGCTCGACCAGGCGGCGGCGCTCGCCCGCCTGCACGCCTGGATGCGCGAGCCGCTGGCGCTGGACGCGAGCGCGTGGTGGGACGGCACGCTCGTCGTGCGCCTGCGCGGCGCGGAACCGGCCGTGCGCGCCGCGGCCCAGCGCATGGGCGGCGAGACCGTTGAGTCGCAAGCGGCCGAGCCGTTCTGGAATGGCTTGCGCGACCAGAGCGACGAGTTCTTCGCACGCGCCGCGGCGCTTGTCGCGAAGGGCGGCGCGCTCTGGCGCCTGTCGTTGCCGGCGACCGCACCCCCGCTGAAGCTCGACGGCGAGACGCTCGTCGAATGGCATGGCGCGCAGCGCTGGCTCGCGACCGAGCGGCCCGCGCACGAGGTGCGCGCCGGAGCGGCCGCGGTCGGTGGTCATGCCACGCTGTTCCGCGCGATCGACAAGTCGGCCGGCACGCTCGCACCTCTCGCGGCGCCGCTCGAGCGCATCCACCGCGAGCTCAAGCGCGCCTTCGATCCCGACGGGATCTTCAACCCCGGTCGGCTGATCGCCGGCCTCTAGCCCTCCGCGAGCGGCCGGCATCGCGCCGCCACGCCCTTCATGCAGACCGAACTCGCTCCCGAATTCCGCGACACGCCCGACGGTGCGGAAGCCGAAGCCATTCTTCGCAAGTGCGTGCACTGCGGCTTCTGCACCGCCACCTGCCCGACCTACCAGCTGCTCGGCGACGAGCTCGACGGCCCGCGCGGACGCATCTACCTCATCAAGCAGACGCTCGAAGGCGCGACGCCGACGCGCGCGACGCAGATCCACCTCGATCGCTGCCTCACCTGCCGCAATTGCGAGACGACGTGTCCCTCGGGCGTGCTGTACGGCAACCTCGTCGAGATCGGCCGCCGCGTGGTCGATGCGAAGGTCGAGCGCCCGGCGGCGGAGAAGGCCGCGCGCACCGCGTTGCGCGAGGGTCTCACTTCTCCGCTGTTCGCGCCCGCGATGAAGATCGGCCAGGCGTTGCGGCCCTTCCTGCCGTCCATCCTCAAGAGCAAGGTGCCCGCGGGCTCGAGCCACCAGGCGCGGCGCTGGCCGACGCGCACGCACGACCGCAAGGTGCTGCTGCTGATGGGCTGCGTCCAGCCGTCCATGATGCCCAACGTGAACAGCGCCACCGCGCGGGTCCTCGACGCGGCCGGCATCCAGACGCTCGTCGCCGACAGGGCCGGCTGCTGCGGTGCCATCCGCCTGCATCTGAACGACCAGGAAGGCGCCCTCGCCGACATGCGCCGCAACATCGACGCGTGGTGGCCGCTCGTGGAAGGCATCGGCGGTCAGCCGAAGGTCGAGGCCATCGTGATGAATGCATCGGGTTGCGGCGCCACCGTCAAGGAGTACGCGCACGCGCTGGTACGCGACCCCGCGTACGCCGGCCGCGCGGAGCGCATCGCGGCCCTCACGCGTGACGTCGGCGAGTTGCTGCCGGTGATCGCGCCGGCGCTGAGGAGCCGCCTCGGCGCGAGCGCTGCCCGACCGAGCATCGCCTTCCACGCGCCGTGCTCCCTGCAGCACGCGCAGCGGCTCGGCGGCTTCGTCGAGGCGCAGCTGGCCGAGCTCGGCTTCGAAATTCTGGTGCCGGCCGCGGAGCCGCACCTGTGCTGCGGCTCGGCCGGGACGTATTCGGTGCTGCAACCTGAGCTCGCCTACCGCCTGCGCAATCGCAAGCTCGAGCAGCTCGCGCCGCTGGCGGCCGACGTGATCGCGTCGGCGAACGTGGGCTGCATCCAGCACCTGCAGAGCGGCACCGCCACGCCGGTGCGGCACTGGATCGAGGTGCTCGACGAAGCGCTCGCGCTCGCCTAGCGGCGCAGGCGACCGCTCAGATGCAGCGGCCGCCGTCGACCTCCATGGCCACGCCCGTGATCATCGATGCCTCGTCGCTGCACAGGAAGCACGCGGCGTTGCCGAGGTCCTCGGGTGTCGAGAAGCGGCCGATGGGGATCGTGGCGAGGAACTTCGCGCGCATCTCGGGCGTGTCCTCTCCCATGAAGGTCTTCAGCATCGGCGTCTCGCCGGCCACGGGGTTCAGCGCGACCACGCGGATGCCGAACGGAGCGAGCTCGACCGCCATCGACCGGGTCGCGGTGATGACCCAACCCTTGCTCGCGTTGTACCAGGTGAGGCGCGGACGCGGGCTCACGCCGGCGGTGCTCGCCACGTTCAGGATCACGCCGCCCTTCTGCGCCTTGAAGCGGGGCACGACCTCGCGCGCCGCGTAAAAGATCGACTTCATGTTCACGGCCGCGATGCGGTCGAAGTCGTCCTCGGGCAGACCCTCGAGCGGCTGCGGGAGATGGCCCATGCCGGCGTTGTTGACGAGCACGTGCAGGCCGCCGAACCGCTGCACCGCCGCATCGGCCATGGCTTTTACGTCGGCCGCGCGCGTCACGTCGGCCTCGACGCTCGAGGCCGCAGAGCCCAGACGCGCGGCCACCGCCGCCCCGCTCGTGCGGTCTCGATCGGCGATCAGGACCTTCGCTCCCTCGGCGACGAACTTCGCCGCGATGCCCGCGCCGAACCCCGAACCGCCGCCGGTGACGATCGCGACCTTGCCCGCGAGCCTGCCTGCCATGTGCGCTCCTTCAGCCGTGATGGATGGCGACCGTCTTCAGGCTCGAGAAGCCGTAGAGCGCCTCGAAACCTTTCTCGCGCCCGTGACCCGAATGCTTGACGCCGCCGAACGGCAGCTCGACGCCGCCGCCCGCGCCGTAGTTGTTGATGAAGACCTGCCCGCACCGAAGCTTCCTCGCGACCCGCAGTGCGCGGCCGCCGTCGCGGGTCCAAACGCCCGCCACGAGGCCGTACGGCGTGCCGTTCGCGATGCGCACCGCCTCGCCTTCGCCTTCGAAGGGGATCAGCACCTGCACGGGCCCGAAGATCTCTTCCTGCGCCAGCGCATGCCGGTCGGGAACCGCATCGAGCAACGTCGGGCGCACGTAGTGGCCCTGCTTCGGCAGGTCCGTCGGAAGCTGGGCCTGTCCCGCGATCTTGAAGCCGCCGTCGCGCGCGACGCCGAGGTAGTGCTCGACGACGTCGAGCTGGCGGCGCGAGATCATCGGTCCCACGTCCAGGTCCGCGAGCGCCGGACCCACGCGCAACGCGCGATAGCGCGCGGCCATGCGGTCGCGCACCGCGTCATAGACCGGTCGCTCGACGAGGATGCGCGACGCCGCCGAGCAGGTCTGGCCCGCGTTCTGGATGCCGGCGTTGACGAGATAGGGCAGCGCGGCGTCGAGATCGGCATCTGCAAATACCACCTGCGGGCTCTTGCCGCCGAGTTCGAGCGTGACGGGCACGGCGTTCTTCGCGGCGGCGGCCTGCACGAGCGCTCCGGTCGCGACCGATCCGGTGAACGAGAGGTGGTCGATGCCCGGATGCGCGGCCAGCGCGGCGCCGGCTTCCTCGCCGAGGCCGGTGACGACGTTGAGCGCGCCGGGCGGCAGGCCCGCGTCGGCGGCGATGCGCGCGAACGCGAGCACGGTGAGGCACGCCTCTTCCGCCGGCTTCAGCACGCAGGCATTGCCCATCGCAAGCGCCGCGCCGACGCTGCGGCCCACGATCTGCATCGGGTAGTTCCAGGGCACGATGTGGCCGGTCACGCCGTGCGGCTCGCGCCACGTGAGCGCGGCATAGCCGTTCAGGAACGGCAGCGTCTCGCCGTGCACCTTGTCCGCGGCGCCCCCGTAGAACTCGAGGTAGCGGGCGAGCGCGACGGCATCCGCGCGGCCCTGCTTCACCGGCTTGCCGACGTCGAGCGCCTCGAACCGCGCAAGCTCGTCGGCCTGCTCCAGCACGCGCTGCCCCATCTTCGCGAGCACGCGGCCGCGCTCCATCGCCGACAGCGCGCCCCACGCACCGTCCAGCGCCGCTCGCGCGGCCGCGACCGCGGCATCGACGTCGGCCGCGGTGCCGCGCGCAAGGCGCGCCAGCACGCTGCCGTCGGACGGGTTCTCGAGATCGATCAGCGCGCCGCGCGCGGGCGGCTGCCACACGCCGTCGATGAAGATGCGGTCGGTCGCGAACGGAAGGTCGGTGGCCATGCGGGATCCCGCGCGGCGACGGGCGCGCCGCGATTTGCGCCATCATATTCAGCCCCATCGCCGGCCGCCGGTTCCCACCATCAGCCTGTTCCTCCTCAAGCGCCTCGTCACGTTCGTGCTGACGATGCTGGCCGCTTCCGCGGTCATCTTCACGGTGCTCGACGTGCTGCCGGGCAATGCCGCCGAGCTCAAGCTCGGAGTGGACGCCACGCCGGAGGCGATCGCCGCGCTGCGCCACCAGCTCGGGCTCGACCGGCCCGCAATCGAGCGCTACGGCGCGTGGCTCGCGGGTGCCGCGCACGGCGACCTCGGCCGCAGCGTGGCCTACGACGTCCCCGTCGGCGCTCTCATCCTCGAGCGGCTACAGGTGACGCTGCCCCTCGCCGTGATGGCGATGGCGCTCACCACCGTGATCGCCCTCGCGCTCGGCATCTATGCCGCGTCGCGCCACAACCAGCCGGGCGACCTCGGCGTCATGGCGCTCTCGCAGCTCGGGATCGCGCTGCCGAACTTCTGGTTCGGCATCCTGCTGATCCTCCTGTTCTCGGTGAAGCTGCACTGGTTCTCGGCGGGCGGCTTTCCGGGCTGGGACGAAGGCGTGTGGGCCGGCCTGAAGGCGCTCGTGCTGCCCGCCGCGGCACTCGCGGCGGTGCAGGCCGCGATCCTCGCGCGCATCACGCGCTCCGCCGTGCTCGACGTGCTGCGCGAGGACTTCGTGCGCACGGCGCGCGCGAAAGGCCTGTCGCCGCGCCAGACCCTGTGGCGGCATGTGCTGCGCAACGCGTTCGTGCCGGTGCTCACCGTGATGGGGCTGCAGTTCGCGAACCTGATCGCGGGCACGGTGGTGATCGAGAACGTGTTCAGCCTTCCGGGCCTCGGCCGGCTCGTCTTCCAGGCGATCGCGAACCGCGACCTGCTCGTCGTGCGCAACGTTGTCATGCTGCTCGCGGCGAGCGTGATCGTCATCAATTTCATCGTCGACGTGCTGTACGCCGTGATCGACCCGCGCCTGAAACTGCACGCGACATGAGCGACACCGGCACCGTCGGCGAACCGCTCGCGCTGGCCGGCGCCGCGCTCGCCGCCGTGGCACGCCCGCCGGCGCGCGGTTTCTGGCGCCGCGCGGTGCGACACCCGAGCTTCGCGTTCGGCGGCGTGCTGGTCGCGCTGCTCCTCGCCACGGCGCTGCTCTCGCTCCTGTGGACTCCCTGGCCGCCGACCGAGATCGACGTGCCCTCGAAGCTCAAGCCGCCGTCGGCACAGCACTGGCTCGGTACCGACAGCCTCGGCCGCGACATCGCCTCGCTGCTCATCGCCGGCTCGCAGGCCTCGATCGCTGTCGGCGTGATCGCGGTCGGCATCGGCATCGTGTTCGGCGTCTCCCTCGGCCTGCTGGCGGCGGCGCGCCGAGGCTGGGTCGAGGAGCTCGTGATGCGGTTTGCCGACTTCACGTTCGCCTTCCCGGCGCTGCTCTCGGCGATCATGCTCGCGGCGCTCGCGGGCCCCGGCCTCGTCACCTCGACCATCGCGATCGGCATCTTCAACGTCCCGGTGTTCGCGCGCATCGCACGCGCGGCCGCCAACGCGGTGTGGTCGCGCGACTTCGTGCTCGCCTCGCGGGCGTGCGGCAGGAACGCGTGGCACATCACGTTCGCTCACGTGCTGCCGAACATCGCGAGCGGCCTCGTGGTGCAGGCGACGATCCAGTTCGCCACCGCGATCCTCGCCGAGGCCGCGCTGAGCTATCTCGGCCTCGGGACGCAGCCGCCGCAGCCGTCGTGGGGCCGCATGCTGAACGAGGCGCAGACGCTCATGTACCAGGCGCCGCAGCTCGCGATCTGGCCGGGCCTCGCCATCGCGCTCAGCGTCCTCGGCCTCAACCTCATGGGCGACGGTCTGCGCGACCTGCTCGACCCGCGGCTTGCACGGCGACGCTGATGCCGACAGCCCCGACGTCGCCGCTGCTCCAGGTCGAGGGCCTGCGCGTCGCCTTGCCCGGCCCCCAGGGGCCGTTGCCGGCCCTGCGCGGCATCGACCTCGCGATCGAGCGCGGCGCGACCGTCGGTCTCATCGGCGAGAGCGGCTGCGGCAAGTCGATGACGGCGCTTGCCATCATGGGGCTGCTGCCCGAAGGCGCACACGTCGAAGGGAGCATCCGCCTCGAGGGACGGGAGCTCGTCGGCCTCGACGACCAGGCGTACGGGGAGCTTCGCGGACAGCGCCTCGCCATGATCTTCCAGGAGCCGATGACCGCGCTGAACCCGCTGCACACGATCGGCGACCAGGTGGCCGAAACGTTGCGTGTGCACCGTGCGATCTCGCGCCGCGACGCACGCGCCGAAGCGCTGGGGCTGCTCGAGCGCGTGCAGTTGCCGCAGGCGCGCCAGCGCCTCGATGCGTATCCCCACCAGCTCTCGGGCGGCCAGCGGCAGCGCGTGATGATCGCGGCCGCCCTCGCGTGCGGCCCCGACCTGCTCGTCGCCGACGAGCCGACGACCGCGCTCGACGTGACGGTCCAGCGCGAGATCCTCGACCTCATCGCCCAGCTCGTCGCGTCGAGCCGCATGGCGCTGCTGCTGATTTCGCACGACCTCGGCGTGATGGCACGGTGCGTGGAGCACGTGCTCGTGATGTACGGCGGCAGCGTCGTCGAGAGCGGGCCGACGGGCGAGGTGTTCGAGCGGCTCTCGCATCCGTACACGCGCGGCCTTTTCGGCGCGCGCCCGCACCTGGGCGCGGGGCGCGGACATCGCCTCGCGACGATCCCAGGCCGCGTGCCGGAGCTCGCCGACGTGCCGTCGGGCTGCCCGTTCGCCGATCGCTGCGCCTTCGTCGTCGATGCCTGCCGCGCCGCGTTTCCGCCGGCGATTCCGGTCGGCCCGGGGCACGCGGCGCGCTGCATCCGCGTCGACACGGTGGTCCGGAGCCCGCTGCCGTGAGCGCCGCGTTCGCGCCGGCCGACGTGCTCCCCCCGCCGCGGTCCGCGACGCCGTTGCTGGCCGTGGAGGGCCTCGCGAAGCGCTATCGACTCCCGCGCGGCTCGCTGCTCCAGCCGCCGCCGGTGGTCGATGCGCTTCGCGGCGTGTCGTTCGAGCTCCACGCCGGGCAGAGCCTCGGCGTCGTCGGCGAATCCGGCTCGGGTAAGTCGACCCTTGCGCGCCTGGTCATGGCCCTCGAGAAGCCGAGCGCGGGACGCGTGCAGATGCTGGGCCGGAACCTGCACGCCCTCTCCCCCGCCGAGTTGCGCGCGGCGCGGCGCGACTTCCAGATGGTGTTCCAGGACCCCTACGGCTCCCTCGATCCACGTCAACGGATCGAGACGATCGTGGCCGAGCCCTTCGCCGGAGGCACCGCCGAAGAACGCCGAAGCGCGGTCGTCGAGTCGCTCGAGGCGGTCGGCCTGCGTGCGGGCGACCTCGCCCGCTATCCGCACGAGTTCTCGGGCGGACAGCGCCAGCGCATCGCGATCGCACGCGCGCTGATCACGCGCCCGCGCCTGATCGTCGCCGACGAGCCCGTCAGCGCGCTCGATGTCTCGGTGCAGGCCCAGGTGCTGAACCTGTTCGACGACCTGCAGCAGCGCTTCGGCCTCACGTATCTCTTCATCAGCCACGACCTCGCGGTGGTCGAGCACCTGTGCGATGCGGTGGTGGTCATGCGCGATGGCGAGATCGTCGAGCGCGGCACGCCGCAGCAGCTGTTCCGCGCGGCCGCACATCCCTACACGCGCGCGCTCGTGGCGGCGGTTCCCGAGGTGCGTCGTGTTCTTCCCTGATGAGGGCCCCATCGGCCTTCCACTACAGTTCTTGTCGATCCCACTTCCCACGTTGCGGAGCCACCGATGAAGACCACCACCCTTGGACTGCTAGCCGCCGCTGCGTGCGCGGCCGCGGCGCTGGCGACGGCGCTGCCGGCCGCCGCCCAGACGCGCAAGGACAGCGTCGTGCTCGGCATGGTGCTCGAGCCGACAGGCCTCGACCCGACGTCCGCGCCGGCCGCCGCGATCGGCGAGGTCGTGCACTACAACGTTCTCGAGGGGCTGCTCAAGATCAACATGGACGGCACCGTGGTGCCGCTCCTTGCCGAGAGCTGGTCGGTCGATCCGGACGGCAAGGTCTACACGTTCAAGCTGCGCAAGGGCATCAAGTTCCACGACGGCGAGCCATTCGACGCGAGCGCGGTGAAGTTCAGCTTCGAGCGCGCCAAGGCGCCCGGGTCGACCAACAAGGCGAAGAAGCTGGTGTTCGACAACATCAGCCGCATCGACACGCCCGACCCTTACACCGTGCTCATCGTGCTCAACCAGGCCGACGGCAACTTCCCGTTCCGCATGGGCGAGAACACCGCGGTGATCCTGCACCCGAAGAGCGCGGCCACCGATGCGACGAAGCCGATCGGCACCGGCCCCTTCAAGTTCGAGTCGTGGGCAAAGGGATCGTCGATCACGCTCGTGAAGAACGAAGGTTTTCGCAACGCGGGGTCGGTGAAGATCAACAAGGCGACGTTCCGCTTCATCAACGATCCGGCCGCACAGGTCGCCGCGCTGCTCGCCGGCGACATCGACGGCATGCCGCGCTTCGGCGCGCTCGAGAGCCTGAAGCAGTTCCAGGACGACGCGCGCTTCAGCGTCACGGCCGGCGGGACCGAAGGCAAGACCATCGTCAGCCTGAACAACAAGAAGAAGCCGTTCGACGACGTGCGGGTGCGGCGCGCCATCGCCGCGGCCATCGACCGCAAGGCCGTGATCGACGGCGCGAGCGAGGGCTACGGCAAGCCGATCGGGTCGCACATGGTGCCGAGCGACGCGGGCTACGTCGACCTCACGTCGATGAACAGGTACGACCCCGAGAAGGCGAAGGCCCTGCTGAAGGAAGCGGGCATCGCGACCCCGCTCAACGTCACGCTGACGCTGCCGCCGCCGCAGTACGCGAGGAAGGGCGGCGAGATCGTCGCCGCGCAGCTCGCCAAGGTCGGCATCAACGCGAAGATCGAGAACGTCGAATGGGCGCAGTGGCTCTCGGGCCCGTACAAGGGCCAGTTCGACATGACCATCATCAGCCATGTCGAGCCGCTCGATTTTGCGACCGTGTACGCCGATCCGAACTACTACATCGGCTACGACTCGAAGGCCTTCCGCGACCTCGTGGCGACGTACAACGCGACCGGCGACGCCAAGGGGCGCCTCAAGGTGCTCGGCGACATCCAGCGCCAGCTCGCGACCGACGTGCCGGCCGTCTACCTGTACCAGCTTCCCCAGTTCGCGGTCGCCAACAAGCGCCTGAAGGGACTGTGGAGCAGCTCGCCCATCTTCGCCAACGACCTCGCCGCGCTGAGCTGGCAGTGACCGTTCGGCCATCCGTCGCGCGCTTCGCATGAGCGGCCTGCACGCACTCTCCGCCCCCGAGCTGCTCGACCTTTACGAGCGCAAGGCGGCGTCTCCGGTGGAGGCGACGCGCGCGGTGCTGGCCCGCATCGACGCGTGGGAACCGCACCTGCACGCGATGTACGCGCTCGATCCGCACGAAGCGCTCGCGCAGGCCGAAGCGTCGCAGGCGCGCTGGCTCAAGAAGGCGCCCCTCGGTGCGCTCGACGGCGTGCCAGTCACCCTCAAGGAGAACATCGCGACGAAGGGCGTGCCGGTGCCGCTGGGCACCGGCGCGAGCGACCTCTCGCCGGCCGAACGCGATGCGCCGCCGGCCGCACGGCTGCGCGAGTCGGGCGCGGTGATCCTCGGCAAGACCACGATGCCCGACTACGGCATGCTGTCGTCGGGTCTCTCGAGCTTTCACCCGCTGACGCGCAATCCGTGGGACCTCGCGCGCGGTCCGGGCGGCAGCAGTGCCGGAGCCGGGGCCGCGGCCGCGGCGGGCTACGGCCCGCTGCATGTCGGCACCGACATCGGGGGCTCCGTTCGCCTGCCCGCTGCGTGGTGCGGCATCGTGACGCTCAAGCCGAGCCTCGGGCGCATCCCGATCTACCCGCCGTACGCGGGCCGCGTCGCCGGGCCCATGACGCGAACCGTGGAGGACACGGCGCTGCTCATGCGCGTGCTGAGCCGGCCCGATGCGCGCGACACGATGAGCCTGCCGTACGAGCCGATCGCGTGGGAGAAGCTGGAACGCGACGTGCGGGGCCTGAGGATCGGCCTGCACCTGGATGCGGGCTGGGGCCTGCCCGTGGATCCGGAAGTCCGCTCCGCCGTCGAAGGGGCGGCGGGCGCCTTCGAGCGAGCCGGTGCGATCGTGGAGCCGGTCCGACCGTTCATGACGCGCGCGATGATCGACGGCATGGACGACTTCTGGCGGATGCGCGCATGGCTCGACATCGCCGCGCTCGACGAGGCACGGCGCGCGCGCGTTCTGCCCTTCATCGTCGCGTGGGCGCGGCGCGGACAGGGTCTGAGCGGCGAGCGCGTGTTCCGTGGCTACAGCCAGATGGGCGCGATGCGCGAAGCGGCCGTCGCGGCGTGCGCACCGTTCGACGTCGTGCTGTCGCCGACGGCGCCCATCCCCGCGTTCCCCGCCGAGCTGCCGTGTCCCACGGACGATTCGGAACGACCGTTCGAGCACATCGCCTTCACCCTGCCCTACAACATGAGCGAGCAGCCGGCGGCGAGCATCAACTGCGGCTACACGCGGGGCGGGCTTCCGATCGGTGTCCAGATCGCGGGGCATCGCCACGCCGACCTGACGGTCCTGCAGGTGGCGCACGCGTGGGAATCGATGCGGCCGCCTCAGAGGCCGTGGCCGGAGCCGCCGGCGGCCTGATCGCGAGTGCCGGTCGCAGGGACTTGCGCCATGCTCGATCGACGCGGCAATCCGGTCGGCACCGCATCGCCATTGGCGCTCGACCATGCCGAGCGGGCCCTCTGGCGCCTCATGACGTTCTACGGCACGCCGCTCGACGATCTCGACGCGGCGGCGGCCGCCGATCCCGGCTGGGTGCTGCCAGTGCTGATGAAGGCCGGCTTCCTGATCGGCTTGAGCGAGGCGGGCTTCGCACGCCAGGGTGAGCAGCTGCTGGCGACGGTCGCACCGCGCCTGGCGCAAGCGAACGAGCGCGAGCGCGCGCATCACGCCGCCCTGCGCACGCTCGCCGACGGCGACTGGCACGGCGCCTGTCGCGCCTGGGAGGCGCTGCTGCTCGAGCATCCGCGCGACGCGCTCGCACTGCAGTGGGCGCATCTGCACGACTTCTACCGAGGCGATGCCCTCAGCCTGCGCCAACGGGTCGCGCGCGTGCTGCCGGAGTGGGATCGGACCGATCCGCTCTATCCGCACGTGCTCGCGATGCTCGCGTTCGGGCTGGAGGAATCGAACCTGCACGGGCAGGCCGAGGAGACCGGGCGCCGCGCGCTCGAGGCCGACCCGAAGGCGCCGTGGGCGGTGCACGCCGTCGCGCACGTGATGGAGATGCAGGGCCGCTTCGAGGACGGCGCCCGCTGGCTCGAGCGCTGGCGCCCCGAATGGGTCGAGGGCAACGGCTTCGCGGTGCACCTCGCCTGGCATCAGGCTCTGTTCGCCCTCGAGGCACTCGACACGCGCTCGGCGCTCGCGCTGCACGACACACACATGGGAGCCGCCAGCACGACGATCGCGCTCGAGCGGCTCGATGCCGCGGCGCTGCTGTGGCGACTGCATCTGCTCGAGGCCGACGTGGGCTCGCGGTGGCACGGGCTGGTCGCCGCGTGGAACCCGTCGCCCGAGTCCGTGGGCCACTATGCATTCAACGACCTGCACGCGCTGATCGCATTGCTCGGTGCGGGCGAGACCGACCGCGCGCACGAATGGCTGCGCCTCGCGGCTGCGCACGCGGAGGGTTCGAAGGCGGTGACGAATCGCGAGATGGCGCGCGCCGTCGGCCTTCCGCTGATGCACGGGTTCATCGCGTTCGCCCGCGGCGACGATGCGGAAGCGATCGAGCAACTCTATGCCGTGCGGGCCTCGGCGCACCGCTTCGGCGGCAGCCACGCCCAGCGCGACCTGATCGACCAGACGCTGATCGCGGCCGCGGCACGCAGCGGCGACCGCCGTGTCGGCCGCGCGCTTCTCAACGAGCGGCGCGCGATGAAACCCGCGACGCCGCTCACGCAGCACTGGACCGCGCGCGTCGGCGCCGCCACCTGACCACGACCGCGACGCCGGAGACTTCCATGCCCGCACCGCAACGCCCGCAAGACAGCACCGAGCACTGGACCCGCCGTGACTTCGTCGCCGCCTCGTTCGCGACCGGGCTCGCCGGTGCGACCGCTCCCGCCGCCGCAGCGATCGACGTGGTCGCGGAGGACGTCACGCTGAAGGCCGCCGACGGCGTGTGCGACGCGGCGTTCCTTCATCCGCGCACGGGCATGTGGCCGGGTGTCATCGTGTGGGCCGACGCTTTCGGGCTGCGCCCGTCGATGCGCGACATCGGCCGACGCCTCGCGGGCGAAGGCTATGCCGTCCTCGTGCCGAATCCGTTCTATCGCGTCGGCAAGGCGCCGATGTTCGAGAACGCCGCGAACGTCGATTTCCAGGACCCGGCGACGCGCGCGAAACTCGGCCCTCTGATGGGCTCGATCACGGGGGCAGGCGCCGCGGAGAAGGACGCGGTGGCGTACGTCGCCTTCCTCGACGCGAACGCGGCGGTCGACAAGGCGCGCCGCATCGGGACGCAGGGCTATTGCATGGGCGGCGCGCTCGCCGTGCGCACGGCCGCCGCCGTGCCCGACCGCATCGGGGCCGCGGCGTCCTTCCACGGCGGCGGGCTCGTGACCGACAAGCCCGAGAGCCCGCACCGGCTCGCCTCGCGCATCCGTGCGCGCATGTACTTCGGCATCGCCTCCAACGACGACCAGCGCCAGCCGGATGCGAAGGACAAGCTGCGCGAAGCGTTCGCCGCGGCGGGCGTGCCGGCCGAGATCGAGGTCTACCCGGCGAAGCACGGCTGGTGCGTGCCGGACATGCCGAGCGAGGCCGGCGCGCCCATCTACAGCGCACCGGAAGCCGAGCGTGCGTGGGGCAAGCTGCTCGCGCTCTACAAGGCCGGTCTCGCCTGAGCGGCGCGGGAGCGCGCAGCGTCACACCAGCGGCGCGCTCAATCCCTCCTGCTCGAACACGCGCTTGACCGCGGGCCGGTCGAGCACGCGCGCCAAGTACCCGCCGAGACGCGGAAGGCTCCGCGCCGGCCGTGCGAAGCCGCGCGTCCAGCGACACAGCATGAGCGCGTACGGATCGATCGCGAGATAGGCCGTGCCCAGCAGCCAGGGGCCGCCATGGCTCGCGAGCTGGGCCTCGAGCTGGTCGAGCATGCGCCCGACCGATGCCTCTGCATGCGCCTTGACCTGTGCGGCGCCCGCCGCGTCGTCGACCCAGCGCTCGGGGTAGAAGTACAGCATGAGCGTCGACTGCAGCGTGCTCGACAGCCACGCGAGCCATTTGTAGAACTGCGCGCGCTCGCCGGATGCGAGCGGCGGCGCGAGCGCCGCGTGAGGATGCGTATCGGCGAGGTGCAGACAGATCGCCGCCGTCTCGTAGAGCACGAGGTCGCCGTCCACGAGCACGGGGATGAGGCCGTTCGGATTGAGCCGCAGGTACTCGGGCGACTTGTGCGCCTCGACGTTTCGATCCACGTAGGCGAGCCGATATCGCACGCCGATCTCCTCGAGAAGCACGTGCGGCGTCATGCTCGCGTTGCCCGGGTAGTAGTGCAGCTCGATCATGCGGTTCCAGGTGGGATGGACCCGTGCGAGCATGGATCACTCCGAACGATGGTGCAAGCGACACGAGTCGGTGCGCCCTGCTCAGCGCAGCGCGACGCTCTCGCGCTTCCAACCCGCGTCTTGCCAGCGCTGGAACGGACCGAGCGACTCCGCGTCGGTGGATGCCCGTTCGGTCGCGAGGTCGTCGAGGCGCACGACCTCGAAGCTGCGCCGATGGCGTCCTTCGACACGTGATTCGCGCGCCACGAGCATCTGCCGTCCGCCCGGCACCCAGCCGGCGAATTCCGCATAGCCCACGTCCGGTCCGGTGGTGGCCGGTGGCAGCACCTGGATGCGCCAGCCGGTGCGCCCCTTGCGGAAGATCCAGAGCTCGCGCCACGTGGACGTCGGCTGCACGGCGAGCGCGACGGCGCTCGCTTCGCGGTTGACGCTGGACGAGGCGGTCCAGACCTGCGCATACGTGCAGCGCGTGGCGAGCGGCGCGGCCTCCTGGCGCACGTCGACGAGCGCCACGCACGTCTCGCCTGGCGCTCCGGCCTGCACGCGCAACGCGAGCGGCCGGCCGATGGCCTCCAGGTCGGAGGCCGCCCATCGCGAGGCATTCACGCGCATGGCCGAATCGGCGTACGCGCCGGCGTCGTCGTCCGCGAGCTCGTGCCGGTCGACGGAAGCGAGTGCGTCGATCGCCTGCCGCGCGGCGGCGTGCGCCGCCACCGCGTCACCCTCGCGGGCACGCGCATAGGCGAGGCCGCTCCAGAGAGAGGCTCGCCGCATCGCCACGCGTACGCGCCACGAAGGCGCGAGCCCGGCCGCACTCACGCGATCGAGCAGCGCGACGCGCAGCTCATCGTCGCGACGCCGCTCGGCCGGGCCGAGATCCGGATCGACGCAATCGGCTCGCGTGAGGGCGAGCGCGGCACGCGCCTGAAGTTCCGCGGTCGCGGAGAGCGCGAGCACGCGCGCGTGCGCCTCGCCGTCGTAGCACAGGCGCACACGGCCGTCACGCTCGCGGCTCACGAAGCGCAGACCGTGCCGCGTCGCGGCTTCGAGATGCGCGGCGACGGCGGCTTGCGTCGGCCTGCTCGCGCTGGCGTCTGCGGACGCGCGTTCTGCCAGCCGATCGGCGAACGCCCCGAGCGCTTCGAGCGCTTCCGCACCCTCAGGGCCCTGCAGCAGCGCCGGCGGAGCCGCACGCAGCCACGCTGCGGCATAGCCGATGCCGAGCGCTTCGCTTCCCGGCGTTTCGCGCAGGAATCGCACGACCGCGAGCAGCTCGGGCGCCTGCTCCGGCTCGAGCCGCAGCCGGCGCACGCGTGACGCCGCCACGTAGCCGGCCCGCTCGCGCGCATGGTCGTACACCTGCAGGTGGTCGAGCCGCTCGGCGCGCACCTCGAGCAGGTCGCCGGACCACAGCAGCGCCTGTTGCGATGCGTTGGCGTGCGGTCCGGCACGCAGCGGCGTCGCGTCGCTCACGACGATCGCGATGGCCACCGGATCACGCCCTGCGGATGCGGCCACCGAATCGACGCAGCCCGCGAGCGCGCCGTAGGCCAGCACCGCGAGCATGCCGACCGCGATCACCCGGCGCCGCGCCGAGCGCCCCGGCGTCATGGCTGGACCTCGCGCATGTCATCGTCCGCGGCGGCATGCGCACTCGCTGCGCTGAGCGCGGCCTCGCGGCGCTGCGCGCCGAGCAACGCGGAGCCGACGAACCCGCCATCGGCCGAAGGCGGCGCGATGATCACCTGGATCTTGTCGGAGAGCTTGTCGGCCAGCGTCTTCTGGATCAGCAGCGGATGCCGACTGATCAGGTCGCCCTCGCGCGCCATCTGCTCGGCGTTCACCTTGCCGAGTCGATCCACCCGGTAGGCCTCGGCGTCGGCCAGCTTCTGGCGCGCATCCGCCTCGCCGCTCGCCTCGATGCGGCGGGCCTGGGCACTGCCCTCGGCAGTCTTGATGCGGCTCGCCTTCTCGGCCTCGGCCTCGAGCCGGCGCTGCTCGATCTGGCGCTGCTTGAACGGCAGCACGTGCTTCATCGCCTCTTCCTGCGCCTTCGCGGCGATGATCTGCTCGCGTGCCGCCGCCTCGGCCGCGACCTCGCGGCGCACGCGGTCGGCCTGCGCCTCGAGCTCCGTCTCCTTGACGCGCTTGTCCTTGAGCTCGAGGGTGTAGCGCATCTTCTCGCTCGCGAGCTCCTCGGCCAGTAGGCTCTCCATGCCGCGACGGTAGTCGGCGGGCAGGTCGACCTTGCCGATCTGCACCGCGCGCAACAGGAGGCCGTCCGCGTACAGGCGCGGCGTCAGCTCCTCCTCGATCGCCTTCTGGATCGCCACGCGCTGCGTCGAGAAGATCTCGCGCACGGTGTATTTCGCGACGATGCGATACGCGACGCCCTGCAGTGCGGGCTCGACGATCTCGGCACCGATGTCCTCCGGCAAGACCCTGCCGGTGGCGGCGAGGCGCGTCGGGTCGATCGCATAGCGCACGACGACGCCCAGGCCGAGCGAGAGGCCTTCGACCGATTGCAGCGGCGCGGGCCCATCGGCGCGGGCCATGGCGACGGCATGGTACGAGCGGTCGCGCAGGGGATAGACGCGCAGCTGCTGCACGCCCGGCCAGACCATGACGCTGCCTTCCTGCCACGCGTCGACGTGTCCGGTGACGCGATTCATGCGCACGCCGACCTCGCCGTGGCCGACGCTCGCGAACGGCGGGTGCAGCACGAGCCAAGTGGCGGCCCCCGCCACGACGACCAGCCCGACGATCGGGCCGCGCAGACGCGCGACACGGACCAGGGCCGGGCTCGGCGGCGGATCGTCGAACAGCTCGCCGGTGGATGCGGCGGACCCGCCGCGGCGCGGCCAGCGCCGGCGGATCGACGCAACGAGGGACTGCAGTCGTGGATGCATGGGGTTCCTCCCGGACGGTGGGCGGCACGAGCGCCGCGGTGCCACTGTCGGAGGGTCCCGTGCAGCCGCCGTGAAGCGCGCGCGAAATCGACGCGAAGCCGGTGCGAAGAGCGCGCAGGCCCGCGCTCAGCGCTCGCGGTCGGCGCCGACCCGGCGCAGCAGATCGGGCAGCGTCCTGCCGGGCTCGTCGCGGAACCGCTCCTCCAGCACGTCGAGCTGCGGGATGCGATCGAGCCGGAAGTTGCGAAAGTCGGAGCGCGCCTCGCACCACGCGGCGAGCGTCCACGCTGCGCCCCAGTACACGCAGGCGAGCGGTCGCACCACGCGGCTGCTCGCAGCGCCGTTCTGGTCGACGTAGGCCAGCCGCACCTTGCGATGCGCTTCCGTGGCTTGCCTCAGCGCGCGCAGGCGCTCGCGCGTCGCGGCATCGAGCGGCACCGCCGGTGCGAGCAGCGCCATGCTTTCCGCGGCCGCACGCGCGGCCGCGGGCAGGACGCCGACGATCTTGCCGAGCGCGGCCTGCGCGTGCGCGGCGAG
>Ga0335069_10005070_pt1 | contig 19361 bp, 20 predicted proteins | sample Lox_Sample_11_FD_206714 | JGI IMG/M metagenome (GOLD analysis project Ga0335069, IMG submission 206714) | Soil microbial communities from Loxahatchee National Wildlife Refuge, Florida, United States - Lox_Sample_1.1 | ecosystem: Environmental > Terrestrial > Soil > Wetlands | place: USA... | reverse complement strand
GGCGTACGCCGAGATCGCGCGGATCCTCGGCGGTACCACGGATGCGGCACGCAGGGCCGCGGCCGATGGCATCAAGAACCTGCGGAAGAACTACCCGGGCGCGGCTACGGAAGGAGCGCCATCGTGAACATCTCAGCTGACTATTTCGCGTCCCCCGCCGATCCTGACACGCTGTCGAGGCTCAGGCGCAGGCTCGGGCTCGCCGCGGAAGCCGAGGGCCTGCTCGACGTCGCCTACACGACGATCGACTCTCCGGTAGGCCCGCTCCTGCTCGCGGCGACGCCGAAGGGCCTGGTCCGCGTGGCCTATGACCGAGAGGACCACGACCGCGTGCTCTGTACCTTGTCGCAGCGGCTCAGCCCGCGCGTGCTGCGGGCGCCGAGGCGGCTGGATGCGGCGGCACGCGAGCTCGACGAGTATTTCAGCAGGCAGCGCCGGGACTTCGACCTCCCGCTGGACCTGTCCTTGTCCAAGGGGTTCCGGCAGCTGGTACAGCGGTACCTGCCCGAGATCGGGTACGGGCAGACCCGCACGTACCGGCAGGTCGCGGAGCTCCTCGGGAACCCCAAGGCGGTCCGGGCCGTGGGCACGGCCTGTGCCACTAACCCGCTGCCGGTCGTCGTGCCCTGCCACCGGGTGCTGCGGGCCGACGGGACGCCCGGAGGGTACGTCGGAGGCCCAGACGCCAAGAAGGCGCTTCTCAGCCTGGAGGCGGCGGCATGACCTACGTCCTGCTGGGCGCCGACGGCAGGCCCTTCGAGTCGGACGTGAAAGGGCAATGGGGTGGCCACCGGCGCGCCAGGATCTACGGCCGTCTCGACTGCCCGTCGGCGCTGCGCGCGATCACCCGCGGCGGATACGTCCGGCACCGCGTCTTCTTCGCCGATGAGGTGACCGCCATCGCCGCCGGCTACCGTCCCTGCGCCGTCTGCTGCGCCGATCGCTACCAGGCCTGGAAGGCCGCGCGCCATGTTACGAGAGGGGCACCGCAGGCCAGATGGCCCGCGTTCGCGGGACCGATACGGAAAGATGCCAATGCCGTCTAGCTTGCTGCTCAGCGACGTGGCTGTGGCATCCACATCGTATTCGCGGAGCCGGGCGCGCGTGCCGTGGCGGAGCTGGGGCTCCGCCACGGCACGCGCTGAGTTGCCGACGTGTTCAGGCCTGGGGGATGAGCCCGAGCTGGCGGAGTGCCGTCACGCCGTCGTCGAGGCCGACCTCCTCCGTGATCAGGCCATTCTCGACCTTCAGGACGGTGGTGCCGGTGAAGCGCATCACCTTGCCGGTGTTCGCGGGCAGCGAGCCGGTCGGCATGTCGTCGAACGCGTCCCCGGTGTGGGTGCCGCCGCCTTCCCACTGGCCGACCACGTAGTCGCCCTCGGCGATCAGGTCGGCGGTGCCCCAGAAGTTCAGGTCCGGAAACGCGGCGCGGAACTTCCCGGCGAACGCGCGCACCGCGTCCCGGCCGCGCAGCGGCGCGTGCAGCGAGTACTCGAACCGGATGTCCGGGGCAGCGAGTTCGTCGATGACGGCCGGGTTGAAGTCCTTGCCCCAGAACTCGGTGAACCATCGGCCCACGACGGCCTTGTTCTCCTCGATCGACATGAGTCGTTCCCTTTCTTGTCGTGAGTTGTCAGCTGCTCCCTTTTCGGAGCGCGTGCAGCCTGCTGATGTGCGCTAACTAGAGTTAGGGCTCGCCGCGGGGGCATGCCCCGCCCGCAGGGCCGGCGCGTGCTCGATCTCGAGCAAGGTGCGCTTCCGGGCCAGGCCGCCCGCGTAGCCGGTCAGGTTGCCCGTGCTGCCGATCACCCGGTGGCAGGGGATAACGATGCACAGCGGGTTGCGGCCCACCGCCGCACCGACGTCCCGCGGATCCGTCCCCGCCCCCAGGCCGCGGGCGAGATCGCCATAGGTGGTCGTCTCCCCGTAGGGCACGCCGGCCACCAGCTCCCAGACCCGCCGGTCGAATTCGGTGCCCGTGACCTTCACGGGCAGCTCGAACGCCCTCCGGTCCCCGTCGAGGTACTCGCCGAGCTGGCACGCGACGTCCTCGAATCCCTCATCGGCGCGGGGACCGAACGCCGTCCGGTCGGGCCTGGGCCAGTGCCGCGGAAAGTACAGTCCGGTCAGGGCCCCTTCCTCCCGGACGACCGTTACCTTTCCCAGACGCGTCGCGAGCACCGTATGCGCCGCACCCGGGGCTCCGCCTGCTGTTGCTGTCACCGTCTGCTTCCTTCCGTTGTCGGTGCCACAGCAGGTAGACGTGTCGGCACGGCTGAACGTGAGATGACCGGCCGCGCCCTTGCCCGACGCCCAGCCTCAGGTGCCCAGGTTGTAGGCGATCGTCGCCCAGTTGCTCGGGTCGTCCTGGCGCTGGAACGAGATGCCGCTGCAGTTGCTCGGCAGGGCAACGGTGACCTTCTGGGTAGCCGGGCCGATGGTCACGATCGTGATATTGGCGAAGTTGTGCTTGTCACCGGAGTACGGAGCCACCCGCAGCCGGTTCGGGGCCTTGCCGCCCTCGCCGCCGGGGTCACAGAAGAAGGAGATCCACTTGAACTGCCCCCCCGCGAAGGCGACGGCACCGAACTTCTTGTCGTTCTGGATCTGCATTTCTTCCTCCACGAGAAGCAGGCTCATATCAACCGGGGGATGCCAGCCCAGATCTGACAGGCTGGCAAGAGTGCCATGGTAGATGGACGTATCGCAGAAACCGCAGCCGCTCCAGTTCGTCCTGTTGGCACCGACCTGGCCGTTGGTGCTCTGCCACAGGGTGTGCGGCAGCAGCCCGGCCTCGGACGCCTGGTACGCCGCTATCCAGGTACGCCGCGGTGAGTTGAAGATGGGCGCGAGCCCCGCGCTGACGGCGAAATTCTGGCCGCTGTACAGCCACGAACGCTGGCTGAGCGGGATGGACGCGAGGCCGTACGCGTTGTCAATGATGCCGAACCATTGGTTGGCCCGGCCTGACTGGTCTCCTGATCCCTCTTCCAGATCGAGTATGGGAATCTCGCCTTCGTTAAGGTTCGGACCAATCCATTTGATGAATGCATGGGCCTGCGAGGGCGCATCCTGACCCGCTCGCAGGTACTGATACAAGCCGCAGAACCCGAACTTGAGCGATTTGATCGTCGCCCGGTTCGACACGAGCATTCCGTCAAGGTGGGCATTCCCGTAGCCGACGCGAATGATCGCCGCGCCGCCGTTCTGGGACTTAATCCCCGCCCAGTCGGGGGCGTTGCCGCTCGCCGGGGACTGGAACTCGCTGACATCCGGCAGCGTGACCGTCATTCCCCCTCGCCTCCTTCTTTCCCGAGAGTTACTTAGGAAATATTTCAGGTCAGAGAGTATCGGAGGACCGGGTTCGCCGAAAAGCCAATGCGTCCTGATAACTGTGTTCTCTGGCTGCGCTGACGATGCCCTTGTCAGCGGTCGATCGGCGCCGCGGTTCCGCTCACCTTGATCCCGCTCCTGTCTCCAGCGGGCACGTCGACGAGCAGGCGGCTTGGCCGGCCCATGTCCGTTCCCTGGTGGATCGTGACCCGGACCGGAGGTGTGACCAGCTTCAGTGACCGCAGGTACGCGCCGAAGGCCGCGGCGGCGGCACCGGTGGCCGGGTCCTCGACGACCCCACCCGGTGGGAACGGGTCGCGCGCGTGAAAGATGGTCCCGGTCTCCCGCCAGACGAGGTGCACGGTGGTCCAGGCGCGGCGGGCCATGAGGTCGCCAAGCGCCTCCCGGTCGTAGTCGAGGTCGGCGAGCCGCGCCCGGGAGGATGCCGCCAGGACCAGGTGATCGTTGCCCGCGTTGGCGATGCGCGGCGGGAGCTTCGGATCGAGCTCCGCGGCATGCCAGCGCAGCGCGGTCAGCGCCGAGGCGAGATCGGCCTCCCTGACCTCGCGGACGGCCGGGGCGACGCTCGTGAGGGTGGCGAGGATCCGGCCGTTTTCCGGCCGTGTGCCGACCCTGACTTCCCCGGCGGAGGTGACAAGCCGGAGATTTCCGCAGCCTTCCCGCTCGGCCAGGGCCACGGCGGTAGCGATCGTCGCGTGCCCGCAGAAGGCCACCTCGGCCACAGGGCTGAAGTACCGGATCCGGAAGCGGCGCCCGTCAGCGCCCACGTCCTTCAGCAAGAAGGCCGTCTCGGAGTAGCCGAGTTCGGCGGCGATCTGCTGCATCCGCGTGTCGTCCATCCCTCGCGCGTCGAGCACGACGCCGGCCGGATTGCCCCCCTCGCGGTCCACATCGAAAGCGGTGTAACGCAGTACGGCGGTCATGTCCATGAGTCTGCATCCCGGGCTAGCATTGCGTCCAACGATGAAAATCGATGAATCACATCGGGATATTCGATGGACACGCGTCTGCTCACCAGCTTCCTCACCGTCCTGCGCGCCGGCGGGATCACCGCTGCGGCGGCGGAACTCGGATTCGTCCAGTCGACCGTCACCACGCCCATCCAGGCGCTGGAACGGCTGGCGGGAACGCCTCTGCTCGACCGGCATCCCGGCGGTGTCTCTCCTAATCGCGCCGGTTCGCCCAGTCGCCGAGCGCACGCGCCTGGTCTTCCGTCATCCCCGGATCGGTGAGCACCGCGTCCTGGCTCCCGTAGATCAGCGTGCTGGCCATGGGAGAGAACTGCTTCGGTTCTCCGTTCGGCAGGAAACCGTCCTGTGGCGGCGGGTTGTTGACGAACACGTCATAGCTGAGGTTCCCGTTCGGGTTCATGGTCAGGAATTCTCCGCTTTCGTCTCGTAGTTCCTGGTTTCGATGGCCTTGACCGTGTCGCCTGGCCTCCTTCGCGGGCATGCGGGGCCTCCTCAGGCGGAGATCGGGCCCCGGCTCGTTCGGTCGTGTATTCGCAGCATCCGCCGTCGTGCGGCCCGTCGCCCCCGTGCATCTCCCTGGGCTCTGCCCGGGTCCTCCCTGGTCGCCCGCGGAACCCGCGGTTCCAAGGGATCACGCCAGGGCCTGTCCCGGGGGCGATGCCGCTGGCGAAGCGCAAGAGTGATTCGTGACCAGCCCGGCGAAGCGAACCGGCCCGGCGACGTCTGGAGGAACCATGGCCGCCTCGATCAATTCCTCGCCCGTCCCGCGCGAGCGGGACCTGCTGGGTCAGGCCATCGTGGTGATCGGGGGCAGCTCCGGCATCGGGCTCGAGACGGCCCGGCTGGCCCGCGGCAGGGGAGCGGACATCATTCTCACCGCACGCGACCCGGACCGCCTGCACCGCGTCGGCCTCGAGCTCGGGGCCAGCATCGCTGCCTTCGACGCCACCGACTTCGGCCGGCTCGGGCGGTTCTTCGGCGCGCTGCCCGCGCCCGTCGACCACCTGCTGCTCACCGTCCCCGGCCCCTGCCGCGCACTGCCGGAGGAGTTCGACCCCGATGCGGCCCGCCGCGACCTTGACGCCCGCCTCCTGCTCCCGCTACAGGTCGCCCGCCACGCCTCGGGCACGGTGCGCCCGGGAGGCACCCTGCTGTTCCTGGGTGCCGCCGCCCGCCGCAGCACCGCGGCCGGCCTGGCCTTCACCGCCGCGCTCACCGCCGCGCTCACCGCCATGACCAAAAGTCTCGCGCTCCAGATCGCGCCCGTCCGGGTCAACCTGATCGCGGCCGGCCTGGCCGGCCCGCCGTCCCCGGCCCGCATTGCCGCACTGGTCGTCCACCTCATGACCAACACCGCGATCACCGGCGCGACCATCGACATCGACGGCGGTCAGCCCGATCCGGTGCCCGGATAGCCGCGGCCTACCGGCCGATAACCGCAGGCTCGTACTCGCCCATCCAGGCCGGGACCGACGGACTGATACCGTCCGCGGCGTCGAAGAGGACTTGCTGGAGCGGGCGGGGCAGGTCGCCGTTCCACACCACGGCTGCCGTCGCGGTCAGCGGGCGATGCTCGAGACGGATCAGGACCATGTCCTGGCAGACCATGGCCCGCGGCAGCCGGATCAGCCCGGGCTGGCTTCCGGTCGTGACGCCGGGGCCGGTCAGCACCGCGGTGGGCCGGTCCGCGGTCGCGGCGAAGGCCAGGGCCATCGGCAGCGAAGCCGCAGCGGGGGATCGGTGAACTCGAAGCGCGGGTTCACCGCCTGCAGAACCCGCGTCCAGGCGGCGCGGCCCGTGGATGACGTCCACGCAGGCCAGCTCGTCGAGGCTGATTGTGCCGCGGCGGGCCGCTGGGTGAGCCGGGGGAATCCACACATCGGGTTCGAAGTCCCCGAGGCTCATGACGTCGAGCGGGGCGGGCAACGCCTCGGGGCGATCCGTCAGCCAGCCCAGCCCAGCGTCGGCCCGGCGCTGCCGGATCAGCGAGAACTCGGCGTCGAGGGGGGTTTCCAGCCAGGCGATGTCCACGTCCGCGGCGGCCGCCGCGGATCGTAGCGCGGAGGCGGCCTCGACCGCGAGGGCATCGGGCAGCCCGGTCGGCACGATGACGCGCAGGCGCGGCCGTCCCAGGCCTGCTGCCTGCCGGGTCCGGTTCACCTCGCGGTCCACGAGCGACAGCACGGCGCGGGACGCTTCCAGCAGCACCAGGCCCGCCTCGGTGAGCCGCAGGCCTTGGCGGCGACGCTGCAGCAGCGGCGCGCCGACGATCTCTTCCAGCCGCCGGATCTGCTGGCTCAGCGTCGGCTGGGCGATGAACATCCGCTCCGCGGCGTGAGTGAAGCTGCCCGCGTCGGCGACCGCGGCGAAGTAGCGCAAATGCCGCAATTCGAGCGCCTGTGGCGCCCCGGCCGACTCTGCCTGTCCTCGCTTGATGTCGGTCCGCTCGCCGACGAGCTCATCCTCCGTGGAGTGCACGATCATTGTCGGCTCCCTTCGGCCGAACCAGGATGCGTGACTTCACCCTCGCCCTTCCGGCCCGGCCGCCGCCCCAGTGAAGGCCCTGGGCGGCACCCTGGTCGGGACGCTGATGCCCCGTAGATACCCTGGCCAGTACCCTGGGCAGCTCATCACCTCCGCGTACCGTCGGGCACGGCCAGCAGCGCCTCGGGCAGCTCACGGCGCGAGCCGATGCCGAGCTTGATGAATATCTTGCGCAGGTGCCATTCGACGGTGCGGGCGGACAGGAACAGCTGGGCGGCGATCTCCGGGTTGGTGCGCCCATCGGCGGCGAGCCTGGCGATGTGCGCCTCCTGCGCGGTCAGCTTGCTGACCGGCTCGGCCGTCCGCTGGCGCGCGATCTCGCCGGTGGTCAGCAGCTCGTGGCGGGCGCGTTCGGCGAACGCCTCGGCGCCCATGACGGCCAGCATGTCGTGCGCGGTCCGCAGCTGCTCGCGGGCGTCGGTGCGGCGGTTCTCGCGGCGCAGCCACTCGCCGTAGAGCAGGTGCGCGCGGGCCAGTTCGGGCCGCAGCCGGGTGCGGCCGAGCCGCTCGATCGCCTCGTGGTACAGGTTCTCGGCCGTCTCGCCCGCGCTCAGCAGAGCGCGGGAGCGCGCCTCGACACCCAGGCCGAAGTCGGTCCCCCCGGCCAGCGTGAACTCCGCCAGCCGGGTCAGGGCGTCGCTGGCGGTGCCGGTGTCCCCGGTTCGGGCGGCGGCCTCGATCAGCTCGGGCAGCGCCCACATGGAGATGTAGAGCGTAGACGTGTCCTCGCTGGCCTGCCGGGCCGCCGCCAGCGCGTCGGCGTACCGGCCCAGGCCGTTGGCCAGGATGGCAGCGGCCCAGTGCGCGTAGGCCACCGCAATGCCCTGTCCTCCGGCGGTCGCCTCGGCGATGGTCTCCTCGATGAGCGGGGCGGCCTCGGCCTGGCGGCCCCGGAGGGACGCGAGCATCATCGCGGTGAACGGGGCGGCCCGAGACCCGGTCACCTCGCAGACCGCGTCGGTCTCCGCGTTGAGGGCCGCGGCCGCGGCGAAGTCACCGGTCCACGCCACGGCCGTGCCCAGCGCACCCAGCATGATCGGCAGCTGGTCGAGCGCGCCGGCCTCCCGGGCGAGCCGGACCTGCCGCGCTAGCATCGCGCGCCAGGCGTGGTCATCCCACAGCGCACTGGCGGCCGCCTGTGCGAACCATCCCCACCGGAGTTCTTCGGCCATGGTCATCTCAGCGTCGTTGAAGGCGCGCAGCGCGCGGCGCAACGTCGGTGCCGCGGCGGCCAGCCCGTCGGTGACCACCGTGGCCAGGCCGGCCAGCACCAGGTCGGCGGGATGGGGCGGGTCGGCCGAGGCAGGGACGGCCTGGGCGGCACGGGAGACCTCGAACAGGTCGCCGGCGCCAGCCAGCCGCCCGGCAAACATGGCCGCCATCCACGCAGTGAGGTAGGTCTCGCGGGCTAGGCCGACATCGAGCAGCTCGAGCTGCCTGGCCGCCTTGAGCAGCAGCGGCGGAGCATCGCTGCCCAGGCCGGAGGCGAACACGATCTCCCCCCGCAGCAGGTCGGCCCGGGCGCTCTGCAGCTCATCCAGCCGCCCGGACCCGCCCTCTTCCGCCTCCGCCAGCAGTTCCATGGCGGTCCCGAACGCGCCGGCTTGCAGATGAGCCTGCGCCGCGGCCAGCGTCCGGTCCGCCCGGTAGGCCGGATCGGCGGTCAGCAGCACCGAGCGCTCCAGGAACGCCGCCGCCGCGGCCAGCCCGCCGCGGGCCTGGGCCCGGCCCGCCGACCGCTCCAGCTCCGCCGCGACCTCCTCGTCCGGCCCCGTCGCGGCCTGGGCCCGGTGCCAAGCCCGGCGCTCCGGCGCAGACTCCGGGTCGGTGGCCTCGGCCAGCGCGCGGTGCACGGCCTGCCGGTCCGCGGCCGATGCCGCCCGGTACGACGCCGAGCGCAGCAGCGGATGCCGGAACCGCACCCGCGCGCCGAACTCCACCAGGCCCGCGTCCACCGCGGGCGTCGCCGCCTGAATGGGGATGCCCAGGCGCCCGGCCGCCCGCCAGACCAGCGCAAGGTCGCCGTATGGTTCGGCCGCCGCCAGCAGCAGCAGCCGCCGGGACGGCGCGGGCAACGCCTCCAGCTGCCGGCGGTAGCTCTCGGCAATCCGCTCCGAGAGCGGCGCCGCGCCGGGCAGCCCGAACCCGCCCGCCAGTTCCGTGGGCGACAGCCCTCGCGGCAGTTCCAGCAGCGCCAGCGGGTTGCCCTGCGTCTCGGCCACGATCTGGTCCCGGACCCGGGCGTCGATCGGCCCGGCCAGCGCCGCCTCCAGCAGCGCCCGCGCGTCACCCTCGCCCAGCCCCCTGACCTCGAGCTCTGGCAACCCGGCCAGGTCCGCGTCCGCTTCGCGGGCCGCGAAGACCAGCCCGACCGGGTCGGCGGCCAGCCGCCGGGCCACGAACCCCAGCGCCTGCGCCGACGCCTGGTCCAGCCACTGCTCGTCGTCGATCAGGCAGATCAGCGGTCGTTCCCCGGCCACCTCCGACAGCAGGCTCAGCACGGCCAGCCCGACCAGGAACCGGTCCGGTGGCGGCCCGGCGGCCAGGCCGAACGCGGTCCGCAGCGCGTCGCGCTGCGGCGCCGGCAGGTGATCGACGTGATCGAACATCGGCGCGCACAGCTGATGCAGGCCCGCGAAGGCGAGCTCTATTTCCGTCTGCACGCCCACCGCGCGCGCCACCCGGCACCCCCGCGCCCGCCCGGCCAGGTAGTCCAGCAGCACGGTCTTGCCCACGCCCGGGTCGCCACGCACCACCAGGGCCTGGCTCTGGCCGCTCCGGATCGCCTCGACAAGCCGGTCCAGCGCGTCGCGTTCGCTGCGCCGGTCGGTCAGCCCGGCCGCCCGTCCCCGGGTCACTGCAGCAGCCTAACCCGGCCCGCGAGGACGGTAAAACCGGCCTGCAAGGCACGGCTAACCAGGGTACTGACCAGGGACTCGCACGGGCGCGACGGATCAGCCGGAGCGATACGGTGGTGCCGATGCCGATTCACCGACGGAGGTCCGCATGACCAGCACCGGCGCCGAGACGGAGATGCCCGAAGCGGGGACTGCCGACATGAAGCTCGAAGTCGTAACGGTGCCCGTCACCGATGTCGACCGGGCCAAACGCTTCTACCAGAGTCTCGGATGGCGGCTGGACGCCGACATCGCCGTCGGTGACGCCTTCCGGGTGGTCCAGCTGACGCCGCCCCAGTCGCCCTGCTCGGTCGCCTTCGGGAAGGGCGTCACGACAGGCGAGCCGGGCTCGGTCCAGCGCCTGATACTGGCCGTCTACGACATCGACGCGGCGCGCGCCGACCTCGTCCGCCGGGGCGCCGAGATCAGCGGGCTGTTCCACCTGGCCGGGGGCCCCGTGCCGGGTCCGGACCCGGAAGGTCGCTCCTACCAGACGTATGCCTCGTTCAGCGATCCGGACGGCAATGGGTGGCTGCTCCAGGAGATCAAGACGCGGCTTCCTGGCCGGGAGTGGGAGGAGCCGGCGACGAACGTCGCCGCCACGGCCGACCTGCTCCGGGAAACGGCTGAGCATCACGACCATTACGAGAAGACCCACGCCCCGCATAACTGGTGGGACTGGTATGCCGCTTACTTCGACGCGCGCGAGCACGGCCAGACGTCGGACGAGGCCGTAGCAGCCGCGAACCTGTACATGGACGAAGTCCTGCACATCGCGGCCCTGTGAGTTCATCCCAGCATCTGCCGTCACCACACGAAGGGACTGAGCGAGCCGCCATGGCCACGGGATACTCGGAGCTTCGGAACGACCTGGTCAGTGCCGCCAACGGCGTCGAGTATGCCTACCGGGACACCGGCGGCGGCGACGGTGCGGTACCCCTGGTCCTGCTCCAGCACTTCCGCGGGAACCTGGACAACTGGGACCCGGCGCTGATCGACGCGCTGGCGCTGGCCCGACGGGTGGTGACGTTCGACAACGCCGGCGTCGGCGGCTCCGCCGGCACCACCCCGGACACCATCGAGCAGATGGCCCGCGACGCCATCGCGTTCCTGGCCGCGATGGGGTTCGGCCAGGCCGACCTGCTCGGCTTCTCCATCGGCAGCTTCGTCGCGCAGCAGATCGCGCTGACCCGCCCGGCCATCGTGCGTCGGCTGGTGCTGGCCTCCTCGGCGCCGCAGGGCGCGGCCGGCATGAACGGCTGGGCCCCTGAGGTCATTGGCGCGATCGGCACCCCGAAAACCAGTCCGGAGGAATACCTCGGCGTGTTCTTCGCCCGGTCAGCGTCCAGCCAGCAGGCTGGCCGGGAAGCCCTGCGGCGGATGTACGCCCGGACCGAGGACCGGGACCAGGCGCCGACGTGGGCGACCCGGGAAGCGCAGTACGACGCAGTCTGCGCCTGGGGCATTCCCGATCACGCGCTGCTCCAGCGGCTCAGTGCCCTGGAGATGCCGGTGTTCGTGGCGAACGGCGACAGCGACCCGATGATCCTGCCGCGCTACTCCTACCTGCTGGCCGGCCTGATCCCGCAGGCCCGGGTGAAGATCTACCCCGACTCGGCGCACGGGTTCCTGTTCCAGCATCACGTCGAGTTCGCCGCCGACGTCGAGGCATTCCTGGCCGTCAGCTAACCCAGCGGTTAGGTCGTGAGGTGGCTCCCCGGGGCTGGGTGACGGCTGACCTATCCCACTGGAATCACCCTCCCGCCCCAGGCGCGGTCAGGCCTGCTATCTGCGCGTCCATCGGCGTCATCGGCGACGGCATGTCCGCGACCTGCATCCGGAGCGCCATCACCGCCGCGTCGTAGATCCCCGAGAAGCTCGGGAACGGCTGGATCGTGTCGCTCAGCACCTCCAGCGGGACGTGCGCGCGGATGGCCAGCGTCGCCTGCTGCATCCACTCGCCGGCTTCGGGCCCGAGCCCATAGGCGCCGGTCAGCCGCTGCCCGTCGGACAGCAGCGTCAGGAACCCGTTGGATTCGGCGTAGGCGTGCGTGTAGGTGGCGGTCTTCGGCACCTCGGATATGGGCGCGGTGCCGCTGTAGGCCGCTTCGGTCGCGCCCACCGCCGCGGCCTGCGGGTCGGTGTAGGTGACTCGCGGGACGGCCTCGTAGTTCGCCGGACGCGCATCGCCGGCGATGTTCGCCGCGACCACGTCGCCCTCGTATTCGCCGACGTGGGTCAGCGGCCAGATGCCGTTGACGTCGCCGATCGCCCACAGGCGCTCGCCCGCCCGCAGGTGGTCGTCGACCCGGATCCCGTGCGGGTCGGCCTCGACGCCGACCGTCTCCAGGCCGATCCCCGTCACGCGCGGGCGCCGCCCGGTCGCCACCAGCAGCCGGTCGCCCCGGAGCTCCGTACCGTCGTCGAAGGCCAGGACGTACTCCTTGCCCTCCCGCCGCGCGGCGGCGGCGTGCATCCCGAGCATCAGCTCGATTCCGTCCCGGCGCAGCGCCTCACTGAGCGCCTGGCCCAGCGGCGCAGGCTCGCGGGGGAGCACCCGGTCGGCGCCCTCGACGAGCACCGCCTCGCCGCCAAGACGCCGTACGACCTGCGCAAGCTCGACGCCTGCCGACCCGCCACCCAGCACGAGCAGGCGGCGCGGGACCGCCTTCATGCTCGTCGCCTCCCGGGTGCCCCAGACGCCCTCGAGCTCACGAAGCCCCGGGACCGGAGGCACGATCGGGTCAGAGCCGGTCGCCACGACGATGTGCTCCGCGGTGCGGCGGACGCCATCGACCTCGACCGCGCCGGTGCCGGCCAGCCGGCCCGTGCCGCGCAGCAGGTCGATGCCCCGGCCCGCCAGCCAGCGCTCCTGGCCGGCGTCGGAATAGTCCGACACCATGAAGTCCCGCCAGGCCAGCGCGGCCGCCACGTCGACCTGCGCGCTCGCGCCGGCCTCACGCGCGCCCTGCACCGCCTCGCCCGGGCGCAGCAGCGACTTCGACGGGATACACGCCCAGTAGGAGCACTCGCCGCCGACCAGCTCCCGCTCCACCACGGCGACGCGCAGCCCCCGCGCCGCCAGCGCCGCAGCGCAGTGCTCACCGGGCGCCCCGCCGCCCAGCACGATCACGTCATAGTCGCTCACGTCGGCAGCTCCGTCCCGGTTTGCTCCGCCACCAGCCGACCCGTGCCGTAGAACTCCTTCGCGCGTTCGCCATCCGAGACGGGGATGACGACCACCTCGAGCTTCTTGTCCACTCTCGTCCCTTTCACTCAGGTCGCTGCTTCGGTGGGTTGTGTCAGGGACGACGCTAGCTCTCTCCCCGCCGCGGCCGCGCCCGGGGGACACCCTGGGTCCTTCCCGGGTGTCCGGCATCCGGCCGTCTATGGGCCCGACCAGGAAAGGCCGATACTCCGGGATACGTTGGGGACATGGCGATCATGACCCGGACCCTGGGCAGAACCGGCGCGGACGTGACCATCCTCGGCTACGGCGCCATGGAGCTGAGAGGCCGGCCGCGCGGACCTGGGATGGCGGACGAGGACGCGGGCCGCCTGCTGAACGCGGTCCTCGACGGCGGCATCAACCTGATCGACACCTCACCCGACTACGGCCGCAGCGAGGAGCTGATCGGCACTTACATCGGCCACCGCAGGGACGAGTTCTTCCTCGCCTCCAAATGCGGGTGCCCGATCAAGATCCCGGCCGACGCGACGCCGCCGTACCCCCACGACTACAGCCCCGGGAATGTCCGCGCCGACGTCGAGCAGTCGCTGCGGCGCCTGCGCACCGACCGCCTCGACCTGGTCCAGGTGCACATGTCACCGAGCCGGGCGACGCTCGAGGAGAACCACACGGTAGAGACGCTCAAGGATCTCCAGGCCGAGGGCAAGGTCCGCTTCATCGGCATGTCGGGCATCCTGCCGAATCTGCCCGATCACGTCGCGATGGGCGTCTTCGACGTCTTCCAGATCCCGTACTCGGCGGTCCAGCGGGATCATGAGGCCCTCATCGCCGCGGCCGCCGACGCGGGCGCGGGCACCTTCATCCGCGGCGGCGCGGCCCGCGGCGCCGCATCGGAAGACAAGAACTGGCAGGTCGGGCCGCTGAGCCAGGACCCCGGCGTCGGCCGCCGGAACTGGGAGACCTCCGGCATCGCCGGCCTGCTCAGCGAGGCGGACATGAGCAACATGGAGTTCGTCCTGCGTTTCACGCTCAGTCACCCCGGTCTGTCGACCACGATCGTCGGCACATCGAACCCGGCCCATCTTGCCGGCAACATCTCCGTCGCGGAGCGGGGACCGCTCCCCGCCGACCTCTACGAACAGGCCAAGAAGCACCTCCCGCTCCCCGAAGCACGGTAATCAGACGGTGGGTCACGCGGCTTGTCACATTCCCGACGGCATGCCTATCCTGCGAGTTCACGCGGCGGTAGCCGGAGCGGCCTGGAGTGCTATGACGAAGCTGGTTACCTTAGCCAGTGCGGACGTTTCGGCGTCACCGCCCCGGACCAGCGGAGGCAGCATATGGGCATGATCACGACGAGCGATGGCACGGAGATCTTCTACAAGGACTGGGGCTCGGGCCAGCCGATAGTCTTCAGCCACGGCTGGCCGCTGTCAGCCGACGACTGGGACACCCAGATGCTGTTCTTCCTCCATCATGGCTACCGGGTCATCGCCCATGACCGGCGCGGGCACGGACGCTCCACGCAGACCAGCGACGGCCACGACATGGATCACTATGCCGACGACCTGGCTGCGGTGACCGCCCATCTCGATCTGCGGGACGCCGTTCATGTCGGGCACTCGACCGGCGGCGGCGAAGTCGTGCACTACATCGCCCGGCACGGCGAGAGCCGCGTGGCGAAGGCGGTGCTGATCAGCTCGGTGCCGCCGCTCATGGTGCAGACCGCCGCCAACCCCGGCGGCCTGCCGAAGAGCGTCTTCGACGACCTCCAGGCTCAGCTGGCTGCTAACCGGTCCGTGTTCTACCGGGCCCTGGCGTCGGGCCCCTTCTACGGCTTCAACCGGCCCGGCGTGGAATCCTACGAAGCGATCATCGCGAACTGGTGGCGCCAGGGAATGATGGGCGGAGCGAAGGCGCACTACGACGGCATCGTCGCCTTCTCCCAGACCGACTTCACCGAGGACCTCAAGCAGATCACGGTGCCGGCTCTCGTGATGCACGGCGAAGATGACCAGATCGTTCCCTACGCCGACTCGGGGCCGCTGTCCGCGAAGCTCCTGCGGAACAGCACGCTGAAGACCTACCACGGCTTCCCGCACGGCATGCCGACCACCCAGGCCGAGACGATCAACGCCGACCTGCTGGCCTTCATCCGGTCCTGACCGACTCGAGGTCCGGCCTCGAGGCTGAGCAGCATTTACATAGAACGACGTAAACGGACGTCTAAGACTGACGCGTTCGCCAGCGGGTCCAGGTGCGGGCGAGCACCCGCACCAGGCCCAGCGAAGCCAGGACCACGATCGTCGTGTCCACTGCCGGTACCCAGCGGACCTGATCGCCCTTCACGACGTAGGCGCCCGACGGCAGCACCAGCCCGCCGAAGCCCCCGCCCGCGCCGGTGCGCCCTGGATCCAGCGGCGCCGCGTCGTGCGCCGTGGGGGCCGGCTCGGGCGGACTATCGGGACGGGCGGCTGAGTCACCGTCGCTGATAGGTGCGGTGCCCGTGCCTCCGCCGCCCCGCCGGCCACCAGCGCGACCGGGATGATGAGCATGCCGTCCTTCTCGTACGCGGTGCCGAACGCGCGGCGCACGGACAGATTCTCCGCCGCCCTGGCCAAGATCTTCTCCACGTCCATATCAAGAACCTCCTCCTGCCCCCAGCTTGGTCGCCCGGGAGGCGGGTCCAGCGCCCTGCTGGATCGAGCACCTGCCACCGGGCATGGGATGCATCCCAGGTGCCTGGCGTATCACGGTGCCCGGCCGACTGCCAAGACCTGCATCACCCACGAACCCCGTCACTGACTGCGGGCTCAGCGCCGGGGCGGGCCGGTACTTCTGCGGATGACCAGGTGCGTCGGCACGGTGATGGCCCGCTCGACGTCTTCGCCTTGCAGCAGCCCGAGGACCATCCGGCCGGCCAGCAGGCCCTGCTGACGCACCGGCTGGCTGACGGTAGTCAGGTCGGTCAGCTCGGCGAGCGGGTGATCATCGATGCCGATGACCGAGATGTCCTCCGGTATCCGCAGCCCGGCCCGGTGCATCGTGCGCATGGCGCCGATGGCGACCTCGTCCGAGTGCGCATATACGGCCGTGGGCGGCTCGCGCAAGCTCAGCAGCCGGCTCATCGCCTCGGCGCCTTGCGAGCCTCCCCAGTCCACGGTGGTAACCAGGCTGGGATCAGCGGCGATACCCGCGTCGCGCAGAGCCGAGTAGTAGGCCTGCGAGCGAAAGGGGACGGCAGGCCAGCGGGTTTCCTTGGGATCGATGGCAGCGATCATCGCGATGCGCCGGTGGCCGAGGAAGATCAGGTGGTCCATCGCCTGCCGGCCGGCCCCCTCGTCGTCGATGCTCACGTAGGGGTAGGCGGCGCTCTGTCCGCCCGCGGCCACGATGCTGACCCCCATCAGATCCAGGCGCCGCCGTTCGGCCTCGGACACGGGAAACGCGAGGACCACCACCGCATCGACCTTGCGCCGTGCCGGGAGCCGCTCGAAGAAGGAATGACTGTCCGCGGCGTTGCCGACGGTGTAGAGGAGTACGTCGAGGTCGGCCTCACGCAATACCGACTCGATCGCCTCGAGCATGGCGCCGAAGAACCACCGGGAGAGGTGCGGTACCACCACCGCGACCCGCCGGGTTGATCCGCCGGACAGGCGGGATGCTTCGGGCGAGACCACGTAGGACAGGTCCTCGGCCACGGCCAGCACGCGTTCCCGGGTGGCGGCGGCCACGCCGGGAGCGTTGCTCAGCGCCCGCGACGTCGTCGCCAGCGACACGCCCGCGATGCGGGCGATATCGACCATGTTGACCTTCCGCGGCGTAGAAGTCACACCCCAATTATGCCGTCATTTGGAAACGTTTTCTACCTGCCGTGATCGACTGTGTCTCCAGGCAAGCGACCATGATCGCCCGATTGAGGTCTTGACACGCTCCGCAAGCGAGTTTACTTTCATGGAAACGTTTCCAAAACGTTGGGGCGGCCTGACACGGAGCGCGCCGGTGCGGCGCCTCCGTCCCCGACCGCCGAATGCCCGCTGGCTGCCCGGCTGGGGCGGCCCAGGGATCTAGGAGGTCCCTCGTGCAGCAAGGCAATGATCTGCGATCGGGCCGGAACAACTGGACTGGAGCCCCGAAAGCCTCTGCGGCTCCTGGGGTGCTTGGCGATGGCCCGGTACTGAGCCGCCGGTCGATGATGAAGGCGGTGGGGCTCGGGGCGGCCGCGATCGCCGCTCCCGGCCTGGTGGCCGGTTGTTCCTCCTCCGGCAGCGCCACCACCAGCATCGTGTTCGAGGAGACCAAGCCGGAGGTCGTCCCGTACTTCAACAACCTGGTCGCGAAGTTCAACGGGATGCAGTCGACCGTGGCCGTGACCCACGACTTCACCACCAACCTCATCGCGGCGTTCGTGCGCGGCAACCCTCCCGCCATCGACTGCGACAACTACAACCTGACCACATCCATCTTCGTCGCCCGGGGCGTGCTGGCCGACCTGGCCAGCCTGCCGCAGGCCACGCTCATCAACCCGGACATCCAGGCGCTCGTCAACCAGTACGCCTCGTTCCACGGCGAGACGAACGTGCTGCCCTTCTCGGTGGCCGCCGAGGGCGTCATCTACAACAAGGACCTCTTCGACAAGGTGGGCGTTTCCGCGGTCCCGACGACCTGGAGCGAGTTCCTCGCGGTCTGCGAGAAGTTCAAGTCCAAGAACATCACGCCGATCTACCAGACCTACGGCGACACCTGGACCACGCAGCAGGGCCTGTTCGACTACACCGTCGGCGGCATGATCGACGTCGCGGCCTTCTACAAGCAGCTCAATAGCGCGGGCACCAACCTCGGCCCCGACTCGCCGATGTCGTTCGAGAAGGATTTCACCGCGCCCTGCAAGCAGATGCTCACCCTGACCCCGTACTTCAACGCCAACCCGATCGCCAAGCACTACGCCGACGGCAACCTCGCCTTCGCGAGCAGCCAGGCGGGCATGTACATGCAGGGACCATGGGCCGTGGGCGAGGTCCTGGCGATCAACCCGAAACTCAAGATGGGCACCTTCCCGCTGCCCGCCACCGGCGACGCGTCCCAGACCAAGTGCCGGGTCAACCTCGACCTGGCGGTCTGGCTGCCGCGGTCGCAGTCGGCCGCGCAGCGCACGGCGGCCCTGCATTTCCTCGACTACCTCATGCAGCCGAGCGTCGTGAACGCCTATAACCAGGCGAACCTGGCTTTCTCACCGCTCAAGAACGCCCCGCCGCAGACCAGTCCGATCGTTTCCGGCCTCAACTCCTACGTCAGCTCCGGCCGGTTCTACCAGGGCGCGGGGACGTACGTGCCGATCACGATCCCGGTCGGGAACTTCATCCAGGAAATGATGCTGACCGGCGACGTCGCCGGGTTTACCTCGTCCATGGACAACGCCTTCAAGCGCCTGGCCATCCGGACGTCGGCGTGAGCTCGCGAGGGCACCGAATCTAGGAGACAGACATGACCGCGACCGCACTTCCTACCCAGCGGACCGCCGATGTCCGCTCCAAGCCGGGCGTTCTCATCAAGCTGAAGAAGCTGTTCTTCCCGGTGGCGCCGGCCTACCTGCTGATGGTCATCCCGGCAATCGTCCTGTTCACGTTCTTCATCATCTACCCCGCGGTCCAGGGAGCGTTCTGGAGCTTCACGAACTACGTCGGCTACGGGGACTGGCATTTCATCGGGCTGGCCAATTACCAGGCCGCGTTCGCCGACCCGACCATCCGGGACTCCTACGGGTTCACCCTGCTGTTCGCGGTGGTCGCGTGCCTCCTCACCAACGTGGTCGCCATGGCCCTGGCCATCGCGCTGAACGCCAAGATCAAATGGCGGGCCGGGTTCCGCACGGTCTTCTTCATCCCCCTGGTCCTGTCCGGCCTCGTCGTGTCCTACATCTTCACGTTCATCCTGTCCAACTCGGTCCCGATCATCGCGGGGGCGATCCATTTCGCCCCGCTGGAGCAGAGCATCCTGGCCAACCAGCACACCGCCTGGCTCGGTGTCGTCTTCGTCGCGTCCTGGGTCGCCATCCCCGGCGCGATCATCATCTTCCTGGCCGGGCTGGTCTCCATCCCGGCCGAGGTGTATGAGGCCGCCTCGATCGACGGGGCCAGCGCGTGGAAGAAGTTCCAGCGGATGACCTTCCCGCTGCTGTTCCCGTTCTTCATCATCAACACCATCCTGACCTTCAAGGCCTTCCTCAGCGTGTACGACATCTGCGTCGGCCTGACCGGCGGCGGTCCCGGGACCGCCACCACGAGCGTGTCGATGACGATCTTCAGCGGCTTCTTCAACGGCGACTACGCCTACCAGATGGCCAACGCCGTCATCTTCTTCATCATCACGCTGTTCTTCGCGCTCTTCCAGCTGAGCGTCATCCGG
>Ga0335069_10005069_pt1 | contig 19361 bp, 13 predicted proteins | sample Lox_Sample_11_FD_206714 | JGI IMG/M metagenome (GOLD analysis project Ga0335069, IMG submission 206714) | Soil microbial communities from Loxahatchee National Wildlife Refuge, Florida, United States - Lox_Sample_1.1 | ecosystem: Environmental > Terrestrial > Soil > Wetlands | place: USA... | reverse complement strand
GCCAGCTCGCGGTCGTGATTGATCGCGTGGCCGCGCTGGTAGTTGCCGTACAGGTCGTTGCGGTCGATCACCAGCGCGGAGTAGTCCCGCCACTTGGTCGGGTAGCCGACCTTGGCGGTGAACTTGTCCAGCTTGGTCAGGGCGCGCTCGCGGGTCTGCGGCGTCATCCAGTCCAGCTCGCTGATGGACAGGCGGTACGCCGCCTTCAGGTTGTCCACCAGGGCGTCGATCCGGGCCTTGGCGCCCGGCGGGAAATGCCGCTGCACGTAGAGCTTTCCGACGGCATCGCCCAAGAGGCTCTCCACCAGCGACACCGCGCGCTTCCAGCGCTCGCGGATCTGCTCGGCGCCGGTCAGCAGGCGGCCATAGAAATCGAAGTCCGCGGCGACAAGCTCGTCGGTCAACCAGGCCGCTCGGGCGCGGATCAAACGCCAACGCGCCCAACGCTTCCAGTCCTCGATGTCCTCGCTGTCCCACAGCGCCGCGAACGCGCTCAGGTAATCCGGTTGGCGCACAACCACTTCCGCGAGGGCGTCGGGGGTGCTGCCCAGCGCCCTCGCCCAGCCGGCCCAGTCGAAGCCCGCCGCCTCGTCTTGTAGCTCGGCGAAGGTGCGCAGGTTGTAGCTGAGGTCGGCATCGCGGCGCTTGACCACATCCCAGTGCGCGGCCGCGAGTTTGCTCTCCAGCGCCACGATCCTGGCCGCGGTATCCGCGTGATCGCCGCCGCCGAAGACGAGGCCGAACATCCGCGCGATGTGTCCCGGGTAGGCGGCCAGCACGGCGGCGTGCCGCTCCTCGCGGAAATACGACTCGTCGGGCAGTCCGATGCCCGATTGGGAGAAGTGCACCAGATAGCGGGCCGAATTCTTGGCGTCGGTGTCCACATAGAACGCCACGCCGCCGCCGACGCCCGTGCGTTGCAGGGCGCCGATCGCGGCGGCCAGGGCCGCGGGATCCGCACAGGCGTCGATCAAGGCCAGCTCGTCGAGCAGCGGCGCCAGGCCCCTGCGCTCGACGGCGTCCTCGTCGAGGAAGCTGGCGTAGAGGTCGCCGATGCGTTGTGGGTCGGTCCCCGCCGGGGCCCCCTGCTCGCTGGCTTCCGCGATCAGGTCGCGAACCTGCTCCTCGGCCCGGTCGAACAGGTGACGGAACGCGCCGTCGGTAGCCCGGTCCGGGGGGATCTCGTAGTCCGCCAGCCACCGGCCGTTGACATGGCCGAACAGGTCGTCTTGGGGGCGGGCGTTCGCGTCGACAAACCTCAGGTCTAAGCCCGATCGGATGGCCTCTACAGTCACCCCGCCATCCTTCCATCTTCTTTTGGGTGCAACGATCGGCCCATGTCCGACGACGCCGACACGGTCGAATGTGAAGACGACGTCGAAGCTAAAGATGACGTCGAATCCGAGGACGACGCCGGGCCCGAACCGGCGGGCGGCCGGATCTTCTCCCCCTACGGCATCGCGTCGACCGTTCTGGCCGTGCTGGCGTTGGCCGCGGTGGTGCTCGGCTACTTCATCTGGTCGGCTCACCGCGACGAGGTGGGCGAGCGCGCCTACCTGACCCGCGTCATGCAGACGGCCGCCGAGTGGACCGGCGTGCTGATCAACATGAACAGCGGCAACGTCGACTCCAGCCTGCAGAAGCTGCATGACGGAACGGTCGGAGAACTCAATGCGGACTTCGACGCGGCCGTGGAGCCCTACCGGCAGGTGGTACAGAAGCTGCAGTCGCAGAGCGCCGGCCGGATCGAGGCGGTGGCGATCGAAACGGTGCGCCGCAACCTGGACTCCCAGCCCGGCGCCGGGCGACCCCAGGGATCAGATGTCGTCACCACGAAGTTGCCGCCGTTCGCCACCCGGACGGACTCGGTGATGCTGGTCGCGACGTCGGTCAGCGAGAACGTCGGGGCCAAGCCGCAGGTGGTGCACTGGAACCTGCGGCTCGACGTCTCCGACGTGGACGGCAAGCTGATGATCTCGGGACTGGGATCCATCCGATGAGAAACCTGTGGCGGCTGCTGGCCTTCGACATCGTGGCGCCACTGGCCGCCGTCGCCGCGCTGCTGGGGATCGGCGTGGTTCTCGGCTGGCCGCTGTGGTGGGTGTCGGGATGCACGGCGCTGCTGGTGCTGATCGCCGAGGGCGTTGCCGTCAACTTCTGGCTCCTGCGCCGCGACTCGGTCAGCGTCGGCACCGACGACGACGCGCCTGGGCTGCGGCTGGCCGTGGTGCTGCTGTGCACGGCCGCCCTGTGCGCGGCGGTGCTGACCGGCTATACGCACTGGACGAGGCCGGACCGCGACTTCAGGAAGGATTCCCGGGAGGTGGTGTCGGTCGCCACCGGGATGGCCGAGGCGATGGCGTCGTTCACCCCGGGCGCCCCGACGAGCTCCCTCGACCGGGCCGCGGCGCTGATGGTGCCCGAGCAGGCGGGCGCCTTCCGCGACCAGTACACGAAGTCCAGCGCCGATCTGGCCCAGCACAACGTCACGGCGCAGGCCGCCACGCTGGCGGCCGGGGTCGAGGCCCTCGGGCCGTCGGCGGCCAGCGTGGCGGTGATCCTGCGGGTGACCCAGAGCGCGCCCGGCCAGCCCCCCAGTCAGGTCGCCCCCGCGCTGCGGGTGACCCTGGCCAAGAAGGGCGGCAGCTGGCTGGTGGCCGACGTGACGCCGATCAACTCACGTTGATCAGTTGGATTCGGTCGATCGCGCGGACTTCACCTTGACGAACCGGTCCGACAGCCGGCGCATCCGGATCATCAGCGCTGACGTCGGGCTGATGCTGCCGTCGAGGTAGGTGCCCAGATCCTCGGGCGACACCCCGATGCGCGACGCAAACTCCTGTTCGCCCAGGCCCGACCGGTCGATCAGCAGCCGCACGTGGCGGGCCACCTCGGCGCGCTCGTTGGCCTCCAGGTGGCTGCGCGCTCGCTCCAGCACCTCCCACAGGGCCTTGGAGATGCCGTAGGGTCGCGTCCCCTCGAGGACCTCTTCGACCTGGCGGGCGGTGCGCCCGTACGGGTCGCGCTTCAGCGCCGCGGCGATACGCTTCCAGGTGGCGATGTCACCGCCTTGCAGGGCCGAACGGATCGCGGCCGTCGGCCAGAACTCCACCGGCTGGTCGGAATCCTGGAACGCTCCGGCAGGTCCCCCGTCGGGCCTGCGCTGATCGCCGACGGCGGGCTGGGGCGGCGGCGCCGGGCGTCGCTCGGATGCCAACGTCACCTCGCCTCCTCCAGCATCGCTACGGCCACCGACAGGCAGCGCTGCCTGACATCTTCCCAGTCTGCCTCGGCGTCGGGTTTCGACCAGTGATTGTCACTGAAATCGGCGGGATGCGGATCCGCCAGCCGGCGGACCAGCTGCGTTGCCATCCATTCGCGCCTGGGCGTTTGACACCAGTAATACCTGTCCATGCCGGCCAGCACCACAGCGGCGGTCTCCGGCTCCACGGTGTCCACCATGTCAGCAAAATCGGCGTAATCGCGGCTGCTGTTACGGCACATGATCAAGTAGCCCTTGAGGCGCAGCGCCTCCGCTCCGGTCGGGACGAGCAGGCGGTCACCGGTGGGCAGCTGCACGTTCGTGGTCTCCACCGGGCTGCGCCGCTCGTACCTCGGCGGGTCACTGTCCCCTGACTCCGAGACGTCGGTCTGCAGCGCGTCGATGGCAACCGACAGCCGCCCCCGCCACAGCGTGACGGGATGAACCGGGCGGTCCCCCGCGATCGCGCGGGCGATGCCGTTGCGCGACGCCAGGCCGCCGACCAGCTTCTTGGCGCCCGCGTGACCGTTGCCGCCGTTCCTGGCGGCCGGGCTCACCCCGGCCCCCGCGTCGTCATCGATGTTGACCTGGTGGGGGATCTGTCCGGGGCCGAGCCCCCGGCTCCCGGCGGCGCCGGCGTGACCCGTCTTGCCGTTACCACCGCACCCGGTGAAGGCCAGCGGGTCGGCCACGCAAATCGCGTCGGGCGCAAGGTGTTTGAGCTTCGCGGCCGACTTGAGCACCATGCGCAGGTCGGCGCTGGGCGCCGTCAGCTCGGAAATGTCGTCGGGGATGACCACGACGTCGCCGAGGTCGACCTCGGGCAGCGGCCTGTCGAAGTCGACCGAGGGCAACACACGGCGCAGCCAGTCGGGCAGCCACCAGTTCCACTGGGCGAACATCGCCATCAGCGACGGGACCAGGACCAGCCGCACCACCGTGGCGTCCACGGCGATCGCGACGGCGCACGCCACCCCGATCTCGGCGACCAGCGGCATGCCGGCGAACGCGAAGCCGATGAACACCGCGATCATGATCAGCGCGGCGCTGGTGATGGTGCGGGCGCTGGTGCTCACGCCGTAGGCGACCGCGTCGCGGGTGTTCCCGGAGTGCAGGAAGCGCTCCCGGATGCGGGTGAGCAGGAAGATCTCGTAGTCCATCGACAGCCCGAACGTCATCGCCAGCACCAGCGGCGGAACGGTGCTGTCGATCGAGCTGATCTGGGTGAAACCGAGCCCCTGCAACCAGCCCCACTGGAAGACCATCACCAGGCTGCCGTAGGCGGCGGCGACCGACAGCAACGTCATCAGCACGCCCTTGAACGCCAAGAACACCGAGTGGATGGAGATCAGCAGCATCACGAACGCGATCAGCGCCACGAAGAGCAGCACGAACGGCTCGGTCTGCGACACCCGGTCGTCGAAGTCCTTGATCAGCGCGGTGGGGCCGCCCACGTCGACCCGCGCCGTTCCCGGGTCGGGAATCTTGGGCAGCTGCGTGCGCATCCAGCCGACGGTGTCGCGGGCCTTCATGTCCTCGGGATCCACCGACAACACCGCCGACAGCAGGGCGCTGCCGTTGTCCTCGGCGAATTGCGGCGGCGACACCGAGACGATGTTGGGGGCCTGCGTCATCTTCTGACGGATCGCGGCGACCGTCTGGCTGTGCTCGGGTGAGGCGGCGGCGCCATCGGGAAAGCTGATCAGCACCCGGATCGGCCCCAGTGCGCCGGGCCCGAGCGCCTGGGCCGCGGCGCCGACACCGGCCCGGATCTCGTGGGACGAGTCGAACTGGCGCAGCAGGCTGTTGCCCAGCACCATCGATCCCGCCGGCACGGCCATGAGGAGGAGCACCAGCGTCGCCGCCACCGCCGACGCCCACGGCCGGTGCATCACCCATCCGATCCAGCGATTCCAGAACCGCGACTGGGTGCCCTCGGGCTGACGCGACCAGTGCAAGAGCCGTGACCGCTTGGCCGCCGCCCGGCCGAACGTCGCCAGCACCGCCGGCGTCAGGGTGGCCGCCGACAGCATCGCGACCGCGACGGCCAGGATCGCGCCGGTGGCCATCGACTTCAGCGCCGGGGTGTTGATGATGTAGATGCCGGTCAGGGACGCGACGACCGTCATTCCCGACAGCACCACCGCCAGCCCGGAGGTGGCCATCGCGGCGTCCACGGCCTCGGTCGGCTGGCGCCCGGCGCGCAGCTCCTCGCGGAAGCGCATCAGGATGAACAGCGAATAGTCGACGGCGAGCGCGATGCCGAACATCGACACCGTCGAGGTCACGAACACCGACATGGTGGTGTAGGCCGACAACAGGTAGACCAGGCCCATGGTGACGACGACAGTGCAGGCGCCGAGGGCAAGCGGGATGGTCGCGGCGGCCAGCGAACCGAACACCGCCAGCAGGACGATCAGGATGATCGGCAGGTTCCATTTTTCGGCGGCGGCGATGTCGTGCTTGGTGTTCGCCGCCGCGGCGGCGCTGAGCGCGCCCTGTCCGATGACGTAGAGCCGCACCCGGCCGTTGGCGGTCTGCCCCGACTGGTCACCCTTGATGCCGACCTTCTGGCGGAGCTGCTTGGCGAGGTCGCTGGTGCCGGCGTTGCGCGCGTCCAGCCGAAGCGACACCACATACGGGCGGTCGGGCTGCGGCGGGCGCTGGGTGGGGTTGGGCACCTCGGTGACGCCGGGGAACTCACCGGCGATCTGCCTGAGCAGCGCGACCGCGTCGTTGATGTCGGAGTAACTGGCGTCCGGGCGCGGGGCCGCCACCAGCGCCAACGAGGATGCGCCCTGGTCGTGGTAGAGATCCTCGAGCTGATCGTGGACGGCCAGCGACTGGGAGCCGGCCACTTCGAAGCCGCCGCCGGTGAGGTTTCCCGACTCCGACATCGCCAGATACACCGCCGGCACCAATGCCAGCAACCAGCCTGTGAAGACCAACCAGCGGTACTTACGCAGGCTGCGGCTGATGCGCATCATGAACTGCTGGATTTCTTCACTCCCCGGGCTCTCGCGCAATGCGTGCAGGCGAGGATACCGCAGCAGCCTGTGGATTATGTCGGCTTATCTGGTTCCTGAGCTGCACAGACACGGATGTTGCCGGGACGCTGCCCAGTCGTTGTGGACCGGTGACCAAGCGGGATTTGCATCACACGAGGTGGCCGTCGCTTTGTGGGGCCGTATCGGCCATGGCAGGATGTCCGATGGCCGCGCGGGGGGAGCGGGGAACCCCGGCGGGAAAAGCCGTTCATGCCAACCGTTTGCGAGCTGTTCGACACGCCGCGCGCCTCCGCAAACTAAGGAGTGACCCATGACGACCGTCACCGCGACCGGGCGCCGCCGGCTTCTCGCCGGGCTGATCGCCACCGCCGTGCCCGGCGCCGCCCTCGCCGTCCTCGCCGGGCCGCCGGCGACGGGCGCCAACGACCCGTGTGCGGCCAGCGAGGTCGCCCGCACGATCGGTTCGGTTTCGAAGTCCATGGGCGACTACCTGGACTCACATCCCGAGACCAACCAGACGATGACGACGATGCTGCAGCAGCAGGCCGGGCCGCAGTCGTTCACCGGGCTGAAGTCCTACTTCGAGGCCAATCCCAAGGTTGCCGGCGACATGACGTCGATCGCGCAGCCGTTGACCAACCTGTCGATGCAGTGCAAGCTGCCGATCACGATCCCGCAGGCGATGGGCCTCATGCAGCAGGCGCAGGGCGCGGCCGGCGGACTGCCTGCGCTGCCCGGCAACACCGCGCCCGCGCCGCCCGCGGCCGGGGCCCCGGGCGCCACGCTGCCCGGCGTCACGATCGGCGGCGCGCCGCGACCGAACAACGTCGGCTAACCGCCGCGTTCCGGCTGCGCCTCGGGCGGCGGTAGCGGGCCCTGCAGGGCGGCCTCCGTCGGATCGGCGGCCGGGTCGTGCCGCACCACGGGCAGTGGGCCGGTGATGGGGTCGTCGCCGTCGGAGTCGGCGGTGTTCTCGGTGCGGAACACGAAGAAGAACACCACCCAGCCGACGGCGGAGATGAGCAGCCAGCTGATCAGCCGGTAGATGAGCATGGCCGAGATGGCGTTCGGCAACGACATCCCGCTGGAGACCAGGCCGGGCACCAGCACGGCTTCGACGACCAGCAGGCCGCCCGGCATCAGCGGAATGGTGCCGACGGCGCGGGCGGCCGCATACGCCACGGTCAGCCCGGCCACCGACGCGTGGTCGCCGGCGGCGTACGCGGCGAAGCCGAGGCAGGCCACGTCCGCGATCCAGTTGAACATCGACCAGCTGAACGCCACGCCGAGGTCGCGGCGGCCCAGGCTCACCGATTCGAGCTGCGTGAGGGTCTCGCGCCACCGGTCCAGGCCGGTGTCGGCCGGCTTGCCCCGAACGGAGTTGACCCACGACAACACCCGGCTGCCGATGCCCTCGATCAGCTCCGGCCGCGACGCCACCGCCTGGGCCAACAGCAACAGCGCGACGAAGCCGCCGAGCGTGAACAGCAGCGAGAACGGGTTGTTCTTGGCGCCCAGGAAGAACGCCCCGCCCAAGCCGAGCAGCGCCAGCCCCACCGCCTGCAGCACCCCGGACATCACCAGCTGCCACGAGGCCACCACGGTCGAGGCACCCCAGATCCGTTGCTGGCGAAGCAGGAACGTCGCGGAGAGCACCGGTCCGCCGGGCAGCGTGGTGCTCAGCGAATTGGCCGCGTAAAACGCGGCCTCCGAACGCAATTGCTTGACGTGCACGCCGGCGGATCCCAGCAGGGTGCGCTGGATTTGGGCGAAGCTGTGCATCGATGCGGCCGCCGCCAGCGCCGACGCGATCAGCCACCACCAGTTGGCCTCGTACAGGCTCACCCACGCCTTGGCCAGCTGGTCCCAGCCGAGCGAAAGCTCGACGGCAAGCACGATCGCGACGATGGCCAGAACGACCCAGCGCACCCACCAGTACCTGCCGCGCGGGGTTGCTACACGCGTCAGGTCCAGCTTGCGGGCAGGTGCGTCGTGCGTCACGTGCTTTAGGGTAACCGCGCAGGTGGCGCGGCCGGCCGGGTGCAGCTCCGACTGTGTCAGGGTCGTTCCGGGGTCGTAACCGGATCGTGCCGGGCACGGGGCCTTCACCGGCGGCGAGCGGCCGTCCGGGCGCGTCGGCGCCAGATAGGCTGGCCGGATGCCGGCAAACCTCGACCATGCCTCGGAGGCCGGGTCAGTCGAACCCCTTGTCCGCAAGGCCGCGGCTTGGGCCTGGCGTTTGCTCATCATCCTGGCCGCGGTCGTCGCCCTGCTCTGGGTGGTGAAAAAGCTCGAAGTGATCGTCGTTCCGGTGTTGCTGGCCCTGATGATCAGCGCTTTGCTCGTTCCGGCGGTTGACTGGATCGACAAAAGGGGCCTGGCGCGCGGTGCCGCGGTGGCGCTGGTCCTGCTGGGCGGATTCGCCATCTTCGGCGGCATCCTGACGTTCGTCATCGTCCAGTTCGTCTACGGCGTGCCCGACCTGACCGATCAGGTGACCCACAGCATCGATTCCACCCGCAGGTGGCTGATCGAGGGGCCGCTGCATCTGCGCGGCGAACAGATCTCCAACGCGGGCAACGCCGCGATCCAGGCGCTGCACAACAATCAGTCCAAATTGACCAGCGGCGCCCTGGCCACCGCGGCCACCATCACCGAACTGGTCACGGCCGCCGTGTTGGCCCTGTTCACGCTGATCTTCTTCCTCTACGGCGGGCGCAACATCTGGCAATACGTGACCAAGATCTTCCCCGTCGGCGTCCGGGACAGGGTGCGCGAGGCGGGCAACGCCGGATACGGATCGCTGATCGGCTACGTGCGGGCCACCTTCCTGGTCGCCCTGACCGATGCGGCGGGCGTCGGCACGGGGTTGGCGATCATGGGCATCCCGCTGGCGCTGCCGCTGGCCTCGCTGGTGTTTCTGGGCGCCTTCATCCCCCTGGTGGGTGCCGTGATCGCCGGCTTCCTGGCCGTGGTGGTGGCGCTGCTGGCGAAGGGCGCCGTCTACGCGCTGATCACCCTCGGTTTGCTGGTTGCGGTCAACCAACTCGAGGCGCATTTGCTGCAGCCGCTGGTGATGGGTCGGGCGGTGTCGATCCATCCGCTGGCGGTGGTGCTGGCCATTTCCGCCGGCGGGGTGCTCGCCGGCATCGTCGGCGCCCTGCTGGCCGTTCCGACGGTCGCGTTCCTCAACAACGCGATACAGGTGTTGCTCGCCCCGAATCCGTCCGCCGAGGCCGAGAAGCAGGCCGAGGAGGAGGAGGGAGGGGTCGTCGTGCAGGCGGAACCGGACCGTCCGGGGGACGGAGCCGGCTGAGGCGTTCGGCGCCTGCCGGCTCCTACAGTCGTCCCTCACGGCGCAGGAGATCCTGGGCGCTGACCCCCCCGCCGCCGGCGGCGGCGCGGCGGCGGCGGGGATTGTCGCCGTTGTCGCTCTGGCCGCCGCGGTCGTCCTGGCCGCGGGCGTTGAGCTGCTCGGTGGCCGCGTCGGAATCGTTGGCGTCCGACCGCGTGACCGGGAGTGCGGCGGTGGGGTCGGCCGGGTCGGCGTTGTAGTCGCCGGCGTGGTTGGTCGGGACCGGGATGGCCCGGGTCTGACCGCTGGACGGGGTCGCAGGCGGCCGTGGCGCGGCGGGGCCGGGGGCCGGGTTGGTGGGCGCCGAGAGGCGCGCCGTCTTGGGGTCGGCCGGTTGGTTCGGCCGGGCTTGCATCCGCGTGGTGTCGGCGCGGGACGGCTCGCTCGCGGCACTCGAGCCGGGAGGCCCCTGGGCGGGCCTGGGTTCCGGCGGCGCGGCCGGGCCCGGGGGGGCCACCCGCGACGGTTCCAGCGCGCCCGGGTGCGTCGGGTCGTGCGGCGCGCGCGGCGTCGCGGCAACCAGGCTGGCCGCCGCGACCGGGGGCCTGGCGGGGCGCCCGTTGAGGGTGGGGCGCTTGCGCTCGTCGGGAAGGTCGATCTCGCCCAGCCCGAGCCGGTTCTGCAGGCGCCGGGCCCAGCGCGGCGCCCACCAGCAGTCGTCGCCGAGCAGCTTCATCACCGACGGCACCAGGAACATGCGGACCACGGTCGCGTCCAGCAGCAGCGCCGCCATCAGCCCGAAGGCCAGGTACTTCATCAGCACGAGGTCGGAGAACACGAACGACGCGGCGACCACGGCAAGGACCAGCGCGGCGGCCGTGATCAGGCGCCCGGTGGTCGCGGTGCCGATCCGGATGGCCTCGGCGGTGGACATGCCGCGCTCGCGCGCCTCGACCATCCGGGACACCAGGAACACCTCGTAGTCGGTGGCCAGGCCGAAACCGACCGCGACGACCAGCGCGATGAGCACCACCATCAACGGTGTCGGCGTGAAATTGAGCAGCGAGGCGAAGTGCCCGTCGACGAAGATCCACGTCAGGATCCCCAAGGTGGATCCCAGCGTCAGCGCGCTCATCACCACCGCCTTGATCGGCAGCACGAACGATCCGAACGCCAGGAACATCAATACCGTCGTGGCGCCGAGCAACAGGACCAGCATCAGCGGAGCCTTGTCGAACAGGCTGTGGATGCTGTCCTGCTCCAGGGCCGGCGTACCGCCGACCAGGAGGCTGAGCCCCTTCGGCGGGGTGATGGCCCGCAGCTCGCTGATCTTCTTGGCCGCGTCATCGCGATTGGACAGGCCGTTCTGGATCACCCGCACGGTGTCGTCCTTGGGCTGCGACGTCCCGTTCGGCCCGCTGACGCAGGGATTGCCGGCGATGGTCGGGCACGGTCGTTCCTGCCAGGTTTTGTCGGTGAACCCGGTGATCGGCGCGAGCCTGTTGCGGATGTCCGCGACCTGCTGGTCGGTGACCTTGGTGTGGTTGTCGCTCTGGATCACCACCGTCAGCTGCTCGGTCCGGTACCCGGGGAAGAGCTTGTCGAAGTGCTCCTGCGCCAGGCGCACCGAGTTGTTCGGCGGCAGGTACTTCTCGCTCATGCCGCCGAACGAGAGATTGCCGAGCGGGATGACCAGCAGGATCATGGCGACGGCGATCGGGATGGCGAATGCCAGCGGCCGCTTCATCACGAAGTTGACCAGCTTGCCCCAGAAGCCGGCCTCCACCTCTTCACGGGTCTTGGTCTTCTGCAGCCGGTCCGCCAGCCAGTTGAGGTAGGCGCGCGACACCTTCCAGTTCCGCAGGAAGGGCACGCGGAACGCGGTTCGCACGCCCAGCGCGTCGACGTGGCGGCCGAGGATGCCCAGGCTGGCCGGCAGCAACGTGATCGACAGCAGCGCCGCGAGTCCCACCGCGGCGAAGATCGCGTAGGTCAGCGAATGCACAAAACCCTGCGGCAACGCGAGCAGGCTGGCGCTCGAGGCGATGATCAGCACCGCCGAAAAGGTGACGGTGCGACCGGCCGTCATGACGGTACGGCGCACGGCGGCCTCGGTGTCGTAGCCTTCGGCGATCTCTTCCCGGAACCGGCTCACCACGAACAGTCCGTAGTCGATGGCGATACCGAGGCCGATCAGCGAGACCACCGGCTGGGCGAAATAGTGCACCGGCCCGAACATGGCAACGAACCGCAGGATGCCCAGCGCGCCCGCGATGCTCAGCCCGCCCACGATGACCGGCAGTCCGGCGGCGACCGCACCGCCGAACACCAGGAACAACACCACCGTCACCAGCGGCAGCGCGAGAACCTCCATGCGGCGCTGGTCGGTGGCGATGGTGCCGGTCAGGGCGTTGGCGATCGGCTCCAGGCCGGCGAGTTGGACCGTGCCGCCGTCGAGCTTCTGCAGGTCGGGCGCGATCGCCTTGTAGTTGTTGAGGATGGTGTCGTCGTCGTCGCCCTTCAGCGGGATGGACACGAAGGTGTGCTTCTTGTCCTCGGTGGCCATCCCCTTGATCAACGGGGGCGCGTCGGCCGGATTGGCCACCGCCAGCCAGCCTGCCCAGCCGACGACCTGGTTGGGATGGTCGTTCTTGAACTTATTCAGCTCGTCGACGATCTTCTGTCGCCATGCCGGGTCGTCGACCGTCTTCCCGTCGGGGGCGCTGAAGGTGGCGACGATGTGGCTGGTGCGGTCGCGACCGTATGTCTGGTCACCCAGGACCGAGGCCTTGACGGATTGGCTGCCGTCGTCGTAGAAGCCGCTCTGCGTGACGTGCTTGCCCAGGCTCATGCCGAAGATGCCGCCGCCGAGGCACAGGGCCACCATGACCCCGATCACGATGTACCGGTAGCGGTACACGGTTCGACCCCACCAGGCGAACACGTAAAACTCCTTACTGGATCGCTAGCGACCCGCGCTGTGCCTCTTCGGTTTTTTGAAGCCAGTCTCACACACGCGTGGTCAACAGGGCGGACAGCGGCCGGAACGGCTGCAGCCACGCCCCCTGATCAGGCAGCGAATCCAGGCCGATCCGTGGCAACGGCTCCCGGAAAACACCGGTGATGTCTTCCAGGTCGACGAAATCCAAGGTATCCGACGCTAGCGCCCAACTCGCGTGTTCGCGAAATCCGATCACTTGGACGGATACGCCGGTCCGCGCGATGTCTTCCAGCGGTTGGCGGAACGCCTGACCGTCGGCGGAGGCCACCACCAGCGCCGCGAGGCCCTCCCGGTGCCGCTGTGCGATGTGGGCGAGCATGTCCCGGTCGACGTCGCTGTCCTCGTCGATCTTCGGCTTGGCGAAGACCGCGAAACCCACGTTGCGCAACGCGTCCACCCACGGCCGGACAACGTCGGCGCTGCCCGGCGCGATGTTGGTGAAAACGGTGGCCTCGGGTTCGATCACGACGCCGGGGCGGCCCGAGCTGACCTCCGCGGTGCGCGCCAGCAGCCAGCGCCCGAGCGCGTCGAAGCGCGGGCGTTCCAGGGCAGTCGGGCGCCGGCCCAGGATGGAGCCCAGGCCCATGTCCAGGTTGGGAGCGTCCCAGACCAGCAGAACGCGCCCCGCCGGGGGTTGGAAACTGCTCAGCCCCTCGGCGGATAGAGCCGCCGGTGAGTCCAGGGGTGCTTCTTCCGATGCCGCTGTGGTCTCTTCGGTCAGGCTCATGTCACTGCCTTTTCCGGCCTTGTGCAGCCTTTGTCCAGATGAATTCGTTCACGGCGCTGCCCGCTTCTCGGGCCTTCGTCTCGTACTTGGTGGTGGGCCGGACGACCGAGATCGGCAACCGGCCGCCCGGTTCGACGCGACGCAGCCGCGGTTCGGCGTCGCCGGCCTCGGCGATCTGCTCGGCGTAACCCGCGTGGTCCGTCGCGGCGTGCAGGACACCACCGGGGAGTAGCCGGTCGGCGATCAGGCCAATCGTGCCCGGTTGCAGAAACCGGCGTTTGTGGTGCCGTGCCTTGGGCCAGGGATCGGGAAAGAAGACGCGCACCCCGGTCAGCGACCCCGGCGTGATCAGGCGGTCCAGCACGTCGATCGCGTTGCCGCGGATCAAGCGGATGTTGCCCACCTGCTCGCGGTCGATCGCGCACAGCAGCTGCGCCAGCCCGCGCCGGTAGATCTCCACGGCGATCACGTCGACGTGGGGTTCGTCCTTGGCCATCGCCAGGGTGGATGCGCCGCTGCCAGAACCGATTTCGAGCACCACCGGGGCATGACGGCCGAACCACGCACCGGTGTCCAGCGGTTCTGCGGTACGTGGCGCCCCCGCCGCGGGGGCGCCGACCGAGATGCCCAGTTTCGGCCACAGCCGCTCCCAGGTGTCGCGCTGCGCCGCCGAAAGCGCGGAACGCCGCGAGCGGAAGCTCGTGACCGGGAGGTGGCGCTGCTCGGGATCCAGGCCAGCCTCCACTTCCACCGGCGCGTCGGGACACGTCCCGACCCCGGGTTGCGCATGCATTTGTCCATGGTGGCCCATCAACGCCCGATGTAGCCGCCCCTGATCCAGATTGATACCCAACAGTTGCCTTCGACTGGTAACAGCCCGGTGGCTCGCATCTCGGTGACGTAGATGCCACCATTCCGGGGGGACTCGATTGACTCCCGGCAAACGGAGCAAGCCTTCAAGACGGCCAACATCCGGTCGGGGGCTAAGCCTCCTGAGCCGGCCGGGCCGGTTCGGGGCCCATCACATCGAACGGGCAGGACATGACGGGAGAGGGGCACCACATTTTCGTCGACGAGCTGGCGCGCTTTGCTGGTCGCCGCGCCGACCCGCGCCTGACGGCGATCGCCGAGCGATGCGCCGCGCCGCTGCGCGTGGTCGTCCGCGGGCGCCGCGGGGTGGGTCGTGGCACGGTGGCGCGCGCCCTGGATCTCGCCGGGGACGCGCACGGGGTCTCGTCGGCGACGGGGGTGGCCAACGACGCCGACGTCGCCGACATCTTCGTCTACGTCACCGCAGAGGTGGTCAAACCCGAGGACACCGCGGCGATCGCGGCAGCCACGCGCCCGGTGTTGGCGGTGCTGAACAAGGCCGACCTGGCCGGCTCGCTTTCCGGCCGGGCCGCTGGCGGGCCGATGGCGGTGGCGGGGACGCGCTGCGCCGAGCTGTCCGCGCTCGCGGGGGCGCCGATGGAGCCGATGAGCGGGTTGCTCGCGGTGTGCGCGGTGCACGGCCTGGACGAGTCGCTGTGGGTTGCACTGCGGGTGCTCGCCGCCGATCCGGGCGGCGCCACCTGCCTCGACGACTCGTTCGCGGGGTTCCTCGCCGCGGACAACCCGGTGCCGACCGGTCTGCGGCTGCGCCTGCTGGACACCCTGGACCTTTTCGGCACCGCGCTCGGCATTGCCGCGGCCCGGCAGGGCAGGACACCGGCGCAGTTCCGGGCGCTGCTGCGCCGCATCAGCGGCGTCGACGCCGTCCTGGCGCAGATCTCGGTGCTCGGGGCCGAGCTGCGCTACCAGCGGGTGCTCCGGGCCGTTGCCGAGCTGGAGGCCCTGGCCGTCTCCCGGGACCGCACCGGAGGGGCGATCGCCGACTTCCTCCGCCGCGACGACACGGTGCTCGCGCGCATGGCGGCCGCCGTCGAGCTGGCCGGGGCCGCCGGGCTGGCTCCCCTGAACCAAGACCGCCGCGACCGCGACGACCCGGCCCCGCACCTACCGCGCGCGGTGCGCTGGCAGCGCTACAGCCTGGGCCCGGTGAGCGAGCTGCACCGCGCCTGCGGCGCGGACATCGCCCGGGGATCGCTACGGCTCTGGTCACGAGCCGGCGGGTCGCTGCCCGGGGGGTCGTGTTGAGCGGCGAGGATGCGGCCACGCGGGTGGACGCGCTGGTGGCGGCGATCGGTCCGCGGCTGGATGCGCCCGCCCTCAACCGTCGCGACGTGGTGCTGGTGACGGGCCCGTGGCTGGCCGGCGTCACCGCGGTGGTGGCGGCGCTGCGCGAACGGCTGCCGCAACACAAGTTCGTCGAGTCGACGGAGCTGGGACCCGGCGATGCGCCGACGGCGGTGGTCTTCGTGGTTTCCGCGGCCGCGCCGTTGACGGAATCCGACTGCGCGCTGCTGGATGCCGCCGCCGAGCACACCGATGTGGTCGTCGGCGTGGTGTCCAAGATCGACGTCCACCGCAACTGGCGCGACGTGGCGGCCGCCGACCGCGACAGCCTGGCCGCGCACGCGCCGCGCTACGGCCGGGTGCCCTGGATCGGTGCGGCTGCGTTGCCCGACCTCGGCGAACCGGACGTCGACGACCTGGTGCGGACCGTCGCGGCGCAACTCGACGACGCCGACATTCCCAGGCGAAACAGGCTGCGCGCCTGGGAATCCCGGCTGCAGAAGGTCAAGCAACGGTTCGACCGCGATGCCGAGGGCGCCGGTCGGCGGGCCCGTGTCGATGCGCTGCGCGAGGAGCGCAGCACGGCACTTCGGCAGCGGCGGCAGTCGAAGACCGAGCGCACCGTCACCCTGCGCGGCAAGATTCAGCAAGCCCGGGTCCAGCTGTCCTACTTCGCGCGCAACCGTTGTTCGTCGGTGCGCGGCGAGCTGCAGGAGGACGCCGCGGGTCTGTCCCGGCGGAAGATGGCCGGCTTCGAGGCGCACACGCGCGGACGGGTCGACGAGGTGGTGGCCGAGGTGAGCGAGGGAACCACCACCCAGCTCGCCGACGTCGCGCAGGTGCTGGGTGTGCCGGTGGTGTCGCCCGCCTACCAAAACGGGGAGGAGCGGCCGCCGACGATCGAGATCCCGTCCCCGCCGCTGAAATCCCGGCGGCAGGAAACGTGGCTGCTGATGCTGTTGGGCGCCGCGTTCGGGCTCGGTGTGGCGCTCACGCTCACCCGGCTGGTGGGCGGGCTGACGTCCCGGCTGAGCCCCGGGCTGGCGCTGGCGGGGGCCGCGGCGTGCGTGGCGATCGGGCTGGCGGTCACCTTCGTGGTGATCCACATCCGCGGCCTGCTGCGCGACCGGGCGTTGCTGGACCGCTGGGCGGGCGAGGTGACGTCGTCGCTGCAATCGGCGGTGGAGGAACTGGTCGCCACCCGTGTGCTGGTCGCCGAGTCGCTACTGAGCACCGCGCTGATCGCCCGGGACGAGGCCGAGAACGCCCACGTGGCCGAGCAGGTCAGCGCCATCGACAGCGAGCTGCGCGAGCACGCCATCGCGGCGGCGCGGGCCGCGGCGGCGCGTGATCGGGAGATGCCAACCGTGCAGGCCGCGCTGGAGGCCGTGCGTGCAGAACTCGGAGATCCGGGTACACCCTCCTCCGAGGACCCCGCCGGGAGGCCGGCCGGGGGCGATAGCGAAAAACCCGCTCCGGGCAGCGGAAATGGCGAGCTTGGGTGACGTTCGGCCCTGTTTCTGAATCGTTGTTGTGAGAAGGCTTATACCCGCCCGAGACCTCCCCGACAAGTAGATCACGATAACCTGTAGTTAACGCCACCATGTAAACAGTTGTGTGGGCGAACGCATACGCAAGCGAGAGATGCCGGTTAGCAGGCAGAAGAATTCAGGAGAGTTCGATGACTTCAGCGACCATTCCCGGTCTGGACAGCGCACCCACCAATCATCCCGGCCTGCTGGCCTGGGTACAGGAGGTTGCCGAGCTCACCCAGCCCGACCGGGTTGTGTTCGCTGACGGCTCCGACGAGGAGTGGAAGCGGCTGACCGACCAGCTCGTCGAGGCGGGCACGTTCACGCGGCTGAACCCCAAGGAGTACCCGAACTCGTTCCTGGCGCTGTCCGACCCGTCCGACGTGGCGCGGGTGGAGTCGCGGACATTCATCTGCTCCGAGCGGGAGATCGACGCCGGACCGACCAACAACTGGATGGACCCCGCCGAGATGCGGTCCACCCTGACCGACCTGTACCGCGGCTGCATGCGCGGCCGCACCATGTATGTGGTGCCGTTCTGCATGGGCCCACTCGGTGCCGACGACCCCAAGCTCGGCGTGGAGATCACCGACTCGGAGTACGTCGTCGTCTCCATGAAGGTGATGACCCGGATGGGCAAGGCCGCCCTGGAGAAGATCGGCGACGACGGGTTCTTCGTCAAGGCGCTGCATTCGGTGGGCGCCCCGCTGGAGCCGGGCCAAGACGACGTGACGTGGCCCTGCAACGACACCAAATACATCACCCACTTCCCGGAAACCCGCGAGATCATGAGCTACGGCTCCGGCTACGGCGGCAACGCCCTGCTGGGCAAGAAGTGCTACTCGCTGCGCATCGCCTCGGCGATGGCCCATGACGAGGGCTGGCTCGCAGAGCACATGCTGATCCTCAAGCTGATCTCCCCGGAGAACAAGGCCTACTACTTCGCCGCGGCGTTCCCGTCGGCGTGCGGCAAGACCAACCTGGCCATGCTGCAGCCGACCATCCCGGGCTGGCGCGCCGAGACGCTGGGTGACGACATCGCCTGGATGCGGTTCGGCAAGGACGGCCGCCTGTACGCGGTCAACCCCGAGTTCGGTTTCTTCGGGGTGGCGCCGGGCACCAACTGGAAGTCCAACCCCAACGCCATGCGCACCATCGCCGCCGGCAACACCGTGTTCACCAACGTCGCGCTCACCGACGACGACGAGGTGTGGTGGGAAGGCCTGGAGGGCGAGCCGGATCACCTGATCGACTGGAAGGGCCACGACTGGTACATCCGCGAGACGGAAACCAAAGCCGCACACCCGAACTCGCGGTACTGTACGCCGATGTCGCAGTGCCCGATCCTGGCGCCGGAGTGGGACGACCCGCAGGGCGTGCCGATCTCGGGCATCCTGTTCGGCGCCCGCCGCAAGACCACTGTGCCGCTGGTGACGCAGGCCCGCGACTGGCAGCACGGCGTGTTCATGGGGGCCACCATGGGCAGCGAGCAGACCGCCGCGGCCGAGGGCAAGGTCGGCACCGTGCGCCGCGACCCGATGGCCATGCTGCCGTTCCTGGGCTACCACGTCGGCGACTACTTCCAGCACTGGCTCGACCTGGGCAAGAGCTCCGACGAGTCCAAGTTGCCGAAGGTGTTCTTCGTCAACTGGTTCCGCCGCGGCTCCGAAGGCCAGTTCTTGTGGCCGGGCTTCGGTGAGAACAGCCGGGTGCTCAAGTGGATCGTCGACCGCATCGAGCACAATGCCGGCGGTCAGGACACCCCGATCGGTGTCGTTCCGAGCGCGGAGGACCTGGACCTGGACGGGCTCGACGCCGACGGCGCCGACGTCGCGCAGGCGCTGGCGGTCAACGCCGACGAGTGGCGTCAAGAACTGCCACTGATCGAAGAGTGGTTCGAGTTCGTCGGCGACAAGCTGCCCACCGGCGTCAAGGACGAGTTCGAGGCGCTCAAGCAGCGGCTGTCCCAGTAGCCCCGAGCGTCTGCCCGGCAGAATCAGCCCGCGCGAGGTATTGCCCTCCATATCGGGAGTCTCGGATACTGATTCAGTCAGTGAACTCGTCGTCCTCGGCACGCAGCTGGCTGGGGGCGCCCGGTGGGAGGACGGATCTATGACGACTCAGCCCGGAGGCAGCACCGCGCCCGACGAGGTACAGAAGCTCAACGTGCCGATGATCTTCATGTTCCAACCCTGTGAGTTCCAAGTCGTCAAGCCCGACAAGGTTCACGAGTGGGAAGAGATGATGAGGAACAACGTGGGCTTGGACAAACTCGCCGAACTCCGGAAGCGCAGCGAGCGCGCGGACGAAGCGGGGGTCGAAACCATATCGCTCTGCCACCCCGGCGGGGCATGCGACTGC
>Ga0335069_10005068_pt1 | contig 19364 bp, 13 predicted proteins | sample Lox_Sample_11_FD_206714 | JGI IMG/M metagenome (GOLD analysis project Ga0335069, IMG submission 206714) | Soil microbial communities from Loxahatchee National Wildlife Refuge, Florida, United States - Lox_Sample_1.1 | ecosystem: Environmental > Terrestrial > Soil > Wetlands | place: USA... | reverse complement strand
TCAGGAGCGATCCGGGGGGGCGGGGAGAAGGGGCGCGGTGAAGAGCTCCGGACCGGAAACGCGGCCTCGCGAAGGGGATTCTTCGGGCTCGATCTTTTTAGGCGGCGTTCTCCCGCCGCGTGCGCTCGGGATGACGGCACGCGCGGGGCGCGCCGTCACTTCTTGAAGAAGCCTCCGCCGCCTCCGCCCTGGCCCGCGGCGGCGCGGCCGCCGCCTTCGGCGAGCACGAGGCGCTGGTTGAGCTCCTTGATGCGCTCGTTCAGCTGGCCGATCTTCTGCTGGGTTTCCCGGCTCACGCGCTCGGCGTCGGCCTTCAAGCGCGCGTTCTCGTTCTCCATGTCGGTCAGGACCTGGTCGCGGCCCTCGATGACCCGCTTCTGGTCGCGCAGCTCCATCATGAACTTGTTGGTTTCCTCGTCCTTCTCGGCGAGGCGGAGCTTCCACTTCTCTTCCTGCTCCTCGTAGAGGCGCTTGATCTCGAGAAGCTGGGTGATCTGCGAAAAATCGCTGTCGGATGCCATGAGGCCTCCTCGCTGGTTCTCCTCGATCTGGGGGAAGAGCTTGCGGAGCTTGAGCGACAGGTCCTCGGGATCGGTCGCGAGCTCCATCGCCTTGGCGTAGGTGATGCGGCGGTTGACCAGCAGCGCGATGAGCGACTGGTTCATCGACTGCATCTTGTAGTAGTTGACCGAGTTCTCGATCTCCTCGTGGATCTCTTTCACCTCGCCCGAGAGGATGTGCTTGGCGATCTTCGGCGAGTTGATCATGATCTCGACGACCGGCGCTCGGCCGGAGCCGTCCGACGTCTCGATGAGGCTCATCGAGCAGATCGCCTGGAGCACGATCGACAGCTGGGAGCGCACCTGCGCCTGCTGCTCCTGCGGGCAGGAGTCGATGATGCGGTCGATCGACTGGGCGGCGCTGTTGGTGTGGAGCGTCGAGAAGACGAGATGGCCGGTTTCCGCGGCCGTGATCGCCGTCTGCATGGTCATCCAGTCGCGCATTTCGCCGACCATGATGACGTCGGGGTCCTGCCGGAACATGTTCTTCAACGCCTCGTTGAAGCTCGGCGAGTCGGTCGAGACCTCGCGCTGCGAGACGGCGGCCTTGCCGTCGGCAAAGAGGAACTCGATGGGGTCCTCGATCGTGACGATGTGGACCGGGCGCTTCTCGATGACCGAGCGCATGATGCCCGCGAGCGTCGTGGACTTGCCCGAGCCGGTCGGTCCCGTGATGAGAACCAGGCCCTTCTGCAAGTGGACGAAGCTTTCGAGCACCTCCGGGAGGTTCAGCTCGGCGATCGTCGGGAGCTTGAACGGGATCCGGCGGAAGACGGCGGCGTAGGACCCTCGCTGAACGAAAATGTTGCACCGGAAGCGCGCAACGCCCGTCAGGCCGTAGCCCACGTCGACCGACTGGTGCGCTTCGAGCCGCTCCTTCTGGGCCGGCGTCAGGATCGAGAGGAGCATCTCCTCGAGGTCCTTGGGCTGAAGGGCGTCGGCGTTGAGCGGAATGAGCCGCCCCTTGATGCGCAGCAGCGGCGGCCTCATGGGCTTCAAGTGGAGGTCCGATGCCTCCTTCTTGGCCATGAATTTCAGGAGTTCAGAAAGGGTCAATGTCCAACGATTATAGCCGGTTACGGCCGTTCCGGAACCTGTCCGGTCAGCCAGTTCCGGGCTTCGCGCCGCGTGCGCGCCTCTCCCATCGCGGCGGCGACGCGCACGGCCGAGAGGAGCTCGCCGACCCGCGGTCCCGGCGCCAGGCCGAGCCAGCGGACGACGTCGCCGCCCGACACCCGCAGCCGCGGCCTCGGCCGCCGGGCCAGCCGCCGGAGCGTTGCCGCCCGGCGGCGATCGGACGGGCCGAGCCGGGAAAGAAGCGCCGTCGCGTCGTCGAAGAGGCCGTCTTCTTCCGCTTCGAGGATCCACGCGAAGGCGGACCGCCGCGCGTGAAGTCCGCGCGAAGGCAACCGCCGCGACGCGAGGACGAGCCCGCAGAGCGCCGCCGCTTCACGCGCCTCTTCGCGAGCCCACCGGCGCCCGTGGAGCCACGCGCGCGCGCCCGCGGCGTCGTGGCCGAGGCAAAGCGCGAGGAGGGCGAGGCGCATGCGCCGCCGCCGTGTCGGGGAGCGCCGCGAGACCGCGGGAGCGTCGAGCGCGGCGAGCGACCGCGCGAGAGCCGCGGCCCGGGCGGCCGTCATGTCCCGGCCGAGGGCGGTCCCGAGAATGCGCGCCCGGGCCGCCCAGGCAAGCGACGGGCCCGCGCGGGGGCTTCCGAGAAGGCGCGCCAGCTCGTTGCCGACGCGCTCGGGCGCGGCGGCGGCGAAGAGCCCGGCCGCGGCACGCGAGGCCGCGAGAACGCCCGCGTCGGGGACGAGGCCGTGCGTGGCGAGAAAGCGCGCCGCGCGCAGGATCCGGAGCGGGTCCTCCGCCAGGTTCCCGGGGCGCACGCAGGACAGCCGGCGGCGCGCGGCGTCTCGGAGTCCGCCGAATGGATCCACCACGGCGCCCGAAGACACGTCGAGCGCCACCGCGTTGGCCGTGAAGTCGCGGCGCGCGAGATCCGCGTCGAGGGAACCGGCCTCGAGCTCGGCCAGGTCGAGGGGCCGGCGTCCGGCGACCCGATAGACACGGGGCCCGGGGCGGTCGCGCGAGAGAAAGACCGCGCGTCCGAGCCCGCCGCGCTCGAGGTCCGCCGCGAGCCCCCCGGCGTCGTGCGACACGGCGACGTCGATCTCCGGAGAGGCGATGCCGAGGACGGCGTCGCGCAGGGCGCCGCCGACGATCCAGGCCGCGATGCCGCGGCGCCGCGCCGCACGCGCGAGCGCGACGATTTCGGGCCGCCGCCGGAGGGCGCGCAGGCGCTCGGCGCTCTTTCGCTGGCTCGTCACGGTGCTCCGGTCTACAATTTCGAGGATGCCATCCGACCGTCCCGTTGTCACGCCGGAGGTGGTGCGCAAGGTGGGTGAGCTTTCCCGCCTGCGCGTCCCGGAGGAGGAGCTCGGCCGCTGGGCGGGCCAGCTCTCGCGGATCGTCGGCTACATCGACCAGCTCGCGGCGATCCCGGAGGAGGCTTTCGGGACGGCTCCTGCTTCGGCCGCGACCCCGCTCCGGGCGGACGTCCCGCGCCCCGGGTTCGGCGAGGAAGGGCTGGCGGAGAACGCCCCCCGCCGCCTCCACGGGTACGGCGTCGTGCCGCGCGTGGTCGGCCCGGGAAGCTGACCGGATGAGGCTCTCGGGCCCGCGGGGCCTCGTGGGGAGGCGCCCGTGAAGGCGGCTGCGGGCGTCGTCGAGACCGCCGACGCGGTCGGTTCGGGCCGCCAGTCGGCCGTCCGAGCCGTCGAGGACGCGCTCGAGCGGATCGGCGCCGCCGAGAGCCGGGTCCGGGCCTTTCTGGAGGTGACCGGCGACCTCGCCCTCGAGGAGGCGCGGGCCGTGGACGCGCGCGTGCGCGCGGGGGAGCGGCTGCCGCTCGCGGGCGTCACTCTGGCCGTGAAGGACAACATCTGGGTGGCGGGCCGCCGGACGACCTGCGCGTCGAAGATCCTGACGGGCTTCCGGCCGCCCGGCGACTCGACCGTCGCCGCGCGGCTGCGTCGGGCGGGCGCCGTGTTTCTCGGGCGCGCGAACATGGACGAGTTCGCGATGGGCTCCTCGACGGAAAACAGCGCGAGCCACGTGACGCGCAACCCGTGGGACCTGGACCGGGTTCCGGGCGGCTCTTCGGGCGGCAGCGCCGCGGCGGTCGCGGCGCGCTTCGTTTCGGGCGGCTTCGGCTCGGACACCGGCGGGTCGATCCGTCAGCCGGCGGCCTGCTGCGGCGTGGTCGGATTCAAGCCCACCTACGGCCGCGTGTCGCGCTACGGGCTCGTGGCGTTTGCGTCGTCGCTCGACCAGATCGGACCGCTCACCCGTTCCGTCGCGGACGCGGCGCGTCTCTACCGCGTCGTCGCGGGCTCCGACCCGCTCGATTCGACGACGGCCGAGCGCGCCGTGGGCGATCCGGAGGCGGCGCTCGGGCGCGGTGTCGCGGGGATGCGGGTGGGGTTCCTGGAGGAGGCCGACATCGAGGGGCTCGATCCGGAGGTCGCCGAGGACCTCGAGAACGCCCGCCGCCTCTATCGCGACGCCGGCGCGGAGATCGTTTCCGTCTCCGTCCCGCGGGCGACGGCGGCGATCGCCATCTACTACGTCGTCGCCAGCGCCGAGGCCTCCTCCAACCTCGCCCGTTTCGACGGCGTCCGCTACGGCCCCCGCGCGAGCGATGCCGACCTCCGGGCCGTCTATGTCGAGAGCCGCACGGCGGGGTTCGGCCCGGAGGTGAAGCGGCGAATCCTGCTCGGCACCTTCGCCCTCGCCTCCGGGTACTACGAGGCCTACTACGGCCGGGCAATGCGGGTGAGGCGTCTGCTCTCGGACGATTTCGACCGCGCCTTCGCCGCGGCCGACGTGATCGTGTGCCCGTCGATCCCGACGCCGGCGTTCCGGGTCGGCGAGAAGACCGACGACCCCCTGACGATGTATCTGTCCGACGTCTTCACCGTGCCGGCCTCGCTCTCCGGTCTGCCCGCGATCTCCGTGCCCTCCGGCCTGACGCGCGGCGGTCTTCCGCTCGGGATCCAGGTCCTCGGCCCGCGCTTCGGCGAGGAAGCGGTGTTCGCCGCCGCCCGCGCGTTCGAGGCGGCGGCGGGCTTTCCGACCGCCATCCCGCCGGCGGCGGAGTAGCCGGGTGCGGGCCCGGGTGGCCGCGGCCGCGCTGCTCGCCGCGGCGGCGCTGTCGGGCGCGCCGCGCGAGAAGTCGGTCGAGATTTCGCCCGAGCTCCGCGTCACGCTGCAGCCGGGCGACGAGATCGTCCTGCTCGCCCGGCCGCTGCCCCGCGAGACCCTCGACGCGTTCGTGCGCCGGCTGACGGACGATCCGAAGACCAAGAAGCAGATCCGCGCTCTCAATGGCGGTCTGCCCAGGCTCAAGGCGGGGCGCTTCGTCACGGTGCCGTACCGCCTCCTCTCCGGGGCCTACAAGAAGATGGCGATCGAGGCGCTGTTCCCGGCCGACCGGGCGACGCCGGCGGGTTGGGAGCATCGCGTGACCGCGCCCGGCGGCAAGCCCGAGAGCCTGTGGCGGATCGCGGAGTGGTTTACGGGCGACGGGGCGCGGTATCGCGACATCCGCCACACCGGCGCGATTGCCTCGCTCGAAACGCGCGAGGGGCAGGTCGTCGTGATTCCGGAGAAGTTCCTCACCCCCTCGTTTCGGGAAGCCGTGGCCGCCGCCGCGCCCGCCCCCGAAACGGAGGCGCCGCGCCTGGAGTACGGAGAGGACGAGCGGGGCAAGTACGCGCTCTACCGGCTCAAGAAGGGAGAGGCGCTCTACTCGGCCGTCGTCGTCCGGTTCACGGGCCGGCTCCACGCCGAGGACGTCAACGCCAAGGCCGCCGAGATCGCCGCGCGCAACGGCATCACGGACGTCCACGCGATGCCGGTCGGCTTTCCCGTCAAGATCCCGGTCGAGGACCTCTCGCCCGAGTTCCGGCCGCCCGGTGATCCCGAGCGGGTCGAAGAGGAGAAGACCCGCCTCGAGACGGCGCAGTTCGCCAACAAGGTCCGGAGCGCGGACCTGACCGGCGTGACCGTCGTGCTCGACGCGGGACACGGGGGTCGGGACACCGGCGCGATCGTGGATGGCCTCGAAGAGGCCGCCTACGTCTACGACGTCGCGTGCCGCGTCGAGCGGCTCCTCCGGTCCCGGACGAAGGCGCGCGTCGTGCCGACGGTCGGCCGAGACACTCCCTGCGCGAAACCGGGCGCCGAAACCGTCGGCGACTCGCGCAGCGCGCGGGTGCTGACGACGCCCCCGTACGCGATCGAGGACGCGGCGGTCGGCGTCAACTTCCGCTGGTACCTGGCCAACTCGATCTACAAGAACGTCCGACAGTACGGCGGCCAGGAGGACCGCACGGTCTTCCTGTCCCTCCACGCCGACTCCCTCCACCCGGCGGTCCGCGGAACCATGGTCTACGTCCCGGGCGAGAAGTTCCTGAACGACTCGTACGGCAAGACGGGCGAGCCGTACGAATCCCGCAAGGAAGTTCGCGAGGCGCCGCGCGTCTCGTTCTCGCGCAAGGACAAGGTCGAGGCCGAGGGCGTCTCGCGCGACCTGGCCGAGCACATCGTCGCGTCGTTCCGCGCGGCCGACCTGCCGCTGCACGCCTTCGAGCCCGTCCGCCGCAACGTCATCCGCGGCGGGCGCGAGTGGGTCCCGGCGATCCTCCGCTACAACCGGATTCCGGCACGCGTGCTGGTCGAGATCTGCAACCTCAACAACCCGGAAGACCGCCGGCTGCTGCGCACGCGGGCCTACCGCGAGAACGTCGCCCAGGCCCTGGTCGCGGCGCTCGTCGACTTCTACGGCGGCAGCGTTCCGGCCGCGGCGACGGGCACGTCGACGGCCGGGACGAGTCCCTAGGATCTCGGGACGGGAGGCGCGGGTCGTCCGGGGCGGCGCGCCGCACGTATACTGCGCCTCGTTTCGGAGGAGGCGAGCGATGCGGTGGAAGGCCTGGATTCTGGCGGCGCTGACTCTCGCCGCGGCCGGCGGCGCGATGGGGCAGGACTGGCGCGGCGGCCGCGCGCGGGTCGAAGGCACGGTCAAGAACGCGAAAGGCGAGCCCATCGCGGGCTGCAAGGTCATGCTCCGCTGGGGCCGAAGCAGCCACGGCGGCCCTGACCTCACGACCGATGCGCAGGGGCGCTTCGCGATCTTCGGCCTCGCGGGAGGTCCGTGGGACGTCGACTTCGAAGCGGCCGGCTACGTGACGAAGAAGATCAACGTCGCGCTCCAGGAAAGCGGACGCAACCCGTCGGTCGACGTGCAGCTCGAGGCGGCCCAGGCCCCGGCGGCGCCGCCGCCGGCCGTGACGCCGCAGACTCTCGTCGGCGGCAAGAAGGTTTCGAAGGAGACCGCGGACGCGATCGAAGCCGGCAACGCGGCGATGGCCGCCAGGAACTGGGCCGGCGCGCGGGAGAACTACGAGAAGGCCGTGGCCGAGCTTCCGGACAACGTCCCGCTGCTCGAGCGGGTGGCCGCGACGTATCTCGCGGAAGGGAAGGCCGACGACGCCCTGACGTGGGCGCAGCGCGCCGCCGACAAGGACCCCAACGAGTACGGCGCGTGGCGGATGGTCGCCCAGATCCAGCTGCAGAAGGGCAACCTCGAGGCCGGGCAGGCGGCGCTCGACAAGGTGCCGCCCGACAAGATCTCGGACCCCCAGCCGTACCTGAACGTCGGCATCCTGCTCCTGAACAAGAAGAAGCCGGCCGAAGCGGTCGCCGCCTTCGACAAGGCGCTCGCCGTGAAGCCGGATCTGCCCGACGCGTACTATTACCGCGGCCTCGCCCGGATGCAGATGAAGAAGAACGCCGAGGCGAAGGCCGACCTGCAGAAGGCCCTCGAGCTCGCGCCGGACGGGCCCGACGCGAAGGACATCAAGGACCTGCTGAAGACCCTGTCGTAGCCCGCCGCGCGGGGGATAATGGGCGGCAAGGCGGCTGCCCATGAGAGCCCGTGCCTTCCTCGCGCTGCTCCTGCTGTCGAGCGCCGGCATCCTGCCGGCGCAGGAGACGGGAGCGGTGCGGGAATCGGCGGAGGTTTCGCTCGTCGAAGTGCCCGTGCGCGTGCTCGGCCGCGACGGCCAGCCGGTGCGCGGCCTCACCGCGGAGGCGTTCACGCTCGAGGACGACGGCCGCCGGCAGGCGATCGTCGGCTTCGACGCGATCGACCTCGCCGACAAGAGCGCCGGCCGAATTTCCGGTCCGCCGAACCCGGCGGCGCGCCGCCGCTTCCTGATCCTCTTCGACTTCTCGTTCTCGCAGCCCCGGGCGATCGTCGCCGCGCGGCGCGCCGCGCGCGACTTCGTCCTGTCCGGAATGGGCGAGCACGACCTCGCCGCGGTCGCCACCTACTCGGTCGAGCGGGGCGTGCGCCTGCTCGTCACGTTTTCCTCGGACCGCGCGCAGCTCGCCCGGGCGATCGAGACGCTCGGCCTCGAGACGCGCGCGGAGACGGGCGACCCGCTGGCGTTCGCGTACGAACAGGCCGCGAGCGTGACGACGCCGGGGATTCCGTCGGCCCGGCCTTCGGGCGGGCGAAACGACGCGACCGGGCTGATCGAGAGCCTGCAGTCGCTCTCGATTCTCCACCAGATGCGCGACGACGAGTACGCCCGTGGCCGCGTGCGGCAGCTCTTCGGTTCCTTTCGGGAGCTGTCGCAGGCCCTCGACGCGGTCGAGGGGCGCAAGGACGTCATCTACCTCTCCGAGGGGTTCCGGGGCCGGTTCCTCATCGGAACGTCCGACACCGAGGACGAGCGTCAGTACCTGATCCAGGGGGAAGTCTGGAAGGTCGACTCCGACAAACGCTACGGGTCCACACCCCTGCGCAACGAGCTCGGCGAGGTCGGCCGGCTCTTCCGGCGCTCCGATTGCGTGATCCACGCCGTCGACATCGCCGGCATCCGCGCCGAGGGCGAGCGCGAGGAGGGCGTGTCGGTCGGGCTTCGGGAGCCCGAGAACGCCCTCTACGAGATCGCGGAGAGCACGGGCGGCGAGGTCTTCAAGAACGCGAACGACTTCGGCGAAGAGCTCGGGAGGATCGTACGGGAGACGAGCCTCGTGTACGTGCTGGCGTTTCGTCCGGACCGCGCCGGGACCGATGGCCGTTTCCACGAGCTCAAGGTCAAGGTGTCGACGCCCGGGGCGCGCGTCCTGGCACGCGCCGGCTACTACGACCGCAAGGGATTCCGCCAGCTCTCGCCGCTCGAGCGGCGGCTGGTCGCCGCCGACGTCGTGGCCAACGAGATCCCGCTCGAGCAGATCCCGGCGCGCGTCCTCGCGGTCCCGTTCGCGGGCGGCGAGGGTGTCGCGACCGTGTCGGTGCTCCTGGAGGTCCCCGGAGCGGCCCTGCTCGACGGCGACCGCGGCGAGAAGCTCACGGTCGAGATGTATGCCTACGCCGTCGACGGGCAGGGACGACTCGCCGACTTCTTCGTCCGCACGATCTCGGCGGACCTTTCGAAGAACCGGTCGAAGCTGGCGGAGGGAGGGCTGCGCTACTACGGCGTGCTCCAGCTGGCCGCCGGGACGTACCGCCTGCGGACGCTGGTCCGCAATGCCACCACGGGTCGAATGGGGTTCTCGGTGACGCCGGTGGAAGTGCCGGCGTTCTCGGCCCGGGAGCCGTACCTGCTGCCCCCGCTCTTTCTCGAGGCCGGCGGTTCCTGGGTTTCGATCCAGGGCGGCGGGCGGCCCGACCCGTCGGTGGTGTCGAACCCGTTCACCGAGCTGCCGATTCAGGGCCTCGTGCCCGCGGCGCTCGCGCGCGTGGCGAAGGGAGACGCTTCGCGGCTCTGCCTGGTGGCGTACCACTTCGACGGCGGCGAGCGCAACGAGTTGAAGCTCGGCAGCCAGATCCTCGCCGAGGACGGCCGGCCGATGGAATCGGTCAAGCTCGCCGTGCTCGGCAGCACGGCTCCGGGCCCGGACGGCAAGCGGATGATGCTCGTCTCCTTCGAGCCGCCCGCCGGTCTCTCGCCCGGGCGCTACGGGCTGCGGGTGTTCCTGCAGGGCTCGACCGGCGGCGCGACGCGTCAGGCCACGGCGCCGTTCCTCGTCCCTTGATCGCCGTCCGCGCCGCTCTGGCCACCGCGCTCCTCCTCGCCGCGCAGAGCGCGCCGCTGCCGCCGGTTCCACCGCCCGAGGGGCGCGAGAAGGCGATCGCGGGCCTCCACGCGCGCGCGGCGTTCGCGGCGCCGGGCTCGTCCCAGGCCGCGCGCGTCGCGGAGGAGCTGGAGCGAATCGGCGCGGCCTACCTCGCCGAGGGCGAAATCGGGCGGGCCTCGGAGCTGCTCTCGGAAGCCTACGCGCTCGACGATTCCAACGGGCTCGTGCTCGCCGAGCTGACCCTGTGTCATCTGCGCGCCGGCGACTTCGACGCGGCACGGTTCTACCTGCGCCTGGCCGAGGAGCGCGTCACGCGCGCGCCGCCGGAGACCTACGCGACCCTCGGGGACGCCTACTTCGCGCTCCACCGGCTCGACGACGCCGTCTCGGCCTGGGAGGAGTTTCTGCGCTTTGGCGGCGCCGATCCCGTCGTGATGGCCCGCCTCGCGCGGGCCCGCGAGGAGCTCGCCGTTTCGCGCGGGCAGCGGGAGCTCGTCCTCGCGCGCTTCGCGATCTTCGCCGATCCCGGCGTGCCGGACGAGACGGTCCAGCGCGCCGGGACGGACCTCGAGCGCCTGGCCGATCGGCAGGCCGGGCTGCTCGGCCGGAGTCTCTCGGGCCGCCAGGTCGTGGTTCTCTACGCGGGCCGGGCGTACTTCGCGCTCACGTCGGTCCCGGCCTGGAGCTCCGGGCTCTACGACGGCACGATCCGCGTCAGCGTGGAGCCGGGGGCGCCGGCCGAGACGCTCTCTTCGGTGCTGTCGCACGAGCTCGCCCACGCGCTCCTGCGCCAGGCCTGCGGGGACCGCGCGCCGGCCTGGTTTCACGAAGGGCTCTCCCAGTGGTGCGAAGGCCGCCGCCTCCCGGTCTCGGAAATCCGGGCGGCCGTGGGTCCGGCGCCGGCGGTGTCGCTCGCCGCGCTCGACGGGGCCTTCGCGCGGCGTCTCACGCGCGCCGGGGCGCGGGCGAGCTACGCGCAGGCGCTGTCGCTCGTCGAATACCTGATCGCGGCACGGGGCTCCGGGATCGTGGCCTGTGTGCTCGATCGCGTCGCGGGCGCGGGGCAGAGCTTCGCGGACGCCCTCCGCGAGGAGACCGGGCTCTCCGAGAGCGAGCTCTTCGCCGGCTGGCGGCGGTGGTCGGGCGTCTGAGGGGCGCGGGCGCGGCAGGCTAGTCCGCGGGCTCGTTCAGGAAGCTCACCCACGCGGGGTCGGCCGCGATCGGCAGATAGGCCGGGTCGGCGCGCAGGGTGAAGCGGTCGAGCTTCCGGTCGGCCACCAGCGGGCGCAGGGCCGTGACGGTCGCGGCGGCGTTGCCCGCGCGCGCGTCGATGCGCGCCTCGAGCTCGGCCTTGCGCCAGTCCTCGCCGACCAGGCCCCGGGCGGCGGCGATCGTGGCGACCGCGGCGTCGTGCTCGCCGAGGTTCGTCTGCGCGACGGCGAGCGCGGCGAGGGTTTCGACGTCGGGCCCGGCGTCGCGGAGATAACTCTGGAGGAGCGCGCGGGCCTCCGCGTTGCGGCCGTCGGCGAGCGCCATCATCCCGAGCTCGCGCGACGCGCCCGGCGCGGGCGGCTTCTCGGCGAGGGCGCGCTCGAAGTCGGAGGCGGCTTCCGCCGTCGCGCCGAGCCCCCGCGCCGCCAGGCCCATCCGGTAGTAGACGGGCGCCGGGGGCGCGCCCTCGGCGAGCGCCCGCGTCCAGTTCTCGCGCGCCGTTTCGACCTTGCCGTCGGCCTGCGCGGCCAGGGCGAGCTTCTCGAACTGCCGCCAGGGCTGCGTCGGCGAGCTCTCGGCCAGAGCGAAGGGCTCCGAGAGGGCGCGCTGGATCGCCAGGGCGCCGTCGACGAGGAACAGGAGCGCGGGCACCGCCGCGATCCACAGAACGCGGCGCTTTTCGGCCGGAAGCCGGCGCGCGAACACGAGGACCACCACGACGATCGCCGCCACCCCGAGCAGGCGGGGCAGGGCGCGCGCGCGGGCCTCGCGCGCCGCGTCGCGGCGGCGCACGGGTTCCGGGCCGAGGAGCCGGCCCATCTCGCCGGCGAGCGACAGGCCCGGATCGGAAAGCACGATGTCTTCGACCGCCCAGCCCTTCCGGGCGCGGGCGACCGTCCAGCGGGTCTTCAGGAGCGAGGCGCCGTAGCGCAGGCCGAGGTCCACGAAGATCGGGCCGTGGCCGGAGTCGGTCGTCGAGGCCCACGCGATCTCGCCGGTCGTGCCGGCGGGAGGAGCGAGCGCCTGCGCGAAGTGGTCGCGCACGGCGGTTCTCAGGATCTCCTGCTGGCGCTCGCTCAGGCCGGCGAACGCCTCGGCGCCGACGAGTCGCTGGAGAATGCCGTCGGCGTCGACGGACTCGAAGAAGATCTTGGGCGGGCCGTGCAGGGCGGCGAGGGCCGCGCGGCGGCCGAAGTCCGCGGCCTCCTCGAGGGCGGGGCCGGCAGCCGGTTCCTGCGCCCGGGCCGAGGCGGCGGGAAGCGCGGCGGCCAGAAGCGCGGTGGCGAGAAGTCGGACGAGGCCGCCGACGCGGCGTTCTCCCGCCGCGGCGTCTCTTCTCGGCGGCCGTCCCGGGGTGCTCCCTCCCGCGCTCCTCTCCGCCCTCGCGGTGCTCGGCCGGAAAGGTGCCGCGGCGTTCCCTCGCCGCGACTCGGTTCGGCCGCCGACGCGGCGTTCTCCCGCCGCGGCGTCTCTTCTCGGCGGCCGTCCCGCGGTGCTCCCTCCCGTGCTCCTCTCCGCCCTCGCGGTGCTCGGCCGGAAAGGTGCCGCGGCGTTCCCTCGCCGCGACTCGGTTCGGCCGCCGACGCGGCGTTCTCCCGCCGCGGCGTCTCTTCTCGGCGGCCGTCCCGCGGTGCTCTCGGTTCGGCCGCCGACGCGGCGTTCTCCCGCCGCGGTCAATGTCCCGTCGCCGTCTCGGTGTTGGAGGGCCTGGTGTGGATCTTGAGCGTCATCGGGATGCTGCCGACGCGAAGCTCGTCGCCGTCGCGCAGCGCCACCGGCGCCGTCAGCCGGATTCCGTTGACGAACGTGCCGTTCTTCGACCCGAGGTCCTCCAGCGTGGCGAGGCCGGAGGCGATCACGAGCCGGGCGTGCCGGCGCGACACGCTCTGCGCGTCGATCCAGACGAGCGAATCGGCGCCCCGGCCGAGGATGTTTTCCCCGTCGGCGAGCGCGATCTCGCGGCTCCCCCAGAGGAGGCGGAAAATCTGGTCGTCGGCGGCGTCGGGGCGCCCGTCGTGGTGGAGGGCGACCGCGGCGCCGCAGAAGGCGTACCCGTAGCCGTACACGGTCCGGATGAACTCCGGCGACCGGGCGCCGTCGCCGATCGCCTGGCGGACCTCGGCGATGAGCGTCGGCAGGTTGACGTCCGAGACCACCGTGTCCGGCCAGAGCCGCCGGTGGAGCTCGGCCTTGGGCACCGCGCGCGGCCTCGCCTCGAGGAGAACCTGGAGCAGCCGGAAAGCCTTGGGCGAGATCGAGACGCCGCGGCCGTCGCGGGACAGGGCACGGCTCTCGGTGTCGAGAAGGTTGGTCCCGAAGCGGAACGTCATGTCGCCAACGAGAACACTATAAACCCGGGGCCGCTTCCGGCCGGGGACGAGGGGCCCGCGGGCGAGGACGAGAGCCCGGTCGCTCAGGCCGCGATCGGTTCGAGCGCGCGCACGCGCGGCGACAGCGACTCCGCGCCGCGCTGGGTGCAGACGATGTCGTCCTCGATGCGCACGCCGAACCGGCCCGGAAGGTAGATGCCGGGCTCGGACGTGAACGTCATGCCGGGCTCGAGGATCGTCCGGTCGTGTCCGACCATGTACGGCGGCTCGTGCACGTCGATGCCGAGGCCGTGGCCCAGCCGGTGCGTGAAGTACTCGCCGTAGCCCGCCTTTTCGATGACCCGGCGCGCGGCCGCGTCGACCTCGGCGCAGGCGACGCCGGGCGCGGCCTTGTCGATCGCGGCCGACTGCGCTTCGAGCACGATCGCCCAGACCCTGCGGTACTCGTCGGTCGGCGTGCCGTAGAAGGTCGAGCGCGTGATGTCGTAGAAGTAGCCGTCGGGCCGGTCCCACGCGTCGATCAGGACCGCCTGGTCGCGCGACAGCGGCGTCGAGCCCGAGGCGCCGTGCGGGTAGGCCGACGACGGGCCGAACTGGACCATGTTCTCGCCCCCGACGAGCGCCGAGATCTCGGCCTCGGTGCAGCCCGGGCGGAGGGCTTCGAAGGCCCGCCGGAAGCGGGGCAGGGCGACCTCGATGGCGTGGCGCATCCGGTCGAGCTCTTCGGCCGACTTGACCATGCGGAGGGCCGCGAAGAGCGTCGCCGCGGAAACGGGCTTCCAGCCGGACTTCGCTTTCAACAGGCGTTCGGCGTCGTCGTAGGCCGTGGACGGCTCGATCGCGAGCGTTCCGCCGGCGGCCGGGAAGAGGCTCGCCGCGCGCGCGAACGGGTCCTCGGTCTCCTCCCAGGTGACGATGTTCTCGACGGCGGACATCAGGCGCAACCGCGAAGCCTCGAACGCGGGACAAATGACGACCGGATCGCGATCCGGGAAGAGAAGCAGCGCGGTCAGGCGTTCACTGCGGTGGAAATCGATGCCCGTCAGGTAATAGAGGTTGGACGACGGCGTCGCGAGGAGGCCGTCGGCGGGGAGCGCCTTCAGGCGCGTTCGGGCGGTTTCGAGTCGCCGGAGGTAGATTTCAGGTTTGAGCGGCATGGCACGGATGCTAGCAGACTCGACGCGGCGCGAAGGCCGGCGGCTCGCCGCCCTGGTCCTCGCCTGCCTGGCGGTCGCCCTGGGCGGCGGCGCCGGCTGCCGGCGCGGCGACGGGCTCGTGTCCCGCGGCACGCCGGTCGTGCTCATCTCGATCGACACGCTGAGGGCCGACCACCTCCCGGCCTACGGGTACGCGGCGCTCCAGACGCCGAACCTCGACGCGCTGCGGGCCGACGCCGTGCTCTTCCAGAACGCCTATTCGCAGGTGCCGCTCACCCTGCCGTCGCACACGACCATCTTCACGGGTCTTTACCCGCCGCAGAACGGCGTGCGCGACAACCTCGGCTACGCGCTCGGACCGGGTCCCGCCACGCTCGCCGGGTTCCTCAAGGCGAACGGGTACGCGACCGGCGGCGCCGTCTCCTCGATCGTCCTCTCGCACGCGACCGGGGTCTCGCGCGGGTTCGACTTCTACGACGACAACATCGAGCCCGCCAGGGCGACCCAGTCGATCTCGCGCGTCCAGCGCAGCGGCGACGACACGCAGGCGCTGCTTTCCGAGTGGGTCTCCGGCCACAACGCCGGTCCCTTCTTCGCCTTCCTGCACCTCTTCGAGCCGCACACGCCGTACGAACCGCCCGAGCCGTTCCGGTCACGTTATCCGCTGCTCTACGACGGCGAGATCGCCCGCGCCGACGAGATCGTCGGCCACTTCGTCCGGTTCCTGAAGGAGCGGGACGTCTACGACCGCGCGCTCGTGATCCTCCTGTCCGACCACGGCGAAGGCTTGAACGACCACGGCGAGGACGAGCACGGCGTGCTCCTCTACCGGGAGGAGATCCACGTTCCGTTGATGGTCAAGTTCCCGCAGGGAAAGCGCCACGGCGAGACCGTCGCCGCCCCGGTCGCCCTCGTCGACGTGTTCCCCACGATCGCCGAAGCCGTGGGCCTGGCGCCCCCCGCGAATCTCTCGGGGGCGTCGCTCCTGCGCACTCTCGCGGCCGGGGCGCCCTCGGCGCCGGCGCGCCGGATCTACAGCGAGACGCTCTATCCGCGGCTCCACCTCGGCTGGAGCGACCTGGCCTCGCTCGTCGACGACCGGAACCACTACATCCAGTCGCCTCACGCCGAGCTGTACGACGTCGTCGCCGATCCCGGGGAGAAGAACGACCTGGCCGGGGGGCTGCCGCCGGCCTTCCGCTCGATGCGCGCCGAGCTCGAGCGGATGCCGCGTCCGCTCCAGGCGCCGGGCAGCTCCGATCCGGAGCAGATCAAGAAGCTCGCCGCCCTCGGCTACATCAGCGCGTCGACGGCCGATCTCGGGAAGGGCGACCTGCCCGCGCCCCGCGACCGCATCGGGGCGGTGTCGCAGCTGAAGGCCGGCTTCGGCGCCATGCACGCGGGCCGCTACGCCGAAGCGGTTGCCGTCTTCGACAAGCTGCTGAAAGCCGAGCCCGGCATGACCGACGTCTGGCAGATGTACGGCGAGTCCTTGATCAAGCTCGGCCAGGACGAGAAGGCCCTCGCCGCGCTGCAGGAGGCCGCGCGCCTGTCGCCCCGGAACCCGCAGGTCCTGATGGCTCTGTCCGACTACTACCTCGAGGTCGGGAACTACGCCGAGGCGCGCCGGCACGCCGAGGCCGCCGGACAGGTCGGCTCGACCGACCCGCACCAGAACCTGGCGCGGATCGCGCTCGCCGAGGGCAACCTCGACGCGGCCGAAAAAGAGGCTCGCGCCGCGATCGAGAAGTACCCGACCCTGCGGATCCCGCACCTGATCCTGGGCCGCGTCTACCACGACCGGCACGACTACCAGGGCGCGCTCGTCGAGCTCGACGTCGCCGCACGGCCCAAGGCTGGCGAGCCGACGATGCTCCAGAACCTGAACTACCTGCGCGGCGACAGCCTCGCACGGCTCGGCCGCGAGAAGGAAGCCGAGCAGGCCCTTCTCCAGGAGATCCAGGACTTCCCGTCCGGGACCCCGGCGCGCACCGCGCTCGCGATGCTGTACGCGAGCGAGGGCCGCGAAGCCGACGCGCGCCGGGCGCTCGCCGACCTCGTGCACGACGTCAACTCGCCGGAGGCGTACTTCGCGGCGATCCGGACCTACGAGATCCTCGGCGACCCGCGGGCGGCCTCGGAGCTCCGCGTCGCGCAGCGGCGCCTGTTCCCGAACGCGAAGGAGCGCCGGGAAGTCGGCGGCTAGGCCGGGTTACCTGCCGCGGCGCAGGTCGCGGCCCGTCATCTCGGCGGGAATCGGAAGGCGCTGGAGCCCGAGCAGCGTCGGCGCGACGTCGGCGAGCGTTCCGCCGTCGGCCAGACGCCCGGTCGTCCCGCCGGCGACGAACGGAACCGGGTTCGTCGTGTGCGCGGTGTGGGGCGCGCCGGTGACCGGGTCGAGCATCTGCTCCGCGTTCCCGTGGTCGGCGGTCATCAGCAGCAGGACGCCGGCTTCGCGGCACGCCGCTTCGAGGATCCCGAAGCAGCGGTCCAGGGTCTCGACGGCGACGATCGTTTCGGCGAGCTTGCCCGTGTGGCCGACCATGTCGGCGTTGGCGAAGTTGACGACGTAGGCGCCGAAGCGGCCGGCGCGCAGGGCGACGACGGCTTCCTCCGTGATCTGCGCCGCGCTCATCTCGGGGTGGAGGTCGTAGGTCGCGCCCTTCCACGACGGAACGAGCAGTCGCTCCTCGCCCGGGAAGGGCTCTTCGACCCCGCCGTTGAAGAAGTAGGTCACGTGCGCGTACTTCTCCGTCTCCGCCAGACGCAGGTTGGAGACGCCCGCGTTCGCCCAGACGTCGGCGAGGATGTGGACCAGGGCCTGGGGCGCGAAGGCGACCGGCAGGCCGAAGTCCTCCTTGTATTCCGTGAAGCCGACGAAGTGGATCTTCGGCGGTTTGGGCCGCGGGAAGTCGGAGAAGCCGGCCTCGGTCAGGGCGCGCGTGATCTGGCGCGCGCGGTCGGCCCGGAAGTTGAAGAAGACGACGGCGTCGCCGTCCTGGATCGGTCCGACGGGCGATTCGCCTTCGACGATCACGGTCGGCTGGACGAACTCGTCGGTCTCGCCGCGGGCGTAGGCGGCTCGGACGGCCTCGACCGGGCTTCCGGCCGACAGGCCGGAAGAAAAGACGAGGGCCTGGTAGGCGCGCGCGACGCGATCCCAGCGCTTGTCGCGGTCCATCGCGTAGTAGCGGCCGGAGACCGTGGCGATCCGGCCGCCGACCCGCGCGAGCGCCGCCTCGAGGCGCTCGAGGTAGCCGAGCGCCGACTGGGGCGGCGTGTCCCGGCCGTCCAGGAAGGCGTGCACCCGGACGCGGGGGACCTTCACCCGCGCGGCGAGCTCGATCAGTCCCTCGAGGTGCCGGAGGTGCGAGTGGACGCCGCCGTCGGAGACGAGGCCCATCAGGTGCAGGGTCGAGCCCCGTCGGCGCGCGTGCTCGGCCGCGGCCGTCAGCGCCGGGTTGGCGAAGAAGGACCCGTCGCGCAGCGCGAGGTCGATCCGCAGGAGGTCCTGCGGCACCATGCGCCCCGCGCCCAGAGTCAGATGACCGACCTCGGAGTTGCCCATGACGCCCGCCGGAAGCCCGACGGCCTCGCCGGAGGCCTCGAGCAGAGTCCACGGGTTCTCCGCCAGCCAGCGGTCGAAGATCGGCGTGCGCGCGAGCGTGATGGCGTTGCCCGCCGACGGCGGCGCGTGGCCCCAGCCGTCGCAGACGAGCAGCAGAACGGGCGGCGTCTTCAAGCGCGGGGCGCGGGGCGGCTGGCCGTTTCGGCGGCGGGGCGGCGGACGCGCGCGGGGCGGGGGAGGCGCCGCTCGAGATCCGAGACGACGTGCATGAACGTGATGTAGGCGTCGTAGGGCGAGTCAAACGGCGAGAAGTACGCGTGCACGCGCCCGTCGTCCGAGGACTTGGTGGCCATGTAGTAGAAGTGGTCGGACGTCGTCAGGCGGCGGAAGTCTTCCGCGAGCGTGTCCGATCCGGATGCCGCCACGCGGCGCTCGAGCGCGAAGAGCTTGCCGAGGGCGTCCTTCTGGAGGTCGTTGCCCTGCCACGCGGAGACGTCGCGCGCCTGGTCGGCCCAGGACACGAGGCGCGGCGCCGACACCGTCTCGGCGGGCTCGAGCGTCTCGATCGCCGCCGACGGCGTCAGGAAGGCGGCGCCGGGGCGGCGGAGCCGCCGTCGGACCCAGGCCTCGAAGAACTCGAAGATCCCGGTCTCGCGGCTCTGGTGCTCGCCGAAGGTTTCGAAGTCCATGAAGAGGCCGACGACGTCGCCGCGGACGCCGGACACCCAGCGGTCGTATTTCTCGGGCGTCAGAGGCCAGTCCGACCAGGCGCGGTCCGAGAAGCGGAACGCGATGTCGTCCGAGAGGCGGAAGTGGCGCACGAGAAGGGGGAGGCCGCGCGGCGTCGCCGCCCGATAGAGGCGCGCGGGCGAACGGTCGCCGAGGAGCGGCTCGACGCCGTCGGCGAGGACGCCCTGGAAGCCGAGCGACTCGACCGCGGCGGCGAGCCGGTCGGAGTAGATCAGCTCGGTGTTCCGGAAGACGCGTGGCGCGGCGCCGAGCAGCCGGGCGGCGAGGGCGCGATGGCGGGCGACCTGCGCCGCGAACTCCTCGGGCGACGCGAGGAAGGCGAGGGAGTGGTGCGAGGTCTCGCCGAGAAACTCGACGCGGCCGGTCGAGCCGAGGCGCCGGAAACGCTCGAGTACCTCGGGGGCCCAGGCCGACAGCTGCTCGAGGACCGTCCCCGACAGGGAGAACGCGGCGGCGAAGCGGGGGTGCGCCTCGAGGAGGCGTTCGACCATCGCCGTCGCGGGAAGGTAGCAGCGCCCGGCGGCGCGCTCGAGGATCTCCCGGTTTGCCGCCTCGTCGAAGTAGGCGTGCTCGCGGCCGACGTCGAAGTAGTTGTAGCGCCGCAGCCGGTACGGCTGGTGGACCTGGAAGT
>Ga0335069_10005067_pt1 | contig 19367 bp, 9 predicted proteins | sample Lox_Sample_11_FD_206714 | JGI IMG/M metagenome (GOLD analysis project Ga0335069, IMG submission 206714) | Soil microbial communities from Loxahatchee National Wildlife Refuge, Florida, United States - Lox_Sample_1.1 | ecosystem: Environmental > Terrestrial > Soil > Wetlands | place: USA: Florida... | reverse complement strand
AGCGGTAGCCGTGCTGGCGTCCGTCATGATCTGGCTGATTACACGGCGTATCCGTTCCGTTGATAGTCAGCTGACGTCCGCCGCTTCCCAGGCCGGCCAGCAGATGTCTCATGAGTTCAGGACCCTCTGGCTGGAGTTCTCACTGGAACTCGAGGGTGTCACCGATCACGGGCGCAGGCTTGACCCCATGCTCCGGTCATTTGACGCGCCTGCACTGGTCGAGCTCGAATCCTCGCGGGTGCAGCGGTCTGCAAGCTTCGAATACATTCTTGAATTCCTTGAGAATCACATTACATCGGCAGTTGGGGTTTCCGGTCCCGGTTGCCCTGTTCTGCTACGCATGGTCGGGTGCACTCCCGCGCGATCTCATCCGTACCGCGCGCTCGTGTGTCAATATCGGAAAGCGTGCCAGGCGGCCTGTCAGCGTGGCCGAGCTAGCCCCGAAAATCATAATGCAAGATGTTGCGGACGCTCTTGACGATGCGATCGTCAAGAAACTTGAAAGCGGACATGCGCAAGGCATGGACGGGCTTCTTGCGCTGCGGCATCAGATCAGGGATCAGGCCGTCCCGCTTGACTCCGTCATAGGCGCACGCAAGCTCGCGGAGGCGGCTGGATCCGCCAATGACACGCCTGAAGATAACGTTATGCTGCAACGGCTTTCCGTATATATGGAAATCGGGTCCGCCGTGTCCGGGTATTTCTCGGACAGAATCACCGCTCTGCTCCGTGACGATTTCGGTCTGGTGCTCGATGTCGTCGCGGACCTGGCGAGGGCCAAGGCGGCGCTGGCCATGTATCCGCCCGAGGCCGAATGGTACCTGTCCCGGGCCCGCGCCAACATGGGCCTGGCTGGCGACGGATAGGATCCGGGCATTGCGCTGTGCGTTCGCGGCCCTCGCGCTGGCGTCCCGGTATCGCCTCAGAAACCGGGGCTTGCCGCCGCCGCAGCCAACTGGCAGGCGAAGTCAGCCTGCCCGGGGCGTGTACGAGAGGTTCAGCGGGCCTGACTCCTTCCCGCACCGGGATCCGTCGTGGCGGTGCATCGAGCTGCACGGCACGGCCCAGGCCGTTTAGCTACCCCATTCCGGCGGCCTTCCCCGGCGGCCAAGCCCCCGGCGTCTCCGCGGAAACGCTCCTTGACACGGCATGTGGCTAGGTGAATACTTCTAAAATGAGCAGCCAGATTCATATCCCTACCGTTTCGCAGGTATTCGGTACTACCCGCCAGCTGCCGGATAGTTATTTCCCCCGCTCCCGTCAGCAGGACGAGCTGCGGGCCGCCCTTAATGGCGACGGACACATAGTCATCTGGGGTGAGCCATTCCAGGGCAAGTCCTCCCTGTTGCGCTACCAGCTGCGTAAGGCTGACCATTGCGTCATAGAGTGCGCTTATGCCCAGCAGCGGCACGATGTTTACCGGATGCTGCTATGTGAGGCCGGCGCTTCGGTCGCGATTGAGCGCAAACGGCGTCGTTCGCGAGGCATCGGTGCCCAGGTAAGCTTCCTGAAGGGCGATCTCCAGAGCGATACGGAAACGACGGAACACGCCTTCGATATCGACATCTCGAATATTACTGACGTGTTGCGCGTCATCGAGCAGAGCGGTTTTGATAAGCATGTGATCCTAGATGATTTCCATCATCTAGGACGCCCTGTGCAGCGCGAGATAATTCAGGACCTGAAGGCGGTGTATGAAAAGTCGGCGCTCCGGCTGATTATCGTGGGCGTCTGGGCCGATCGGGATCAGCTTCGCGGCCTGCACATAGATCTAGGCGGCCGGGTGGATTCAATCGAAGTTCCGCGATGGACCGACGACGAGCTTGCCCAGGTCCTGCAGAAGGGGGAGAGCCTGCTGCATGTCCGGTTTGCGGAGCCTGCCAGGGAACAGCTGCTTGCCCGGGCCCAGCAGAGCGTGGGACTCTTGCAGGAGCTTGCCTGCAAGGCCTGCCTGGAGTCCGGTTACCAAGAGGGCGGACTCGCCGCCGGGGCGACGATCGGCGAGGACGCCGTAAATCAGGCCGTACAGCAGGTAATCCAGCACAGCAGCGGACGCATGCGCTGGTACGTGAGCAATCTTGCCAAACGGCGCGGGCAACCTCATCAGGGCATCTTGCATGCGCTGCTGATGGCCTCCGACGAAAACCTGCGCGAGGGCATTCCTGCGGCACGCCTGCTAGAGGCGGTACAGCGGCTGTATCCTTTCGAAGCCGCCGACCTTGATTACGATGAACTTATCGGGGCGCTGGCGCGACTCGGCGCCGTGCACCGGACACTGCGAGTGCGCCCGGTCCTGGAATATGATGCAGTAGGAGACCGCCTGCATGTGGTGGATCCACTGGCCCGCCTGTACTGGACGTCACCCGACGGGCAATCCCTTATAGATTACCTTCCGGATCAGGGACGGGATACCGAGCAGGCGGAAAGCAGAGTATCTCAGCGGCAGCTCGACGATAACGTCCTGGTGCGATATGGACATGAATGCGCCGTATGCCCGGTCAGCCGGCCGGAGTTGATTGCCGTCGTCCGGCTGGCGAACCCGCCCTATGGCCATGGTACGGACCCGGAATACGGACTTCCGCTGTGCCTGAACCATGCCGATGCGCTGAAGAATGATCTCATGGCCTTTGAACCGGAAACCACCAGGGTCTTCTGCGCCGATCCGGTTGCCCTGAACATTACCAGGAAGGACCTCACGCATCTTCCCGGACGGCCCAGCGAGTCCGCGTTGCAGAGTGCATGGCGCTACTCTGGCTGGCGGCTCAATGTGATCTGGGGCAGCAGTTAGCCAGTGGCCTGGACCCATGCTCGGGATCTGAATGCAGCACGATCCGTGAACCGAGAGGATCTGGCCGCGCAGCTCGAATCCGGACTTAGCCGCCTCGGTGAGTCCGGCGATATTTCGGTGGTCATCGATGAGACGTTCCTCGAAACAGCTGCCACCCTGATACGGGTGTTGAACGAGGACGATGATCACGCCATTAATGGCCGATGCTATGTCATCCTGGCTCGGTTCTTCCTGCTCCGCTTTCGTTTGAGCGGTGGCCTGGATGCAGCCGACATCGCGATGGCCGGGCGCCTCGTCGAACTAATTCGTGCCAGGCGCGACACCTTTCCCCGGAATGTTCTCAGCCTGGTGGACGACTTGTGTGCGGTGTACCTGTCAATCGGTTTCGCTATGGCCCTGGACTGGGCCAGCGGATTGCTGCAGGTGCTCGGCGGAACACCCTCCTGTGGCTCGGCTTATGACCGGACCATGGGGAATGTATCCGATCTGCTGCTTGACAGGTACGAAACCGGCGGAAGCGCATCCGATCTACTCGCGGCTGAAGAACTGACACGGCTCAGGGCACTAGCCGCCCGGATACCAGGGGAACTGCGGGCCGAGAGGACCGGCGACCTATCGAACCTTCAGTGGATGCTATGGACGGCGCTGAATGACATAACGCACCTGGATCAAGCGATCGCGAACCTGAGCGTGACAATCGGAGGACTGCGTCCGGACGACCCGCGGTACCGTAAGTGCTACCGTGATCTGTCGACAATGCTGCAAGCCAGGTTCAAGGAACGTAAACAGGGGGCGGACATTGAGCGCGCCGTCCGCATCCTCCGCGTCAGCTTGCAGCAATCGGCAGTGGATCCGGAAGAGCGAGCGATGCTGTATTGGTCGCTTGGCGCTGCCCTGCTCGCCGATTATGAGGTCCGGCACGCAGACGGGGCCCTCGACCGTGCTATTGAGGCCATCGAAGCAGGACTATCCGTCGCTCCTCGCCACGGCAAGAGCAGGTTCGCGCTCGTCAACAACTACTGGGTTGCGGCAGCGCTGCGATTCAGCCAGGAGCCGTGCCGAGAGCATCTCGATTCGCTGGCCCAGGCTGCCGATCAGGTTCTCCGGAGTGATCCTGCGCCAATCGATTCAGTCGAGGTCTTCGCCGAACTGGGAAGTGCGTATCACCAATTCTTTCTTGCCGCTGGTGACATCAAGGATGCGGACCGGGCTGCCGAGAACTTGCGACACGCAATAGACCGTGCTGGATCTCGCACCTCCGCTGCAGATCTGGCAGACCTGCTTGCTGAACTTGGGGAACTCGAAAGGTCGGTATTCTTGCGGACACATGACGTCACGCATCTTAAAGCCGCTCAAGAACAGTTCCGTCAAGCGCTTGCGTTGTCTCCATCGGATGATTCACGGCGCGATGAAAGGCTGCAGAGTTTTATCGGCAGCTGCCTGCTGAATCAGGGCGCCAAAGAAGCAGCAGATCGGCCGGAATTCATAGCGCTATGCAGGGAGTTGCTCGCTCTGCCCGGGACGCAGACGGAACTGGCGGAGCGGCGGCTCGCTTTGGCCGAAGTGCTGCTGGCCAGAGCGGAGCAGAGCCAGGACGCCGAGCATCTCGATGAGCCAGTGGCCCTGCTGGAGAAAATCCTCAGATACGCGCCTGAGAACTGGCACAATGCATTCTTCGCTGCGTCCCGGCTGGCGAGCGCGGCATGCCTCCGTTACATCCTGGACACGACGGAGTCGAACTGCACCAACATGATCGAAGCGGCAGACCGGCTGCTGGCGTTCGGACCTCCCGCTGCCGCCGGTAATGATCCGACCTTGCTGCCGATCGTGGACCGGCTGCTCACGAGGCTGGACCGCCCTGGCGGAGGCCGGTATCTCGATGACGTAGTCCGTCTCGCCGCAGCGGCGTGGGACCGGACTTCCGGAACAGCGCGCACTGAGGCCGCCTTCATGATGGGAGTCGCACTGTTCCGTCGTTTCAGCGCCTCCGGAGAACCGGAACACGTCGAAGCGGCGTTGCTATATTCCCGTAGCGCGGCCATGGCGGCGTCATCGCCAGCCGAGCGACGCGCCAAGTACCTGTCGAATCTGCAGGAGGTGCTGAACGCGAAGCTCGCGGCATCCGATCAGGAAAACACCGATGATGAGGCGATAGAAATTGGCAAACTATCTGTCGAGGCCAATCGGGATAATCCCGTCGCTCTGCGCCCGGCCCTCGCGCTGCTGGGGATTGCCTATATCGCTCGCTATAGCAGGAGCAAGAATAAGCAGGACATAGCCGCGGCAATCTCCCGGTTGCGAGAAAGCCTAGGCACGCCGGTGGAGGAACCTCTGTGGGAAACCATGACGCTGGCTCGGCTAGGTCAGGCCTTGATACTTAGCTCGAAAGAGATGAATTCCCTGACGGATCTGAACGCCGGGATCGAGGCACTGACGCAAGCCGATCGTCTCGGCGAGGATGAGGCCGTCGACGTAGACGTGGCCGCGCTGCTGTCCGTGGCGCTGAGTGATAGGTTCTCCACGTTCGGGCAGTTGCCAGACTCTGATGCATCTGTGGCGAGTGCCCGCCGTTCGTATGCCAATGTTCCGCCTGATTCGCCGGCCGGCACTCAACGAATGGCTCAGATGGCGCTGACCCTCCTGCAGAGGTTTGACTTGACGGGTCGATTGCCGGACATTGACGAAGCGGTGACTCTGCAGCGCAGCGTGGTGGCAGCGACAGCGGAACAAGATCCGGAAACGCGGGCCGAAGCACTGTACCACCTGGGGATATCGCTGTCGTCTCGATTCCGGCACACCGGGCAGCTGGCCGACATGGAAGAGGCTGTCGACATCGAACGTATGGCTATACGACTGACCGCAGACGACTCGCCCTCATACCCGGTGCGCGCCGGCGGGCTGAGCAGCTTGCTCCGGATGCGGTATACGCGCAGCAACCGCACCGCGGATATTAACGAGTCGGTGCGGTTGGCGGCCCGAGCCGTCTACTCGACGGCCGAGGGATCGGGCGACCTGGCCAAGCGCCTGTCTAATCTGGGAGTCGCGCTTGTCAGCCGCTATGATCATACGTCCGATCCGCGGGACCTCGACGAGGCGGTAATCAGCTACCGGCGGTGCATTGAGCTCGCTCCAGACGGGCACGTCGATCGCGGGACGTACGTCTTTAACCTGATAGGCGCCCTGATCCTGCGGTTCCGGCTACATAGACACAAGGAGGATATCGACAGTGCGATCGACCTGGGCCGCGAGGCTGTTGCGACGATCCCCTCAGGGGCATGGCTGCGGCAAGCAGTCCTGAGCGCGCTGTCTGAATGTCTGCGTGAACGCGCGGAATACCAGGTGATCAATGTCTCAGAAGATCTGGACGAGGCCGTCAGGTGCGCGGAAGCGGCCGTACGCGGTTCCGAGGATAACCTGGCTGTCAACGAAGGTGCCACGATCAATCTGGCACGCGCGCTGCACGCCAAGTTCCAGGCTACGCGCGAGGGCGGGTGGCTCACGAAAGCAATCGAATCCTGGCGTCGTGTCGCTGCTGCTACTTCGGTAAACGTACGCTACCGGCTCTGGGCGGCTCGTGCGGCTGCCGAGTCAGCGATGCAGGCGGGCTGGACCGATATCGCACTCGGCAACTTCACGATGGCCGTTCAGCTACTTCCCGAGCTTGCCTGGTTTGGCTGGGATCCGATTACCCGCCGCGAGCAATTGGAAGACCAAGCCGGAATCGCTGCCGACGCCGCAGCTTGCGCGATCCGCACAGGTGACTTCCAGCTTGCGGTGGAGCTCTTGGAGCTGGGGCGCTCGGTCATGTGGAAGCAAGTCCTGGACAACCGCAGCGACCTTTCCGACCTGGCTGGGGCCGCGCCGCAATTGGCTGCCGAGCTGGATGACGTAAGAAGGCAGCTGGACTCCTGGGGCAGCCGCGTAAACGCCGATCTGGCGGCCGGCCCGGATGCGATGGATCTCAACGCGCTACGCCCGCCCTGGCTACCTGAGGAGTACGAGGCCCGGATGCGGCTGGCCCGGAAATGGGACGAACTTGTGGCGATGGCTCGCGAAGTCAAGGACGACTTCCTGGCCGCCACACCGTTCGAGCGATTGCGAGAAGCTGCAGTTGCCGGTCCCGTGGTTATCGTAAATACCAGCCGTTACGGCTGCGATGCGCTCATCATTCATCAGGATCCGGTGAACCCGGTCATCCGGGTGGAGCTGCCTGGCCTGTCGTATGACGAAATCACCGGGAGAACAGCTGATTTTCAGGAGTTGCTTGGCCGGGTGGAACAGTCCGGCCGTCCGTTTCTGGATCGCGAGCGGGACCGCCACGCTGTACTTGACATTCTGCAATGGCTTTGGGTCCGGGTTGCGGAGCCGATCCTCCAGGCGTTGCCGGGTCGGCGGCCGGCCGGCCCGCCTTTCCGGTTGTGGTGGTGCCCCACCGGACCTCTTGCTATGCTTCCGCTGCACGCAGCGGGCCTCTATCCACGGCTCTTGCCGACGCCAGGTGCATCAGTGGATCTTCTCGCGTCCGTGATGTCGCGGGTGATCTCGTCCTACACCCCTACCCTCTCCGCTTTGATCAAAGCGCGGGCAGCGACGGCATCCCCGGAGCCGAATCTGCTCATCGTGGGAATGCCCACCACGCCGTGGCCAACCGGACCTGGAACGGGAGCCGCAGTGCCGCCACCCGGCCTCGATCTGCCGTGGGTGATGCAGGAAGTGGCTACGCTCAGGAGACACCTGCCGGAGGCGACCTTGCTGCTGTCGCCGACCCGGACCGAACTGGACAACGGGGAGGAACCTGCCGAGGCGTTGCTTCCGACCCGCGCACGCGTGATGGCGGCCTTGGAACAGAGTTCCTGGGTTCACCTTGCCTGCCACGGCCGTCAGGATCTAGCGGACCCACTGGAGAGTGCCGTTCTGGTTGTCGATGGCCGCATTACCCTGAAGGATCTGTCTCGACTCAGCCATCGGAACAGAGATTTTGCCTTCCTGGCGGCATGCCAGACCGCCACCGGACATTCCAAGATCGCCGATGAAGCAATGCATCTCGGGGCGGGAGTCCAGATGATGGGCTGCCGGCATGTGATCGCTACCTCATGGTCCATCTCTGACCAGGCGTCCCCCGAACTTGCTGATGCCTTGTATTCACGCCTGCGGACCGCCACCGGCCTGGAGTCGCGTGACACGGCAGTTGCCCTGCACGAGGCTGTCAATCGGTTGCGGGGGCGCCACCCGACTGATCCGCTTCGCTGGGCCCCCTACGTCCATCTGGGTCCGTAACGGATTTGCTCCGCTCGGTGCCCCGCGAGGCCAGTTGCGCGAGGGTGTCCTCGTACTCGGATACTTGTCTTCCATAAGCGCCTGGGTTCGCCTCCGCCAGACCACGCAGGATCAGGATCGCCTCGTGCAGTACGCTCATGGCCGCCGTGATATCACGCGCGGCCAGTACGTCCGCCCTCGCGGCCAGAGCCGTGACCAGGCCAGGCAGATGTATCTCCGGAGCTTCCGCAGCAAGCTGGCGGAATATCTGGACGGCCTCGTCAGCGGCAGTGCTGGCCTCAAGTTCCTGATTCCGTGACTGCAATGAGACGCTCCAGTTCACCAAGGCACCTGCCAGGCCTCCCCGCCTGGTTGGTTCGGTTGCCACGATCCCGCGCCAGACCTCGACTGCCTCGGACAAATTTTCGGCTGCCTCATCGTGCCGGCCTGCCTGCGTCAGGACTCCGCCTTGGTTGCTGAGCGCCGTAGCCAGCGAGACCAGATACCGTCCCTGGCTTCCCGCCGCCAGCGACCGGTATGCCGCCACCGCCTCCTCTCCCCAATTGACCGCCTCGGGCCACCGCTCGGCGTAGGCGGCTTCCGCGGTAAGCGCCAAGAGAGCCCCAGCCAGCTCTGGCTGATATCTGCCCGGTGCCCGGGATGCCAGCTCGCGGAACAATCCGACCGCTCTGGTACCGTGCTCCAGCGCCTTCTCATACTCGCCGCAGAGGCCCAGAGCAGTACCGAAGGACGTCAGCGCCTCCGCCAGATCTGCGCGTGACCTGTTCGTTCCGTTCTCGTCCAGGACTTCGAACAAGACAATTGCTCGTCGCGCGGCATCAGCGGCCAGCTGCGGCTGTCCAGCCGCAATCAAGCATTTACTGAGTCCCATGAGGGTCGATGCCAATAGCGGTTTCGACGTGTCCGGATCGAATCGTTCGAGCCGTTCGAAGACCTCCACGGCTTCCCGGGCTGTCTCTACCGCTCGGCCCGGCTGTCCGGCGCCAGTCAGCCGCAGCGCCAGGTTGTTCAGTGATCTACCCAGCCCGCTGAGCGACTCCATTTCGTGCGACGAGGACTCGGCCAGAACGCGAGCCAGTCTTACCGCTCTCTCGTTGGCCCTGAGAGCTGAGTCCCGTTGGCCCGCGTCGGCGTAGCGGATCCCGAGGTCGTTGAGGGCCTCGATCAGATCCGGCAGGTACCGCGGCGACTGGTCAGCGAGGCTGCGATATGCAGCGACGGCTTCAGCCTCAGGGGCCACTGCCTCACGGAGCCGCCCGAGTTCCACGAGGCATCGGCTGAGCAGAGCCAGGGCAATCGCGAAAGACGCGAGATCATCCAGCGTGTCAGGCGCAGACCTGCGATAAACATCCACCGCGCGGCGCAGCATCGGTTCCGCGCTTTCCGGGTGATCCAGGTGCATGAGCATCAAAGACGATCTCATCAGGGCGCCAGCCAGATCAGGGGCCGGGCCGGGCGCCGCCTCGGCCAGGCGCACGTACACCTCGACCTCTTCCTGCGCGTCGGCGAGGGATTCCTCGATCCGCCCCAGCGCAGTGAAGATCTCGGAACGCAGTCTCAGGTATTTGCCCAGCTCGCGGTTTGCCTTTACATCCAGACCAGCCAGCTCCCGCCCTAGGACGATGCTCTCGGAGATGGCCTGCAGAGCGTCCTCATCGCGATCTGCCCGCCTGAGATAGAGCGCCTGGCTGTAGATTTGCGCGGCTAGCATGTATGATGATTCGCGGTCTGCGTCCGGCAACTGACGGTATAGTGCGATCGCCTCGGCTATTGCGGAGAGGCATCCCTCCTGATCGGCAGGGGACAGCACATAAGCCAGGTTGACGAGCGAGCGAAAAAGATCATAGCGCTGATCAGCATTGTCATCTTCTGGCCGATCTGACGTCGGCTCAGACGTCCTCATGACCTGTGCTCTGGCGATCATCGCGGACTCTTTCGAGGCCATCACGGCGTCGTCATACCGACCGGCGGAAGCCAGCCGAGGGCCCAGCACGGCGAGCGCCGCCGCCAGGCCGCTTCGGTCGCCGGCCGCCCGGCAGTACTCCGCCAGCCGTTCCGCAACCAGGACCGCGGCAGCAACAGTCTCGGGAGCCGGTGCACCGTTCATTGCCATATCCATGGCAAAGCTCATGGCTGTAAGCGCCGGCTCAATACCGCGCAAGTCGCAGAGTTGCCGGACTGCAGTCAGGTTCAACGTGGTGATGCCGGAGGCATCCCACTGCAAAAAAGATGCCAGCCACGGTCCGATTTCGGGCCACCGTCGCGCTGTTTCGATAAGCACAGTGATAGCAGCCGGGAGGAAACGCATGTCTATCTCGCGCCCGGCCGCTTCGCGCAACGTCTCGATCGCCTTATGAATATGAGCAGCAAGCTCCACAGCGTCCGTGATCCCAGCAGTTGGCCGGCTGGGCTCTTGCCTGTCTTCAGCGGTGCTGTCTTCGGCGGTCAGGAGCAGCGCGATAAGATCCTCGCCGAAACTGTCAGGGTAGGGCGAGTGCAGGACACGCAGGTCGGGCGGCAGGTATCTGAGCTGGTGGGCGGCGATGCGCTCCTCGGGTCTATCCAGCCCGACTCTCCTGAATAGTTCTGCCGCATCGTCTCGTGGCATTCCGCGAAGTAGGACAGTTAGTACTGTAACCGCGCCCGGCGTGACGGATGCTGCCGACTCTGCGGTCCCGCTGTTTCCTTGCAGCAGATCGTGCTCAAGGATCCGCTGTGACAATTCTTCAGGAGCAGCTGAGGATAGTTCGAGCACTGCAGCCAGGGCAGCTGACAGGATACTGATCGGTATGGCTGAGCCAGCCGGCGGTTCGAATTCATGCTGCCGCCCGCCTGGGCTCACCGGGGACATCTCGAGGCGATTCGCGAATGCCCGGACGGCGGCTGAGAATATTGCCTCCCGTTCGGCATCGTCCTCGAGGCTTCCTACGCGGAGGGCCGGCCCCGACTGCCATTGCTCCGGATCCAAACTTCGCCGCAGCAATGGCCAGACCGCGTCGGACCGGCAGAGCAGGAGCAATCTGGTCCGATCGGTGCGGTAGTGGCATCGGTCGGCCAGCGCCACCAGGTCGCTCATCCGCCAGTGGTCGGCGTCCTCGACGATCACAAAAGCACCTGACCACCCGAGCAGCAGGTAATCCATCTGTTTATCAACGGATGGGTCTATTGCCGCTCCGTCAACCTCGTGCCGGGCTATCAGTGCCTTCCATTCACCACCTGCCAATTCGCGGGCGACCTGGGTTGCGAGGCGCGTCTTGCCGGATCCGGCCGGGCCGGCCATCAGCTGCAAAGTGTGTCTTTCGCGACTCTGGAACCAGGACTTCAGGGCCCGGCGCTCTGCTGATCGGCCAATGAACTCCACGATTTCGTAACGTGGGTCGAGCAACGTCACCGGAGACGCGCCGGGTGGCCAGTCGTGGATCCGGCCCAGCGGAAGAAGGCTATATCGCGGTTCGCCGCGAAGGGTCAGAGGCGTCATCTTGATCTCAGATCGAACACCGTAGCAGAACTCCGGGGTTCAGGGGCCGAGGTGGATGTAGGGCGCCCACAGCAGGGGCTCGCCGGGGGCGGCCTGGCGCAGCCGGGTGACCGCGTGGTACAGGGCGAACGGGGCCCGGGCGGCCTCAGCCCGGTCGGCGGGGCGGGGCTGCCCGGGGTCGGGGTGCAGGAGATGGGCGTAGGTGATGTCGGCCATGGCGGGGGCGGCGGCGTCGGCGATGCTCCACAGCGTGGCCAGCACATGGCGGTAGCCGATCAGCTGAAGGGCCCCGGCCAGGTGGAGCGCCTCGTCCAGCAGCCGCAGGTCGCCGGTGGCGGTCTGGCAGGCCGCGAGGTAGGCCAGGTCGGTCTCGCGCAGGTTGAGCGCGGCAAGATCGGCCAGGGTCAGCGGCTGGTCGTGGAGGAGGAAGGCGCTCAGGGCGGCATCGGCCGGGTCCTGGATGCCGTGGCAGGACAGGTGCAGCCACGAGTGGCCGGGGAGCGCTTTCAGGACGGCCTCGTAGGTGGCGGCCGGGCCGAGCAGGTGGGTGGCGTGCTCGGGCGCGGGCAGGTAGGCGGCCACGGTCTCGAGTTCGTCGCAGACCGCGGGTAGCGAGCTGGCACCGGGATCGTAGGCGGGTGCCTCGGGCACCCCGACGGCCAGTTGCCGCACCCGGCCGGGCGCGGGCCGGGCGCGGGCCCGGGTCAAGGCGGCCACGGTGGGCGTGTAGGAGGAGATCACCCGTCCGGCCACGCTGTCGGCGAGCGCGGCCGCCTCGCCCATGACCCGGTACTGGGTGGTGGTACGGGGGTGGCGGCCCGCCGCGTGCAACGGCAGCACGGCCGCCGGTCCCGTGGGGGACCACCACACCCGCGGCCACTCCTCGATCCTCTCCGCGGGGTTATCGGTGTGGCCGAGAGCGGTCAGGACCGGTTCGGCGATCGCCTGCCAGCACCAGGCCAGGACGTCGAACACCGCGTGCCGGCCGTCCTCCTTGGTCAGCCAGTCCACGGTGGAGTCGCCAGCCCGGCTCAGGGCGCCGATCAGGGCGCTGGCCTGGCCGATGACGGTATCCATGGGTGCGGCGGGCAGATCCACGACCACGGCACCGGCGTCAGGAGCCGGTCCTGTCGCCGGGGTGACGATCAGGGCGTGGCTGGAGTGTTCGCTGATGTTCACGATCACCACGGGGCCGCCGCTGGCCGCCGCTCGCAGCTCGCCGAACGGGACCGGGCGCAGGAAGTGCTCGAAGCCCTCGATCTGGCGGACCTGGTCCACGGCGGCGTCCCAGTCCCTGGCGGCCTGCCGCCGCTCTTCCAGCATCTGCTGCTCAGCACGCTGGACCCGATCGACGCCGCCGTCCGCTTCCGGGTCATGCAGCGGGGCGGTGAAGGGCTTGTTCAGGACGGCACGGGATGCCTCCAGCACGGCGGCCAGATCGGGAGCCCGGTCCCGCAGCGCGGCCAGGTCCTGACGCAGGTGCGAGGCGTCAGTCCACAACACCGACCGGCCGGTCTCCAGCAGCTCCACCGCCTGGGCCTGGTGACCCGCGGCGACGGCTGCCGCTGCCGCGTCCGATGCGAGCCCGGCCCATGCCCGCAGGTAATGCTCCCGAGTGGGCTGGTCCAGCCCATGCCAGGCCATCACGGGCAGCAGTTCGACCGCCGTCGTGTACCCCTCCACCGCACTCCCCGGATTTCCCGCCAGCAACGCGCACTGGCCCCATCGCTGGGCCGCCGCCGCGCGCTGTTCAGGCGATGCGGTCAGGATCCCCGCGCCCTCCCTGAACGCCTCGAGAGCCTGGTCCAGGTCCGCTGGCTGCCCGGTGCGCCCGAACCGGGTCAGCAGCGCGCTCCCGAGACTGGAGAGGCGGCCGGGGCGGTCCGGGTGGCCGGCCGGGATGGCGGCGACGGCTTCCCGGTGGACGGCGATGGCGTCATCCAGGTCCGCCGGCTGCCCGGTGCGCTCGAACCGGGCATGGAGCGCGTTCCCGAGATTGGACAGGCGGCCTGCCCGGGAGGGGTGGCTGACAGGGGTAGCGCCGGCCGCCTCGCGGTTCGCGGCGATGGCCTGGTCCAGGTCCGCCGGCTGCCCGGTGCGCTCGAACCGGGTCCGCAGCGCGGCCCCGAGGTTGGACAGCATCGCGGCCCGCGCAGGCTGGCCGGCCGGTGCGGCGTCGGCCGCCTCCTGGAACAGGGTGATGGCCTGGTCCAGGTCCGCCAGCTCCCCGGCCCGCTCGAACCGGGCCTGCAGCGCGGCCCCGAGGTTGGACACGAACCCGGGCCGGGTGGGTCGGCCGGCCGGTGTGGCGTCGGCCGCCTCCCGGAACAGGGTGATGGCCTCCTCCAGATCCGCCAGTTGCCCGGTGCGGCCGAACCTGGTCTGCAGCGCTCCTCCGAGGGTGGAGAGGTACCCGGGCCGGGAGGGATGGTCGGCCGGAGTGGCGGCGACCGCCTCCCGGTCCGCCGCGATGGCCTGGTCCAGGTCTGCCTGCTGCCCGGTGCGACCGAACCGGATCCGCAGTGCGTCCCCGAGATTGACCAGGTACCCGGGCCGGGCGGGGTGGCTGTCCGGGGCGGCGTCGACCGTCTCCTGGAACAGGTCTATGGCCTGGTCCAGGTCCGCCGGCTGCCCGGTCTGCCCGTACCGGGCTTGCCGCGCGTTCCCGAGGTTGGACAGCAGCGGGAGCCAGTCGGGGTGGTCGGCCGAGGCGGCGGCGATTGCCTCCTGGCCGACGGTGATGGCCTCGTCCAGGTCCGCCGCCTGGCCGGTGCGCCCGAACCGGGCCCGCAGCGCGTTCCCGAGGTTCGACAGGGCTCTGGACCGGTACAGGTGGCCGGCCGGGGCGGCGGCGGCCGCCTCCCGGAACAGGGTGATGGCCTGCTCCAGATCCGCCGGCTGCCCGGTCTGCCCGTACCGGGCTTGCCGCGCGTTCGCGAGGTTCAGGAGAACCGCGGGCCGGGCGCGGTGGCCGGCCGGGACGGCGGCGATTGCCTCCTGGCCGACGGTGATGGCCTCGTCCAGGTCCGCCGCCTGCCCGGTGCGCCCGAACCTGGTCCACAGCCCGTTCACGAGGTTCGACAGCCTCACGGGCCGGTCGGGGTGGCCGGGCTCGGCGCCGGCGACCGCCTCCCGGAACAGGGCGATGGCCTGGTCCAGGTCCGCCTGCTGCCCGGTGCGCCCGAACCGGGCCCACAGCGCGTTCCCGAAGTTCGACAGGCTCCCGGGCCGTGAGGGGTCTCCGGCCGGGATGCCGTCGGCCGCCTCCTGGCCGACCGCGATGGCCTGGTCCAGGTCCGCCTGCTGCCCGGTGCGCTCGAACCGGCTCCACAGCACGTCCCCGAGATCGACCAGGTACCCGGGCCGGGAGGGGTGGCCGGCCGGGGCGGTGCCGGCCGCTTCCCGGAAAGCGGAGATGGCCCCGTCCAGGTCCGCCGCCTGCCCGGCCCGCTCGAACCGGGTCCGCAGTACGGTCCCGAGCAGGGACAGCGTCTCAGGATCGCGCTGTCCGGCCGGGGTGGCGGCGACGGCCTCCTGGTACAGGGTGATGGCCTGGTCCAGGTCCGCCGGCTCCCCGCTGTGCCCGAACCGGATCTGCAGCGCGCTCCCGAGACTGGACAGGCGCCCGGCCCGGGCGGGGTGGCCGGCCGGAAGAGCGGCGACCAGTTCCCGGCCGACCGCGATGAGCTGGTCCAGGTCCGCCAGCTGCCCGGTGCGGCCGAACCGGGCCTGCAGCGCTCTCCCCAGACTGACCAGCATCGCGGGCCGGCCGGGGTGGCCGGCCGGGGTGGCGGCGACGGCCTCCTGGTACAGGGTGATGGCGGCCTGGAGTAGCTGGATGTTCCCGGTCCGCTGGTAGTCGTTATAGCGGGCGTCCGCACGAGCGGTTGCCTCGGCGGCGGCATCACCGGCGGACGGGCCGGAGTTCGCCAGGTGAGCCCGCACGGGCTGGGGGACAAGCTGCGGTGCTATCGGCAGCAGCGCGGCCGACCACTGCAGGCAGGCCTGCCAGTCGCTCTGATCCTGCCCTTCGGGCAGCAGCTGATAGCGGGCCCAGTGCGCGGCCACCAGCACGCTCAGGGCCGCGACGAAGTCGGCGGGAGGTACCTCCCGGTAGTCCCGGGCGAGAGTCTCGCCCAGGTTCCGGGCCAGCGAAAGGGTCTCAGCGTCCAGCATCACCGCCGGATCGCCAGACCCCATCCTCGTCCGCAGCCGTTCGGACAGGTCTTTGATCACCCGTCCCCCCGATCTCAGCCACGCCAGGGCCACCCGGCCAGCTGGTCCGGCCCCCTCCTTCGTGTCGGGAGCCACCAGGCTCTGCCGGGGAACGTACCCGTTCCCTGCCTGCAGGATAACCGAGGCGGCGGAAACGGATCGGGAGCTGGTTCCGCGATGGGCTAGCATCCCCGACATGGCGAGTAAGAAGGCGGTCCTCACCCCGCAAGCGGAGAACTTCCCGCGGTGGTACCAGGACATCATCGCGAAGGCCGAGCTGGCGGACAACGGACCGGTGCGCGGCACCATGGTCATCCGGCCGTACGGCTACGCGCTCTGGGAGCGGACCCAGGCCGAGCTGGACGCCCGGATCAAGGCGCTCGGCGCCCAGAACGCCTACTTCCCGCTGTTCATCCCGGAGTCCTACCTGCGCCGCGAGGCCGAACACGTCGAAGGGTTCGCACCCGAGCTGGCCGTGGTGACGCATGCCGGGGGTAAAGAGCTGGAGGAGCCCGTCATCGTGCGGCCGACCTCCGAGACCATTATCGGCGAGTACATGGCGAAGTGGGTGCAGAGCTTCCGTGACCTGCCGCTGCTGCTGAACCAGTGGGCCAACGTGGTGCGCTGGGAACTGCGCCCGAGGCTTTTCCTGCGCACCAGCGAGTTCCTGTGGCAGGAAGGGCATACCGCCCATGCCAGCTACCAGGAGGCCCGCGACTACGCCCGCCGGATCGCGTACGAGGCGTACGCCGACCTGATGGTGAACGTGCTCGCGGTCCCGGTCGTGCTGGGGCGCAAGACCGAGCGCGAACGGTTCGCCGGCGCCGTCAACACCACCACCCTCGAGGCGATGATGAAAGACGGCAAGGCCCTGCAGATGGGCACGTCGCACGAGCTGGGGCAGAACTTCTCGCGCGCGTTCGGCATCGAGTTCACCGGTCCGGCCGGCAGCCGGGAACTGGCCTGGACGACGTCCTGGGGCGCCTCCACCCGGATGATCGGCGGCCTGATCATGGCGCACGGGGATGACCAGGGCCTGCGCATCCCGCCGGCGCTCGCGCCCAGCCAGGTCGTGGTGCTGGCCATCAAGCCCGAGGCGTGCGAGACGGCGCACCGGATCGGCCGGGAGCTGGCGGCCGGCGGGGTGCGGGTCGCCGTGGACGACCGGACCGACGTCGCCTTCGGCCGGCGTGCGGTGGACTGGGAGCTGAAGGGCATCCCGCTGCGCGTGGAGCTGGGGCCGCGCGACCTCGAGACGCAGACCGCGGTCCTGGTGCGGCGCCTGGCCGGCGGCGTGCGGGATACCGTGCCCCTGGCGGACCTGGCCAGCCTGGTGCCGGCCCTGCTGCAGGACGCCCAGCGGGAGATGCTGTCGGCGGCGACCGAGGCGCGGGACGCAAGGATCGCGCCGGTGCGCTCCCTGGCCGAGGTGCCCGAGGCGGTCCGCGAGGGCTGGGCGACCCTGGACTGGAACCTGGTCGGCCCGCGCGGTGAGCTGGAGCTGGCCGAGCTCGGCATCACGGTCCGGTGCCTGCAGCGCGGCGACGGCTCGATGCCGGACTCCGACACCGAACCCGGCCTCATCGCCCTCCTGGCCCGCGCGTACTGACGCCGGTCACCCAGCCCGCCTCACCTCCGGCGTCCGCCACCATCCCGAACGCCCCAGCCGCCCGCCCCAGCCACCCATCACGCGATATGGGTGAAATGTCCCGTTTTGGCGGCGGGTACCGGCGTACCGTATGACGGTGGCGGTGTGGCGCGATGATCTGGGGCACCCGGTGGAGCTGGACGGACCGGCCCGGCGGGTGGTGTCGCTGGTGCCCTCGCTGACCGAGGCGGTGGCGGTGTCGGCCCCGGGCCGGCTGGTGGGGGCCACCGACTGGTGTACCCACCCGGCCGGCTTGGCGGTGACCCGGGTCAGGGGGACGAAGAATCCCGAACGGATGGCGGTATCCGCCCTGGCTCCCGATCTTGTGATCGCCAACCGGGAGGAGAACCGCAAGCTCGACGTCGACCGGCTGCGGGAAGCGGGACTGGCGGTGTGGGTGACCGTGATCGAGTCGGTACCCGAGGCGCTGGCGTCGCTGCGGCGGCTGCTCACCGGGCCGCTGGGCCTGGCCGTGCCGGACTGGCTGGCCGCCGCCGAGCAGGCCTGGGCAGGACCCATTCCCGGGCCTACTCCCGGGTCTATTCCCGGGCCCCCGTCCCCGGCGCCACCGTCGCGGGCCACGCGGCGGGTCGCGGTGCCGGTCTGGCGCGACCCGTGGATGGTGGTCGGCGCGCGCACCTTCACCGGCGACGTGCTGACGCGGCTCGGCCTGGTCAACGTGTTCGGCGCGGGTCCGGGCCGCTACCCTCGCGTCGAGGTGGCGCAGATCCGGGCGGCCGCACCCGACGTGGTGCTGCTGCCCGACGAGCCCTACCCGTTCACCGCGGGCGACGGCCCCGAGGAGTTCCCCGGCCGGCGGGTCGTGCTCGTCTCCGGCCGGCTGCTGACCTGGTACGGCCCCTCACTGGCCACCGCCCGGGACGAGCTGCTCAGCGCCATCGGCTAGCCGCCGGCACGCCGTCGCCGCAGGTGCCCGCGTGCTACTTCGGCAGAGGCTGGTAACTGGCCGTTACCAGGCTGACCCGGACGTCGCCCCGATCACCGTGGCCGTGGAGTCGCTCACCACCCCCGCCGTGGCGATCACCGCGGACAGCAGCAGCAGAAGCCAGTAGCGGCTCAGCCGGCGCTTGCGCTCCGGGCCCTCGAAGAAGACCTGGTCGCGCATCTGCTCGATATCAACGTGGGTAAGGCTGGCCACCATCGTGGTTCCTCTCGCCCGCGCTCACACGCCGACCGCACGGAACGATCAATACCCGGTCGTCAGGCAGAAGGCCAGAGTAGCCGCGTTACCCCGGGCCTTCGCTGGCTGGCGGGGAATCACCCGGTACCGGCGGGGAGCCTCGCACGGCGAGGCGGAACTGGATCCGGGCGGCGGGGATGCGTTCCTGCTCGTGGGCCAGCAGGGCCTGCGCCGGATCCCGCCTCACCCTGGGATGGGTGATGACGCGGCGCTTGCCGCCAGGCACGCTGGAGCAGGCTCCACCGGCACACCACGAGGGCGCAACTTTGCTGCGATCACAGACGTACGAGATCACCTTCGCCGGCCAGGCGGGCAGTGCGCTGCGCGCGGAATTCGACGACTGCGAGGTCATCGCGGGTCCGGGCACGACCACCCTGCGCGCCGAGCTGCCAGACCAGGCGGCCTTGTCCGGGCTGGTGCTGCGGATCACCGGCCTCGGCCTGAAGGTGATCGACGTGCACCTGATGGCGTCGCCAGGCGATGACTGAGGCCGCTGCCGTGGAAGGGCAGGTCATATGGATGTGAGCCGGGACACTGAAGCAGTCCCCGCCCGGGCGGAGGATGCGGCCGGGGCGGCCGGCGTGGTGCTGCTGACGCTGGCGCCGGCCACCCCGAGAACGTCCAGGACGAGATCATCCGCATCAACACGGACGCCAGGCATCTGGCCCTTCAGATAGCGCTTCTCATTCCGATCCTCGCCGGTGGCCTGGGGCTGGTCAATTCGTTCCGCATGATGTGCCTCCCCGATCCCGCGCCGTCC